>Ga0265319_1001283_pt1 | contig 15220 bp, 15 predicted proteins | sample 4824metaG_FD_192443 | JGI IMG/M metagenome (GOLD analysis project Ga0265319, IMG submission 192443) | Rhizosphere microbial communities from Carex aquatilis grown in University of Washington, Seatle, WA, United States - 4-8-24 metaG | ecosystem: Host-associated > Plants > Roots > Rhizosphere >...
TCTTCGGTTCGGAGCACGAAGAGCTCAGATCGGCGATCAGGCGCTTCCTTGAGCGGAAGTCCCCAGAGTCAGAGGTGCGCCGCCTCATGGAAACCACCGCAGGATACGATCCGGCGGTCTGGTCGCAGATGGCGGACCAGCTCGGGCTGCAGGGCCTGATCATTCCCGAGCAGTTCGGCGGATCCGGCTACGGCTACGTGGAGCTGATCGTAGTGCTGGAGGAGATGGGACGTGCGCTGCTCTGCGCCCCGTACTTCTCAAGCGTCGTCATGGCCGCCAACTTGCTGATCGCATCCGGGGACGACGGTGCCAAGAAGGACTACCTGCCCGGCATCGCCAGCGGCTCGGTCATCGCCACCGTGGCGCTGGCCGAGGCCGACGGCCGCTGGGACGAGGCTTGTGTGACGTTGCGGGCTGACTGCCATGGCGGCCGCTGGACGCTCACCGGCGAGAAGCTCTTCGTCTTCGACGGCGTCACCGCCGATGTCGTGCTGGCCGTGGCCCGTACCCCCGGCGGTGTCTCCGTCTTCGCCGTGGAGCAAGGGGCGGCCGGCTTGTCCGCCAGCCCGATGCCCACCATGGACCAGACCCGCAAGCAGGCCCGGCTGGCCTTTGACTCCACCCTGGCCCGCCTGATCGGCCGGGAAGGCGAAGCCTGGCCGGCGATCTCTGCCATGCTTGACCTCGCCGTCGTCGCCCTCGCCGCGGAGCAGGCGGGCGGCGCGCAGAAGGTGCTTGAGATGGCGGTGGAATACGCGAAGGTGCGGGTCCAGTTCGGCCGGGCCATCGGCAGCTTCCAGGCGATCAAGCACAAGTGCGCCGACATGCTCCTGGAAGTGGAGTCGGCCAAGTCCGCCGCCTACTACGCCGGCCAGGCCGCTGCCGCGGGCGACGAAGAACTGCCGGTGCTCGCCTCGCTCGCCAAGTCCCGCTGCTCCGAGGCCTATGCGCGCGTCGCGGCGGAGAATATCCAGGTCCACGGCGGCATCGGGTTCACCTGGGAGCACCCCGCCCACCTGTACTTCAAGCGGGCCAAGAGCTCTGAGCTGATCCTCGGCGATCCCGCCTACCACCGCGAGCTGCTCCTGCAGCGCCTTGGCTTGTCGTAACCCAGCCATATTGGCGCCCTGACCTGACCGCGAACCGGGCACCGGCCCCCGCGGCATCCGTGCGGGCAGCAGCCCTGAACCGCACGACTTCCCCGCAGGCGCGCGTCCGATTCGCGGGAGTGGCGGATCCTTGCTACCATCTGGACGTTGCTAGCGCGCCGCTAGCTCAATTGGCAGAGCAGCGGACTCTTAATCCGCGGGTTCGGGGTTCAAGTCCCTGGCGGCGCACCCGAAATGACCTGGGGTTTTACCGGCTCCAGGTCTTTTTTATGTGTCCGTTTTGTCCCCGTGGCTGCTCCGTGGTTGCTCGCGCGCACGGATCCAGCAATCCAGGGCCTGTCAAAATGGGCTGCCTAACGCCGGCGGCGCGGTCAGCCCGACGATGAACTAGGCGTCTCGAACACAACTCCGGGTACTCTCGATTGCGGTCCCAGCCTCGGTGCAGGACGCCACACTAATATCCCAATCCGTCGCCTCAGGTATCGAATCTACCTTCGATACCTGAAGGGTAAGCACGCGAGGCGTCCCCGGAAGCCGGGAACACCTCGCTTGAGGCAAGCCATCTAGGTTGTGCGCTAGCTGTGCTTCACGTTCGCCGTGAACGCGCGCCACGCGCTAGCAGTGAGCGACAGCGTTGTGCCGTCGCGGTCGGTGGTGTCGCGGACGAGGACCATGCCGGGCGCGTTCCCGGTCTCGACACAGTTCGCTCCGCCGTTGCCGCTGTAGCTGGACTTGCGCCAGCCTGGTGTCAGTTGCTCCATCTCTCCATCGCTTCCATGAGCCTGTTCCGGCTGTCCGGGCGGTTGAGCGCGTCAGCGCGGACATTAGTAAAGGTAGCGCGCGCCTTGCGTACTACTGCCGGGTCTTGGCTCAGTTGGTCCTCGAGCAGCCCGTCACTGAGCAGCAGCTCGGGGGCGTCATCGGTAGCGGCTAGGTTGATCGCGCCGCCGAGCCCGGAGTTGGCTCCCAGGCTGGACGGCAGAACGTGAATAGTGATCGCCGGCCGGCGGGACATCTCTACCAGGCGGGCTAGCTGGTCGCGCATGACCGTGGGTGACCCGATCTGGTGGTGCAGAACGGGCTCCCACAGCACGATCGTGATATCGGGCGGGTCGGGCCGGTCGATGATCGCCTGGCGGCCCATGCGGACCTCAAGGAACTCGGCCACCTTGGCGTCGTCTAGGCCCATGGCCGTGAACAGTTCCCGGGCGTACGCCTCGGTCTGCACCAGGCCGGGCACGATCACCGGCGCCCAGTAGCGAAGGGTGTGGGCTTCCGCCTCGGTCTCGAACCACGGCGCGACCTTGGCCCGCGCTGAGTCTTCCCTGGCCCGGGCGAGGACGCCCAGTCCTTCAAGGACCGTCCGCAGCTGCCCGGTAGTCCCGCACGTGTCCAGCCACGACAAGAGCAGCTTGTCGTTCGGCGGACGCGCGCCGGTCTCGATCTTGGTTACGGTCGACCTCTCGGCCTGCAACGCCTTGGCCAGCGCTTCCTGGCTTGCGTACCCGGCAGCCGTGCGCAGAACGCCGAGCTGCTCCCCTAGGAACGCCGCGACGTTAGTCAACAGCCAGGGCCGGCCAGTTTCGCGGTCGGAAGGCTGCGGCGGGTCGCGGGAACTGGACCATGCTCGACCGGGCAAGGACATGGGAACGCGCGCATGATCGTGTGGATATGGGACGCCAGCGGCCCGGCCAGGCCGCGCCCAGCGGCGCGCAACTAGCCCGCCTCACCGGCTTCTCGGTACACACCTGCCGCAAGGCACTGCGCACCCTGATCACCGACGGCACCCTCACGCGCGGCGTCAGCCCGCACGCCCGCCCCCGCGTCACCGCCCCCGCCCCGCCGCCCGCCGGCGACGCCGCCGGCAGCCTGTCGCGGGCGCTGGCCGCCCTGCGCCGCGCAGCCGGGCTGACCCAGCCCCAACTCGCCGCCCTGACCGGCTACTCGGTAACGACCGTCGGTCACGCCGAGACCGGCCGCCTCTGGCAGTCCCGCTCCTTCTGGGAGAAGGCAGACCTGATGCTCGCCGCCGAGGGTGAGCTGACCCGCCGCTACGACGCTTACCGCGCCGCCGCCACCCCGGCCGGCGTCCCCGGACAGCCGTCCCCGCCGCCCGTGCAAGGGGCACCGGCCCTGACCCGCGTGACCCTGCGGGGTTCCAGAACTCGGCCACTGCCCCTGGCCTGGGCTCTTATGCGGCTCGCTCGTATTCGTTGATGAGGCCGCCGAGGACGGGCCGGCGCTTGATCCGCTCCTTGGAGTGGTCCGCGACCGGGTGATCGGGCCGGGGCGGGCGGAGCTGGCGGCTGCGATGGGGGCGCCGCCCGTTGTAATGAGCCTCGTACTCAGTCAGCACCGTTCGCAGGTGCCGCTGGCCGAAGATGAGCATCCGGTCGGCGACCTCAGTCCGGACGGTGAGCACGAACCGTTCCGCGTAAGCGTTCGCGCGCGGGCAGCGCGGCGGGATCTTCACCGCCTCGATGCCGGCACCGGCCAGGACCGCGTCAAACGACGCGGTGAACTGCCCGGCCCGGTCCCGGACCAGGAACCGGAAGTCCGTAGCGCGGTCCCCCAGGTCCATCAGGAGGTTGCGGATCTGCTGTGTGGTCCACGGGCCGTCCGGGCTCGCGGTGACGCCGAGGATGTGGACGTAACGGCTGCCGACCTCCATGACGAACAGGCAGTACAGGCGCTGCAGGCTCACCGCGCAATCCACGTGGAAGAAGTCGGTGGCGAGCATCGTGGCTGCCTGAGTGCGCAGGAAATTCCGCCAGGTCGTGTCGGTGCGCCGTTGCGGTGCCGGGGGGATCTTCAGGGCCTTAAGCACCCGGCGGATGGTGGACGCGCTGACCCGGTGGCCGAGCTTGAGCAGCTCACCCTGGATCCGCTGGTATCCCCAGCCGTGATTCTCAGTCGCGAGCCGCTCGATCAGCGCGGTGATCTCGGCGCTGACCGGCGGCCGTCCATCCGGTGGGGATAGGTCCACTTGCGGGCGATCAGGCGGCGGTGCCAGCGCAGGACAGTGCCGGGAGTCACCAGCCGGTGCGCCCGCAGCTTTGCGGCAGGAGCCGGATCAGCGCGGCGAGGACCACGCGGTCGGCCCAGTCGAGCCGGGGCCGCGGACGGGTACGGCGCAGCACGGCAACCTCGTGCCGCAGTACCAGCAGTTCGGCGTCCTTGGCGGCCGATGATCGCCCGAGCAGGACCAGCCAGCCGCAGACCCGGACGAAGATGAGATAGAGCAGGCGCAAGGACATGGATGATCATGCTGCCGCACGACTGTGACCCTTGCCGTCGGCGCAGGTCACTGGGCATGCAGACTTCTGACACCCCACACCGAGGCCGCCGAGGCCGACGGTCCCGGCGAGACAGGCGGAGCTTTCGCCACCGTGCCCGGACCGCACGAGGCAGCGCACGTGACGCCAGGTACGAGCCTGCTCACGCCGGACGCGGACCGTTGTCGTCCCCGTGCCCGTGGCGGGCCGCCACCCGTGCCCTGAGGACGGTCTTGGCGAACTTGCCTGTTGATGTCTTCGGGATCTCGTGGACGATCGCGATCCGCTCCGGGATCCACCAGGACGCAACCCGATCCGCGAGATACTCGCGAAGTTCCCGCTCGTCGACCGTGTGCCCGGCGAGCGGCACCACGCAGGCGAGTGGACGTTCGCCCCACCGGTCGTCGGGAACCCCGATGACGGCGGCCTCGTGAACGTCGGGATGGGACATGATCTCGTTCTCCAGTGCGACGGAGGAGATCCATTCCCCGCCGGACTTCACCAGGTCCTTCGATCGGTCGACGATCCGGAGGTAACCGTAGGAATCGATCGTGCCCACGTCACCGGTCCGCAGCCAGCCGTCGTCGGTGAAGGCAGCAGAACCCGGCTCGGCGCCGAAGTAGGCCGCCGCGACCGTTGGGCCGGCGACCTCAAGCTCCCCTACCGTCGCCCCGTCACGTCCGGCGATGGCACCGGAATCGTCGCGGATCCGCATCTCGGTGAGCGGGAGCGACGCTCCCGGCGACCCGAGCACCAGGCGACGTCCGTCCGGCCCAAGGCCGTCATGCACCGTGGCCAGCCGCGGGCAGTTCATCACCGGGCTCGTCTCCGTCATGCCCCATCCGTTGGTCAGCGGGATCCCCGCGTCCCTTTCCCAGGTCTGCGAGAGGCTGTCCGGGACGGCGCCGCCTCCGGACACCACCATGCGCAGGCTGGACAGGTCGGCGGTGGCGAGCAGGGGCGCAAGGCTCCGCCAGATGGTCGCCACGCCCGCGGAGAACGTCACGCGGTGCCGTTCCAGCTGGCCAATGAGCGCCTCCGGCGTCATCGCGGGTCCCGGGAGCACCAGGTCGGCGCCGGCGAGCATCGCGGCGTACGGCAGCCCCCACGCGTTGACGTGGAACATCGGCACGACCGGAAGCACGACGTCCCGCTCGCTGATCGCGAAATTGTCGACGCCGAGGAGCAGCAGTGCGTGCAGGACGACCGACCGATGGCTGTACAGCACGCCCTTGGGCCGCCCGGTGGTGCCGGACGTGTAGCACAGGCTCGCCGCCTCATTTTCATCATTCGGAACGAGTGCCGGTGCCTCCGGTACCGCTGCCAGCAGCTCCTCGTAGTCGACAACGCGCGGATCGCTGGGTATCTCCTGGGGTCCTCCGTCGTCCATGACCACCACAAGCCGGACCGAGGGGAACTGGCTGACGAGCGGCCATACCGTCGGCAGCAGCGACCGGTCGACGAACAGCACGTCATCGGCCGCGTCATTGACGATGTAGCCGATGTCGTCGGCGAAAAGCCGGTGGTTGAGCGTATGCAGCACGCGTCCGCTGCTCGGGACGGCTAGGTACAGCTCCGCATACCGCTGGGAGTTCCAGCCGAACGTGCCCACCCGGGCGCCGCGCGGCACCGCAAGCATCTCGAGTGCCCCGGCGAGCCGCCGGGCGCGTGCCGCAACCTGTCGCCAGGTCGCGCTGACCTCCCCGGCCGCGGTCGCGGTCACCACGTGCTTGTGGCCGAACACCTGCTCGACCCGGCGCAGCACCGCGGCCACGTCAAGGGGCCGGTCCTGCATGAGGCCGCGCACCGTTCCTCCCGAAGACTCTTCACGATCTGACTAAGCGCATATTCAGCCGCTTGAGCTAGCGCTGTCAAGGTTCACCGGCGAGACCTGGCCGTAAGCAGCGGCCCAGCGGCGGCGCTGGCTGCCTTCCACCGAGCCCTTGTTCATGACCATCCGCAGGGCCAACTCGGCGTAGAAGTCGCCTAGCTGCTCGGGGGAATCGGGACCGTCGAGGCGGTACCAGCGGACGAGGTCGATGCTGAGCGAGAGCATCCCGCGTACCAGGCGGTTCACATCGCCTGCCGCGAACGCGCCATCGACCGCGCCCTGCTCGACGGTGGCCCGGAAGACCTCGTTGGTCAGGTGCCGCAGCTGAATGATCTCGTCGTAGTGCCCGGGGGTCAACCCGGCGAGCTCATACTGGCAGACGCGCGCGGCGACGTGGTGGCGAGCGTGCCAGGCGGTGTACCGGGACACCATGGCGCCCAGCTGCTGCGCTGTGTCTCCGGCTGCCTCGATCGCCGGGTCCTTGATGCAGGCGAGGGCGCGCTCATGGCCGGCCCGGATGATCTCGAAGAGCACGAGTTCCTTGGACGGGAAGTGCACGTAAAGCGCCGCCGGACTAAGGCCAACCCCTGCCGCGATGTCACGCGTGGTCGTGGCGTGGTACCCATTCGCGGCGAAGCAGCGCACGGCTGATGTCAGCAAGCCCCTGTCGACATCGCCCAGCTCCGGGTTCCACAGGTCCTGGGACTCGTCCTCCAACCGGGGGTCGGCCGCGATCTCCTCCGGCGTGAACCGGCTCTGCCGTTTGGGCATGTTAAGGCCCTCTCCTCGTCCCTGGGTCAGCCGCATCGTCCACGGGTCAAGCAACCCCCTGGTACAACGATCCGGTAAAAGGCTAACCCGACTCACAACGTGCATCTTGACACACCAAGCGTACTAGATGACTATGCGCTTAGTCATCATCGGCATACGCTCACCGACGGTGACCACCCGATCCACGTCACTACGCCTTCCACCTCAAAGGAGAGGCATGTCCCGAATAAGAACCCTCCGTGCCGGCCTTGCTGTCAGCGCGGCCGGGCTGGCCTTGGCCGCCACCGGATGCAGCAGCTCTGCCACCAGTTCCAGTTCGTCCACGACGCCCGCATCGAGCTCCGCCGCCGGCACGTCCGTTACCGCTGCCGCGGGCAGCCTGAAGGGCAAGACGATCGCGCTGGTCGGCTACGGCGACAGCAACCCGTGGGGTGCCGCGTTCAACAAGCAGTTCACCAGCCAGCTTGCCGCCACCGGGGTCAAGATCATCGCCCTGACCACTGAGGACTCCGGCACCCAGGTCCGGTACATGGCCCAGGCCATCGCGGACAAGCCGAACCTGATCGTTACCGCGCTCGACAACACCACGGCGATGGCGGTGCCGATCCAGCAGGCCAAGCAGGCCGGCCTCCCGGTGCTGGTCTTCGATGGCCCGACCACGCCCGCGGTAGCCGGCGACGTGATGTCGGTGCTGTCAAACAACGAGCAGCTCGGTGAGTACGCGGCGGACAACCTCATCGCGGGCCTGAAGGCGCAGGGACGCAACTCGGGCCAGATCATCGTCCTCACCGGCACGAAGTCGATGCTGGTGACTCAGGATCGCATGGTCGGCTTCAACAAGGTGATGAGCACCGCGCCGCAGTACCACGTGGTAGCAGAAGATGACTCGAACTGGGACCCCACCCTGTCTGGGACGGACGCCCAGCAGCTGCTCGCCAAGTTCGGCTGCTCTGGGGTGCAGGGCGCCTACGGCATGGCCGACTACATGGCCCTGCCGATCGTCCAGGCGGCCAAGCAGGCCGGCTGCACGGTAGGCGGCAAGGACGGCATCATCGTCACGGGCAGCAACTGCTTCAAGGCCGGCATCCAGTCGATCCAGGCAGGCCAGCTGTACGGGACGGCGACCGAGGATCCGATCACGATCGCCACCCAGACCGCCGCGTACGTGACCCAGTACCTCGGCGGAAAGAACCCGCCGCAGCACGAGCTGATTCAGGAGTATCGCATCACCGCGGCCAACGTCGCGCAGTTCGCCGCGCAATGCAGCCACGCATGAGCGACGCGACCAGCGCGCTGGTCAGCGACCCGGCGCGGCCCCAGGTCAGCGTCGAGGGGCTGAGCCGCAGCTTTGGCGGCACGCCGGCGGTGCGGGACGTGTCCTTCGCCGTCGGCACCGGGGAGATCCATGGCTTGTGCGGCCATAACGGGGCCGGCAAGAGCACGGTGGTGAAGATGCTCTCCGGTCAGCTCACCCCCGACAGCGGCCAGATCATCATCGACGGCCGGCCCGTGCAGCTGGGCAGCCGGCAGGCCGCCCAGCGGCTCGGCGTCGCGCTGGTGGACCAGGAGCTCAGCGTTATCCCGGCGCTCACGGTGCTGGACAACCTGCTCCTCGGCGATGTCTCCGTGCCGCTGGTCAACCGGCCGCGCGCGGCGGCGGCACGGTGCCGCCAGGTGCTGAGCGACATGGGCCTTGACCGGCTCCGGCCGCAGCAGCCGCTGTCGGAGCTCAGCATCGGCGAGCGCCAGCTCGTCGAGGTCGCCCGCGCGCTCAGCCAGAACGCCCGGCTGGTCATCTTGGACGAGCCGACCGCCACCCTCAGCGACGCGGAGACCGAGCACGTCTTCGCGGCGATCCGCCGGGTCGCCGCCCAGGGGTGCTCGGTGATCTTCGTATCGCACCGGCTGTCGGAGGTCCTCGACCTGTGCGACACCGTGACGGTACTGCGGGACGGGCGCAGGGTCGCCACCACTGCGTCCGCCGAGCTGACCGTGAACGACCTGATCGTGCAGATGCTGGGCGAGGCGCCGCACCGCCTGGTGGCGACCCGGCCTGCGGACTCGCGGCCTGGCCACGAGCTGCGGATCGAGCACCTGCGGGTGCCAGGAAGGCTCGCGGACTTCAGCCTCACCGCCCAGGCCGGCCGGGTCTACGCACTGGCCGGGCAGCTGGGCAGCGGCGCGTCAGATGTGCTGCGCGCGCTGGCCGGACTGCATCCGCAAGCGACAGGAGCGGTGCGGCTGCGCGACCGGGCCGTGCCGTTCCGCAGTCCCCTCGGCGCTGCCAGCGCCGGGGTGGCCTTCGTATCAAATGACCGCAAATCGGAGGGCTTGTTCATGGACAAGCCGGTCGCCACCAACCTGACCGCCACCCGGCTGCCGTCTCTTGGCCGGGGAGGCCTGCTCAGCTCCCGCCGTGAGCGGCAGGCGGCCAGGTCGCTGGCGGAGCTGGCCGGCATCCCCGATCACCGGCTGGCAGACCCGGCCGCCGCGCTCAGCGGAGGCAATCAGCAGAAGGTGTTCGTCGGCCGGTGCCTTGGCCGCGACGACGTCTGGGCCCTTCTCCTTGACGAGCCGACGCGCGGCGTGGACATCGGCGGCCGTGCGGCCATCCACCGGCTGCTGCGAGCCGCAGCCGACGCCGGCCTTGTGGTGATCTTCTCCTCCACTGAGCTTGAGGAACTGCTTGAGCTTGGCGACGTGATCATCACCATGCGCGAGGCTCGGATCGTCGCCAGGTACGAGGATAGTGTCGACGGCGCCCTCTTGATGCGCGACATGACCCACGGAGCTCACGCGGCATGACGACAGCCAATAACGACCATCGCCCTGCCGTGGCCTCCTCGGCGCAGCAGGCCGAGGCGGGCACCGTGCCGCCCGCCTCGGCACGGGGCGCGCTCAGCCGCGTTTCCGCTCGCTGGCGCCCTGATTCGCTCGACATCGGGATCGCCGTCGTCGTGCTCGCCGTCATCGTGGCAGGGATCCTGACGACGCGGTTCTTCAGCCTGGCCAACGCCCGCGCGATCCTTGCCTCCAGCGCATGGGTCGGCATCACCGCGATCGGGGCCACCGGCGTGATGATCGCCGGGTCCGTCGTCTCGCTGGCCGTGGCGCAGACCGCGACCGTCGCGGCCATGATCTTCCTGTCCACCCAGCAGTTCGGCCTGCCCGCGGCGATCGCCGGTGCGCTGGCGAGCGGCATGGCGATCACCGCGCTCCAGGGCGCGGTCATCGGGTTCTGGAAAGCCAACCCCATCGTCCTCACCATCGCTGCCGGGTTCGCGATCGACGGCGTGGCGATATGGATCAGCGGCGGCAGCACGGTCTACCCCAAGGTCACCGCGTTCAACGGGCTGAACGACACGCCCCTTGGCCTGCCGCTGGCTGTCTACGTTCTGCTTGGGGTCACCGTCCTGACCCAGTGGTTCCTGCGCCGCACCACCGCCGGCCGGCAGATGTACCTGATGGGCGAGAACCCCGCGGCGGCCCGGGCAGCCGGGCTGCCCGTGGCCCGGGTGACCGTGATCGCGTGGACGTTCTTCGGCGCGTGCATCGCGGTGACCGGCATATTCCTGGCCGCGTTCAACACGGGTGCTAATTCCGCCCTCGGCGGGACGCTCAGCCTCGACGCGATCGCCGCGGTCCTGGTCGGCGGCACCGCGATCGGCGGCGGCAAGGGCTCGGCGCTGCGCACGCTCGGCGGCGCCGTGCTCATCTCGGCCATCTCCGACCTGCTGCTGCTGCGCGGGTTCTCGACCGGCATCCAGCTACTCGTGAAGGGCATCCTCGTGCTCCTGGTGGTCATCGCCGTCCACGTCCGCTCGGCCAGGGGACGGCGATGATCCGCCGGCTCGCCTCCCGGCTGGAGGTCGTCGTCCCGGCCGTGGCGCTGGGCGTCACGCTGATCGCCTTCCTGTGCACGCCGGCGATCAGCGGAAAGGCCCTGTCCACCTTCGACGTCTACAACACCTTCCAGGGGCTCGCTCAGCTCGGGCTGCTCACCCTCGGCCTGGGCATGACCATGATCGCCGGGGAGTTCGACCTGTCGGTCATCGGCGTCTACGCCCTGGGCGGGATGATCGCCGTGCAGGCCGGCCAGTCCTCACCCGTCCTCGGCGTGCTGGCGGCCGTGGCGGCCGGCGCGGCGATCGGCGTCGTGCAGGGCGGCATCATCGCCCGGCTGCGCATCCCGTCGCTGGTGGTGACCCTCGCGACCTACATCGCCCTGCTCGGGCTCACCAGCGCGATGTCCGGCGGGCTCGACGTGACCTACGGCAACGCCGCCGCGACCTTGTGGATTGACCGGCCGCTCGCGGTCATCTTCTCGGTCCCGAGCCTGGTCACGGTGGCCGCGTTCGCCATCGCGGCGGTGATACTCGGCGGTACCAGGCTCGGCAGGCAGATTCGCGCCATCGGCGGCGACCGCCGCGCCAGCCGTGTCGCTGGCGTCCGGGTGGACCGGACCCTGGCCGGGCTGTTCGCCGTCTCCGGCACGCTCGCCGCGCTGAGCGGCGCGCTCTATAACTACAGCTACGCCACCGCCAACCCCGATCCCGGGTTCCAGCCGCTGATCCTCGCTACCGTGGGCTGCCTTGTCGGAGGAGTGTCACTGGCCGGCGGCCGCGGCCTGCCCGCAGGCCTGCTGGCCGGCGCCTTGTCGGTGGCACTGCTCGGGCAGATCGACGCCATCACCGCGATACCCGACGACTTCACCGAGTTGCTCTACGCCTCGCTGCTCGGCATCATCGTCGCGGTCGACGCGCCCGGCCTGCGGGAGGACCTGGACCGGCTCAAAGCGCGCACCCGCACAAGGCGCGCCGACCGCGCTCATGACACTGACGCCCGCACCGAGCAGGGGACACATGCCTGAAGCCGTCATCGTCGCTGCCGCCCGCTCGCCCATCGGGCGGGCGGGGAAGGGCTCACTGGCCCGGATGCGACCCGACGACCTGGCCGCGCAGCTGGTGCGGGCCGCGCTCGACCAGGTTCCGGCCCTGGACGCGGCCGCGATTGACGACCTGATGCTGGGCTGCGGCCTGCCGGGCGGCGAGCAGGGCTACAACATGGCGCGGGTCGTCGCCGTCCTGCTCGGCCTCGATACCGTCCCCGGGACCACGGTTACCCGGTACTGCTCGTCGTCGGTGCAGACCACCCGGATGGCGCTGCACGCCATCCGGGCTGGCGAGGGTGACGTGTTCATCTCGGCCGGCGTGGAGACCGTCTCCCGGTTCGACCGGGGCTCGTCGGACTTCCTGCCAGGCACGTGCAACCCGCTGTTCGCCGAGGCCGGGCAACGGACTGCTGCCGCTGCCGAGGCGGGTGCCGACAGCTGGTCCGACCCGCGGGATGCCGGGCAGCTGCCCGACGTCTACATCGCCATGGGCCAGACCGCGGAGAACCTGGCACGCGCCCGCGGCATCACCCGCGAGGAGATGGACCGCTTCGGCGTCCGCTCGCAGAACCTGGCCGAGGAAGCGATCAAGAGCGGGTTCTTCGACGCCGAGATCACCCCGGTCACGCTGCCCGACGGCACGCTCGTCACCGCCGATGACGGCCCCAGGCCCGGGGTCAGCTACGACGCCGTCTCACAGCTCAAGCCCGTCTTCCGGCCGAACGGCCTGGTCACCGCGGGCAACTGCTGCCCACTCAACGACGGGGCCGCCGCGCTCATCGTCATGTCGGACACGAAGGCGCGTGCGCTGGGCATCACCCCGCTCGCGCGGATCGTCTCCACCGGCGTTACGGCGCTGTCCCCGGAGATCATGGGACTCGGCCCGGTGGAGGCTTCCCGGCAGGCGCTGAAGCGGGCAGGCATGACCATGGACGATGTCGACCTCGTCGAGATCAACGAGGCGTTCGCCGCGCAGGTCATCCCGTCCGCCCGCGACCTGGGACTCGACCCGTTCGGTGACAAGGTGAACGTGCACGGCGGGGCGATCGCCCTCGGTCACCCGTACGGCATGACCGGTGCCAGGATCACGGCCACCTTGCTCAACGGGCTTGCGGCCAGGGACAAGAGCATCGGCCTTGAGACGATGTGCGTCGGCGGCGGGCAGGGCATGGCCATCATCGTCGAGCGGCTGTCCTGATGACGAACCTCCGGAGGCATCTCACTATGACCAGCGCGGTTCAGATCACCTGTCCAAGGAAGGATGCGTTATGACCGCTACCCCGGCCACCATCACGAGCGGCTTCGGATTCCTCGAGGCACCGCGCTGGCACGAGGACCGGATCTGGTTCTCTGACTTCTACACCTACCAGGTGCTCTCGGCTCGCGAGGACGGCTCGGACCTGCGGACGGAGGCGAGCGTCCCGCAGCAGCCTGCGGGCCTTGGCTGGCTTCCTGACGGCCGCCTGCTCGTGGTGTCGATGCGCGACCGCAAGGTCTTGCGCCGCGAGGCCGACGGCACGCTCGTGACCCACGCCGACCTGAGCTCCCACGCCACGGGCCATGCCAACGACATGGCGGTTGACGCCGAGGGCAGGGCGTACGTCGGCAACTTCGGCTTCGACCTGATGAGCGGCGCCGGGCTGGAGACCGCGTCGCTGCACCGGGTGGATCCCGACGGCACCGTGACCGAAGCGGCGACTGACCTGTGGTTCCCCAACGGCAGCGTGATCACGCCCGACAGCGTGCTTATCGTGAACGAGACGTTCGGCAACCGCTGCACCGCATTCGACCTGACGCCTGACGGGCACCTGGTGAACCGCCGCGCCTGGGCCGAGTTCGGCCCGCTGCCGGCTGACCGCGCGCTCGATAAGGTGCTTGCCGACGCCACGGTCGCGGGCGACGGTGCCTGCCTGGACGCCGAGGGCGCGCTGTGGATCGCCGACGCCCTCGGCGGCCGCCTGCTCCGGGTCAGGGAAGGGGGCGAGATCACCGACGAGCTGTACCCCGGCTCCCCCGTCTACGCGTGCGCGCTTGGCGGTGCCGACGGCCGCACCCTCTACGCCTGCGCCGCTCCGGACTTCGACGAGAAGGCCAGGACTGCCGCCCAGGAGGCCACCCTCATCGCTTACCGCGTCCAAGTCCCCGCAGCCTGAGGCCAGCAGGCTCTTACCGAGAAAATCACCAACCACCCGGCTGTTCCCCTTTGACCTGGTGCTCCTGGTGCTCCTGGTGCCTGCTCGCTGTCTCCGTCGCCCTTGTCGCCCGGGTCTTGCTCATGCGTCATGGCCCGCACGGCCGCACGAGCCCTGCATCGTAGGCGGCGACCGCGGCCTGAAGGCGAACGCGCATGCCGAGCTTGCCCAGCATGCTCTGCACGTGGCTTGTCACCGTGGTCTCCGCCAGGCGCGGCATCCTGGACGTCCATCAGCGCCACGTGCGGGCGCAGACGCCGCACGGCCTCGGCGTGCGCCAGCCAGGCGCCGGGGCCCGGCTTGCGCACCTGGCTGTCACCTCGGTGACGGCCCGTTCCGTGAGTGTCCGGACCAGGTCGAGGCGCGAGGGGAAATGGCCATAGACCGTGCGGCGGACGACGCCGGCAGCGGAGGCGATGTCGCCGATTCCGGCGTCGGGGCTCTCTCCCAGCACATCGAGGGCGACGTCGAGGATGCGATCGCGTGTCTCGTTCATCGAGCGCACACGGGAGGACTCGGTAGGCACCACGCCATTGTTGCACACCAGTGTGCAATGAAGTAGACTGCACACCAGTGTGCAGCGGAGAGTTGCGCTGTGCTCCGAAGCTCAGGAGAAGAGAGGGCAATGAAGGCACCTTGTCGCCGCAGCAGCGTCACGCCGTGGAGACCGTTGCCCTCTACACCGGCGATCTCGGCGGGGCGAACCACCTTCAGGGCACGAAGCCGGAGACTGCCGGATTCGCCCTGGCGGACTCTCCCGCCGGCCAGGCAGCCTGGATCTACGACAAGTTCCAGTCCAAGACCGACAACCACGGGCTCGCCGAGGACGCCCTCAGCAGGGACGACATGCTCGACGCGATATCCCTGTACTGGTTCACCAACAGCGCGGCGTCGTCCGCCCGCATCTACTGGGAGAACAAAACAGGCACCTTCGCCGGCCCGAAGCTGACGCTCCCGGTCGCGGTGACCGTCTTCCCGAAGGACATCCCACTTTTCCCGCGAAGCTGGATCGAAGACACCTACAGCAACCTGATCCACTACGGCGAGGCCGACAAGGGCGGGCACTTCGCGGCCCTGGAACAGCCCGAGATCCTGGTCAGCGAAATCCGCACCGGCCTGCGCCCCCTTCGCAGCTAGCCACCGCGCCGTCG
>Ga0265319_1001284_pt1 | contig 15213 bp, 14 predicted proteins | sample 4824metaG_FD_192443 | JGI IMG/M metagenome (GOLD analysis project Ga0265319, IMG submission 192443) | Rhizosphere microbial communities from Carex aquatilis grown in University of Washington, Seatle, WA, United States - 4-8-24 metaG | ecosystem: Host-associated > Plants > Roots > Rhizosphere >...
CAGGCTGGCGGCAAGCACGCCGCCCCAGCAGCAGAAGGCGCCCCGCGCCCTGATCCTTGTGCCTACCCGCGAACTCGCCCAGCAGGTCGCCGACGTGCTAACCCCCCTAGGCCATGCCATCGACGTGAGCATCGCGGCGGTCTACGGCGGCGTGCCGATCGGCCGCCAGATCCAGCAGGTGCGCTCCGCCGACGTCGTCGTGGCGACCCCTGGCCGGCTCTCGGACCTGATCGAGCGGCACGCATGCACGCTCGGGCGCATCGAGATCACCGTGATTGACGAGGCCGACCACATGGCTGACCTCGGGTTCCTGCCCGTCGTTACCCGGCTCCTCGACCAGACCCCGTCCGGCGGCCAGCGGATGTTCTTCTCGGCCACGCTGGACCGCGGCGTCGGCCAGCTGGTGACCAGGTACGTCACCGATCCCGCACTGCATGCGGTGCCGGTGACCACCGAGTCCACGCCAGCCGAGCACAGCGTCCTGGTGCTGCGGGCGGAGGACAAGGTGCCGGTCGCGGCGGAGATCGCCAGCCGTCCCGGGCGGACGCTGTTCTTCGTCCGGACCAAGCACGGCGCGGACCGGCTTGTGCTGCAGTTGTCCAAGGCCGGCGTCGGCGCCGGGGCCATCCACGGCAACCGCAACCAGAACCAGCGCCAGCGCGCGCTCGAAGCGTTCGCAGCCGGGCACCCCCGGGTGCTCGTGGCCACCGACGTCGCCGCCCGCGGCATCCACGTCGATGACGTCGACCTAGTCGTGCAGTTCGACCCGCCGGAGGACCACAAGGACTACCTGCACCGCTCCGGTCGCACGGCGCGGGCAGGCGCCTCCGGCCAGGTCGTCGCGCTCGTCGACCGCGGGCAGTTCCGCGACCTGCAGCGGATGCACACCGCAGCCGGGATCACCGCCGCGAGGCACGACGCCGTCCCCGGGCACCCCGTGGTCCGCGAGCTGGCGGCCTCGGGCACCCCGGTTCCGCCCGCCCCCGCCGCCGCCCGTACGCCGCGAACCAGCGCGCCACGGACCAGCTCGCGAGGATACAACGGCACGTCAACGGCACGGGCCAGCACGAGCAGGGGTGCGGTGCCGAGGGGCAGGACGCCCAGCCCGCGCCGGCGGCCCAGCCAGCCGGTCAGGAACGGCTGACCGAAGCTAGTGGCTTGTCACGCAGCCTTGGCCGGATAATTGGTCCAGCTTCGGATGGGTGAGCTCGTGGCGAAGCTGGTCTTGGGCAGGGCCTGCTTGTTGTGGTGGCGGACGTAGCCGGCGATGGCGGCGTTCTGGTCGGTGTGGCTGCGGTAGTCGGTGCCGTTGAGCGCGAAATAGCGCAGCGCCGCGAACTCCGATTCGATCCAGTTCAACCAGGACCCGTAGGTGGGCAGGAACACCAGCTCGACCTGGTTGTCCGCGGCCCAGGCGCGGACTTCAGCATGCTTGTGCGGCGAGTAGTTGTCGGCGATCACGTACAGCTTCTCGCCGGGCCAGCGGGCCCGCAGGCTCTTGAGGAAGGACAGGAATTCCCGCCACCGTTTACGCTTGCGGATCCGGTAGAACATTCGCCCGGTGGCCAGGTCCAGGGCTGCGAGCATGTGCATCACCCCGTCGTGACGGTGGTAGGTCGCCCGCAGCCGGGCCGGGCGCCCCGCCGGCCGCCAGCACTTGCCCTTGCGCGGCATCAGGTTCAGCGGCCCGAGCTCATCGACGCAGACCACTCGCCCGTCGGCGGGCGGATGGTCGTACAAGTCCAGGACGCGCTGCATCTTGGCGATGAAGCCGGGTCCGGGTGATCCGCTGCAGCCTGCGGCCCTCTTCCATCGACAGCGACCGGACGAACATCTCGGGTCGACGAGCCACGACCACCTCCAAGAATCAGCTCCAGGAGACAGGCTGCCCACCCGACTGGACCAGATCAACTACCTCCGGGACACAGTCCCGCCCGGGCTCGTCACCGGCCAGGAGCACTCGCCGACCTCGCAGTGATAACAACGCGCGATGACGCCGTCGTGGTTGTACCAGTCGTGCGCACCGCAGTCGCCTGCGCCCTTCCCGGCGATCCCGCGATCAACCAGGAACCACGGCAAGCGCCGCCGCAACCGGGTCCGCCACCGGTACCTGCCCCCACGCGTCATGCCACGAGGCTACCGAGCTGAGCAACACGGTTACCCGGCCAACGTTGCGCGACAAGCCACTAGCAGAAAGTCAGGCGCCGACTGCGGTGCTCCGGCCTGGTGGCCCTGCGCGCCGCAGCCGGCTTGCCATCGGATTGAGCTGTGGTGCTGTGGTCGCCGCCGCGGGACGCGGATCACGCCGAGGGAAAGAATGCGTCCCAGTCCTCGGCGATCAGGCCGCCGTCGAGCCGGCAGTGGTAAGCGCCGCGGCCGTTCACCGGCGACTGGTCGGCCCGCCGGACAGCCGACCACGACAGGAACGCCGCCACCAGTACGGCACCGGCACAAACGCCGGATCACTGAATCGGGTCCGCGTTTTATGACGAGACGCGCTGAGACATTTCATGCGGGCCGAAGCCGTACGCTGGCCGGGCCTCAGCGGGCCAGGACCCGGGGATGCTCGCGCCAGGCGGGCATGGTGGCCATGTAGTCGAGTACCTGCCGTTCGATGTCCTGCCTTGACGCCGCCGGATCGCGGCGCGCCTGCCAGTCGGCCATCCGGGCGAAGCGCTCATCGAACGACTGGAGCTCGCCGCTGTCGTCGGTGCAGTAGCCGCAGTACCGGCCGCTCTCGATGGGCATGCCGCAGCTCTCACAAGTCGACGTCGTGGTCATGGGTACCTCCGTTAGGTCGCCCGCCGCCTGGCTGGGCATGCTCGATCAGGGCGCGCATCCCTGCGTTCAGCGCGTCGGCCTCACCCGGCGGCAGCCGGGTTATGGCGCTGGTGAGCAGGTCGATGCCGAGCACGTCACGGTCGCGCCGCAACGCCTCGTGCCCGCCGGGCGTCAGCCAGATCAGCGTCCGGCGCCGGTCCCCCGGATCGGCCTCGCGCTCCAGCAGGCCGTCGCGCTCCAGGTGGGTCACGATCTCGCTGATCACCGACTGCGCCCTGCGCATGTGCGCGGCGGCCTCGCCGATGGTCAGCGGGCCGGCCAGGGCCAGGTGCTCAAGCACCGCCCTGGAAGCACCGGGCAGCTCGCCCCGCGGCCGGTCACGACGGTGAAACGTCAGGTAGACGGCGCGGAAGAGCTCCGCGAACCGCTCTGCCTGCGCCCGTTCCTCACTCACGGCAACAGCTTCCCGGCCAGGTAATCCATCGTCAATCCCGATGCGTCTTCGGGCGCGCGGAGCCCTGGTGTGCCTGTGAGCTTTGCGATAGTGGTGAGCCCGGGTTAAATGACTGATGTGCTAGTCGAGCGCTCTGGCTTCCTGGCTTCGCTGGAGGGGTTGCTCGGCGAGGCGCTCGAGGGTGCCGGCCGGCTTGTCTTCCTGGGCGGGGAGGCTGGCGTCGGCAAGACGGCGCTTGCCGCGGCCCTGGCCGAGAGCGCCGCGGGGCCCGCGGTCCGCCGCGGCTCGTGCGACAACATCACCACGGCCGAGGCGCTTGGCCCGATCTTGGACGCCTTGCCTGAGCTGGCGGCCGCGGTGGACCAGGAGGCCGGCCTGAGCAGGCTCCGCCTGTTCCGGAAGGTGCGCGATGCGCTGTCGGAGTCCGCGATGGTGCTGCTGCTCGAGGACGTCCACTGGGCCGATGAGGCGACGCTGGACGTCTTGCGCTTCCTTGGCCGACGGCTGGGCGGATGCCGGCTGATGATCCTGGCCACGTTCCGGTCCGAGGAAGTGGGGCGTGACCACCCGCTGACCATGGTGCTTGGCGAGCTGGCCGGCTTGCCGGGGGTCATCCGGATGCAGCTCCCCGCGCTCAGCGCGGCCGGCGTGCGGCAGCTGGTGGATGCCGCGGGGTCGGCCCTGGACCCGGACGCGGTCTTCTCACGCACTGGCGGTAACCCGTTCTACGTCACCGAGGTGCTCGCCTCGGGCGCGGAGACCGTGCCGGTCACCGTGCGGGACGCGGTGCTCGCCCGCGTGGCCCGGCTCTCGCGGGCCGGGCAGGACGTCGCCGGGGCGGCTTCGGTGCTCGGCAGGCGCGCGGAGGCGGACCTGCTCGCCGCGGTGTCGGGGCAGCAGCTGGCCGCGGTCGACGAGTGCGTCGACCACGGCGTGCTCGTCGTTGACGGTGACGGCGTGGGCTTCCGGCACGAGCTGGCGCGGCTGGCCGTGGAGCAGTCACTCCCCCATGCCGAACGGACGGTGGCTCACGCCCGGGCGCTCGCGCAGCTGCTGGCGCGGGGCTCACCGGACGACCGGCGGCTGGCGCACCACGCCGCGGGCGCCAGTGACCCGGCCGCGGTGGTCCGCCATGCCCCGCGAGCCGCGGCCCGGGCTGCGCGCCTTGGCGCGCACCGTGAGGCGGCCGGGCAGCTTCAGCTGGCGTTGCGCTATTACCAGGGGCCCGACCGGCCGCGGGCCGGCCTGCTCGACCAGCTGTCCTATGAGTACTACCTGACCGATCAGCTGGCCCGGGCCCGGGCCAGCGGCCTGGAGGCACTCGCCATATACGAACGGGAGCAGGATTCTCGTGCGACCGGCGTGTCCCAGCGCTGGCTGTCGCGGCTGTCGTGGTTTCTCGGGCAGAACGACGACAGCGAGCGATACGCCGAGGCGGCGGTCGCGACGCTGGAACCGCTGGGGCCGAGCCGGGACCTGGCCATGGCCTACAGCAACCTCGCGCAGCTGCGCATGCTCGCCTACGACACCGCAGCGGCGGTGCGCTGGGGCGACAAGGCGATCGGACTGGCCCGCGACGTTGGCGACCGCGAGGCCGAGATGCATGCGCTGAATAACGTGGGCACGGCGATGTCGAGCGCCGGCGACATGACCGAAGGCCGGGCCCGGCTAGCCCGGAGCCTGGACCTCGCACTCGCCGACGACGCGCATGAGCACGCGGCCCGGGCCTATACGAACCTCGGCAGCACCGCCGTCTCGAACCGGTCATTGACCGACGCTGACCAGTACCTGACGGCCGGAATCACGTACTGTACCGACCGCGACCTGGATACCTGGCGCCTGTACATGACCGGCTGGCTGGCTCGCTCGCAGGCCGAGCAGGGCCGGTACGCCGCGGCCGAGCGGCACCTGGCCGGCGTCCTCCGCCACCCGAACCTGTCACCGGTCAACCGGGTCAGCGCCCTGCCCTTGGCCGGCGTGCTGGCCGCCAGGTGCGGCCGCGACGGCACCGCCGTGCTCGACGAAGCGCTCCCCATCGCCATCCAGACCGGGGAGTCCCAGCGGCTGGTGCCGGTGGCCGCGGCCCGCGCCGAAGCGGCCTGGATCGCCGGGCGCACCGGGGACCTCGGCACCGCCGTTGACCTGGCCTGGCCCGCCGCGCTCGCGCACCCGCAGCCGTGGGACCTGGGCGAGCTGGCCTGGTGGCTGAGCCTGGCCGGAGAGCGCCGGCCGCTCCCCGCCCCGGTCGCGCAGCCCTTCGCCCTCATGCTGGAGGGCGGGCACCGCCCGGCCGCCACTCAATGGCAGGCCCTGGGCTGCCCGCTGTGGTCGGCGTACGCGCTGGCCCTCTCCCCCGCTACCGCCGACGCGCGGGAGTGCCTGGATATTCTCGCCGGGCTTGGCGCCACGGCCGTGCGCCAGGCGGTGCTCCGGGAGCGGCACGCCCGCGGGCTCCGGGTGCCGCGCGGGCCGCGGCAAGCGAGCCGCACCAGCCCGGCCGGGCTCACCGCGCGCGAGACCGAGGTGCTCGTGCTCCTGGCGGACGGGCTGTCCTATGCCGAGGTCGCCGAGCGGCTGGTGCTGTCGGAGAAGACCGTGGGCCACCACGTCTCATCCGTGCTGCGCAAGCTCAGGGAGCCGACCCGGTCGCGGGCGGTGGCCGCGGCGCTGCGGCTGGGCGTCATGCCGCCAAGATAGGGAACTTGCCCGATGTGCCGCCCGGGTCCGCCGGGGTTTCCTGGACACGCAAGCATCACTCGCGCACCACAGGAAAGAGGCAGAACCGTGGCGCTTTTCATGGACACGCACACCATCGGCGGGCCGGTCACCATCGACGACGTGGCCAAGGCCCACGCCGCCGACCTGCAGACGCAGGACGCGCACGGCGTCCGCTACCTGCGGTACTGGGTCGACCAGGAACACGGCAAGATCTTCTGCCTGGTCGACGCGCCCGACGCCGAAGCGGCCGCCGCGGTGCACCGGGAGGCACACGGGCTCGTCGCCGACGAGATCTACCCGGTCGCCGAGGGAGCGTGACGCGACTCCGTCTGGCTTACCGAGGCGGCCGGGGTAAGGGGGGCACGAGGGTGTCCCGGGATCGCCGTCATTGCGACGGGCCGGGAGCCCTCGAAGGTGTAGAGCGCCGGGGTCCGGCCGACAACCACGGCGATGAACGGCCAGAAACCGTGCACGAACAGCCAGCCCAGGAACGCCACGGCCTGGAGCGCGTTGCCGATGCCCCAGCAAGTTCGTGCGCCAATCCGGTCTGCGAGGCGCCCGAAGGGGATGGAGACCAGGAACTGCGACGCCATGCCGATGGTGAGGCCAAGGCCGGCCTCGGCCACCGTGAGCCCGATTATCTTGTGCCAATTTAACCGAACACGGTACCGGGCACCGGCTTCGATTGCGACGGGTTATCTCGGTCGCTACCGCGATCCCGTGCGTGATGGGCTATTGAGCCGCCGTGCACGTAAAGCGTTGACGGCGCGCCGTGCAGACCGGCCGGGCCGCCGCAACATCGTCCTCAGGCAGGCCGGAATAGACAATTCTCTTCCGGTCGATGAGCCGGCCTACGAGCAGCTGCAGCCCTTGCTGCAGGCGCTGAAGAGCGCAGGGGTCAGCGTGGCCGGGTGAGATCCCGGACAGCGGTTCAGTCCGCTACGCCCCGGCGGCTGTCTTGTACTGCTCGACGACGTCGGCCGGGACGCGGCCGCGGTCCTTGACCTCGATACCCTGCCCCTTGGCCCACTCGCGGACCTGGGCGGTGTCAACGGCGCTGCCGCGCCGGCCGCGGGCCGCGCTCCTGCCCGTCCCGCCGGCCCGCCGGGCGTGCGCGATGTACCGCCCCAGTGCCTCGCGCAGCTCCTCGCCGTGCGCCGCGCTGAGGTCGATCTCGTATTGCGTTCCGTCCAGGCCGAAACGGACAGTGCCGGCCGCCTCGCCGCCATCGAGGTCATCAATGAGCAGCACGTGAATTCTCTGAGCCATGAAAAGACATCCTAATCCCCTCCTGTGAGGGAAAGCACGCGCCCGCGCGACGCGTACTAGTAGATCTTCTCTGTGACCAAATGACCGCGATTCGCTGAGATCACCGGCGCTGCCGGGAAAGGGCTGATCGATAGAGTGATACCGGTGAGCGGCGGGTCAGGGCAGGACGGTGGCGGGGAACCGCTGCTCGCGTTGGCCCGAGATGGCGATGAGGACGCTTTCCGGACGCTGGTAGAAGCCCACCGGGCAGAGCTGCACGCCCACTGCTACCGGATGCTGGCCTCTTACCACGACGCTGAGGATGCCTTTCAGGAAACCTTGATACGCGCCTGGCGGGCACTGCCGGGCTTCGAGGGACGCAGCACGTTGCGTGCGTGGCTGTACAAGATCGCTACCAATGCCGCGCTGGATGTCGCTAAGCGCCGGTACCGACGCGAGCTCCCCGTCTCCTACGGCCCGCCGGCAACGGCGGGGGGCGGGCCGGGAGCCCCGCTGGCCGAGACGACCTGGATCGAGCCCTACCCCGACCGTGAGCTGGGGGCGAGCGGGTCGCTGGCTTCTCCGGAGGCCCGCTACGACCAGCGCGAGAGCCTTGAGCTTGCGTTCGTCGCCGCCTTGCAGACATTGCCAGCCTCGCAGCGGGCGGCGCTGCTGCTGCGCGAGGTGCTCGGGTTTTCTGCCGCCGAGATCGCTGACCAGCTCGGCACCTCCGTGCCCGCGGTGACCAGCGCCCTGCAGAGAGCCCGGGAGGGGGTGCGGCGCCGGAACAGCGAGCCAGCCCAGCAGCAGGCGCTTCGCGCGCTGGGCGACAAGCGGGTTCGGCGCATCGTGGAGGCGCTCGTTGACGCGCTCGAGCGAGCCGACGTCGACTCGCTGGCCGACTTGCTCACGGAGGACGCCACGTGGGCGATGCCCCCGCTGCCCGGCTGGTACCGGGGGCCGGCGGCCGTCGGCGAGTTCCTCGCCAGCTTCGGGTTCAACGAACGCTGGCGGCACCGGCCGAGCAGGGCAAACGGCCAGCTGGCCCTCGGCTGCTACACGGTCGATCCCGCCACCGGCGCCTGGGTGGCCTCGGCGCTCACCGTGCTGTCGCTTCGGGGTGAGCGGATCGCCGGGGCTGACTACTTCCTCACCGCCGAGCTCCTGCGGCGCTGGGGTGACGATTCGGCCGTCGACGGCGCCGAGATGTTCGCCCGCTTCGGGCTGCCTGCCACCATCCAGTAAGAAATGCCGGCCCGGACCAGTTAGTCAGGGGTGCCCCCCGCAGTCATAAGGGGCGACCGGCAGCGGACAGACCGCTGCACAGGTCACCGTGAGGAGAACCTGTGTACTTCCCGACCTTGATGCTGACGCCACTGCTCGAAGACCTGCACCGACGGGCGCGCCGGGCCAGGCCGGCCGGAGCCAGGTCGTGACCGACGTCCGCCCCGGCCCCACCGCCAAGGTAATCGCCACCGGCGCGGCTGCCGACGCCACGCCGATCCGCTGGGACGAGGCCGCCCGGCTCTTCGCCGCTGAGCGCTCGTACTGGGTGGCGACAACGAGCGACGACGGCCGCCCTCACGTCCGGCCGGTGCTCGCCGTCTGGATCGATGAGCGGGTGTACTCAACCACCAGTCCGGCCGCTCGCAAGGGCCAGAACCTGACCAGCAGACCATCAGCTGCGGTCACCGCCCGGACCCCGGCGATGGATATCGTCATCGAAGGAACGATCGCCTGGATCGACGACCCCCGGCGACTCCACCGAATCGGCGCGGTCTACCAAGACAAGTACGGATGGCCCGTCACCGTCGTCGGCGACGCCTTCCACGCCCCGTACGCGGCGCCTACCGCCGGAGGCCCCCCGTACCGGGTCTACGAGCTCACCCCCGTCGTCGCCTACGCCTTCGGAACAGACGACAACCTGGCAGAACGCTCCACCAGATTCCGCTTCAGCGCATGAACTGCCAAGACGACGGCACCGTCCAGACGGGGACCACCAGGACGTGCAGGCCGGCTCTTACTGCAGGCCCGCGACTACGGTCATCCGCTTGTGATCGGCAGTCAGCGGCCGTCCGTCCTCGCCGTAGCCAGTCACCGTGGCAAATCCCGCGGCGAGTAGCCAGTCCCGCAGTTCGGGGAAGCTGAACAGCCGCTTGACGAAGTTCACCCGGCGGGTACGGCCGCTGCGGATGACTGTCCGCTCCGCTTCGAACCGGCCGGTCAGTGCGTCCAGGTGGTAGCGGTCGACCAGCATGTCGCCGTTTTCCCGTGCCATCGCGACGCGCGAGGGACAGTAGGAGGCAAGAAACGACGTCAGGTTGTCCAGGTCCATGGCCAGCCGGCCGCCCGGCCGCAGCGCACGGACGATCCCGTCCAGGACGGCGCGGTTGGTGGTGTCGTCGAAGTACCCGAACGCGGTGGACCAGCTGGCAATCCGGTCGAAGCGGCCGGCCCACGGCAGCTGGCGCATGTCGCCGGACACGTAGTCGACAGCGACCCCCGCGGCAGCCGCGTCGGCGCGGGCGCGGTCCAGGAAGACCGCCGAGGAGTCGAGGCCGGTCACCAGGCAGCCACGGGCGGCCAGGCGGTTGGCCAGGTCACCGTGCCCGCAGGCCAGGTCAAGCACGCTCATGCCAGGCTGCAGGTCCAGCAGCCGCCAGGCCAGCTCCGCGGTAGCCTCACCCGCGATACCCGCGCCGGGGAGGTTGGGCCCGTGCATCGCAACCTCACTGAGGCCACTGGGCGCGGCGAAGAAGTACAGGTAATCCTCGTCGTACATCGGTGCGGCATCGAACAGGTCACCCATGCGAGCAGATGATAAAAGTGACCATCACCGGAAGCAACGCAAATACTGGTCCGACGCTAACCTTTGGGCCCGGGTATTTGCGCACGGGCCCAGCGGCATGAATCACGCTGGCTGGTCAGAGCCGACAGCTGCCATCGGCATGATTACCTGGCCATGGCCCAAAGCTCAACAGCGCCGGTGATAACGGCTTCCTGACCGGCATGATGAGGGTATGCAAGTAGTCGCTGGCTCCTTCGCGACGGTAGAAGCGCATTGCTCCTTCGTTGCCGGCGATCACGGAAATGGCCATGACCTGGAGGCCCCACTCGGCGAGGCGCTCGCGGGCGGCGTCCAGCAACTCCGCGCCGGCGCCGGTGCCGCGGGCGCTGCCGGCGACCACGAGCGTTTCGAGGATGCCGACCTGGTCTCCCCACTGCCAGGAGCCGGCAGCGTCAGCGGAGCGGATCATGGCGTAGCCGAGCGCGGCCAGGTGCGGTGCAGCGGCCAGATGGTGGTCCAGCCTGAGCGGACACCTGGAGCGAACTTCCTGGGCGAGTGGCGGAGCAGTGCGCTGAGGTGGGCGGGGGTGCCGGGCTGGCCCGGCGGCTGGTGCCGCGGAAGCCCGGGAGTGAGGGTGTGCCCGCCGGCGGGGGCCGGGGGCGGTAAGCTCACGGTCGGCGCGGCGTCGTCGCGTGATGGATGACGGGCAAGAGGATGTGGACTGATGGCAACAGGAACAGTGAAGTGGTTCAACGCTGATAAGGGCTTCGGCTTCATCGCTCCCGATGACGGGACGGCGGACGTGTTCGTGCACTTCTCCGCCATCTCGAGCTCCGGCTACCGGTCGCTGGATGAGAACCAGAAGGTCGAGTTCGACGCGACTCAGGGGCAGAAGGGACCGCAGGCGGAGAACGTCCGCCCGATCTGAGGCACGACGCGCTGTGCCGCCGCGCCGGCAGGGCCGGCCCGGCGGCGCGCGTGCGCGCGGTACGGCCCGGTACCGGTGAGGGCCGCGCGGCACCTGGTCCGCGGCGGCCGCTGGCCGGCGGCCCGGTCAGGGCCTGGAGCGCAGGCCGGCGTTCCTGCGGGCATCACCGGCTCTCGCGCGCAGGAAGCCACGTTCTGCATGCGGCAGGCGAGGAGTGCCGGGCATTCGCAAAGCGCGCCGGACGGCGGTTACCCGCGCCGGCTCGGAGGATTGGCTGAGTCGCTGAGCTGGCCCGGCCGTGACGGTCAGGGCGGGGTCACTCAAGCTGGTGTCCCGTTTCCGGTGAGCCGGCCCTGCCTCTGGGGCGGCTCGGTGCGTGCCAGCCCGCCGAAAGCGCTGCCCGGCGAGCGCGGGCCTGCTGGTGATGGACCTGCGCGCGGGGGCCGCGGAGTGCTTCTACTCCACGGCGCCGCCCTTCCGGGGGGCGCGGCGTCGCGCCGGCCGCGCTGTAGGCGCTGGCCTCGTGGGCGTTCCCGGCTGGTTTTCACCGCCTCTACCTGCGGCACTCGGTGGCGAACCCGGCATCGTGCCGGGTGGCCGTGAAGTCCGGGTTCGAGGCCGAGGGCACCGAACGCGGCGCTGAGCTGCACACAGACGGCTGGCACGACATGCACCTGCACGCCCGGATCGCCGGCCGCGCAATGATCAGGACATGAGGAAGCTATGGCCGCGTCCCCGGCAGCCCGCCCGGCAGCCGGAATGCCGGAGCACGCGCACAACGACTTATTCTGCGCGCATCGAATGGGTTCCCGAACAGAGGCGGAAGGCGGTTACACGCGCTAGCCTGTCCTGAATTCGGCCACGCTGTGTCACAGCTACCGATCTCCAAGCCCACCTAGCGCCAAAGCGGTTTGATGGCCGGTCCGGCCGGCGTCGGCGACGGTAAATTGACTCGACGTCCCGCCTGTAGTCCGCTGCCGCCCTGCCAACTCACTGGTTGAGTCTCGGGTCGGTTCCGGTGGGCCTAGGGGCGGTTTAGGGGCGGGAGGAGCCGATTGCCTGGGGGTAACTGAAGAAGCCGGCAGGGTCGTACTTCCGTTTCACGCGGACCAGCCGGTGGTAGTTCTCGCCGTAATAGGCCCGCTGCCAGTCCTTCAGCGTCGGATCGGGGAAGTTCTGGTAGGAATGTCCGGGGGGCGTATCGGCGAAGATCTCGCCGTAGAACTCATCGAGCCAGTGCAGGTTCGCGGCGGCGACGTCTGGCGGGTCGTGGTCGGCCCAGCATGTTTCGGCAGCGAAGATGAACAGGCCGCCCCGGTGCACGAACGCGGTCGCTTCTGGGGGTACCAGGTTGATCTCGCCGCCAAGGGCGAACATCGCGAACCCCGCTCCGTCCTTGTTTCCGCTGCCCGGCCAGTCGAGCAGCCGCTTGGCTGCCGCGCTGGCCTGCGGGCCGGTGAGGAGCGTTCGCGAGGTCAGGACCGCTGACTTGCTGGCGAAGCGGTCCACGGGCGTGGTCGAGCGCAGCAGCTTGCTCGCCTGGGCCGGGGTGACCTCGCGGATAGCCGCGCTGTTGCGGGCGCGCTCGCCCGCCGTCCCGATGGCCAGCAGCGGGGCGAGGATGGCGCGCAGTTCCTCTGCGCTGCCATAGTGCTGGCCGATCACATTGACGTTGGCGTTCGCGTGGATCTGGCCGCTGTTCAGCCCTTGGGTCCCGATTCCGAGGCGGCAGTGGAAGCGCTTGTTGCTGACGGTTTCCTGGACAATCTGCTGAGTGACCGCGATCACCGGCAGCACGGAGTCCAGGCTCCAGCGGAATTGGTAGAACCCCACGGTGCCGTGAAACTGCTCGTACCTGAACGTGAACGAAGTGTGCACACCGAAGTTGTTTCCCGCCCCGCCGCGGCAGGCCCAGAACAGGTCGGGATGAGAGTCCTCACTGGCCTCGACCACCCGTCCGTCGGCGAGCACGAGGCTCGTGGCTGTCAGCCGGTCGCAGGTCAGGCCGAACATCTTGTCGCTGAAGCCGATGCCGCCGCCCAGCACCAGCCCGGCGACCCCCACCGAGGGACAGCGGCCCGTCGGCACGAACATGCCCCGGTCCTCCAGCAGCGGGTGCAGATCGCCGTTGGTGACCCCAGCCCCGACGGTGACGGTCCCCGCGTCATGGAGGACCGTCATCAGCCCGTAGGGCCGCAGGCGGGCCGTGCCCGGCAGCGGGGTGGAGACGATGCTCTTCATCCGGGCCATGTTCAGCAGCAGGCCCGTGGTGGTGGAGTATCCGGCGTAGTTGTGGCCCAGCCCCGAGCGGGGGACGGCGGGAAGACCCACCTGCCGAGCCCAGCGGAGCGCTTCGCGGACGTCGCTGACGGTGGCGCAGGCGACGATTCCGGCGGGCTTGATCCCGGCGTAGCGGTGGTTGAACGGGATCGCCAGCGGCGGGTAACCGGGCTCCCCCGGCCGGTAGAGGGCGGAACGCGAGGACAGCGCGTCAGCCAGCCGCTTCCAGTCCCGGCGGCTGACCCGCTCCGCTGCCCCGGCTGGAGCACCGGCGTCGGGGAGCGCCTGCAAGGCGCCCAGCCCGGCGAAGGCACTCAGGGCGCCTGCCTGCAACACGCCCCGCCTGCTGATCACTGTGGCTCGCCCCCGCAAGAAGGTAATCACGGCTGCCTCTGCGCCGATCAGTCAACCGGTCGTTGACCAGCACGGGCGCCCTGTCCGCAGCCCCCGCCACGGCCGCGTGCGCCCAGTCCCCCCACACATGCCGACGCTCATCGTATCTCTCATGTCACTCTAAGTGTTCGCCCATCACGCCGAACGGTCTCACCGAGGCCGCCATAACAACCATCCTGTGCGGCACAGACGGCCAGCGGGCCGCGGTTTTGACGGGGGCCCGGGTTAGCCTGCCGGAGTGATCACTGCACTGGCGGTGGAGAATTACCGGTCGCTGCGCCGGATGGTGCTGGCGACAGGCCGGCTGAATGTCGTGACCGGTCCGAACGGGAGCGGGAAGTCCAGCCTGTACCGGGCGCTGCGGCTGCTGGCCGGCTCGGCGCGCAACGGCGCGGTTGCGGCGCTGGCCCGTGAGGGCGGGCTGGAGTCGGTGATGTGGGCCGGCTCACCGGATGAAGGGCGCTCGATGCGGCGCGGCCGGGGTCGGCCGCTGGTCCAGGGCGGTGATACGCGCCGGCTGCTGCTGGGCTTCGCCGGGGAAGAGTTCGGGTACGCGATCGACCTGGGCGTGCCGCCGCCGGCCACGTCGATGTTCGGGTCGGACCCGGAGATCAAGGCCGAGTCGGTGTGGGCCGGGCCGGTGCTGCGGCCGGCCGCAGTGCTCGCCGACCGCGGCGCGAGCGGCGCGGTCCGTGTCCGGGCCGCCGGCGGGGGCTGGTACCGGCCGCCCGGCTTCCTCAAGCCGTTCGACAGCATGCTCAGCGAGACCGCCGACCCGCAGCGGGCCCCGGAACTGCTGCTCCTGCGTGAGCGGATCCGGTCGTGGCGGTTCTACGATCACTTGCGGACCGATGCGCAGGCCCCGGCGCGCACGGCCCAGGTCGGCACCCGCACTCCCGTGCTGAGTCACGATGGCGCCGACCTGGCCGCCGCGCTGCAGACGATCCGCGAGATCGGTGACGCGGGGGCGCTGGACGAGGCGGTCAGCCGCGCTTTCCCCGGCAGCCGGGCCGAGATCACCGCGCTGGGCGGCCGGTTCGAGCTGGCCCTGCGCCAGCCGGGCCTGCTGCGGCCGCTGCGAGCCGCCGAGCTCTCGGACGGGACGCTGCGCTACCTGCTGTGGGCGGCGGCCCTGCTGACGCCCCGGCCACCGGAGATGCTCGTGCTGAACGAGCCGGAAACGAGCCTGCACCCGGAGCTGATCGGGCCGCTGGCTGACCTCATCACCGCCGCCTCGGCCAAAACCCAGATCATCGTCGTCACCCATGCCCAGCAGCTGGTCACCGCGTTCCGGGACAAATCAGCCCGGGTGCTGGAGCTGGTCAAGCAGGACGGCCGGACGCTCCTCGACGGCCAAGGCATCCTCGACGAGCCCGCCTGGCACTGGCCCAGCCGCTGACATGGCCCGCCGGCGCGCGATGGCGGGCCATGCCGCGAAGGGCAACCGGAGCGGGCGTGACCGGATCTCGCCTGCGGCACGATACGCACCGTGGCCACTTGGCGCGCGAGACCTCATGCGCTGGGTGAGCATGGGCCAGCTGGCTATCTCTGCCTGACATGCTAGGTTCCTTGCAGAGATGCCGAGGGGCTGCTGAGACAGGTGGATCTGAGCCAACTCCGGGC
>Ga0265319_1001285_pt1 | contig 15207 bp, 14 predicted proteins | sample 4824metaG_FD_192443 | JGI IMG/M metagenome (GOLD analysis project Ga0265319, IMG submission 192443) | Rhizosphere microbial communities from Carex aquatilis grown in University of Washington, Seatle, WA, United States - 4-8-24 metaG | ecosystem: Host-associated > Plants > Roots > Rhizosphere >...
AAGATCGATCAGGGTGGAGCTCAAACGTTCGATCCATACCCCCGTGGCATGGGGAAACAATGACCACAAACCAGCTGTGAAATAGGGGAAAAAAGGTTCGCGCGCCGCCGGTTGAAAAAGGATGAAATAATCGTGGACATCCAAAATTCCCCGGACATCCATGGCCGGCACCATAAAATCCCCCCAATAACAGGCAGGGGGTTCCTCGGGTTTATAAAACCGTGTCACGGCGCAAACCGAAAAGAAAAAGAAGAACCAAAAGGCGGCCGTCCCCCGGGAAATATTCACGGCTTCCCCCAACGGCTGCAGCCGATTGAACGCCAGGACCAGGCCCGCTAAGCCGGCCCACAGTATCCAGGAATGGGTAAATAACCGGGCCGGCAGGCTTCCCGGTTCCAGGAGGATGTGATAATTGGGAAGGCCCATGAGTCCGGCCACCACCAAAGTCACCGATACCAAAAGAAGGTAGGCGGTCCAGGGGGAGCCATGAATCCCGCGGGGGCCCTCCGGAAGGGAAGCCCCGTCCAGGGCGTAAAGTTTGTTTTTCTTTCCAGCGCGCGCCGCGCCGCCCCTTGCCTTTAAAGGCCTTTTTTTTATTTTTTTAACCGGACCCATAATCTCCCTTTTTAAATACCGGATATTGAAATTCCCGAAGTCCCCGATAAAAAAACCGGGAGAAAGGACCCAACTTTATCCTCCTATAGACGGGCCACCAGAACTTTAATCCCGATCCTGGACAAATAACGGGAAAAAGACCCAAAACAAAAGGATCAGGAAGGGGTCTTCGAACCCACGATTTTATAAACCGAGATCCCGTTGGATTGTTCCAACAGTTCCATGGTGAATTTCATTTCGAGCTTATCCAAAAGCTTTTTCTCGAAACCGTCGGCAGGAATCGTTCCGGAATAAATACAATCGCCGGGTTTCAAGGGAGGTTCAAAGGCAAGGATCCGTTCCATGGCCTTCGGCGAAACCGTGGGCTGGATAATATCGTTGTAAGGGTACAAATTTGTTTTTCCCGAGTACATGGAAAATCCCAATCCGCCCTCCCCCAAAAAGTAAACCAACGATTTGGAGCCTCCCGAATATTTTTCCATGGTATTTTCAATTTGCACAAATCCCGCATCAACATCGCGGAAGTGGGCCGGGAGGCTGAGGACGCGGTTGATCATGACCCAGGGCGACTTGGGCTGCATCCGTAATTTTTGGAGGGCCAGCCCCGTGGACTTCTGCAGGAACAGGGCAGCCAAAAGGACGGCCACCAGGTAACCCGTTTTTTTAACCATGAAAGGCAGAGCTGGCGGGTTATAGCGTTTGACGAAATAAAGCCAATAAATCGCCAATAGGATGGCAGGCATGGAGGTGTGCTCGAGGTTCATATTATCGGCCCTTCTCAGGTAGTAGGTGAATTCCAAAATCCCGCAAAACACCAGGATGACGATTAAGTTGAAATTCGGCGGAATGTTGTTTTTGGACCCGAACAAAATTCCCAACAGGGCGAAAAAGGAGAAATATAAGATTCCCGCGACCAGCCACCAATAATCGACGGGCGGGACCTCGAGCATGCCCAATCCATTCCCGTAGGTCATCAAGAAATCAAAATAATAGGACCAATGGGGCCATTCGTGGGTCCGGCGGAACACATCCCCATAGAGGAGGCCCGCGATAACCAAAAGGCAGCCGGTCAACATCATCATCCTCTCCAGAAACAGCCGGAAACGGAATTTCACCGGGCTTTTGAAATCGACCGATTCGTAAACCAAAAGGCCCAGATAAGGCACTACCGCGTAGACGCAAACCTCGAAACTCCAAAAAAAAGCGATTCCCGCCACGATGGTTTCTCCCCAATAGAAAAGACGTTTTTTTTCGGGAAATTGGTTTCTCAGGACTATCAAGGCCATGAAAACGTAAATAAAACCGAAACGCAAAGCCCCGACGGAGGGATATAAAATCCCCGCGTTTAACTGGATCAGGTGGTTGATGATCAAAAGGACTACCAGGGAAAACAAAGCGAGGATTTCCGACCGAAAAAGCTTTCGGACTACGAAAAAAAAGAGCATGTACTGAATCCCCGTGATGACCGCCATGACAAAGCTGAAGGCCGTAAAGCCAAGGGGAAGGAACAAGAAAAACATCCTCAGAAAATAGATGACGAGAATCCCATATTGGGAATTGATGTTGACGAGCAGGGATTTTCCTCCCGCCAAATCGGTCACAGGCCCAAGATAAAACGAGTAATGGAAGGGGTCGTAATTAAAAAGCGTATTGATGGAAAAGGCTATCAAAAGAAAGGCCAGGACGTAGGAAAGGACCTTTTTCCCCGGGGCCGTCTCCGTCATGTTCCCGGCGGGCTGGGCCGGAACGCCCTTCCCGGAAATCCTCCCTACCCCCCCCAAAAAGACCCAAACGACGGCGGCAAAGAAAAGGTAGTTATAAAATTTCCAATCCCCCGTCCTGTACCAGCCGGGATAAAGCTGGGAAAGCCAATAAAGGCATGAGCTGATCGAAAGAAGGTAAATAAGGTTGATTTTCACGGATAGGGGGCCGAACTTGTCAAGGACTCGCGCCGATACAGCCCCCAAAGGCTGGAGCGCCAGGAAGAGGACCAAGGGGCCAGGCGTACGCGCCTGGCTGGGAAGATAGGAAAACAGCGCGGACAAAAGGTTTAAAAACATCGAAAGGGTATAAACACAGGATTCCTTTTGGAACCATTGCTTCTTGAGGTAAATGAGGAGAAACATAAGGAAGGCGCCGGCGGGAACCGTGACCAGCCAACCCGCGACGAATAAATGGAAATAGGTGTGCCCATCCCCGGGAACCGTCAGGATATACCGCGTAAGGTAAAACTTGAAAAGGACAAGGCCGAACAAGGCGCCCGAGAGAAACAGGGTAAAATTTTCATTTTTAGCGGCCGGGATTTTTTTGTCGAGGACCTTCGTTTTCAAATGGAAGCGTCTTTCATATTCTCGTTTTTTTATAGGAACGGCGCCATTTTACAGCCTTTAAATGGCCCACGCCATTAAATATTCAACGCTCCCGCCGGGGCCGCAACGGCGCCGGCGCTGGGCCAATCCCATCACGGCGCCCCGGACTCGCGAAGGACTTGTTCAATGACCCTTTTCTGCACATCCTCCAGACCAATCCAAAGGGGAAGGCGGGCGATCCTCCCGCTCATTTCCTCGGTCACCGGTAGGGTTCCATGGAATCGTCCGTATTTTTTCCCGGCGGGCGAATTGTGGAGCGGGACGTAATGGAACACGGCGTTGATGTCGGACCGATTCAACGCGGCGAGGAATGAATCCCGCTTCTCCCGGGTCGGCAACAGCAGGTAGTACATATGGGCGTTATGCCGGCAGTCGCCCGGGATCCGGGGGCGCCGGAACCACCCCTCCGATTCGGCCTCTTCAAAAGAGCTATGGTAGTCCTTCCAAAGTCCCAAACGGCGGCCCATAATCCCGGAAAAGTCTTCAAGTTGGGCCCAAAGGAAAGCCGCGATCAATTCACTGGGCAGGTAGGAGGAGCCGATGTCGACCCAAGTATATTTATCCACCTTTCCCTGGCGAAAATGAATCCGGTCGGTTCCCTTTTCCCGGATAATCTCCGCCCTTTCCATAAAGCGCTCGTCATTGACCAGCAATGCCCCACCCTCGCCGGAAATGATGTTTTTAGTTTCATGGAAGCTCAAGGCCCCGAAATGGCCCAGGCTTCCCAAAGGCCGCCCCTTGTATTCGGCGCCGATCCCCTGGGCCGCGTCCTCAATGACCCAAAGGCCTCGCCGGCGGGCGATGGATAAAATTTCATCCATTTCGCAGGCCACCCCCGCATAGTGGACCGCCACGATCGCTTTTGTTTTATTCGTGACCGCTCCCTCAATTTTTTTCTCGTCGATATTGAGCGTGTCGTGGCGGATATCCACGAACACGGGAACCCCTCCCCGAAGCACGAAGGCGTTGGCGGTAGATACGAAGGTATAGGAAGGCATGATGACTTCATCCCCCGGCTGGATATCGGCGAGAATTGCCGCCATTTCCAGGGCCGCGGTGCAGGAATGGGTTAGGAGCGCCTTGCGGCTCCCCGTTTTCCGCTCCAACCATTCGTGGCACCGCTTGGTGAAGGCGCCGTCCCCCGAGAGCTGGCCACGGTCATGGGCTTCCTGGATGTATCCTAATTCCCGGCCGGTCAGATAAGGTTTGTTAAAGGGAATATGCAAGGGACTATACCTTTCTGGCGATGATGAGCAGGGATCCGCCCCAAGGAAACCGCACCCCGGCGCGGATCAGGGCTCTTTCAGCCGCCAGGATTTGTTCCAGAAGCCGGTTCAACCAGGGGTGGATTTTGAATTCGGCCTCGGGATCAAAATCCTTCGGTTTTTCCTGGCCCAACCGTGACAGCCACATGAGGGGAAGAAGGACCGAGACGAAGGAAGTCGCAACCGTCAAGGTGAACCCGCTTTTTTCAAGCTTCCTGGCCAAATCCTTCCTGTCGTAGCGCCTGGCATGGTGGGTGTATTCATCCAGGTAGCTCCATAAAAAGGCGTGCTGGGGAACGGTTATCATCACGCCTCCCCCCGGAGCCAGCGCCCGGTGAACTTGGTCAAGGACGCCCTGGTCGTCGGGAATGTGTTCCAAGGTGTCAAACAATCCGATGACGTCGAACTCTTCCCGAAACGGAATGCGCCGCGCGTCCATTTGGAGGAGTTCGGTCCTCTTTAAGCGTTTCGACGAGTGTCGAAGGCCGCTTCCATAAATCTCGCTGCCGAAGCACTCGAGCTTCGGGAATTCCCTTTCGATCCGGGAAAGGACAAATCCCGTACCGCAGCCGATTTCCAAAAACTTCCCTTCGGGACGGAAATATCTCCCAACCGCCCAAACAATCAGTTCATTCCGCGACTGGAACCAAAAACTCTTTTCTTCCAGCGGGGCCAGCCTCTCAAAACCGTCGGAGGGATAATTCGCGTTTTCTTCCGATAATTCCGGGGCAAAAGAGGGAAATCCCTCCACCCGCCCCGGTCCTTTACCGCAAAAGGGGCATTGCCAATCCCCGGAGGAAAAATTTTTTTCGCAGGCAAGGCATAGCTTCATCCCTGGCTGCCGACGACGATCCCGAGGATGATGAATCCCAGGCCGGTCATTTTCGGCCACGTCAAAGGCTCGTTCAACAACCAGGCGCTTAAAAAAACCACGCCCACAAAAGAAAGGCTGGTAAAGGGATAGGCGCGGCTCAGGGACAGCCTGGTCATGGCCGCCATCCAGGAAAGCGACGCCAGGAAAGCCGCCGCCAAGCCGCTGAGCACCCAGGGATTGGACAGCAATTTCAGGAAAAAATAAAACACCCCGGAGAATCCCTGCGGCAGGCTGCCAAGCTGGGCCACCTGTAATTTCACCGCCAATTGCCCGTAGACCGTCAAGGCGACCGTGAGAAAAACGAAAAACCAGCTCATAAATAAAACTCCCTTAAAAAAATTGAGCGGCCTTATTTTTCCGGTTTTTTTCCCGGGACGGTGCGCTGTTGAATCAAATAAAGCGGGCGGCTTTTGACCTGGTCGAAAATTTTCCCGATATAAAGCCCTGTTACCCCGGTGCTGATGATGATGAACCCGCCCACCAATAGGACCAGGACGATCAGGCTCGTCCAGCCAGGCAGCACCGAACGAAAAAGGTACTCGTAGAGGATATAAACCGCGAACAACAACCCCAAAAAGGAAACCAGGAAACCCAGATAGACGATCCAGCGAAGCAGGACAGTGGTTTGAAAAAACAAGCCGTTGAAGGCGTGTTGAACCAATTTTTTAAGGCTGTAGGAGCTCTTCCCATGCGGCCTTTCCTGGTGGGCGTATTCCACGATCGCCGTCCGGAATCCAAGCCAGTATAGGATAAACAAATAATGCCTGTCCTTGTCCTTGATATCGAGGAACGCGTCGATGACCTTCCGCGAGATCATCGTGAAATTGCCAAACTCCCTGTCCACGGCGCTTTGGTTGAAAAAATTGATGGTCTTAAAATAAAGATTGGTTGTCCAGGCCCTCCAAAACGACCGCTTCATTTTTTTTCGTTTTGAAAAGACGATGTCGAATCCCTCCCTGGCCTTTTCCCAAAAGCGGGGGATTTCCTCAGGGGCATCCTGCAGGTCCCCGTCCATGACAACGGCCCATTTGCCTGAACATTGGGAGAGTCCTGCCGTAATCGCCGCATGTTGGCCGAAATTCCGGCTTAACCGGAACGCCATTACCTTGCGGTCCCGTTCCGCGATCTTTTCCAAAACCTCCCAGGAGCGGTCCCTTCCCCCGTCTTCAACGAAAATTATTTCATACCGCCGCGTGATAAGGCCCAGCACTTTTTGGAGCCGTCGATGGAGTTCTTCAAGGCTTTCGGCCGAATGGTACACCGGAATAACCACGCTTAAATCGATCAAGGTTGGACTCCCCTTCCTTTAACGTCCGGATCCATCTCAGCCTTGACCCTTTCGGTAAAGCCTGGTTGCCTCAGGCTGGTAATATTCCCCGAGGCTGGTTGGAACACGAGTATACCAGCCCAACAACTGCTGGGTGCGTGGTTTTTGGGCCAGCACCATTTTCTCCCCCAGCGCCCTCACATAATCCAATTGTTGCTTGAAAAAAGAGCGGGTGAATTGGTGGTTGACGCTTAAGCGGTCCTTGCCCGAGGTATTCGCGCCCGCCGCGTGGTAAAGCGTGGAATCAAAAATAATCATCGAACCTTCCGGACATTCCAAGGGCAAGGCCCGGGAAAGCAATTCCTCGGCCCCGGGTCTTTCAGCCTTTTGGTGGGTTCCCGGGACCACCAGGGTCGCTCCATTCCCGCGCGTAAAGGCGTCCACGGCGAAAAAACAGTTGACCGAGGCCAAATAACCGTTGAGAACCCTCGGAAAATCCATGTGGAATTGGTTTTGAAATACTTGAGGGGTGTGACCCGGCGGATGCGAGGGAAGGATGAAACCGTTTTGAAGGTGCATCACCGCCGCGGGAGAAACAGTGGCGTCCACGACGGCGAGAACCTCGGGCAGCTCCAGGAAACGGGAAAACCCCTCCTCGAAACGCATCATCAACCGCAGCACTCCCAGCTCCCCCGCCCGCTCCAATTTTTCAATCCCCACTTCCGCGCGGACCGCCCCCTGAACCCGGTACATGGCTTCCTTGGTCCAGGGGAGGAGGTCCCTGTCCAGGACCCCTTCCACCACGGCGAAACCGTCGCGGGCCAATCCGGCCAGGGCTTTCTCCAGCCAAGCCGGATCCTTTTTGCAATGGAGAATTTCAGGAATCACTTTTTCATTCCTTTTCCAGGACCGCCAAACCGAAACCGGTCAGGCCGTAGCGGTTGCCGTTGTAAAGAAGGTAGCGGGATCCGCCGTAGTCGAATAGGTTGGGATATTCCACGGATTCCGAATCCCAGCCTGATTCGGACACCCCGATTCCGGCCATTTCATCCTTACGGGTGAAATGGATCCCATCCCCCGATTCGGCGTATCCAATGCGGTAAGCCGCGCCCCTGTGGGAATACCACATCCGGTATTTATCCTTTTCCTTCAGGACAAAAGGCTTCGAAAGGGCGTATTCATCCGGGGCATTAAAGTCCACCGAGATTTTTCCCTGCCGGTCCCAATGCTGTCCGTCCTGGGAGCTGGCATATTTGATCAGATGGGCCATATCCTTTTGTTCCGCTCCCCACTTGAGGTTGCTGCCATACCACATGCGCCACAGCCCCCCCTCCCGAATCACCCAAGGGTAGGAAACCGAATAGGGATCGGCGTCACAACGGTCGGCGACGGGAGCTTGGGAGATTCGTTGGAAGTGATTCGAGCCCTTTTTTTTCACGGCGAGCCCTATGCTGTTGCGCCAGGGGACCGTAACCCCCAAGTTCCAGCCTAGATAATAGAGGTAGGTTACGCCTCCCGCCTCCACCAAACAGCTCATGGAGGAGCCGCTGTCGTCAAAAGTGCCAATCTCGCCCGGCTCGAGAACGGGGGTTTCGGAAAGATTGAAGGTTTTATGGGGATCGCGGATATCAAAATCAACCGTACCGATGCTGGAGCGATTGTCCTTGTCCCGGCAGCTGAAGAAGACCCGGAAAATTCCGTTCCCTAAATGCCAAGCCACCGGATTAGCCGAATGGGATACCATCCAGGGAAATCGGTTCTCGGGGCAGAAGAGGCGTCCCAGCTTTTTCCAAATCATGGGTTGGCCCAAAATCGGGTCATAGTTTTTTCAACCGATCGCTGGGAACTTTGGAAAGTTCGGCCGGGTTCCCGATATAGACTCCCTTTTCCTGGGTGTCCTTCAAAATAAGCGTGTTGGCCCCGATGACGCAATGGTCGGCGATTTTGATATGGTCCCGCAGGGTGGCGTTGACGCCTAAAAAACAGTTCTTGCCTATTTCAACACCGCCGGAAACCACCACATGGGAAGTGAGGAAGCAATTGTCGCCGATCCGCGAATGATGCCCGATATGATTGCCGCTCCAAAGGGTCACGTTGTTCCCGATTTTCACGAAAGGCTGGATGGTCATGTTTTCCAAAATGAAGCAGTTTTCCCCGATCGACAGGTCCGGCCAAACCACGGATTTGGAACAAACATAACTGATCAATTTGTAGCCCTTGGCTTTGGCTTCCGCGCATTTATCCGCCCGGGCCTGGTTCATCCTGGTATAGCCGATCGCCACCAACATGTCATATTGATCCGGCGGAAAATCCTTGAGGATCTCCTCGAAGGGAACGACCGTTTTATCCCGGAAGCGGTTTTCAGTCAGCCGGTTGGCGTCAACCGTGAAAGCTTCCACTTTCCGGCCCCCGTCATGGGTCAAATAAAAGTCCGCAACCTCGGCAAACTCCCCAGCGCCAAAAATAACCACCGGTTTCATAGGCCCTCCCAGCGGAAATCAGGAAACTCCCGCGTCGAAACTTTTCATGAATTTTACCGCATTTGGACCCTCATTAAAGATTAAATCTAGAATCGTGACCCCATGCTCGAAAGGCCCATGAAGTTGTCGATATTCGGGATAACCTGAATAATCCATATATTGCAATTCAATCCCCGCGCCGCGGAACAGGTCCGCGGAAATATAATCCTTCGCCGCCGGCCCCGAAAGGTAATGATCCGCTCCCGCCGACTCGCAAAGCCCAACCAACCTTTCGGTTTTCCCCTCCACCATTCGATAATCCATGGACCAGGAAATCTTGGTTTCGATGCCCAATAAACCGCAGATGATTTTGATGAACTTAAAATTGATGGAGCTCAAAAACTCATCATCCCCGCATTCAGCGTAGGCTTTTTCAAAAATTTCCTTGTGCGTTTTATAGTAGGGCGCCGAAGCGTAATTATGGGTGATGGTTTTCCAATGTTCCCTCGGCCAGTTCCGATTGGAAACCCTGGTATCCTTTATTTTTTGGTCGTACTTCCCCTTTACCTCCACGGGAATCGTCAGCCATTGGAGGCCGTCCCTGGTTTTGATGAGGTTTCGGTTGCGCCAATCCCTGCGGGTATATTGCATATCGTCAAAAAGGATAAATTCATCCACCCGGCGGATCATGTCAAAATACCCTTTCCAGGGTATGTAATTGGATTGAAGGATGGCGACTTTCCTGCCCAAGGCTGCCTCCTTACTCGAAATCCATCCCGAGCCTCAACCTCAAGGCTTTGCCAAGGTACTTTAAAAGGGTGGCCAGGCCCAGTTTGGAGGTTCCCTGGGTCCGATCGACGAACTCAATGGGCACCTCTTGGATCCTTAACCCGGACCGGTAACAGCGGTATAAAATTTCGGAGACGGTGAATGGGTCCCGCGCCTTGAGCGTTTCCGCCTTGATCGCGACCAGGGCTCCCCTGGTAAAAGCCCTGAAACCCGAAGTAGGATCGGCGGCCTTTAAGCCCAAAACGAACTTTAAGTATCGTTTGGCCAGATTGCTGGTGAGCCGGCGGTGAAAGGGCCTATCCATGTCTTTCCCCCCGGGCATATAGCGGCTTCCGATAACCACATCCGTTCGTCCCGAGGAAAGCGGGGCGGTCAAGGCGGGGATAAATTTCGGCTGATGGGATAAATCGGCGTCCATTTCAACGACAATGTCCGCACCCATCCCCACGGCTTTCAAGAATCCGTCCCTGCCGGCCCAACCCCGGCCCTTGACCGAACGGTCCCTTAGCAAAAGGCGGAGCCGCTTGTCTTTTTTCGCCATTTTCCGGACTTCCTCGTAAGTCCCGTCCGGCGAGGAATCATCCACGATCAGGACCAGGGCCCGGGGGGCGCTTTTATGAATTTGTTTGACCAGCTCCCGCACGTTCGCCCGTTCATTGTAGGTGGGAACCATGATGATCGTTTTCAACTAAGTTTCAATTGCCTTTCCACCGCTGCCAGCATGTCCCTTTCCCGGAGGTTGTCCATACAGGAAACTTTTTGGGTGCACTGGTTCTGGTAGTAGCATTGGCAGGGCGACAAAGGCAGCACCTTTTCCCCCCTGCCATAGAGGTCGATTTCCGTGTCCGAAGTCGGGCCAAAGTAAGCCACCACTTTTTTACCCGAGGCCACGGCCACATGGAGGGCCAGCGTATCCCCCGTCACCATCACATCCGCCAATCCCACCAGGGAAGCGAATTGCCTTAAGGTATTTTCGGTTCCCGTGGGGAGGGCCGCCCCTTTTAACTGCTTGGCCAGGGCCGGCATCAGCTCCCTTTCCTCGGGGCCGCCATAAAGCAGGACGCCGTTCTTGGGATATTTTTTCTTCAGCTGTTTGGCCAGCCAAACGAAACCGTCCAAGCGCCAGCGCTTCATGGGCCAACGGCCCCCGGATCCGATATTGAACCCCACGATTTTTTTAAACTTGGAAAGTTTGTTTTTTTGGGCGAATCCCGCCGCGAAAGCTTTTTCCTTCCCGGTTAAAACCAGCTGGGGCTCTTCCCCTTGGTATACGAGTCCTCCCAATTGGAAAAGATGATCCTGGTAGGTCCTTTGATTGGCCCTTTTGACCGTATCGAAGATGCCCATCTCAAACCATTGTTCCGCGCTGGGTTCCAGCGGAACGACGACGCCTTCCTGGGAAAGGCCGAATCCTTTTTTCTGGGCGGCGTTGGCCATCTGGAGGATTGCCGCGGCCTTCCGGCCCATGTCGAAATTAAAGGCCCGGCTGAAGGACGCGGCTCCCAGGAGCCCCGGCAAGGCCGGATCCACTCCCAAGAGAACGTCAATGTAGGGATTTTTTTCCAGGAGCGGTTTCGAGGAATTTTCAGTAACCCACCAGATGGACCTTTTGGGGTTGTTTTTTTTAAAGGCCGGAAGGATGGAGGTGGAGCGAAGCACGTCGCCAGCCGCGTCTAATTTGATGATGAGAATCTTTTCGGCCACGGGATCATAGCGGGGGCAATCCCGGCAAACCACCGCTTCCGCCTTGTGGGGCGCGCAGGGTTTTTCCCCGGTGAAGTGGCGGCAATCCGCCTTGAAAAAAAGACCGCTCAAGCCTTACTCCCCGGGAATTAATTAAACCCTATTCATTCACCACCAAGACCCCAAGACTCCAAGTTATTTTTTCTCAAACCATCGGTTTTTTTCTATTCCTTCTTGGTGCCTGGGTGGTCAGCCCGTTTCGTATTAAGGAACCCGGACCATGGTGACCAGGTCGTTGGCGGTCAGCAGCAAAACACCGTCCGGCGTGAAGGCCATGCCGCTGACGGTGCGGAATGGAGCGTCGCCGCCCTTGGCGTCTTTCAAGGTGCCCAGGTACTTGCCCGTGGGGCTGTAGGCTTTCACGAAATTGCCGTCCATGGAAGCGGCGAAGATGCGCCCCGCCCCGTCCACGGCCACGTCGGTGACCTTATTCCCGGCCTTGATGGCCAGGACGAACTTGCCAGCCTGGTCCAGGACCTGGATCCGGCTGTTCTCGAAATCCGCCACGTAGATATTTCCCTTGGAGTCCACCTTCAGCGACCGGGGATTGTTCAGCTCATTCTTTCCCGATCCCTGTTTCCCGGCGCCCCAGGAAGCCACCACGTCGCCCTGGGGCGACACCTTGGCGACCCGGTGGGTCCCGGTGTCGGCCACGTAAAAGAAATTACCGTCGTAAGCCACGCCCCGCGGCCCGTAAAAACCGTGGGTCAGGGGAACCGTCAGGCTCACTTTGTCCTTCGAGTCCAAACCGACGATGTTGGATTTCCAGGCGTCCACGAAAAAAATATCGCCCTTCATCCCCGAGGCCATGCCCGAGGGCTCCTTCAAGTCATCCGGGCCCTCGCCTTTTTTGCCCCAGGCCTTCAGGAATTTTCCCGCGCGGTCGAAGAAAAGGATCCGTCCATTCTGCTGGTCCGTCACGGCGATCCGGTCGTTGCCGGCGGCGGCCACGTCCCAGGCCCCGAATTTCCCGCAGGGTTGGTCGGCGCCGGAAAACTGGCCGATGATTTGGGCCGTCAAGACGCTTTCCACCTCGGGGGTTTTAAAGAGGCTCACGGCCTCGAATATCAGGAGGACGGCCACGATCATCACGATCATTCCAAGGACGGCCGAGCGGGAGCCGGCGGCCTTCTTGGAGCGGTTGGAGGCGGGGCTTTTCGCTCCCGATGATTTCTTTTTCGCGGATTTAACAGCCATGGACTTATTCTCCTCGTTCATTTTGATGGTTCGACGCGCGGCAACCGGGGGTCGCACCGCGATTCCGGGCCCTGGGCAAGGACAGCTTGTCGTCCATGGAGGGCTATGATAGTATTTCCCGCATCAAGTTCCTTGGCGACGCGGGGCCTAATATTATCACAATGTTAGTTTAAGCGAATAAAAATAAGCTTTTTTCGCCGATTCAACTTCAAATCAGCCTTAAAGTTAATTGGAAAACACTTCAAGTTAAGGAGCTTTTTTTGCCGAAAAAAGCCTTCATTACCGGGATCAACGGCCAGGACGGCAGCTACCTCACCGAGCTTTTGTTGGAAAAGGGCTATGAGGTCCACGGCATTTTCCGCCGGAGCTCGGTCCCCAACACCCAGCGCATCGACCACCTGCTCCAGAAGCCCTCGAAGAACCTCACGCTGCACTTCGGCGACTTGCTGGATACTTCCAACCTGATGCAGCTCTTGGGCGACATCCAACCCGACGAGGTTTACAACCTCGGCGCCCAATCGGAAGTCGGCGTCTCGTTCCAGAATCCCCAGTTCACCGCCGAGTCCACCGCCCTGGGAGCCTTGAACCTCCTGGAGGCCATCCGCCAAAGCAAAATCCGCACGCGCTTTTACCAGGCTTCCAGCTCGGAGATGTTCGGCATGGCCCAGGAAGTCCCGCAAAAAGAGACGACCCCCTTCCATCCCCGCAGCCCCTACGGCGTCTCCAAGGTCTTCGCCTATTGGATGACCATCAATTACCGGGAGGCTTACAAGCTTTTCGCCTCCAACGGAATCCTTTTCAACCACGAGTCGCCCCGCCGCGGGGAGACTTTCGTGACCCGCAAAATCACCCTGGCCCTGGCCCGCATCAAGGCAGGCCAGCAGGATAAGCTCTATTTGGGAAATTTAAACGCCCGCCGCGACTGGGGTTACGCCAAGGATTACGTGGAAGCCATGTGGCTGATGCTCCAGCAGGACCAACCGGATGATTTCGTGGTCTCCACCGGCGAGACCCATTCCATCAAGGAATTCCTGGAAGAGGCCTTCGGATACTTGGGAATGGACTACCAGAAATACGTGGAGATCGACCCGAAGTTCATGAGACCGGCGGAAGTGGACCTGCTGTTAGGGGACTGCTCCAAGGCCAAGGAGGTTTTGGGCTGGAAGCACAGCGTGGACTTTAAAGGCCTGGTCCGCCTGATGGTGGACGAGGACCTAAAGCTGCTCGGCCTAAAGCCCCCAACCAAAAAGTAATCCCCCAAAAAATCAAACGGCATCTTAGCCACAGATGAACACGGATGAACTCGGATAATTCTTAAACAGAAAAAAGAATATCCGTGTTAATCCGTGTTTATCTGCGGCTAAAGGGATTCTTTTTTTGAGGCTTGGTTATTTTACTTTTTTAGCGACCAGGTAATAGCCGGCGCCCGAGGAATTATCCGATTCCGCCAGCAGGTCCTTGAAAAGCCAGTTGTAAAAACCAGGGGCCCAAAAACGCGGACCCAGGACCCACCGGTTGAAGAGTGCCTTGAAAAGTTTCGAGGGGATCGCCGGGATGAACCAGCGCTCAAAGGTGTGGTAGCTTTTCATCGGGACGATATATTCGGCTTTCTCCAGTTTCAACCCTGCCTTCTTAAACCGCTTCTTCCAAACTTCCAGGTCGTTCACATGGTAGTGCTTGGAAACCTTGTTGCAGACCCGGTTGTACCATTGGGCTCCCTGGTTGAGGCCCACCGCCGTGAACATCTTCTGGTAAATCGAATCGCTGTCCCACTTCTCGCTGGGCACGGACGTGATCAGGCGGCCCCCCGGCTTCAGCACCCTTTTCACCTCGGATAAAACCGCGTCGATATCGGGAATATGCTCCATGACGCAGTTGGAAATAACCGTATTGTAGCTGTTGTTCTTGAAGGGCATGTCGGTGGCGGAAACCACAAGCGCCTCGTCATAGGCGCCGCGCTTAATGGCCCGGCCCACTTCCCCCGCGTCCAGGTCAATGCCCGTATCCAGGTGGCCAAAGACGGTCTCCGCGAAGAAACCATCGCCGCAGCCCAGGTCCAACACCGGGCCCTTGAGTTTTCCCTCCTGGGCGAAACGCTCGCATTCATAGCAGCGCCAAAGGGAATGGGCCACGGACGCGTACTTAAGGTAATCCCCGAAAAATTCCTGGCGAGTTCTCATTTCAGATCCTTCCAATCATGGTAAGAAATTTCAGCTTGAAAATATTCTTGGCGTAGCCCACCACCTCGCCCATGCCCAGCTTGCTTTTCCCCTTGCCTCGGTTGACAAAAATAATGGGGATTTCCTTCACCCTCGCCCCCGCCTTCAGGGCCCGGTAGAGGATTTCAACGTAGAAAACGTACCCCGGGGAGATGATCCGGTCAATGCCGATTTTCTTCAGCAGCTCCGCCCGGTAGCACTTGAACCCGCCGGAACAATCGGCCTGGTTGATGTTGAGGATCAGCTTCAACATATAATTAGCGAACAAACTGATCAAGAGCCGCTTGATGCTCCAGTTGACCATTCCGCCGTCATGCACGTAGCGGGAGCCGATGACGAGGTCATAGTCCCCCATGTGGGAAAGCATCTGGGGAATATAAGCGGGGTCGTGAGAGAGATCGGCGTCGATG
>Ga0265319_1001288_pt1 | contig 15188 bp, 38 predicted proteins | sample 4824metaG_FD_192443 | JGI IMG/M metagenome (GOLD analysis project Ga0265319, IMG submission 192443) | Rhizosphere microbial communities from Carex aquatilis grown in University of Washington, Seatle, WA, United States - 4-8-24 metaG | ecosystem: Host-associated > Plants > Roots > Rhizosphere >...
GACACGTCCGAGCCGGGGATTCCGGCTGCTGAGTCGTCAACGTTGGTGGATTCATCACCAACAACGTCTGAAGAGTTGTCACAACATACACCTTTGCTGCAACCTTCAACGGAGACGGATCAGGGCAAGGAATCTCCGGCAAAGACGGAAAATCGAACACTTGTCGAGTTAGAGAATGGCGATTTTGCTGATGTTGAAACCGGCGAAGTAGTCATTAGAGCCAATGTCATCAGACTGGCCGCAAGCGCCGAACTTGGCGAATTGTTGCCCGAACAAAAGAAGTTTGAAATTTGCGACGAAGAAAGCGCTGCAATCTTTATTGGAATGGTTAGACGCCGTCAAAACAATATCGTCGACGCATTGCAATTCGCTGCCTCGGTCATCAACAAAAACCTTTCTGAACTGAACGGACTGCAAGGCCGTTTCAACTATGAACTTAAAACCACTTGCGGTGGTTTGATGAAAAAGAAGAAAGACGGCTCATTCGACGGCAAGACTTTCAACACCCATAAAGGAAAAGTCTTCTTTAGAACATTCGGCGGTCTGGACGTTTACGACAAGAAAGAATTTCAGGCATGGGTCGCAAAACAACCTGAAAAAGAATGCCCGGATCTCGGGATTGAGATCGTTGAGTCGTGGTCGAAAACTGTTGTCGAACTTCCGTCTGACAACGACGCCGCAGTGATTGAAATGATCAAAGAGATGTGTCCCGAAGCCGTTATTCATCACACAGAGAAAGCCGTCACCCGCGAACCAAATATGGAAATCGTCGAAGCATTTGTCAAAGACGGAAAAGAAATTCCAGGTTGCCGCTGGATCGAGCCAGACGAATTGGGAGAAGTGACATTTGGCGAAAGCACTGCTAGATCTGGATTTTCGCTTTCCGAGGCAGCAATAAGCAAACTCTTCAAGGGCGAAAGAAAAGACGTTCAAACCAAATTCATTGGATTGACTGACATCAGATATGCGACTCCATACAAAGTCACGGAGGTCAAAAAAGAAGATGACGATAACGCTGCGTGATTTGTTGGCGGCGGCATTCGTTGAAAGTCAACTCAAGACGTCCATTCATTCCCGAACCGCAGTCGAAAAAGCTTATGAATTAGCAGATTTAATTTATGACGATGTAGCAGAGGTAAGACGTGAAAAACCAAAAGATTCTAAGTGTGACGACGGTGATTGCGTTTCAGCTAACGGCTGCGGTTCCGGCTTTCGCCCAAGAAAACAAACTCAAGCAACCAATTCAGGACGAAAAAATACTAACAGGACTCGTAAAGGTAACCCGTGAGCCTAGAAAACACTGGTACACGCCTCATTTTAGAGGCGAGCCTACTTTCAAAATCCAAAACGCTGGCGGCGGGTTTGTCTCCTATTCAGAGGACCAATTCAAAACCCTCAAGAAGGCTTTTAAGAAGGCCAATCATGAATCCTTTCCGGATTTGCGCAGTTATGAAACGGCGCATCCTCGTTGGCACAAAACGCAAATGGGCTTTCAACACTGGAACCCAGTATTGCAGGGCTCGTCATCGTTCGTCATCCCGGCAGGTGTTTTGGTTGGAGGGTACTGGGCCGGTCGGACAAAGCAAACTGTGACGGTGCAGCAATGATGAGCTGGAGATATTTCATAGCGTTTCTTTTTGTTCTTTCCATTAGAGCCGCTTGCATTCAAGAATCTTGGAACGCGGTCGCCCCTCTGTGGCATGTCGATTTCATGCAATGGTGGCAGCCGGCAATAATCGCATTCTCAACAATCCTTTGGAATACAAAAACGAGGTCACCAAGTAATGTCAAAAACTGATTGGACAGAAAACATGCAAACCGAAAGGGATGTTACAAAGGCTTGGGCATCCGGTGGCAGCGATGCTGGTGCAGATTATGACTTCCGAATTCTTAAAGTGGGAGGCCGATCACCGAAAGTTCTTGAAGAAGAAAACCAAAACCTTCTCGGCAAGATAGAACGCCTAAACAGACAAAGACTTGTCACGGCCGCAAAACTGGAAAACCAAAGCAGAAATTTGAAAGTCGTTAGAGAAGCTGTCGGGGAGTGCAATGAAGGCGGGAATAAACTTGCCGCAGCGTTGATTGAATCGATGCAGCGGGATTGCGAAATTCTTGAACATGAGTTGAGGAATTTCAGTTAGATGATCATTGTCGGCATTGATCCTGGTCAAAAAGGTGCTTTCGCCAAAATCAAAAATGGCGAGTTGGTTAAATGTGCCGATTTGCCGATCGCTTCGGTCGAAGTCGGCGGGAAAGAAAAACTCCATATGTTCGTTGAAGAAATTTTTGAACAGCTTGAATTGCAAGGTGAAAAGCCAAGCAACGTCCACACATTCATTGAAAAGCAGGGATATACGGGCGAGATGTTTGAAAAGATGACAAAAGCCGCATTAGCCCGCTACATGTGCGCATATGGCGAGCTGATCGGCTACATCAAAGGCCGCGGATATGGATTGACCCTCGTTGCGCCGATAACTTGGATAAAGGGAATCAATGCCCCCGGTGGAAAAGATGGCCATATCGTCAAAGCCTACCAAGTCTTTCCCGGCAAAACCCATATGTTCAGAGGCGTGAAAGGACAGACAAAAGACGGTCGAGCCGATGCCGCGCTGATTGCTTATTACGGACACCTATTCATAAACAAAGGACGATTCTAAATGAACTTCGAGCTGCCCGATATTCGCGCCAACCAAGCTGAGCGCCATGAAAACATCAAACAAATTATTGGCCCGGCGCCGACCCATCATGCCGATACAGTTGGGATGGCTCAATACATAGCCTACTTAGAAAAACAGACCGTCAAAGCCAACAAGAAAAATATTGGAGTCGAGAGGGAAATTGATATTTTGCTCCAAGTCATTGATGACCTTGAGCCAGATAGGAAAATACAAAAGCAGCTCATAAAAGAAGCGGCAAAGAAAGTCCCGATGCCTGAATGGCTAAGGCTGCAGCTAATCAAAAAGTACGAAGAAGAGTGTCTCGCTGAGGCAAAAAGAAAGGAGAAAGAGGCAAAGAAAGCCAAGAAAAATATGAATGCTCCAGGGCAACTCTCAATCATGGATGAGCCTGGAGTTAAAGAAACAGAAGAAAACTAAAACCCAAATTGGTCTTTGGAGATTTTAAAAAATGGTGGAAGTTAAACGACAACTTCCCGGCTTCCAATCGCTTAAAGCTTGGGCGCAGGGACACGGAATCAAATACTCGAACGCTTATGGAATGCTCCAGCAAGGGAAATTCCAGCGCGAAGATTGGAAAAAAGTCGGGACTCGGTATTTTGTCAGACTCGGGGCAAATACAACCGGCGCCCTCAAACCAAGCCTTCCCGTCGGTCTAATAACCCTGTCGGAGTGGCAATCCCGGAATAATCAGTCTTACAAAACAACAAAGAAATTCATTGCAACCGGAGCACTAAAACCCATTCCGTTTAGAGGAAGCATTTATTTGCACGAAGCAGCAATACCAGATATGGCGATTATTTCGGCGAGTGGAAGATAATCATGAGCATAGAAGAAAACACAAAAGCAGCAAAACCTCCCCTCCATTTCAGGCTTTTACAAAGCATCGCCGGTGGTGATTTGGTTATTGAAACGCGGGCGCTTGAAGAAGAGCTCAAAGAAACTAAAAAACGAATTGCTTTCCATGAAGAGGAATTCTTGAGGGAAGAAGCAGGACGGATTGAACAGCTGCAAAGATTCAACAAACTATCCGAAGCAGTTGCGGTGATGTTGATTCATGAGCCTTCATACAAAACGGAACACGACGAGGCAGCCGAAGCTTTCAATCGGGTTCTGATTACGTATCAAGAATTGAATAACTATTCGCCAATCGTCGAAAAAGAGGCGACAGCAGAATGAGACAACTATCTTTGGTTGATGAACTCGTAATTGATTTGTTTGCCGGCGGTGGAGGTGCTTCTCTCGGCATCGAACAAGCGCTCGGCCGGTCGGTTGACTACGCCGTCAACCATGACAAAGAAGCCATTGCAATGCACGAGGCAAATCACCCTGGCACCATTCACTATCAGTCCGACGTTTTTGAAGTTGATCCTCGTGAGGTTACTCACGGGCGTCCTGTCGGCTTGCTCTGGATGTCTCCAGATTGCAAGCACTTCAGCAAGGCAAAGGGAGCGGCACTTCTCGACAAGAAGATTAGGGGGCTCTGCTGGGTTGGGCTGAAGTGGGCTGCAATGGTTCGGCCGCGCGTCATCTTCATGGAAAACGTCGAAGAGTTTCAAACTTACGGACCACTGCTTGCAGACGGAACACCGGACCCTGATCAAAAGGGCAAGTTCTTTCTAAGTTTTCTACAGGCTTGGCGTCGACTTGGGTATCAACTCGAGCACCGTGAGCTCGTCGCTTATGAGTACGGCACGCCAACGACCCGCAAGCGCTTCTTTCTAATTGCCCGTTGCGACGGGCAGCCGATAGTATGGCCGGCTAAAACTCATGGCAAACCTACAGACAAACGAGTCATTTCAGGCGAGTTGCTTCCATGGAGAACGGCCGCAGAGTGCATCGAATGGGGATTGCCGTCAGAGTCGATTTTTGACCGTAAAAAACCTCTCGTGGCTTCCACGATGAGACGAATCGCTAAAGGTATTCAGAAGTACGTCATTGAGGCTAAAGAGCCGTTCATTGTCACATGCAACCACGGCGGCGAAGGCTTCAGAGGCAACGGCATCAATCAGCCATTCAAGACGGTTACATCGGCACGAGACGCACATGGGCTGGTAGTCCCGACGTTAATTCAAACGGGATGGGGAGAACGAAACGGACAATCACCCAGAGTGCCAGGACTTGAAAAGCCCCATGGTGTCGTAATGGCAGAGGGTATTAAGACCGCCCTGGTCTGTTATCACCTGTCGCACTTCCGCGATGCCCCAGGCGGAAAACCTCGAGACGTTTCCCTTGATGCTCCGACGCCGGCAATAACCGCGGGCGGAATTACGCTCTCGCTGCAGGCAGCAAACCTAATCAAGCAGTACTCAGGCAACTACGATGCCGGGGGAGTTGGCGCAAATGAACCTTTCCACACAGTTACAGAGAAAGATCATCATCGATTGGTGTCTGCGAATCTCGTTCGAATGTTCGGAACCAGCAACGGTGCATCGTGCGTTGAGCCGCTTGGAACCATCTGCACTCAAGGTGGCGGCAAAAGCTACCTGGTCGAATCTTTTCTGCAAACCTATAACGGCAACGGCGGCACTCATTCGATCAGCGATCCAATGAACACAGTAACAACGCGTGACAGATTGTCGTTGATTTCACTGGCCGGTATTCACTTTCAGATTGACGACATTCTTATGCGGATGCTAAAGCCTCGCGAATTATTCAGAGCTCAAGGGTTTCCCGACAGCTACATCATTGATCCATTGATTCCACGCGGCAAGAAGGGTGAACTAAAGGCACTTTCCCAATCCGCTCAAGTTCGAATGTGCGGAAACTCAGTTCCACCGCAGTTTTCCTATCACCTCGTGATGGCGAATTATGCAGAAAGGAAAGCGAGAAAGAGAGCATGACCACAACAAAAGACCGGATGCATGAATTTATGCGCGTCGTGAACGGCATCAATAGACCGTTTGTGGTTTGCGTCAAGTGTGCGGTCTGCGTAAACGAAGGAGATCAGCCTGAAAGCTTGATCTGTAACCCGGACAAAGAGAAGGAGGCGGGCGAGTGAGCGAAAACGACAGACGTGCGCGAGTTGTCGAAGACATCATTCTAAAACTCACCGACGACAAGGCGCGACTCAGGCAGCAGATTAACCACCTTGAGCGAGAGAATAAGCGGCTCATGGACATCATCGCTGCACCAGTCGTCTTTGGTCCGGCCGCACAAATAGTTATTAACTGCGAATGCAAAAAGAATGGAGGAATAAACATTTGATTCACTGGCTAAAAACTAAAAACCCCTGGTTCGAAGAAGTCGCCGACTTCGACAAGACCTTTGAGATTCGCGAGAACGATCGCAAATTTCAAGTTGATGACATTTTGATTTTGGCTGAATTGAGTGATCCGAAGGATCCTCCGCGGCACGCAAATTCAACCGAGGCAGCCATTATTTGCCGAGTTACGAAAGTGCTCAAGCATGATGAATTTGAAGGACTTGCCGAAAATTACGTCGCGATGGGACTTCATGTGCTCGGATTCATCATGCCCGACACTGGTCCATATGGCGGAAAAATCGACACGCTAAAACTCTTTGAGTATCACCGCACCAAAGTTGAATCAACACAGTGGACTTCCACAACAAAGCGGAAGCCCGAGAACGCGGAGGTGAAACTCTAATGCATCTCAGAACAATGCAACAGCACCTGCCCTGGACAATTCCATACAGCGAGAAGTTTGAGGACAACAAGAGTAGTTACGCGGACATGCAACACGCGTTAATGCACATCGTTAAATCTGCCGGCATCATCGCGGGATTGATTGACCAATACGATCACGGCGAACAACCCGATTACTCCTTCCCTGAGATAAGAAAGCGTACTTGCGATTTCGTCATGTGCGCACTGCGAATAGCTAACACGGCGCCAAATGGTGCCTTCGATCTGCAAAGCGCCGTCCTGAACAGAATGAGTAGCGTCAATAACACAGACATTCGAGATCTCGACATCGCTCTGACCAATACCGAAATCCTCATGTACGTCCTTGGCTGGCAGGGCGGGACAATCCATCAACTCTCAAAGGAGTTGGGGGTTAAGGATGACGTTATTTTGGATGCCAACGCAGACAAAATGCGGGAATTAATTGCACTGGCGCAAATGATTAGGAATAAGAGGGAGAAGTAAAATGTCCGCACAATCACAAAGGGAAGCAATTTTTACAACTCGCGTCGGGAAGCTCATTGAGTCTCTTAACGAATGTCTTTGCAGTCCTGGACTTGCCTGCGCATATGCCAAAGGATTTAAAGACGAATGTGAAGCAGCGGCAAAGCATTATAAGGATCTCGGATGGGATGCGAGCGCCCAGGTCTATAGAGGAATGCAAATCCCTTGCAGCGAAGAGACATGGGAAGTTTCCGTATCTTATAGAGAGGCGAAATAATGTATCACCAAATTGCCAAAAACCTCATAACAACTGCATTAAGACATGCAGGACCATTGATGATCACCGACAGAGAAGCAATGGACGAATTGAAAGAAGCCCGAAAAGAAGCATGGGAGCAAATCAAGTTGATGCTGATTTGGGGGCTTTAATTCGAAGCTGGCGCAATAAAGTAAAACCCGATGATTCGATTGAACTTTGTGTTACTGCAAAGGGTTGGCTTCTTGAAGTTTGGTCGGTCCCGGAATGTGAAATCCATGACGGGCTTGGGAAACGTTTTGAAACTCCAGAAGAAGCCATCGCGAGGCTGAATGAGTGATATTTGATCCCCATGCCTTTGTTGCCGCAGCGGTCCAATTCCGCGAACAAGAGGAATTGTACGAATCCTATGGATTGGAAATCCTCCGCGACATGATCTCCTTTACATTGGACGAATTTGAAATTAATACGACGGTTAGATTCGAGATGAAAGAAGGCATTTGGGCCGAAAGGACTTACAAATTGCGGACGCCATATAGGGAATTGAAACATCAAGTCGAAAGCGATCAGAAATACCTGAAGAAGGCGTTCAATACGGTAAAAGCAATGATTAAAACAGGGGTAAAAATCTAAGTAATGACAGCATACGATGGCTATGTTTTCGTCGACACCGAGACGGGCGGGTTAGATCCTCTAAAACACCCAATTCTTGAAATTGCCGCCATAAGAACTGATTTGGATTTCCGCATAAGAGAATACTGGCGCAGCTATATAAAACCTCATTCAACACTGCTTTGCACTCCGGAAGCTTTAGAAATCACCGGCATCAACCTGGACGACCTAGCAAACGAACCAAACGAGGCGGATGTTGCCGATACTTTTAAACAATTCTTGTCCGGTCGGGGCAATTTGAGATTTGCCGGCTTCAACTGCAAATATGATTTGGGAATGTTGGAGGCGATGAAAGAACGCGCCGGAATTGAGATGTGGGGTTTTTATACGCCGTGGCTTTGCTTGCTTGAAGAAGCTCGAGAAAAATTGCCGAATTTGCCGAAGGTTTGGAATGAAAGGTGGAAGAAAAATCAGACTCATACGCTTGAATTGGTTTGCAAACACCTCGGCATTGATATAAGCGGAGCCCATGGCGCGGCGTTTGACATTTATGCGACGGTCCAGGTGGCGAGGAAATTGATGAGATGAACGAACAGGATCGCGCATACGATGCATTGGTAAATGGTCGAGCATTGTCTTGGCTCATGGAAAATTGCGCTCCTTGTGACGACGCCGATTGCGAAGAATGCAAAACAGTAAAAGAAGAAAAGGAAGAAGAATGACATCACTAAACACCCGCGGCCCAGCAATCCGAATCGCGAAACTAAACAAGCAAATCCGAGAACTCAGAAAGGCGCTTGAGTTTTATGCGGATGAAAAGCAATACCGCAAAGATTGGATAACTCACAAAATGTGCCCCGGACTCTCGGCAACTGATTTCAGCGAGCCCGTTATGTTGGATAACGGCAATTTGGCACGGGAGGCGCTGAGAAAGAAATGATCATCAGGCTTCTGCGGCGATTATTTCCGAAACGCAAAATCGCGAGTCAGTACAAATGCGGATGGTGCATGGGGTATTTCCTTTCAGTCACCAAGCCGCCCCGGATGGGGTCAATCATGTTCACAACCGAGCCTCTTTGCTCGAAATGCGTTGAAAGAATCTCAAACAGCGACGGAGAAATCAAACTGTGAGTACAAACCTAAAACAATACGAATACCCACTTAAAACAAAGCGCATCAATGGCGGGACTTGGGCTGTCGTTGATCAGAAAGACACAGTCGTTGTCAAAGCCAAGTGCGAAGGGGAAGCGCAGGATATTGCGGAGCAGATGAATGAGCAAAATGGAGTGACGAAAGATGCCTAGCGCAAAATGCGCAGGCTGTGAAAAGCCTGTTGATGTTCTTGGACCGTTTTTGAGTGTTCGAGAGAAAGGGATTCCAATTGCCCTATCTCACGACGATGACGATTGTGTTAAAAAAATTCAGGAAAAGATTTACGTTGCGACAGGTAAAGAAGTCTTCGCTAGACAATCCAAAATTTCAAAGGGGGCGTGGTCATGACACACAAATACTGGGTCTTCACTGAAGACAATTGCATTCCAGATGGTTTCGACACGGAAGAAGAAGCAGTTAATTATGCAAAATCAGAAGCGCGAAGTCTTCAAGGCGTTGAGATTCTAATTGCGAAGGTGATCATGGTGGCGCAAACCACAAATCCAAAAGTAAAAGTGGAGAAGGTGAAATGAGGGAATGGTGGGAGCCGGAGTTGCCGGTGCATCCAGACAAAGTGCTTACGTCAGAAAAAATTCAAGAAATGCGACTTCGAGCAGCTAATATGCCCGCTCCGATAGAGGTTCACGTCATCCCTTTCATGACTAAAGATCTCTTAGACTTCGGCGAATTCATCCGCAAATGCAAAAAGGTTCGAATTTGGGCAATTAATCCCGAAGGCTGGAGAAACTTCAAAAGATCGCTCTTGGCACTCAAGGATTCAAACCAGCAATACACATGGCAGCCAGGAATAATGCACGGTGATTCCGAAACGGTTTACGGCATGAATGTTGTTGATCATGCAAAAACAAAAGACGTTGAAGTCGTGGATTTTGTACTCAAAAAACTCTGCGAGCATCTGAGGTAAAAAATGAAAGACCGCCTATTAGTTGTCGTGGACTTCTCCACGAACGTTTGCGACACGCACTATAACCAATTTCGCAAAACAGAACATGCCGAGTTTGAGGAATTAGAACCAGGCGACGTAACTGAATGTTGGTGGAACGATTGCAAAAACAATGCACGTTACAGCGCAACATGGGGCGGTGATGTTTGGATGGATAACGACAAAAGAGAGTGGAATCCGAGCGAGGAACAGCACAGTGATTGACCTAGATCGCCTCGCAAAAGCAAACCAAGTGTTGGCAACTTTTCAGCCGGGTATTTTTCTTGTTCTGAAAAACAACCGCATTGCTGCGAGTTGGGAAACCGCCAGCCGAAAAAAAGTCAAAACGGTCACAAAGGTTATCCAGCAAAAACAGCGAGGACTCTATCCAGAAACCGAGATGTATTGTGATGGTACGGCTGCTTGCTCGATCATGCAACTCGTGCGATGGGTTAGGCATAAACCTGTGCATAGCTTCGAAACTTGGGTTGTGTGGTGGACGTATCGACCTGATCGCAGTGCCGGAAGAAGTAGAAATAAAAAACTGTTTCGGGCATTGGTTGAAGCCGACTGGCCCACTGAAGTGAAATGTGTCGTCTGTGGTGAAAAGCCACACGGCATTGATTGGTGGTCGGGTGACGACAAGTCGGGACCATGTTGTTCGATGGGAAGATGTGATCCGAGGCTTAGATGATGTGGACCGCCGACAAAGAACGCCGTCTTGAAGAGTTGACTGATCGGTTTAATCAGACTTGCCAGTACTGGATCGACAAACTGGTTGATTCAAGGACGAGGGAGCTTCAAGAAAAACTCGATCAAGAGAAGCGCTTCAATTACGAAATCATGCAAGTTGCATTCAAAAAATACGAATACGACTGGCTGCAGCTACAAGAGATTAGACAACTGATGATGAGAGGACCAAAGAAGAAGGGATGATGACCGAAGAACTATTACGCTGCCCGTTTTGCGGTTGCGAAAAAATAGAGTTCACGCCCGTTCGGATAAGAATGGCCGGCGAGTGGGCTAGGGCTGTCTGTCAGGGATGCTATTGCAAGTCTCCCGAATTTAGGACTGACTTGGACGATCCGAAATACTTTGCCAGCGACGAGGCAAGCGGATTGCCGCCAACGTGGAAAGGTCGCATAGCTCAGAGATGGAACCGGAGAGTGAACAAATAATGGGATTTCACGAAAACATAACTGCCGAGAAATTCCCGAAACAAGGAACCTTTCTCCATAGACGCGTAATGGTCTGCTACCACTACGACACAAGCAAAGAATACAAGGCGATTTGCATTAGAGATGATGCCGAAGAACCAGGTTTGATGCTGTTTTGGGTGCTTGGACCGGAGACTCGGTATCTCAGATCAACCGAATGCCAGTATCGAGTTTTGCCTGAAATTGAGGACGTATACGGTGACGAAGAGAAGGAGGCAGGGTTGTGAAGCAATTCTATGTTTACGACACTCAAAAGAAAGGCTGGCTTCGATGGGGTTTTCCAAACAACACGCCAGAAATTCCATTGATGTTGGTCGAGACGAAAGGCGCTGCAAGTACGTTTAGCGAATACGACGTTGAGAGGCTGAAGGAATCCGCGAAAGAGGCTGGTAAGCCGGAAGACTACTGGAAGATAGAAGAGGTGGGGTTGTGATTTTAGACTTGATAAACAACGAACTAAAGCGGCTAAGGCGAGAGACAAACTATGCTCTTGAAGCGGCGTTCGTGGTCAAAAAACAATTTGACGGCGATGCAATTAACTGGGCTGATCTCCATTGCATTTGTGCTGAAACGTATCTTACCGATGCTGGAATAGTCGGCTATCGCGTACACGTTGAAGAAGCGGCACCCAATTCAAACAAACTTGCTATGTGGGTTTCGGAGCATTTACAGTCAAAAGGTTTTGGCGATGAAGTCGAGGTGGTGACGGAATGGTAATTGATAACGTAGACATCAAACTAGAAGGGCGCATTGAAGTAACTCGCGCAGAAATTGAAGCGCTTGAAGCTGGCTATCTGCTGAAGAAAACCATGCTCAATAAATGCCCGAAGAAAGGCGATCACATTGCCGCGGTGCAAAACGATCCAGGCTGCCAGCAATTCATACGATGCCAAATCTATGCAAAAGAGGCGCTTGGTCACGGGCCGCCCGGTAAAGCGTATCGGGTAATTTTCGGAAGGTGGCCGGGATGAGCGAACAAACCGGTGGTTACGAAGTCCTCCGCGAACATCTAGCCCAATTCGGATGGACGCTGACTGATTTGCTTGAGTCTGAGGCGAGAACATGGGGAACGACGACGTACTTCAGAACGCAAGGCAAAGAGCCCATAAAGATCAGGATTGAATGGGTGCCGGCGGTGACGACGGCTGGTGCTGTGGAGACATAACTTGTTCGACAGAGAGAAACACAAATATAAACGCCGCATTGGCCGCCAAGACCTCAAGCAATTGCGGGACGAGAACGGGAAACCCCTTTGTGTTTGGTGCGATGGGAAACTCACGGGCAGGCAGCAAAGATGGTGCGGCGAGAAGTGCATTGGGGAGTTTAATTTGATCAGCAATTTCGATTTGCTTGCCGACAAGGTATGGGAGCGCGATCAATCAAAATGCGTCCTGTGTGGGCTTGAAGGGAAAAGGGTTTTTGACCGAGCATTCCCGCGTTACCCGCACAAGACCTGGATGAGAACAACCGAAGACCGTGAGAGCTACGAAGCCGACTGGGAAAGATTTGTGGCCGAAGAGTTGCCACTAGCGAGAGAAACCCGCGCCCAATACCCATGGCTAAAACCGACAGTCACGCCAATGCAGGTCGATCACATCATCCCGGTAGTCGAAGGCGGCGGATGTTGCGGGATTGAAAATCTAAGGCTACTATGCCATCCCTGTCACGCAGCGGAAACCTACAATTTGAGACAACGAATGAAGGAACGGAACAATGCCAAAGACACAGAACAAACCAACTTCAGTCCTGAACTACGATCCGAATCTGCGCTGGAATACACAAACAATCAAGATAACGCTCGGAACTTGGGATTACAGAGCTGAGCGAGCGGTCCAGGTTGGCGGCAATTGCTTTGGATTCTCAGTTCTTGAAGCGGCTTTTGAATCACTTTTCGAACAAATTCGCGAAGAAAACTCGGTTCCCGATGATTGCGAGAATGATGAAATCTGCGAAGAAAATGACTTTTCAATTCTAATGCACAGAGAGCACGACGGCGCCGATCTACTCTGTGAACCCGATCAAGACGATTGCGAAGAATGGCTGAAGCAGCTTGTTATCGGAATGGAAATTGTTGACATTCAAAAGGATAAGCCATGAGTTACGACGATATTGAAAAACGCGAAGAAGTGCTTGAAAAGTATTCGAAAAACATGGAGGGGCATCAATTCACCTATGTTCAACACGAAGATGCAACATTGACTCAGGTTTGCACGCAATGCTGGGCGGTAAAAGGAACTCATTCGGCTTGGGCGATGTGCTCAAAGAAGAATATTTGGCCCGAAATCCGATACAAAGCAGCGCTTAGAGAATTGGAAGGGTTGCGGGCGAAGCGAAGTGAAATCAATGCGGAGATTCACGAAAAGCTAATGGAAATCGACCAACACAAACGGGAAATGGAGGCGTTGAAAGTTGAAGAGTAAGAAACCAGAATGGAAAACAAAAACAACCATCAATAACGCTATGGCTCGCAATGAAGAGACTCGGCAGCACTTGAAGGCTGAGTTGTGGAAAGTGATTGAAGAAAAGACCCGTGATACGGACGCGGAAACAATGAACGACCTTTCTGATGCGTTGGCATGGCGTGTTATGAGCTATTTCGGCTATATGTAAGGAGAGAAAAAATGACACTACAACTCAACCCAGCTAAAGAAAACATCCCCCTGTCTGCTAGAGAAACTTTGGAATTTCTTGAAAAACAGGGGTTTAAAGTTGAGCTTGAATATTGCAGGGAAAGCGCATACAGCGCAACAATCAAAGACAAAAACGGAGCTTGTCTTGCAACAGCCGGCGGGGCAAAAATTGGGAAAGCAATCTCGTCGGCTTACGGATCGTTTGTGAGAACTGCAGCTTATCAGGCGAATTGGGCCGGTCCACAAAAAGGGAAGGTGATTGGGTGATTTCTTGCCATTTGATTGTTGGCGATTATAGGCTTTCGGGTAATATCGAAAATGATACTGAATGCTCCGTGAACATTTTTGATTTTGAGACTTATCCTATGTCGGCAGCAGTGGCGGCAGTTTGCTGCGAGAAATTCAACAAGATAATTGATGAAGGGCCCGAGCGTGAGATCTCTCTTTTCTTTCCCAGGAAAAGACAAAAGCAGACCTTTCATGGAAGGCTATTGATAGCTTGTTTGCCGGATGCAAAAAGCCACCAAGGCGATCAAAAATTGCGTGTTAGGTTTCGGGTCGACAAATTTATCGCGCATACGGTTTGAGGTTGAGATGTTCACGCAAGAAGAAATCATTCTCCTTAACGGGCTGCTTTGTCATCCAAATCGCGGATGGCATCACGCGCACGAAATCATGTATGAGGTGCTGTGCTTGGAGAAAACAGACCACTACCGAGCAATAGCCCGAGTGAAGATTGGCGCAATTACAAAAAAAGATCCGAATCTGATTGAAGCTAAGACTCAAGAAGGACCGTGGCGAGTAAACCGCAAATATCTTCTTGATTCGTATTTGCAGCGGCCAGTGGCTAACGATAAACCAAAAACAGAGTCTAGTTATGTAGAACAACTTGAAGCGGCGGGGATGATATGAACCAGCTTGAGAAAAAACGAATCAACGAAATTAGAGCGCGGCTTGATGCTGCAACTCCTGGTCCTTGGAATATTCACGGACCATCGAAATATGGCGTCTACCTGAAATATTTTGTCGGAGTGCCAAGCGGCTACAAACGTGGGGACAGAGAAGGAGTTGTGCGGATTTGTGAAGTCTTCAATTTCTTCGATAACAGAAACGGAATGCAACTCGTTAACACTGAACTAATTGCCAATGCGCCGGATGACATCAAATGGCTGCTAGATCAGCTTGATCCGCCACATATCTGCAAGAAAGGAAAGTGTGAGTACTGGAATGAAACTTGCGATTTGTGCCGAGCAAAAGGCTGTCACAGTTGCCCTTGTAGGTGAATTGATGAACGAATGTATCTGCACAGCCATGGATGGACGAGGTAAAAACCCTTGTGGCGTTGAATGTCCTATACATCCACAAACGCAAACTTGCGAAGACTGTAAAGAAGCCAGAATTGCCGATGATGGATACAAGAAATGTTGGCCGTGCCAGGCGAAATGGTACGACAAGAACAGACCCGATTCATGCAAGCACATAAACAAGGCTTACGTCTCAATAATCGATTCGTTTCATGCTTTAGAAAGAATGGCGACAAGCCTTAATCCAGACCCGATCATCTCAAAACGAGTCAAGTTCGAAGTCGCACCTGGTCAAACTAAAGAAGAATA
>Ga0265319_1001290_pt1 | contig 15174 bp, 8 predicted proteins | sample 4824metaG_FD_192443 | JGI IMG/M metagenome (GOLD analysis project Ga0265319, IMG submission 192443) | Rhizosphere microbial communities from Carex aquatilis grown in University of Washington, Seatle, WA, United States - 4-8-24 metaG | ecosystem: Host-associated > Plants > Roots > Rhizosphere >...
GATCGTCGGCCAGGAGCTGCGCCTGCGCTCGACCGAGCTGCTGGCAGCATTCCGGGTCGCCCCCGGGGGGTTTCCGGCCGGCGGGCTGAGAGTGGTGGTTCGCCGCGTATAATCCGCCCCACCTGCCAGCCGCCTCGGGGGGTTGAGCCCAGACGGGCTGATCTCCCGGACGCCCGCTGATCGATTGCCTGACCACTGAGGCCCGCATGGCCGTTCGGCTCCAGATGAAGCTCGGCTACGCGGCCGACGCGGCGCACCTCCCCAGCTCGCCTGATGCGATCCTGTCCGAGGAGCCGACGATCGGCAGCGTCGTCCGCTCGAAGGGCAGCCTGTACCTGATCGTCACCGCCCGGACGAGCGGGGCCAAGGTCGGCGAGGCCACCCGGATGGTCGCCGAGGCGATTCGCGACGCCTACTACTACGACGAGTCGGCCGGCATCGTCGTCTGCCTCGAGAAGGCGATCCGGGCGGCCAACAAGCGGATCCTCCACCAGCGTGACCGGCTGGGTGGCGACAAGAGCGACGAGGCCAATGGGCCGCTGGGCGTGGGCCTGGCCGTCGTGCGCGGCAACGAGCTGTACGTCGTCAGCGTCGGTCCGGCCGAGGCTTTCCTGGTGCGCCAGGCGCGCCTGTCCACCCTGCCCGACCCGAACCGCGCTCGCGGGCTGCCCTCGAACGACCTCGAGCCGAGCGTCTGGCGGGGTGAGATCAACGTCGGCGATTCGCTCGTGCTGGCGTCCGAGAACCTCGTCGCGAAGCTCGGCCCCGACGGGCTCAAGGACGCCATCCTGACCCTCCACCCGCAATCCGCCATGGAGCAGGTCCACGCCCGCTTCGCTGCCGCCGGAGGGACAGGCAGCGACGCCGCGATTGCGATCGAGGCGACCGAGGTGTCGGTGACCTCGCGCCAGCGCCGCCTGGTCCCGGTCCAGGCTCCGGAACCGCTGGCCGGCACTCCGGACCGCTCGCCGATCCCGCTCGCCGACAGCGTCTCCGACGCCGCCAGCTCGATCCAGGAGACCGCCGGCCGGGCGACTGCCGCTGCGGGTGGGGCCGTGGGCCGCGGCTTCGGCTCCATGCTCGACCGCCTGCCCCGGCGGCGCCAGGGCCAGCGGACGGTCACCCCGGCCTCGAGCCGGCTCGAGACCCAGCGCCGGGCGGCGATCGCCGTGCTTGCCTTCGTCGGCCTGGCCCTGGTCCTCGTTTTCGCCACCTCGGTCATCAGCTTCTTCAAGGCGACGCCGGGCACCCTGACCTCGATCACGGCGGCGCAGCACGCCTTCGAGACGGCCCAGAGCGACCTGGCCCAGGTCAATGGCAACGGCGTCGACCTGATCAAGAACGACCGGAACCGGGCGCAGCAGCTCCTGACCGACGCCTGGCAGCAGCTGGCGGCCGCCGAGACGGCCGGCATCTCGCCGTCGGTCACAGCCCCGCTCCGGGCCCAGGCGGAAACCGACCTCAACGAGCTCTACAGCATGGTTTCGGTCAACCAGGCCCAGGCGTTCTCGTTCGCCAATGTCACGCCGCCGGTCGACCTCGAATCGCTGGTCCTGGGTCCCGACGGCGCGCCGTATGTCCTCGATGCGGCCACGAAATCCGTGTACCGGATCGATCTCAAGGGCAACCACGCAGTCGTCATTGCCCACGACGGTGAGGTCACCCGGGGCATCAAGATGGACGTCCCCCAGTTCATCGCCGACGGCGGGCCGGATCTGCTGATCCTCGACGCCAAGAACGTGCTGTGGCGCTGGCGGCCGGCCGACGCGACCGGCCGGGGCACCCTCGTCCGGGTGATCGTCCGCAACTCGTCGAGCTGGGGTAACGACATCCGGGGCATCGGGACCTTCCTGCGCAATGCCAACCAGGGCCTCTACAACCTGTACGTGATCGATCCGTCGCAGCGCAACATCATGGTCTACACGCCGGCCCTCGACGGCAGCTTCCCGGCCGCGAGCATCGGCCGCCTGTCGACGGCCCAGGACGTCTCGACCGTCGACGCGATGCTGATCGACGGCGACATCTTCGTGACCGAGGGCGGTGTCCTCAACCGGTTCGTGAACGGGGCGTCGCAGGGCTGGAAGCCGGGCGATCCGGGCGACGAGATCCTGCGCGCGGCGCCCAAGTACACCCTGCTGACGACGTTCACCGCCCGCGACACCGGCTCGATCTACGCCTACGACAAGGCCAACGGCCGGATCATCGAGATCGACAAGGACAGCGGCAGCATCGTCCAGCAATTCCAGCTCGCGGGCAACGACCCGTCCTGGTCCGACCTGCGCGGACTGGCGGTCACCCCCGGGACGGACGGCGGTCCGGCGACGATGTACTGGATCGACAAGACCCGGCTGATGAGCTCCGTCCTGGTCGCGGTGCCGACCGCCAGCGCCTCACCCTCGCCGTCGGTCGCCCCAACGCCGAGCGTGAAGCCCACCCCCAAGCCCACGAAGAAGCCGACCCCCAAGCCGACGAAGAAGCACTAGCCGGGGCCAACCGCGGGCTGGCGCGCTATTCGGGCTTGGGACCCTCGCGGCTCTCCGGGTCGGTGTCCAGCGAGTTGATGAAGTCGCGGAAGACCGCCAGTCGCGGATCTGCTGACTCCTCGCCCTCCTCGAGCTCGCCCAGCGAGGCCACCACCGCCGCGTCGGGGCTCACCCCTGCTCGTTCGAGAACCGATTCCGAGGCGAAGATCGGGACATTGGCCCGGACCGCCAGGGCCAGCGCGTCGGACGGACGCGAATCGACCTCGTGGGTCGTGCCGTTGACCCGGATGAACAGCCGGGCGTGGAAGGTCTCCTCGGCCAGGGTCGCGATCACCACCCGTTCGATCGTCGCGCCCAGGTCCTCGAGGATCGTGCTGAACAGGTCGTGGCTGAGCGGGCGCTCGGGCGACACGCCCTGCAGTCGCATCGCGATCGCGTTCGCCTCCCAGGGCCCGATCCAGATCGGGAGGTAGCGCTCGCGCTCGACCTCCTTGAGGATCACCACGTGGTTGCTCGAGGGCATGTGGACCCGGACGCTCTCGACCACGACTTCGATCAGCTCGCCGGCCATGGCCCGATTATCCCACGGCGTACCCCGCCGCCCCGGCACGGCGTCCCGCGACGCCCGGCGTCCCGCGACGCCCGGCATCGCCCCGGCACTGCGTCCCGCCCGCGTGGCTCTGTCCCAGGTCGATGGCCGAGGCTCGTTGACAATTGTCGAGATAACCCGACGTTATGGTCGGATCGTGGGCCAGACTGCCCGGATCCGGGGTCGGCGCACCGGGGTCCGTGCACGGATCTGGCCCCGAGGCGCCGGGAATCTGGTCCCGTTTGGCGGCTCAAGCGACCATAAGGCCTGGTTACTTCGACGTTTGGCAAGGCGCCTGGGCCCGGGGCCGCCCGGCGAGGTGCCGCCCGGCGAGGGGCCGGCAGGCGGGGCGGGGCCACCATCGCGGCACGGGTCGCCCGCCTGACGCCCGCCTGACGCCTGCCCGGGCCGTCCCGGCGCTGTTCTGGCGTCGCTGCCTGGCCTAGGCCGATGCGTCGTCGCCGAGGATCGGCTCGCCTCGGCCAAGGGCCCGGCTGGGATTGGCCCACAGCCGCAGGCGCAGGTTCCAGAAGTCGCGCACCGCCCGCAAGATCACGCTCGGCCGGGCGCCGGTCGGCGAACCCACGGTCCGGGCGTAGTGAGGCACGCCGACCTCGACGACCGAGCGGCCGGCGGCGCGCAGCTTGATCAGCAGCTCGGCCGAGAAGAACGCTCCGCCCGACTCGACTCGCAGGCCCTGGAGCGCCGAGCGCCGGAACAGCTTGCAGGCGCAGTCGACATCGGTCACCCGCAGGCCGAACAGGACCCGGTTCGCGAACCGGTACGACTTGGCGTACACGGTCCGGATCAGCGGGTCTGCCCGCCGGATCCGGAAGCCGACGACGACATCGGGCCGATCCGGCTCGGCGATCCGGGCGGTCAGCCGGCCGAGGTCCGCGACCGCGAACTGGCGGTCGCCGTCGGTGAACCCGACCCAGTCGAAGCGGGCGACCCGGAAGCCCGAGCGAAGGGCGGCGCCGTAGCCCAGGTTCGTCGGGTGATGGACGGTCCGCACGATCGCCGGGTTGGCCGCGGCCAGCTGGTCGGCCAGTGCACCGGTCCGGTCGCTCGAGCCGTCGTCCACGATGATGATCTCGAAGCGCTCGGCGAGGGCCGGCAGGGCGGCCAGCGCGTCACCGACGAGGGCCTCGACATTGCCCTCCTCGTTGTGGGCCGGGAAGAAGTACGACAGCTCGGGCAGGCGCGACGGGGCGCTGCCGGCCGGGGCGGTCCCCGCGGCGGTGCTCGGCTCAACCGCGGCGGTCACGGCGTCGCCCCGATCCGGCCGGTGACCTGGTAGACCGGCTGGGTTGGATCCGAGGTGTCGATCAGGGCCAGGCTGTAGGCAGCCTCGAGCGGCGCGAGGTCGCCGGGCAGCCGGATGAGGTAGACGGGCCGCTTGCCCAGGGTGCTGTCGATCACGTCGGAAACGCTACCCAGTCCTTCGTCGAGCCGGGTCCGATCGTCGACGATCCAGACCCCCGGGATCTTGCCTTCAATATCCTGTGCGTACCATAGCGGCGTGGAGTAACTCCACCAGCTGATGACCACACCGTGCGGATCGAGCTTGGGCAACAGCCCGGCCAGCCAGGTCGTGGCGATCCGATCGCCGCTCCTGTCGACGGCCACCGCCCGGGCCGGCAGGGCCAGCGCCGTGGGCACCAGCAAGGCGGCCACCAGGAGCACCTCCAGGACGACCGTCGTCCGCTCGCGCACGCCGTCGACGACCGCCGCGCCGAGCGACCAGAGATAGCTGCCCGTTGGAGCGCGGTCGGCCGCCTGCTCGAGCCTGTCCACGACCTCGGCGGCCAGGATGGCCAGCCAGCTGATCGCGATCAGGGCCGGACCGAGGAAGTAGCGCCAGATCTCGGCGTTGGTGTACGACTCGGCGAACCAGCAGGTGAGCACCAGGCTCGGGATCGTCAGCAGGGCGTACTTCGGCCGGCGGACGATCGTGACCCCGAGGCCCGCGGGGATCAACCAGGCCAGCAGCCCGAACTGGGCGCCGGCGACCGACACCAGGTCGCTGAGCTTGCCGCCCAGGTCGGCCACGGGCCCGCTGATGCTGCCCGCGAACTGGGCACCGAGGGCGACGTACAGGAAGCCGGTCAGCGTCTCCGGGTGGCCGTAGACGAGCGGCGCCCGGAAGATCCCGGCCCGCAGCGGCAGCTCGAGGTACAGCAGGGTCGTGGTCAGGAGCGCCGCCCCGAAACAGCCGAGGAACAGCCGCCGGCGGCCGAGGATCCCGGGCTCGACGGCCAGCACGTACAGGGCGATCCCCGGGATGAGGAGCAGGGTCAGGTTGTGGTTGGCCAGCGCGATCCCGAAGACGATTGCGGCGGCGACCAGGCTGCGGTCCGCCCGGTGATCGAGGCCGTCGCCGGCGGTCGCCGTCCGGCGCCGCTCCCAGTCGACCAGCAGGCCCAGCAGGATCGCGACGAGGGCCAGGTGGAGGGCGTGGACGTCGGCCGCGTTGGCGATCTGCCAGGCGATCGGGGTCGCGGCCAGGATCAGCCCGGCGCCCAGGCCCACCCAGCGCCGGTCGGTCAGCCGGGTGACGAGGACGACGGTGGCCCCGGCCGCCACGCCGCCCAGGATCGCCGAGAGGAGGTTCATCCGGTACGCCGGATCGCCGAACGGCTGGAGGATCACCGACGCGAACCAGCCCAGGATCACCCAGGCCGGGAAGCCGCTCGGATGGCCGGTGCCCAGCAGCGGGCCGACGGTCTGCAGCTCGCCCGTATCCCACAGGTACAGCCCGGGCAGCAGCGTCCGCCAGGCGATGAAGAAGGCGAAGGCGGCGGCGAGCCCCGCTGGCCACCAGGCGCGGACCAGGTTGCCGGCCCCGCCCGCCGCGGGTCCCGGCCGGCTCAGCACGGGCCGGTCCCCAGCCTCACCAGCCGAAGAGGTGACCCCAGATCACCCCCCACAGGTTGATCGCCACTGACAGGCCGATCAGGGCGTAGCCGATGCCCCGCCGCCGGGTTGCCTGCAGGCCGAGCGCCACCAGGACCAGCGCGAACGGCGCGAAGTCGTTGCTGAAGCGATAGCCGAACTGGACCCAGCCCTGGCTGAAGTGCATCAGGTTGACCGTGGCGATCGCGACCACCGCGATCACGCAGCCGGTCACGAGACGGTCGATGCCCCACCAGCGCAGCGACAGGAAGCCCAGCAGCCAGGCCGGGCTGGTCAGGAAGAGGCTCATCCCAACGTCGCGCGGGGCGACCAGTGGACAGGTCACGCTGAACAGGGCACGAGCCGCGTCGTCCTTGCACGGCGGAAGGATATCCGGCAGGCCGCCGACCATCAGGGGCAGGTTCTGGAGCAGGTAGCGGGGATCCTCGATCGCCCAGTCGGCGTGGTAGTTGAGCTGGGGATAGGCGCCTGTCTCGAGGCCGTACAGGTAGTCGTAGACCGGGGTCATCAGGTGGCCGGTCGTGACCAGGTTGTAGGCCAGGAAGGCGCCCACCGGGATCGCCGTCCCCAGGCCGGCCGCGATCGCCCGGCGGGGCCACGAGCCGCCGCCACCGACGAGGACGAAGAACGGCGCCCCGAAGATCACCGTCAGGCGCGAGGTGCAGGCGAGCCCGAACAGGAGGCCGGCCAGGAACTGGCGCGGGTCCAGGCCGAGGAACCGGGGACCCGGGTCGAGCGTCACGGGGTTCGTGTCGCCGTCGTCCTCACTGTCTTGACCGCTGGCCGCCCGCGGATCCGCATCGAGGGCGATCGAGATCGCGGCGAGGGTCAGCCCGACGGCCACCACGTGGGCCAGGAACCAGGTCGAGCCGAGCTCGGCGGCGTACCACAGCACGGTGCCCAGGCCCAGGAAGATCGTGGTCGCGATCCGGACCCGCCGGTCGAGCGGCAGCCGGCCCAGCATCCAGAACGCCAGGCCGACGTCGATCGCCCCGATGAACGTGGCGATCAGTTGGGCATTGGTGGTCAGGCCGAAGAGCGCCACGAACGGCAGGAGGACCACCGCCGGCAGCGGTGGGAAGGGGATCAGCCCCCGGCCGGTGGCATCGCCCGCCGCGTCGAGGATGGGCTGGACGTCCTGGAAGTAGTCGTTGCCCGGCGAGGTGGCGGTGGCCGTGACCGGGAAGCGGATCCCGGCCTGGCCCTCGAGCCAGGCCGACGCCTGCCACACGAAGTGGTTGTAGAAGTTCACCCGATCGAAGTTGCTGACGATGTAGATCGCCAGGATCACCGCGAAGATCAGCAGCCCGGTCCAGACCGTTGCCCGGCTCGACGGCGGGTCCATCGGCTTGGGGTCAGTGGCAGCGGTCGTCACGGGACCTTGTGCTATCCTCCGCTCCACCTCAGCGCTCGTGCAGGAGGCCAACGACGTTGGCAGGCCCCGCGATGGGTGCGTCCGATCGGGGCCCGAGTGTGACGCAGCGGTCGTTCGGGGCCGCCCGCGGCTTGCTCGCGACCCTCGTCATCGGGCTCGCCTTCCGCCTCATCATCGCATACGTCCTCCTCCCGGGCTCCGGCTTCGGCGTGGATCGCGCCTCGTTCATCGCCTGGGCGAGCGACCTCGCCGCGCACGGTCCGAACGGCTTCTACGGCCGGGTTTCGTTCATCGATTACACCCCCGGTTACCTCTACGTCCTGTGGCTGGTGGGGGTCGTCGGGAGCTGGCTGGGCGGGATCGGCGACCTGATCAAGCTGCCGGCGATCCTGGCCGATGTCGCCGTTGGCTACCTCATCCACCAGCTCGTCATCGAGCTCGGCGGCTCGCGCCGGGTGGCGCTCCTCGGCGCCCTCCTGTTCGTGGTCAACCCGGTCACCTGGTTCGACAGCGCGGTCTGGGCCCAGGTCGATTCGTTCGGGCTGATCTTCCTGCTCCTCGGCCTGCGCGAGCTGTGGCGCGACCACCCCGAGCGGGCCGCGATCCTGGCCACCGTCGCCGCCGTGATCAAGCCGCAGCTCGGGATCCTGATCCCGATCCTGGTGGCGGTCCTGCTCAAGCGCTACCTGTTCGACCGCCACGGCCGCAGTCCGATCCGGCTGGTCAGCAGCGGGCTGCTGGCCCTGGGCACGGCCGCGGTCCTGTCGGCTCCGTATGGGCTGTCGGTGATCGACCTCCTCGTCCAGGTCGGCAAGACGGCGGCGGGCTATCCGTACATCACGGTCAACGCCTACAACCCGTGGGCCCTGATCGAGCAGGCTGGCAGCGGCCTGGCGGTCGCCGGCACGTGGCTGCCGGACATCGCCAACTCGACGGCGCCGGGCACCCCGGTGACGTTCCTGGGCGTCCCGGCCCTGTTCATCGGTTCAGGGCTGCTGATCGGCGTGATCCTGCTGGTCTGCGCGGTGGTCGCCCGGCGCGATGACCGGCGGACCGTCCTGGTCGGGCTGACGATCCTGGCGATCGCCTTCTTCGTCGTGCCGACCCGGGTCCACGAGCGCTACCTCTTCCCGTTCTTCGCCCTCGGCGCGATCCTGGCCGCCACTTCGTTCCGCTGGCGGCTGGCCTACTTCGTGCTGGCCCTGGCCAACTTCGCCAACCTGTACGCGGTCCTGACCACGCCCTTCTACCAGAACCCCGACATCAGCGACTGGCTGGGCCTGGGTGACACGTTCCGCTCGCAGGCCGGGGTGACGGTGGCGGCGCTGGCCCACCTCCTGATCGGGCTGTGGGCCCTGACCGAGCTGCGCCGGAGCGCCCAGGTCCGGCTCGATGCCGAGGTGGCCGGGGTGGCCGCGGTGGCAGCCGACGAGCCGGCCGACGAGCCCCACAACCTGCCGGCGAACGATCCGTCCGCGCTTGACGACGAGCCCCTGGCGTCCAGTGCCGGATTCGCTCCATCGGGCATGCCCGTTGTCGCACCTGCCCGGGGCGGACTGGCCGGATCCTGGGCCCCGCCCGGTGCGGGCCTGGCCTCGACGAGCGCGTCGGCCGCCGAGCTGTGGACGGCCCCGAGCCCGGAGCCAGGAGTCGATGCGCCCGACGAACGCCGGGGCTTCATCGGCGGCCTGTTCAACCGCCGGCCACGTCTGCCCGATCGCTCCCGCCTGTTGTGGGGCGAGACCGGCACCCGCTTCGACAAGCTCGACCTGCTGATCCTGGTCGTCCTCTTCGTCGGCCTCCTGACCTTGCGCACGTTCCGCCTGTCCGACCCCTACGAGTTCCACTTCGACGAGGTCTATCACGCCCGGACGGCGATGGAGTTCCTGCAGGGCTGGCGCTACGGGATCCCGCACGACATCTACGAGTTCACCCATCCCCACCTGGCCAAGTACGCGATGGCCGAAGGGATCGCCTACCTGGGCGACAACAAGGTGACGGCCACCGCCCAGCTCGGCGGATCGATCAGCGCGGTGCTGGTCGAGCCGCGCTGGGACGACCCGGGCCTGCCCGGCGACCGGGCCGGCGACCGGTTCTACGTGGCCGGCGGCGACCAGGTCCGGGTCTACGACCTCCAGACGCGCGACCTGGTCGCGACGTACGACGTGACCGGCGCCCAGTCCCTCGCCCTCGACACCACCAACCACCTCGTGTTCGTGGGCACCGCCAGCGGCGCGATCGACACAATCGACACGGGCCAGGAGCTCGACCCGCTGCGCGCTGCCAACCCCCCGCCGCAGCCCAGCGGCACGATCCCGCCGACCCTGGCCAACATCGGGGTGGGGGTGAACCTGCTGTGGGTCAGCGACGACGGCAACGCCCTGGTCGCGGGCACGAGCGGCTCGGATGTCGTGGCGATCGATCCCGCGTCGGGATCGACCCGGGGCCGGCTGCACGTCGACGGCCTGGCCGACTTCGCCGACGGCGGCAGCCAGAACGGCCTGGTCGCGCCGCCCTCGGCGGTGACCGATCCGGCCGCCGAGGCGAAGACGATCGCGGGCCTCACCGGGCTTGACGAGACGACCCTCGAGGCGACCCTCCGGGCGATCGCCCAGCAGCCCGGCGACACGCCCCAGGTCGTGCTCGGCTCGATCCCCGATTCCGCCGCGACCTCGATCCCGACGGCGATCTCGAACGGCAGCCTGACCGGCTTCGTCGTCCAGGGCCTGCCCGACGTGGCCGCCGCCGGAACTTCGGGGGTCACCTTCATCGAGCAGACCACGGCCACCAAGGCCGCCCTGGTCCCAACCAGCGCCCCGGTCACCGGGCTGGCCGACGTCAACGTCGGGACCCCCTCGATCTACGTGGCCGAGAGCGACAAGACCGTGGCCCAGGTGGCGATCGACGATCCGACCTCGGGGTCGATCACGGCACCCAGCCTGGAGACGTCCCTGCCGATGCCCGGCCAGGTCAGCAAGGTCGTCTATGACGCGGCAACGCAGATGGTGCAGGTCCTGGGCCGGACACCGGATGGCTCGGCCGAGACGGTCTACGTGGTCGATCCCCAGGTCAACGGCGGCAACCCCGGCGCCACCTACGCCGACGCCCAGCTGCCGATCACCAGCGTCGCCTGGGCGCTCGACGCGAACCACGACTACCCCAGCACCGACCGCGAGGCCCTCCTGGTGGCCTCGGCCGACGGCACGATCGCCTCGGTCGACGTCGGCGGCGATCCGTTCGCGTGGCGCTTCCCCGGGGTCGTCCTGGGTGTCCTGACCGCGGTCTTCATGTACCTGCTGGCCCGGATCCTGTTCAAGCGCCGCTCGATCGCGATCCTGGCCGGCGCGCTGGTCGCGGTCGACGGGATGTTCTTCGTCCAGTCGCGGATCGCGATGAACGATGTCTACGTGGGCTTCTTCATCGTCGCGGCCTACACCGTCTTCGCCGCGGTCTGGACGGGCTGGTGGCGCTGGCGCTGGGCGTGGGTGGTCGCCCTGCCGACCGTGGGCGTCCTGCTGGGCCTGGCCCTGGCCAGCAAGTGGGTCGGCCTGTACGCAATTGCCGGGGTCGGGATCCTGATCCTGGGCCGCTCGGCGCTCGGCCGGATCATCCTCATCCTGGCCATGATCGCGGGCACCGTGGTCCTGGGCAACGCCGCCCTGACCGCGATTCCGGCGCTCCATCCCACGAGCGGCCCGAACTACTTCTTCGTGTTCGTCCTTCTCGGGCTGACCATCGCCTCAGTCCTCTACACGGTCCTCCGGCCGGTGGCCTGGAGCGACGACGAAACGCGACTGGCGATTGCCGGCCCGGCGCTGCTGGGCATCCTGGTCTTCCTGGCCGCTGTCGCGCTGAACATCGCCGGCGCGTCGTACACGCTGGGCTCGATCTCGATCAAGCCGATCGAAGTGGCCGCGGCCCTGATCGTCAGCTCGGGGATCATCTACCTGCTGTTCCGGCTGGCCGGCTCGTTCGGGATGGGGCCCCTGAGCCCGCCGCCCGAGCCGGGAGATCCGCTCGGCCAGGCGCCCTTGGCGTCGGCGCCGCCGGCAGGCTGGCTGCGCCTCGGCTGGGGCTTCGGGATCCCGATCGCCTGGATGATCGGCTCGCTGCTCCTCCTGCCGCTGGCGGTCTACGTCGTGAGCTACATCCCGTGGGCCGTCTCGGCCGCCGGCAGCCCCCAGCTCTTCCCGGGCTGGCCGCCGGGGCATACCGGCACGACCCTCGTCCAGCTGACCCAGGAGATGTACAACTACCACAACACCCTGCGCGCGACCCATCCGGCGTCGTCGCCGTTCTGGGCCTGGCCGCTCGACTTCAAGCCGGTCTGGTTCTACGAGTCGAGCTTCGCCGGCAACACCGCCGCGGCGATCTACGACAACGGCAACCTGGTCACGTGGTGGCTGGAGATCCCGGCGATCGCCTTCGTCGCCTGGCAGGCGTTCAAGCGCAGCAGCCTGGGCCTGGGCCTGATCGTGGTCGGGTTCATCCTCCAGTGGGTGCCCTGGATGCCGATCGACCGAGCGACGTTCCAGTACCACTACTACACCAGCCTGCCGTTCCTGGTCCTGGCCCTGGCCTACTTCCTGGCCGAGCTATGGCACGGTGCCTCGCGCCGGACGTGGCTGCTCGCTCGCGTGTCGGCCGCGGCCGTGGTCCTCGGGCCGGCCCTGCTCTGGGCGTTCAAGGGGCCGCTATGCGCCTACGTCCGGGTCAATGCCGCGAACCCGGGTTCCGGGGCCTGCGTCGATTCGACCCCCGGCGACCTGCTGGTCACGGTCCAGGCCGCGGGCCTGGGCGTGGTGATGATCGTCGCCGCGATCCTGCTCGTGGCCCAGCTCGTCCGCCTGCGCCACGGCGGCAGCGACCGGCAGCTGGTCCGGATCGTCGGGACGGCCGTTGGTGCCGTGCTGGCGGTCCTTGCGGTCCGGGTCCTGCTGCCCGACACGCCGTTGATCGACCAGGCGGGCTTCTCCACGGCGCCGATCGCCTTCGTCCTGCTCGCGATCCTGGTCCCGATCGCGTGGGTCGTCCTGACCGCCCGCGACGCCCGCCGGTTCGTGGCCGGGGTGCTGTCCGCGGCGGCCGTCTTCTTCGTCGTCTTCTACCCGAACATCGCGGCCCTGCCACTGCCCTCGTCGGTCTTCAACGCCTACCAGGGCATCCTGCCGACCTGGCTCTACCCGTTCCAGTTCCCCGACAACACCGACAACTCGGTCAACGCCCAGCCGGTGCTGTCGCTGGTCCCGATCCTGACCGCGGTGATGCTCACGGTCCTGTGCCTGGTCGTGGGCTACAGCGCCTGGTCGTCGCGGATCCCCAGGGCGGGCCGTACCAGCGGCGGCGGGCCGGCTGGACCAACCGCCGGCGGCGAAGCGACCTGACGCTCAGTCCGGGTCGGGCGGCAGGATCAGCGGGCCGGGAATCTCGGAGTGGAAGTCGGGCGGCAGGCTGCCCGTGGCGGCCAGCCGCCGGATCACGAAGCCGTAGTAGGCCTCGACCTTGGCCGACACGCGCTCCCAGCTGAACTCGGCCGCTCGGAGCGGGCCGGCCCGGTGCATCGCCTCGCGCAGAGCCGGGTCGCCCAGCAGCCGGGCGATCGCGGCGGCCAGCTCCTTGGGCTCGTGGGGCTCGACCAGGAGGGCATTCTCCCCGCGCCGGACGACGCCCTTGTAGCCGTGGATGTCCGAGCACACGATCGGGGCCCCGGCGGCCATCGCCTCGAGCAGGACGATCCCGAACGACTCCCGGCCGGTGGCCGGCGAGACGAAGGTGTCGGCGGTCTTGAACAGCTGGGCCTTCTCGGCGTCGCTGACCCGGCCCAGGAACTCGACGTCGAGCAGCCGGCGGGTCAGGACGTAGCGCCGGGCCTCGCGCTCCTGGGGTCCAGAGCCGACGATCAGCAGCCGGCACGAAACGCCCTCGCGGCGCAACAGGCGGTAGGCCTTGAGCAACTCGAGGAGGCCCTTGCGCGGCTCGTGGCGGCCGACGAAGAGCAGGTTGGGGACGCCGTCCTGCCAGCGCGACATGGGCACCGCCCGTTCGAAGCGGGCCAGGTCCACCCCGTTGGGGATCACCTTGTAGTCGCCCGGGAAGTAGCGATCGATGAAGTGCCGGGCCGCGGCGCTCACCGCGATCCGGCCGTGGAGCCGGGAGGCGTGGCCCTGCATGAACCGCCGGCCGAACTCGTACGACGGCGAGAAGCCGGCATAGGCGTGGAAGGTGGCGATGTTCACGCTCCGCGACTGGTGGAGCAGGATCAGCGACAGGAAGGGCACGAAAGGCTCGTGGAAGTGGAGCACGTCGAACTGCTCGCGCTCGAGCATCCGGCCGATCTGGCTGACGTAGCGGGGCGAGACGGTGATCGTGCCGACCGAGCCGTTGGTGGGCATGCTGAAGCCCTTGCCCAGGCGGATCACGTCGCCCTCGGACGCCCGCTGGAGGCCGTGGCTGCTGCTGATGATCCGGACATCGTGGCCGCGCTGGCGGAAGTTCTCGTACAGGTAGCGGACGTGTTCGTTGACGCCGCCCGGGACGGGGTAGACGTAGGGCGTGACCAGGCCAATCTTCATCGCCGCTTGTCCTCGGCCTCGAGGTCAAGCTGCGGTGGCCGCTGGCGGCCGCCCGGATAGCCGTGATCGCGGCCCGTGCCGTCCTTGCGGACCCGGCCGCGGGTCTCGTCGCGCAGGTCACGGCCGTACTTGCGGAGCTGCCGGCCGAAGGTCCCGAGCTGCCCGGCCGTGGGATGGAACGTGCCCTGCCAGCTGCTCTCGCGGGCCAGGATCGCGTCGCGCAGGTCCGCCGCGGAGCGGCCCGGGAAGGTCGTCGAGCCACGTCCGATCGCCTCGACCGCATGGGCGTCGCTGCTGCCCACGCTGGCCAGCCGGTGGACTTCGGCGAAGCGCACGACGCGACCGTGGACCCGGCCAAAGGTCGTCGGGTTGAAGACCTCGATCGCGTCGGGGTGGAAGACCGGGTCGGATTCGGCCAGCAGCCGCCGGAGCATCAGGCCCTGGGCGCAGAGCGGATACGGGAAGAGGGGATGGGCCGGGATCGCCAGGCCGCCCTGCTCGTGGACCTGGGCGATCGAGGTCCGCAGCGATTGCCAGGGCTTGATCGGCTCGGTCAGCCACAGGCCCAGGAGATGGCCGCCGCGGGTCGAGATCTCCTCGCCGACGACGACCTCGACCGCCAGCCTGCGGCGGACCGCCAGGGCCTGCCCGGCGAGGGCCGCATCGATCCGGTCGTGGTCGGTGATCGCGATCACCTGGAGCTCCTCGACGAGCGCCGCAGCGAGGATCTCGTCGATGCCGGCCGTGCCGTCCGAGGCCAGGGAATGGAGGTGGAGGTCGGCACGCCCGGTCGTGGCCTTGACCGCGCTCGTGCCGGCGCCTGGCCCGGTCGTCTCTTGGTCCGCGCTCATGCGGCCGCCTCGTCGCGCCAGATCGGGAAAAACACGGCCCACCACTGGTCGGGCGCCTTGGCGATCAGCCGCTCGAAGGCGGCAACCTCGGCGGTCAGGAACGCCGTCACCTGCTCGCGCCGGGTGCCCGTCGTGGGCGCATCGATTCGTTCCAGGCGGCCCCGGTAGCGGCCGGGCGTCGTCCGCCAGGCACCGGCGACGAAGGCCGGCACGTGCGACTGGACGGCCAGCAGCCCGGGCCCGGCCGGGATCGGCGCCGGGGCGCCGAAGAACGGGACCTGGACGCCGCCACCGGTGATGTCCCGATCGGCCACGATCCCGGCGATCTCGCCCCGCTCGAGCGCCCCGGCGAGCTCGCTGCGGGCCAGGGAGAGGTCCACTAGGCGAA
>Ga0265319_1001291_pt1 | contig 15157 bp, 10 predicted proteins | sample 4824metaG_FD_192443 | JGI IMG/M metagenome (GOLD analysis project Ga0265319, IMG submission 192443) | Rhizosphere microbial communities from Carex aquatilis grown in University of Washington, Seatle, WA, United States - 4-8-24 metaG | ecosystem: Host-associated > Plants > Roots > Rhizosphere >...
CGTGGAGGAAGGGCTGTCCTCCAAGGATCTCGTCGCCCAGGGCTTTGCCGAGGCGGTCGTGAAGGACGTGGTCCGCCGGGTCGACCTCAACGAGTACAAGCGCAAGCAGGCGGCGCCCGGACTCAAGATCACTCCCCTCGCATTCGGCGTCGGCCGCCGCATCCCCATTGTGCAGAAATACGTCAGCTGAAATCCGTGCCGGCGCGTTCAACCGAATTTTTCCGACCGTGACCAATCCCATCTCCGATTCCCTCTTCGCCCGCGCTCGCGAGCTCATCCCCGGTGGCGTCAATTCGCCCGTCCGCGCGTTCCGTTCCGTCGGCGGCGCGCCCTTCTTCGTGAAGTCCGCGCACGGCGCCACACTCGTCACCGCGGATGACCGCGAGCTGATCGACTTTGTCTGCACCTGGGGGCCCGCCATCCACGGTCATAATCATCCACGGATCCGGGCTGCCATCGCCGCGGCGCTGGAAAACGGCACCTCCTTCGGCACGCCCAATCCCTACGAGGTCGAGATGGCAGAGCTGATCGTCCGGCTCGTGCCCTCGATCCAGAAGGTTCGCATGTGCAACAGCGGCACCGAGGCGACCATGTCGGCCGTCCGGCTCGCCCGCGGCTTCACCGGGCGCGACAAGCTCATCAAGTTCTCCGGCTGCTATCACGGCCACTCCGACTCCCTGCTCATCAAGGCCGGTTCCGGGGCGCTCACACACGGGCATCCCGACAGCGCCGGCATTCCGGCCGCGTTCGCCCGGGAAACCATCGTGTTGCCCTTCAACTATCCGGCCGCGCTTGACGCCGCCTTTGCCGCGAACCCGGGCGGGATCGCGGGCGTCATCCTCGAGCCTTACATGGGCAATGTCGGATTCATCCGGGCTGAGCCCGGATTTCTGGCCCATGTGCGTGCCGCCTGCACGGCCCATGGAGCCGTCCTGATTTTTGACGAGGTCATGACCGGCTTCCGGCTCTCTACCGGCGGCGTCCAGGCCGTGGAAAACATCACTCCCGATCTCACCTGCCTCGGCAAGATCATCGGCGGCGGCCTGCCCGTCGGCGCGTTCGGCGGGCGTGCCGACATCATGGACCAGCTCGCGCCGCTGGGGCCAGTCTACCAGGCCGGCACCCTGAGCGGCAACCCGCTCGCTATGGCCGCCGGCATCGCCGGCTTGCGCCTGCTTGAGGAACTCAAGCCCTACGACCGGCTCGACCTCCTCGGCCGCCAGTTGCGCGACGCCGTGCTTGCTGCCGCCCGCGCCAAGGGACTGCCAGTCCAGGTGCCGCAGTTCGGCTCGATGCTGAGTATCTTTTTCACCGCCACGCCCGTCAGGGACTATGCCACCGCCCTGCAGGCCGACGCCAAGCTCTTCGCCCGCTTTTTCCACGCCTGCCTGCGCGACGGTGTCTACTTGCCTCCCAGCGCCTATGAGACAGTTTTCCTCAGCACCGCCCATGAAGGCTCCGCCATCGCCCGGGCCTGCGAGATCATGACCGGTGCGATCAAGGCTCTATGATTTTCCAACGCCCAAGGACCTGCACCGCCCCACGCCGCCGGATCGCGGCCGGCATCATTGGCGGTCTCGCCTTGGTCTTGGTGGCGATGACGGACGGACGCGCGGCGGAGCAGCCGGTCAACGCTGCGCTCATTCCGCTGTCCGAAATCAAGGCGGGCATGAAGGGCGAAGTGTGGACCGTGTTTCGCGGCACCCAGCCGGAGCCGTTTGCAGTCGAGGTCACGGGCGTCGTCCAGAACGCCATCGGCCCGGGCAAGGCGATGATCATTTGCGAACTCAACGATCCGCGCGTGCAGAACATGGGCGCGGTGGCCGGCATGAGCGGCAGTCCGCTCTACGTTGACGGTCGGCTGGCCGGCGCACTGAGCTACCAGGTCCAGCGTTTCGAGACCGTGCACTACGCCGGATTCACCCCGGCCGCCGACCTCGCCGAAGTGCAGGCGCGCGTGGGTGCCGAGGGGACGGTCGCAGCCGCGTCGTCTGGCGTGGCATCCGGCTCCAGTTACCAGGCCCTCCAGCCGGTCTTCACATTCAGCGGGCTCAGCCCGGCAGTCGCCGAATTGTTCGCCCCGCGTTTTGCCGCCCTGGGACTCGGCACGAGCGCCCTCGGCGGCAGCGAGACCGGTACAACTGTGCCGCCGTCCTCCCCCGCTCCGCTGGTCCCGGGATCGGCCGTCTCCGTCGCGCTTTCCACCGGCGACATCACGCTCGCGGGCACCGGCACCGTTTCCCGCATCGAGGGCCGGCGCGTCACCGCCTTCGGCCATCCGCTGCTCGCGCTCGGCGATGTCGACCTGCCGATGTGCGCGGCGGAAATCGTCACCATCCTCCCCTCGAACCTCCAGTCGATCAAGGTGGCCAACACGGGCGCGGTCATCGGCACCATCGCGCAGGACCGGCTCTCCGCCGTCGCCGGCACCCTGGGCGCAGGACCCGCCATGATCCCGATCGAGGTCGACGTCACGTCGTCCCATCACGAGACCCGGACCCTGCATTTCTCCGTGGTGCGCCAGGCCCAGCTCACCCCGGCGGTCGTGGCCGCCGGCGTGACCCAGGCGATTCTCAGCTCCAACGAATCGGGCCTGTCCGAGGGATTCCGGCTCACCAGCGACGTGGCCTTCCCCGCCGGGCAGGCGCTCGCCAATGAAACCCTTTATGCCGGTCCCCAGGCGTTCGCCCAGGGTCTGGGCGACTTTGTCCAGCGCCTCTCCGCCAATCTCCAGAATCCCTACGAAAAGACCTTCCCCGACCATGTGAAGTTCACGGTCGAGGCGCTCGCGCAAAATCCGTCCGCCGTGCTCGACAGCTTTCAACTCTCCCGGACCTCCGCCCGCGCCGGCGACATCGTCCAGGCCACCGTCGCCTGGCGCGACTGGCAGGGCGACACCCATCGCGAGGTCGTTCCGCTCACGATCAGCGCCGATTGGGCGGGGCGGACCGTCAATGTCGTGCTGGCGCCGGGCCGGGTGCTCGACGAGCTGACTGGTCATTCCCGAACCATTCCCGCCGCCCAGCTCCGGAGTTTCGGGGCTTACCTCGCGGCCTTGAACGATGACCGGCGCACCGACGGGCTTTACCTCGTCGTCGTGGAAAAAACCCCGGTGTTCACCGACCAGACGGCCGCCACACCGGATCTGCCGGGCTCATTCGAGCGGATCGCGCGCGGCTCCGATGACGCCCGCTACCAGAAACACGATATCTACGTGCCGCTCTGGGAAAAGCACGTCCTACCCGGAAGACTGCTCGCCGCGCAGCTCGTGCGTCCGCTGCAGGTCGAGGAATAGCGGCTCCCGGCGTCCGCCCGCGGCGCCACTTTCCCTCCCATGCCATTCTTTTTCCTGAGGCGGAGTGCCGCCATTTTCCTTACCGCGGGCCTGGCCGGCGCCACGTTTCTTCGCGCCGACCCGCTTTCCAAGAAGTTCGAAATCGATTTCTATCGCGACGTTCCCAGCCGGAACCTCAAGGGCCTGGCCACGCGCGCCGATGGCCGCCTGGTCGCCGGCCCGGTCCTGACCGACCTCGACGGTGCCGCCCCCGCCGACCTGCTGTGGAGCATTGAGCCGTCGGCCGAAGCCGGCAAATGGCTCGTCGGCACGGGACCCGACGGGCGAATCTTCGAGGTGACGCTGGATGCGGCCCATGCCTCCTATTCGACCCGAGAAGTGGTACGCCTCGAAGATCCGCACGTTTTCGCCCTGCATCGGATGCCAGACGGCACGATCCTCGCCGGCACTTCACCGCGCGGCGGACTCTATCTCATCCGCGATGGCAAGACGGCGGCACGCGTGACGCTGCCGGTGGACTCCGTCTTCGACGTGCTCGCGCTCGACGACAAGACCGCCCTCGTCGCGACCGGCAATCCCGGACGTCTCTACCGGGTCGATCTGGCGAAGTTCGCGGCGGCGGGAGTCGCCACGGAAAAGATCGCGGACGCCACCGGCCTGGCAGGCCACGGAGTGACCCTCTTCGGCGAGATTCGCGACCGCAACGCCCGCCGGGTGGTCCGCTTGCCGGACGGGCGCGTGGTGGCCGGCTCCGCGCCCAAGGGCAACATCTACGCCTTTCCTAGCGGCGGCGGCGCACCGATGATCCTCCAGGAGAACCGCGATGCCGAGGTGACAGACCTGCTCCCGCAACCGAACGGAGACCTCTACGCCACCCTCGTCTTTTCCGGCGGCACGGGTGAAAGCCGCATCAACCGGCCGAAACCAGCCCCCGGCGCCACACCGCCGGCCAATCCGGATCCGCCCGAGATGGAGCTGATCGTCACCCCGCCCTCGCCGGACAAATTCTCCGGCCGCAGCACCCTCGCCTGGTTTCCCGCGAACGGATTTCCCGAGACCCTGGTGACCCGCAACAATCTCGCCTTTTACCGGCTGGCCCGCCACGGCGACACGCTGCTGGTGGCCGGCGGCGATTCCGGCGAGATCCTCGGCTATGACCTGGTGACCCGCACCAGCCTGACCTTTGCCGGCAGCGTGGCATCGCAGCTGGGTGGCCTCGCCGCGACCGACGCCGCGGGCAGCCGCTTCCTGCTCCTGAAGAACAACGCTCCCGGCCTTGCGCTCCTCGATTTCAACGCCGCCGGCCCGCGCATCGCCGAGACCCGGCGGCTCGACCTTGTAACCCCAGCCCTCATCGGTGCCGTGCGCTTCAACCGCCTGAGGGACGTCGATCCCTCCCAGCTCACGCTGGCTGTGAACACAAACTTCGGCAGCGACGAGATCGAAGGCTGGTCCGGCTGGAATCCGCTGACCCCAAGTGACGGCGGCTGGCACGCGGACGCCCTCCGCGGCCGTTACTTCAGGCTGCGCGTGCAGCTTCCGTCCGCAGCCCCCGGCTCGGCCGAGGTTGACAAGGCCACGCTGTTCAACCTCCCGCAAAATCATCGCCCCGCGCTGGTCGACTTCCGCGTGGTGTCGCCCAACTACGGTCTGATCCCCGCGCCGGATTCCCCGCCGTCCACCGTGGTGTCCCTCGGCCAACTGCTCGGCCGCGGCTCGCCTCCGGGCGGCGGCGCCGACAGTCCGGACGACAAGCGCAAGGCCAACTTTCTCACCAGCCAGATCGTGCCGCAGACCGGCATGCAGGTCGTGCTCTGGACCGTGACCGACGCCGATGGCGACAACCTCGTCTACACCTTCTCCCTGCGCCGGGACGGCGATACGAGCTGGACCGATCTCGCCGTGAACTCCCGCGATTCGTATGCGCAGTTCGATACCTCGCATCTGCCTGAGGGCACCTATTTCACACGGCTCGTCGCCACCGAGCAGGCGCCGCGCCTGCCGGCCGACCGCCTGACCGTCACGTTCGAGACGGACGACCTCGTGGTCGACCGAACGCCGCCGGTCATCCTCGACGCCACGGTGCAGCGGGCCGGCGACTCGCTGCGGATCCAGGTGCACGGTCGCGATGCGTTGTCTTTGCTGTCGGGAGCCGAATTCAACTTCAACAACGGCGTGCATGAGACCGTCGAGCAGCCGGTCGACGGCATCCTCGACGGCCGGGAAGAATCCTTCCTGCTGGAGATCCCGGCCTCCCGCGTCGCCGATGCCACATCCGTGGAAATTTTGCTCTACGACGCGCCCGGCAACAACTCGGCCCGCCGGCTTGATCTGACGCGCTGAATCCGGTCGGGCGCAGCTGCCAAGCAGCGCCAAGGGGGCCGATTGAATCTCAGCTCGAAGGTGGCCGCCGACCTCCGGGCGGCGGATTCAGGCGATCGCAAATGCACCGCGCCCGGAGGTCGCGGTCCACCTCTGCAAGCCTCACGCCCGCGGGTGCGCCTGATTGTAGATGTCCTTCAGCCGCGCGACGCTCACGTGCGTGTAAATCTGCGTGCTCGCGAGGCTGGCGTGGCCGAGCAGTTCCTGCACAAGGCGCAGGTCGGCGCCGGCATTCAGCAAATGCGTCGCGTAACTGTGCCGGAGCTTGTGCGGCGTGAGGTCGAGCGGCAGGCCCGCCAGCGCGAGGTAACGCTTGAGCATGAGCTGCACGGCGCGCACGGTCATGCGCCCTTGGTCCGGATTGATCACCACCGGTGCACCCGGGCCGGTGTCATGGGCGAATTCCGCGCGAAATTTACGCAGCACTGCGGCGGCAACCTGGCCGAGGGGGCAAAGTCGTTCCTTCCGGCCCTTGCCGAGCACCCGCGCAACGCCGGACTCGGGGTCGATGTCGCCGTGGTTCAGGCCGACCAGCTCGCTCACGCGTAATCCGCCGCCGTAGAGGAGTTCCATCACCAGGCGATCCCGCCAGGCGGTGAACGCATCGACGCTGCCGTTTTCCAGCAGGCGCAGCGGTCCGGTCAGCAGCACCTTCATTTGCTCCTCGGTCAGGAACTGCGGCAGGCGCTTCTCCAGTTTCGGGAGCGGCAGCCCCGTCAGGGGATTGCGCGCGACACGCCCGTGTCGGGCCCAATACTTGAAAAAGGCCCGGAGCGCCGATGCATGGTTGTGCAGGGTGCGACGGTCAAGCGGCGGAAGTCCGTCGAGCCCGCGCTGCCGCTCGATCACCCAGTCGCGCAGGTCGCGGGGCGTGAGCGCATCGAAGCCGCGCTCCCAGGCGCCGCGCGCGTGCAGCCAGCGGTAAAAATCCCCGAATGCCTGGTCGTAGTTCCGCAGCGTGTACCGCGAGTAGCGCCGCTCCTTCGCCAGGAAATCCGCGAAGGGCTCCCACCATTCGGTGCGGACCGCCGCCGGCAACGTCACGCTTCTAGGCTTGCTCGGCACGGGGGAGTTTGGCGGCGAGATTCCGCTCGACCTGCTCCATGACCTTCGCCGTGTGCAGGCGCAGCGTTCCTTCCGGATCGAGACCCTGCGCCCGGCCGGCCGCGGTGAGCTCGAAAAGCATTCGCCCGAGCGACTCGGGCGTAAGGTGCCGTCCAAGTTCCTGCACCTGGTGGGTGTCGACCGCGCCGTCGGCCGGCAGCTTCTGCTTGTCGATCTGCTTCCAGACCGCCTCGGCGAACATCAGCGCGGGCAGACGCGGCGGCAGTTCCTTGAAGACGCGCGAAGCCGGCAGCCCGTGCTTCTTTTCCTGCGCCTTGATCTGCTCCCACTGCACCAGGACCTGCTCCGACGTGTCGAGCCGGCCCTCGCCAAAGACGTGCGGGTGCCGGCGGATCAGCTTCTCGTTCACCTCCCGCGCCACCGCCTCGAGGTCGAAGTGCCCGGCCTCCTCCGCCAGCTGTGCATGGAACACCACCTGGATCAGGACATCACCCAGTTCCTCCCGCATGTGCGGCAGATCCAGCCGGTCGATCGTGTCGATCAGCTCGCTCACCTCGTCAATCAGGCAGCGCACGAGCGTGGCGTGGGTCTGCTCCTGGTCCCACGGACAGCCGCCTGGACCGCGGAGCCGGGCGATGGTTTGGCGCAGGTCGTCGATCGCACTCATGCGCTGAGGAGAAACCACGAAATCCACTAAATACACCAAAAAATCCACGCAGCGGCGGGGACTGTGGCGTTGAAACCCATTAACCTGTGAAATCGATCGCCCATTCTGATCTGGTTTTCGTGTATTTCGTGTATTTCGTGGTGATCCATGTCCGACAAGCTCACTGAGATCATGGCCTGGAAACGCCAGGAGATCGCCCCGCTGGTCCGCGACGTCCCGGAGGCGGAACTTGCGCGCCTCGACGCATCGCTGCCGCGCCCACCGTCATTCGCCGCGGCGCTCCGCCGGGTCGACGGTCGCCTGGCGGTGATCGGCGAGATCAAGCGGCGTTCCCCCTCGGCGGGCGACATCAAGGCCGGGGCCTCGTCGCTCGAGCAGGCGCGGCGCTACCAAGGCGCCGGGATCGATGCCCTGTCGGTCCTGACGGACGCGAAGTATTTCGGCGGCACGCTCGACGACCTGCGCGGCGTCACCGCCCAGTTCCGGGCCGCGCCGCCCGCCCGCCCCTGCCTGCGAAAGGATTTCTTCGTGCACCCGATCCAGGTGCTGCAGGCCCGGGAGGCCGGGGCGAGCGCCATCCTCATCATCGTGCGCGCCCTTTCGAACGAGGAGATCAAGGTCCTGCACGCCGCCGCCACGGCTGCCGGTCTCGCCGCGCTGTTTGAAATCCACACCGAGCCCGAAATCGCGCGGGCCGTGGGCCACGGCGCACGGATCATCGGCGTGAACAATCGCGACCTGGCCATTTTCAAGACCGACCTGGCGCTGAGCGAACGCCTGATCCCGCAGTTTCCACGCGACGTCATCGCGGTCAGCGAAAGCGGCATCTCCACCGGCGCCGACGCCTCACGTGTCCGGTCCGCGGGCGCGCATGCCATCCTGGTCGGCGAGGCGCTCATGCGGGCACCCGACCCGTCCGCGCTGGTGGCGGACTTCCGGGGTGCTTGATTTTTCCATGCAACAACGACCCGTCAGCGCATTCATCAAGGTGGGCGGCCTGTTTTTTTTCGCTCGCACGCTCGACAAGATCCGCCTCCACGCCCGGGCCGCGCTGCATCCCGACCACCACGAGTACCGCGGCAAGGGATTCGACGGACGCCTCTGTCGCTTCCTCCGCGTTGATTACGAGGCCCTGAAACAACGCGTGCTCGCCGGCGGCACCGACGAGGAGATTTTCGCCTGGTGCCAGCAGCACGGCCGCGGGATCGACGAACTCGACGCGCTGGTCTGGAACGCCTTTGCGTCCAAGCGCGGCTGGCGCGACGAGGCCACGACGGCGCTCGAGCAGAACAAGGCCGGCAGCGGACTCGCCCACCGGACCGACCTCCTGACGTTTTTCGACTATTACGAGGTCGACGAGGGCCGCGCACCCTGATCCATGCCGCTCTCGCCCACCGCCACGCGCGACCTGCTTGCCCGGCTGGGTCACCAGCCCAAGCGGTTTCTCGGGCAGAATTTCCTCGTCGACGGCAACATCGTGCGGAAGTCCCTCGCGCTCGCGGAGGTCGCCGCGGGGGACACCGTCGTGGAGGTGGGCCCCGGGCTCGGCACCCTGACCGCGGCCCTGCTTGAGGCCGGAGCGAATGTGTGGGCGGTTGAAAAGGACCGCGTGCTCCACGAGCACCTTGCCGCCACGCTCGGGACGCAATTTCCCGGACGGCTGCATCTGCTTGAAGCGGATGCAATGGACCAGCCGATCGCCGGCCTTGCTCCACCCGGCGCAGTCTCCGGCCAGCCGGCCGATTTCAAGATCGTCGCCAACCTGCCTTACGCGATTTCTACGCCTTGGATGGATGCAGTACTCGCCGGCCCGCTTCCTGCACGGCTGGTCCTCATGCTCCAACGCGAGGCCGCGCAGCGCTATGCCGCCAGCCCCGGCACCAAGCTCTTCGGCGCCATCTCCATTTTCCTGCAGGCGTCGTACGATCTGGCGCCCGGTCACACCGTCGCAGCCGCGTGTTTTTATCCCCGGCCCGACGTCGAGTCCTACCTTCTGCACCTCAGGCGAAAGCCCGCCCCCTTCGTTTTTTCACCCTCGGTCAGAAAGATCATCCGGGCCTGCTTCCAGCAGCGCCGGAAGCAGATCGGCGCGCTGCTGCGCGGGCAGCTGCCCGACGGTGGCATGGCCTGGCTCGCAACGCTCGAGGCGGCGGGCCTCGGCAGTCGGAGCCGTCCGGAAGATATCGCGGTGCCGCTCTGGACAAAACTTGAGGCCGGAGTGCAACCCGCCGCTTGAAAGCCGGTCCCACCCGCTTAATCCATTTGGTCATGAAACGGCTGTCCTTCATCCTGCTAGGTCTCCTCGCCGTGCCGGGCGGGGCGCAGCCGGCGCCAGCCGGGTCTCCGCCACCGCCGCCGCTCCTCGGCAAGGTCGTGGGCGGCACGTACGTTTCCCCGACCGGCGCGTTCAAGGTGCCCGTGCCCGTCCTGCCCGAGCTCGGCGGGTCCGTGACCGACACCGACAACGTCGTGACCTTCGAGGACGACTTCTCGCTCCACGTGAGCATCGCCGCGTTCGCGCAGGATGCGACCCAGCGCTGGGAGCTCACGACGCGGGGACCCAAGGATTACCTCGTCTATTTCTTCACCAATTTCGTGATGCCCGACTTCCTGCGCCGGTATGAAGGCAGCAGCATCGAAAGTGCCCGCTTCCTGCCCTCGCTGAACGACGGCACGCTCCTGACCTATACGCTGCTGCCGGGCGGCTCGATGTTCGCCGGGCGTGCCGCGCTTACCGGAACCGACCCCAAGACCGTCGTCGCCAAGCGCGGCAACCTGGTCTTCGTGAAGGCAGGCTGCATCTTCGTCATCAGCTCCGAACTCGCCGAGCACGTGCTGGAGCGCTCCGCGCCCAAGCGGACCACCGCCGAGGAGGACGAACTGCTCCGCCAACGGCTGCTCGATTTGGTCACAAAGATCGAATTCACGCCGCCGGTGCAGCCGGACGCCAGGAAATAGCGCCGTTGTCGTCTCGTTACCGGTTCGCACCAGTCCAATCTCTCGGAGAACCGCTGTTTGTCCTCGGACGTGTCGCAGCGTTTTGCACGGCGATCTGGCTGCCGAATTCGCCCGACCTTACCGGAAATGATCGCGCCACCCTCGTGGCGTATCTTCCCGCCCGCTGAGAAAATTGCTCCGGCAGGCGCGGCACATCCTCTGCTCCTGCCGCTTTTATCGCCGGCTGAATGCCTCGACCTGCCCGAGCCAACAGACGGCTCCCGCCATGTCACATCTTCTTGGTCGCGGGTGTCCGGCCCGAGCCGTCGTCCAGGTCTGGATCCAGCGCCCGCGGCGCCGAGGGAGACGCCGGCGCAACCGACGCCTTGGTCCACAACCCGCCCGCCTGCTCCGGGCTGAGCGCGACCGCCGGCCGGAACTTCGCCCCGGCCATGTAATCGAGCAGCGAACGCCGCAACTGCTGCACCCCGGGACCGCCATTGGGATCCTCGAGGTTGATGGCGGAGACCAGCAGGCTCCCGGCACCCACCTTGCATTCGAAGATCACGCCGAGCCGCCAGTTCCGGTTCCAGTCGTCGATCGCCGCGACGATCGGCTTCAGCTCCCGCGGGGCAGAGGCGAGATTGATCGACCTCACGTCGTTGACGACCGGGGTCCATTGCCAGTCGCAGTTCGCCTCCGTCGGGAATCCCGCGAGCGCCGGGGACTTAGGGTCGCACAACAGGCCCAGCATCGCGTCGAATCGCGCCGTCGGATTGCGCGGCGGGCGCACCGTCATCTGGATGTTCCAGAAGACGGGCACGTTCTTCATCGGCGGACAGCGCGTGGCATCGAGGTCCGCTGCGCGCGGCAGAAACAATACCTTGCCGCCGCCCGCGAGGCTCGCCGCCGCCGCGGCCCAGTCGTCCGTGACCAGCACGCCGGATGGCGTCGCGCGGTCGATCTGGGCGGGATAGAGCCAGAAATTCCAGTCGTTTTCCACCGCGGTGCCGCGCAAGCCGACAACCAGGCGGTATTCGGCCGGCGCGGGAAACCTGGAGAGATCGGCGGCCACCTGGCCGAGCGGGAGATTCTTGCCGATCGGGATGTCTCGCGCCGGCCACTCGCCCTGCGCTACGACACGGGAGTTGGCGCCGACAATCTGCCAGTAGGGCTTCGCCTTCGCGATTGGCGCCTCGCCAAAATGGTAAATCTCGACCTCGGAACCAAGGGTCTCCGCCGTGGTGAAGACCCGCCGCGTCAGCCGGGCCAGCGGCACGGTGGTGCCGTTGAAGCGACGGAACTCGAGCGGGGTCACGTAACTCTTCGGTTTCCAGAAGGCGTCGACGAGTCCGATCAAGGCCGTGCCCTGCCCGAGGTAATCGTGGAGGTCCAGCAACTGGTAGCCGGCAAGGCCCGGAGTGCGCAGGTTCGCCTCGATCTCCTCCTTGTAGCAGGCGAGTTGGAAACGTCCGGAGGCGTGCGCGAAAGCATGGTTCTGCTCCAATACTCCCTCCTGCTCGGCGATGTAGCGGAAGATGTCGTAGTTGCTCGGGCGCAGGTAGCCCGTGAATTCCTTGATCACGTCGAAATCGGGATAGGCGCACCACTGCCCGACCTCGTGTGCGAGCACCGGGATATGAACGTTCTCGAGCGCCGCGCGATAGTCCTTGCCGAACCAGCCGGACGTGTTGCGCAGCTCTCCGGTGCCGAAACGCACCAGCGCGGCGTACTGGGCCCCGCCGTTCACCTGCGCCGGATCGCTCCAGCCGGTACCTGCGGAATAGAGGCGGCGGTTGTCCTTCTCGTACCACGCGGCCGCCCACTTCGGCGTCACCTGCTGGTAGCGGCCCGCCGGCTCGTTGCTCGGCGAGAGCAGGATGAACGACGGATGGTTGCCGAACGCCCGCAACAACCGCGCGGTCTCGTCCTCTAGCAGCTGCGTGTACACGCTGCCGGGGTTGAACGGACTCCACATCCCGCACTCGGGCTGGAGGTAAAAGCCGAGCTCGTCGGCCGCGGTGAACGCAGCGTCCGGCGGACACCACGAGTGGAACCGCATGCCGTTCAGGCCGTATTCCTTGCAGGCCTGGAATATCCTCCGCCATGACGTCACGTCCGTCGCCGGATAGCCGGTCAGCGGAAAGTCGCCGCCGGAATGGGTCGTGCGGAGATTCACGGGACGGCCGTTGACGAGGAGGGTCTTGTCGTCGTGCGACACTTCCCGCAGGCCGAAGGTTACGGCCCGGGACTCGTCGATGCCGGAACCCTTGAGCGTGACCGTGAGGTGCTGGAGGTTCGGATGAAATTCATCCCATGGCGCCGCGTCCGCCGCCAGCGGCACCGTGATCTCCGTCTCCATGCCGCCGGCCGGCCAGGAGATGGGAGCGGAGACCGACCCGGCCGCGAGGGTGGCGTTGCCCGGTCGGTCGGACGGAGCGGCGATCCTGACCTTGAGTCGCACCGATTTCTTCGCGACGTCGGGATACGCCTGGACGTCGTCGATCCAACTACCGCCGGTCGAGGAGAGCTCGATCCGGCCGACAATCCCGTTCCATGTGGCCCCGAGCGAATCGGACACGCTGTGCGAATCGACCCCATGGCCGTCGTTGGCCGGATCCCGCACGATCTGGCGGTTGTCGACCCGAATGCTGAGCCGGTGGCGTCCAGGCGTGAGCGAGCCGAGATCCGTCACGTGCGGCGCGACCAGACTGTGATTCGGAGCAAAGGCGCGGTCGTCGACCCACACCGTGGTTTCCCAATGGGCGCGCTCAAGGAAGAGCACAAAACGACGCCCGGCCCCGGTGGCGGGAATCTCGATGTCCCGCTGGTACCAGGCGGCCCCAAGATAATGCCGCGGAGGCTGGGCGATGAACGGCACCTCGACGTGGCCGGGTTGGGAAAAATGGTCCCGCAGCGCAGCGGGCTGCAGCTTCCACCATGCATCGCCGAGCGTAGTGACCCACGGGGTGGTCGTGGTGATTTCGTCACCGTAGTCCTGCGCCTGAAGGATGCCCGGCAGTTTGATGCGGTCGGCCAGATTGCGATTGAACCATTGCTCCTTCACACCGGCGTCCGCCCGGTCGAGCGCAAACCGCCAGTCGCCGGCCAGCGACAGCGGGCCGCCCTGCGCGAACAGCTGGGCCGAGCCGAGAAGAAGGACGAGAAGCGCGCCGCCGACAGCGCGAAGAAATCTTTCGGGGATCATAGTCAAGGGGTTGGGGATCGACAGCATGCGGCCCACCGGGAGTTCCCGGCAAGCCGGGATGTTCGCGTTCGTAGTCCCGGCTTTAGCCGGTCCGAGGATTTCAGACGAAGCCGGGACCAAAAACCAAGCGGCAATAAAACCATCAAGGCTTGGCGCGGGCTTTGCCAATGCCAGCGAGCAAATCCGCCGCCAAGGCATGAGCCGGATCGAGCCGCAGTGTCCGGTGCAGCAGCTTCATGGCTGGAGTGCGCTGGCCAAGGCCAAGCCTGGCTTGTGCCTCCATGAAGGTTGCGCTGACAGTCTGCCGCCGCTGGAGGTCATCGTCGAACATCAGCATCGTCGGCAGCGACGTGGCGAAGTAGTCGATTTTCGCCTCGGTCCGGCCAAGTTTCCTCGCATAGGCGAGCACCTCGCGCAGCAGCTGTCGCGATGCCGCACGGCGCCCGAGACGATCAAGCGCCAGCGCCGAATAATAGCTCATCTCGGAGTACAGGCGGACACTCATTGCCTGAAAATCCCCCCGGGCGGTGGCGGCGGCCTTCCAGTGTTTCCGGGCGGATTCCCGGTCGCCCAGCGCCGCGCAAGCCTCGCCAAGCCAGAATTCGATGTCGCTATGGTTGGCGAGCAGGTGGCCCGCCTCGCCGAGGTTTTCGGGCGACGTGAGCGCCATCTCGAACATGAGGCGCGCCTCGTTCGCAGCGCCTCGCCGCAGGGCCGCCCGGCCCAATGCGAGGTGCGTGCGCATATGCTGGCCGAGCGCGACACCTTCCCCGCCTTCCCAGGGTTGGAAAGCCCGGCCGGCCAGGATCACACGCGCCTTTTCCGGCTGCGCCATCTGGTTGTATAGCGCGCACAACTCAAGCGACAGGTCATCGCGCCGCGCCACCAATGGCAGTCGCCGCTCCAGCTCCCGCAAACGCATTTCCGGCGTGCAGCCCAGGCGCTTCCACAGTTGGTCCCGCTCGTACACCAGCCGCGCATCCCCGGGATTTGCCCGCACTGCGCGGTCGTAGGCGGCGCGGGCCTTGCGCGGGCTCCTGCTGATATTGAAATATCCGATTCCGAGATTCCGCCAGACGACCGAAAATCCCGGATCGAGCCGGATGGACTTCTCCCAGAGCCGGATCGCATCGTGGTGCCGGCGGCGATCGTAAAACAGGTTGCCCAGATAATACGGCGCCCGCGCATCCTTCGGGCTGGCCGCCATCGCCCACTCCAGGATGCCGATTTCCTCGACCCGCGACGGAAAGCAATAGTCCGGATCCGCCTTCGCCGCCGCCGCGAGGTGCCGGCGGCAATGGGTAGTGTCAACTAATAGATGACACAACCATGCCAGGTAGTACTCCAACAACGGGGCCGCGCCCGAACCGGGTCCCGGCCCGGCGGCCTTTAGCAGGTTCAGGGCTTCGGCGAAAAAGCCGGCCCGGATATAGTCCAGTGCAAGATCGAATCGCACCTGGGTGTCGCAGCCCAGCGATTGCCCGAGGAGATGGCGGGCCCACCAATCGAGGGGATCGAGCGCGACCGTCGCCTGCAGTTGCGCGTCCGCTTCCGCAGTGCGCCCGAGTCGGAGCAGGACCATCGCCCGGAGATTGCGGGCCCG
>Ga0265319_1001292_pt1 | contig 15154 bp, 17 predicted proteins | sample 4824metaG_FD_192443 | JGI IMG/M metagenome (GOLD analysis project Ga0265319, IMG submission 192443) | Rhizosphere microbial communities from Carex aquatilis grown in University of Washington, Seatle, WA, United States - 4-8-24 metaG | ecosystem: Host-associated > Plants > Roots > Rhizosphere >...
CACCGCGGTCCTTCCAATGGGATCTCGCTCATGGCTCCCCACTGCGCGTGGCGCGCCCGGCCTTGAAAAACTCCGCGGCGGCCGCCGCCGGGAGCGGGATCTTCCTCTGCTTCGCGATCGCACGGCAGCGCTTCAGGAGCACGGGATCCTGCAGGACCCGCCGGTAGTACTCCGCCGCCTCCTTCATCCTCTTCCGCTGGGCGCGCTGCGCGGCGGACGGCTTGACCCGGGACATAAGAACGATGAAACATCGAACGAGAATCGACCCCTATGCACTAAATCCGGAGAAGCTCTTGGCCGCCGACGTAAGGAAGAATCAGAAGAAGCCCGCGAGCGCCTCCGAGGTCTTTGACGAGACGGCCAGCGAAGCTGAAAAGGCTGAGGGTGTTCTAGGACACGTTTTCGGAATAAGTGGTAAGATCGTGTGGAAAAAAAAGCCCAACCAACAGCCGCCAGACCCAATACCGCCAAGCGGCGCGGGTCATCTCTAACGTCTGGGCAAAAGGCCATGCTTCAGCAGATACTCACGGAGCGCCTAGTCCTCCGAACGTTGGAAGCGTCCGACGCCAATGCGGTCCACGCGTATCGAGTAGAGCCTGAAGTTGCCCGCTACCAAACCTGGCCGTTTTCGTCGATCGACGGTGTGCATGCGTTTCTCTCGCGGCAGCACGGCATGGATCCGCTTGCGTTTAACGATTGGTTTCAGATCGGGATCACGCTGCGAGGCACGGGCGAGGTCATAGGTGACTTCGGTCTGCGTGCACGCGACAATGATCGAAGGCAGGTCGAATTGGGAATTACGCTGGCGCAGCGTTTTCAACGTCGCGGCTTCGGCTCGGAGGCGTTGAATGCCTTGCTCGATTTTCTGTTCAGCGAGACCGACACGCATCGGATCTACTGTTCCACCGATCCGCGGAATCGACCTTGCTTGCGACTCCTTGAGAAGGCGGGATTCCGTCGCGAGGGCCACATGATCGAGAGTCTTTGGATCAACGGCGAGTGGGTGGATGATATGATTTTCGCCCTATTGCGGAGCGCGTGGAAAGCACGAATGAATAGTTTCAGGTTTGAAGTGCGACCGTGAAGCGGTCGCGCTGCCGAAAGTAGTCACGCTGTGCGGAGGGGTAGGCCTTGGGTCGCTGCCGTTGGATCGGCGATGAAATCTATCCCTTCGTGCAATAATAACGTCGAACCCGTCGGAAAAACCGGTGCCAATATCGGTCGCGCCAGCCCTGAGCGCGGCTCGCCTCAAAGTTTGGCGAGTCGGTCCCCAACGGTTTAACCCTTACCCGCAATCTGCCCATGCCACGATCCACCCCGGTGAAGATCAAATGGCTGCGCGATGTCGAGGAACACGACTACGTCGCGGCTGAATCCTATCTCAACCTGATCTTTCGCAAGAAGGATGTCATCAGGATGGTCGCAAGGCTCAAGGATACGTCGGTCGTCCGTTTCAAGGCCAAGGACATCTTCCGGGCGTCCCGGCTCTCCCTGCTCGGGGTCAGTAATTCGCACGTCGAGAAGGACCGGAAGAAGATCCGGGCCGGCCAAAGCCTGTCGCCGCTGCTGCTGCTGCGGGACGAACTGCATGGCAATGTGGTCATTGCCGACGGCTACCACCGGCTTTGCGCCATCTACGGCTTCGATGAGGACGCATGGATCTATGCACGGATCGCCTGACAGGATCCCGTTGCAAGCGACCGGAAACGCGCCGGCACAGTGCCCGGCTCATCGGTGACGTGCCACCCGGCAGGCGAACAACGACGCATCATGAAGCATGAGATGGCCATCCCGATGCTGACCTGCGGCCAAGCCGCGGCGGAGATTGAATACGGGGAGAAAAACACCGATGGCTGATCCGCTACCCTCGGCACCGCCGGGACGGGCGGTCCCCGCCTGGTTCGATGAACTGGTCCGCGATCCCGAGACGGGCTCCGCGTTGGAGCGCCGCGCGGACGGCTACCATCGGTCCGACGGCCGGCGTTACGCGATCCGGGACGGCATCCCGTCGCTGGTGTTTCCCGAGACCCTGGGCGGGCAGGATGGGAAGTGGAACCGGTTCTACGACGCGTTCGCGCCCTTTTATAATCTCATGCAGGTCGTGCTGAGCCCGTTCATGCTCGGTGAAACGGCGGCGTCGGCTCACCGGAAGGTCGCCGCGAACCTCCCTCTCGCGCCCGGCTGCCGGCTGCTCGAAGTGTCGCCCGGGCCGGGCACGTTTCATCGCTTCCTCCGGGAGAGGCTCGGGCCCCGGGGAGAGCTGGTGTCGCTCGACCTCTCGTTCCAGATGCTCCAACAGTGCCGCAAGCGCGGCGACCCCGCAGCCGTCCTCGTCCATGGCAACGGGCAGCACCTGCCGTTCAGGGACGGGGCCTTCGACACCCTCTTTCACTTCGGTGGCGTCAACCTCTTCAACGACCCGAACCGCGCGCTGGCCGAATTCGTGCGCGTCGTCCGGCCCGGCGGGATCGTGAGCTGGGGCGACGAGGGTTTTTCGCCGGATTACCCGGATGGCCGCATGAAACGGATGCTGATCCGGATGAATCCCGGCTACCTGAAGCCGCGCCCACCCGTGCCGGAGGGCATCGACGATGTCGTGACCACGCCGGTCTATGGCGGCACCGGGTACCTGGTGGTCGGCCGGAAGCGATAGCCGGGGACGCATCGCCTAAAATGTAGGAGCGGCTTTACGCCGCGAAGGTTGTGCCGTCGAGGAGGGGCATCGCGGCGTAAGGCCGCTCCTACCGCAGACCATTTAAATTGAAAAAAGGGCTGACGCGGGAGTCCCAAACCGACATCCCTTTCCGCGTCAAGTGGTCCGCCCCGCTTCAACCTCGTTTCACCCGGCTCCATTGGTTCGCCGCAAAAACCACCCCGCCCCGATGAATTCCAACGCCTCGAAAAGCCAGCTCCTTCGTGCCGCCGCCTGCGTCCTCCTGACCGCACTCTTCGCCTGGGCGATGCATGCGGTCGACGCCCGGGCGCTCGCGCGCATCGACGCCATGACCCCGGCCGACTATCTGGCCTACCAAAGGCACCAGCATCAGCATTCGTATCTTTTCGCCTATGTAACCTTGCTGATTTTCGGCGGCGCCTATCTCGGGGCCATCGAGGTGGTCGCCGGGTTGCTGGGGTTGACGGTTCCCGCCAAGCCGGACCGCGTCGCGGAGTCGGCCCCGGCCGGCGTCAATCATCCCTGAAGGAAACTCGGTCCACCGTCGTCATGCTAACCCGCCTCCTGAGCGTTGCCCTGTTCGCGGTGCCGTTAGTCGCGCGGGCCCAAAACATCCTGGTCGTCCGCGAGGGCAATGCCGACCAGGTCGTCCGCGCGGTCAATTACAACCAGCCCATGGTCGAGGTGGACGGCAAGTTCCGCCAGGCCAGCGGCACGCAGTTTGCCCTCCGCAAGGCGGCCGCGTACCGCCGCGGCTTCGTCAAGGTCCCCGATTTCCTCGTGCGGATCACGCACACGGATTCGCTCGGCTCCGATTTCGGCTACGGGATCGACATCCTCGGCCACGTGCAATCGGACACCGCGCTGAAGCGGTGCTTCATCGTGCTCGAGATCACCTCGGGCAAGGATCGCGGTCTGATCTACAACGAACTGCCGGACCTGCCAGCGGACGAGACCCGGGAAGTCCGGGTCGTCGCGCACCTGCAGGAGCCCCTCGATCCCGGGCGCTATACGATCCACGTGTTTTCCGACGGACTGGAGCTGCTCAACTCCAAGATGCCGCAGGGCTACATCATGCAGCAGACGAAGAAGACCGATGAGCTGATGCTGATGAAGGCGCCCGACCGCAACGTCACTCTGAGCCGCGAAAAGGCCGCGATCGACCCCGTCTACCCGGCAGCGCTGGCTTCCCAGGGCCTCGTCGGCTCGGCCAAGGTGAAGTGCCGGATCAGCGCCCAGGGCGACGTGATGTCCGCCGAGGTGGTCGAGGCCTCCCATCCCCTCTTCGGCGAGGCTGCCGTGGCCGCCGTCCGCCAGTGGAAGTTCGCGCCTGCCATCATCGATCATCACTACGTCGAAGCCACCGTGATCGTGCCCGTCGATTTCCCCGCGCCGGCGGGGAGCACCGCGGCGAAGCAAGCCGGGAAACCCTGAGGCGGAACCGGCGTCTCAACCCCGCCATGACTCCCCGCGAAGAAGAGTTGGCCGCGATGGTCAACGCCCGGTTCGAGCAGAGAAAGGCCGAAGGGAGCCGGCTGATGCTGGCGCGGCTTTCGAGCGCCCTCGGCTGCGTGCTCGTTACGATCGGCACCCATGTGGCCCTGCGTTTACTCCTGGGGCATACCGGTGCCCCCGCGGCGCTTATCAACCTGATGGCAGCGACCGGCGGGAGAGCGGCAGGATTGGTCACCGCCTTCGCGCTGTTCAAGGGAGAGATAACCAAGCAGATCCTCCTGAAGATCCTCGTTGTGGTCATCGGCTACGATGGCTTGGCGGCGGTCCAGGCCATATTCCTGTCCGGCGAGGAACCCACCCACGTCGCCACGATGGTCGTGGTCCCCGGGATCACGCTCTTCGTCACCCTTGCACTGTCCGTTTGGCTCTTCCAGCGCCAGAAGCGTGCCGAGGAAAACGCGGAACGGGAGCGGCTGCGCATCGAGCTGAAGGCATCCTTGGCAAGGCGCTAGTGTGGTGTTTTCAAAGTCGTCAATGGGTGGCCGCCGACCTCCGGGCGGCGGCCATCTGCATTCGCCGGCGCTCGTTGGGATTCTCCGCACGCAGGTTTGAAGGCACTCGCAGGTCAGACGCAGTGAACCGCAAATTTCCCGCCGGGCTGGCGGCGATGTCGGGTACGCGCGATAGGGGGCGGCGGCGCAGGCCCGGCCTCGGCGAGGCCGGCTACAGCTTCGCTGCGATCATACGAACCATATCCGCAGATGTACAAAAAACGACGACGAACGCGGCTTGTACCTGCGACGGCGGCAGCCTACTCATTCTCGTCTGCCTTGATGAAAGTTCATCCTCTCGCCGCCAAATTTCTCCGGTTCCTGCTGATCGCCCTCGGCACCATGGCGGTGTTGTCCGCGGTGGTGAACATCATGGCCGCGATCGAGCTGCTCGAGCCCTCGGATGACCAATCGTTCGGCCTCGGGCGCAATTTCGTCGTCGCCGAGTACTCGGTCCAGCTGCTCGCCGGTCTGGCGATGCTGTATTTCGGTTTCCGGAAGAAGAAATGAGGGGCCGGACGGAGCGAGAGTCACTCCGTTATAGGAGCCTGCTTGCCGGCGATTCGTAGCGGCGCCGCTTCCGGCTCCGCCGCGGAACGGAAAGCCGTTCCGCTACGCGAAATCGCCTGCAAGCAGGCTCTACACCGAACCACCGGACGGTTTCCCGTTTTCATCCGTGGCGAGAATCATCGACTCCCAGTCTGACCGTGGGTCCAGAACCGGGCGAAAGGCGCCATGGCACGCGCGCCTCATTTAAGATGAGTGAAGTTCCCGCCTCACATTCATCCCGCGTCCGGAGCCGGCAAGGGAATCTCGGGGCGGATCGACAAAGCATTTTCCGTCGGGAAGTCCGGCGGCACCGGGAACGTGACGGGGCGACCGGCCAGCCATTGCAGGACGCGGACGATCACCGTCTGGACTCCTGCGCAGCGCATGGACAACGGCTGGACATCGTCCTGCCAGACGTGACCGAACGTTGCGACATAGGCACGGCCCCGGCCATAGCTAACGGTCCATTCGATGGGCCAGTTCAGGCCGAAACGCGGATCGCGCCCGTACGATAGGACCTCGACGTTTTCGGCCGGCCCCCGGGCATAGTAATACACTTCAAGTGCAGGCGTCTTCCAATCCCGCGGCAGGCCCTGGTGAATCGGATGATCGCCCACGCGGTGAACGACCACCTCGCCCTTGGGCGCATGGCCGGTCTTCATGCCTTCGCCCGGCGGATGCCGCACGATTTTTTCGCCCGGGTCGATCGAGAGGGCCGTGCCATAGGACTGGGCCCGCCAGCCCAGCCCGATGATCTCATTGTAGGCCGGCCAATCCGGAAAAGCGTTCTGGGCGCCGTGAAAAATGTACACCCCGCCGCCGTCGCGTACGAAAGCCTCGAAATCGGTCTGGACCGCCTTCGGCCAGGACGGCCCGCTGTTGTTGATGTCGTTGCAGGTCTGGATCACCACGTCGTAGTCCTTGAACCGCGGCCGCCACTGGTCGCGGCCCGGGGAAGTGGCTGTCGGCGGCGAGGTGGACACCGCGACCTCGAACAGCCCGGTGGGCTGCAGCACGCCCCGGATCAGCGCAGTGGTCTGCTTCCAGTCGTGGTTGCTGTAGCCGTCGACGATCAGGACCTTGATTTTCGGCGGGGCCAGATCGGCCGCAGCAACGGCCGGCAGCCACAGGGCCAGGAGAGCGAGGGAGAGCCACAGGGATTTCATGATGAGGTGATATTTTCAGCAACCCGCAGTGCCATGTTTCGAAGGCTCGGGTTCGTAGCCCCGGCTTGAGCCGGTCCGGGATTCCGGCTGAAGCCGGGACCACAAACGTCATGCATGACACTTCAGGCTAAGCCGGAGCACTGCAATTTTAACCGCTTTGATCGATGGAGCCGCCGGCTAACCAGGCTGGGATTGGTCAACCACCTCAAACCACACCACTGCCGTGCTTCGGGCTGCGGCACCCTCCCGATTCCATGGCCCACCTGTTCGCGGTTTTTCTCACCGCCGCGCCGCAAGAAAAACGATGCGCCGGAGAAAAATTTTGCTGATCTATCGGCTGCGATCCTCCATGATTCCTTCCTACCCCATGAAATTCCGGATCCTCTGCCTCGCCCTGCTCACGTCCGCCCCCGCGGTTTTCGCCCAGAATATCCTCGTCGTGAAGTACAACGACCGTCCCCAAGTCGTCCGCGCCTTCGCCTTCGGGAACGCGATCGTCGTCGTGGACGGCAAGGAGGCCAACGCCGCCGGCAGCACGCAATTCACGCTTCAACCCGTGCCGGCCTACCGCAAGGGATTGGTCACGGTCAGCCAGCTTGGCGTCACCGACACGCGGAACGAGAATGGCACCAGCATCCTTTACGGCACCGATATCAACGCCCACCTCCTGACGGATGTGCCGCTGAAGCGTTGCTTCGTTGTGCTGGAGATTCCGGCCGGCCTCGACAAGGGCCTGTATGTGAGCGAACTCGCGGACTTGAACCCCGGGGAGGACCGGAAGATGCGGATCAGCGAACAGTTCCAGGAGCGCCTGCTGGAGGCCAAGTACACCCTTCATTTCTTTTCCGACGGCGCGGAGTTGCTCAACACCACGATGGATCCGGCCTACATTGCGGAGCAGACGAAGAAGACCGACCAGGTGATGCGCGAAGCGATGTTGAAGAAGCAGCCGGACCATTCGGTGCGCATGGCCCCGGGGATCGCTCCGGCGGTGCCGGTATATCCCGCCGATCTCAAGGCTCAGGGCATCGCCGGCTCCGCCAAGGTGAGCTGCACGATCAACGCCAATGGCGATCTGGTGTCCGTGTCGGTCGTGGATGCCACCGACCCGCGCTTCGGCGAGGCCCTCGCCGCGGCCGCCCGGCAATGGAAATTTGAGCCTGCGGTCAAGGACCACCAGTTCGTCGACACCACCGTGGTCGTGCCTTACGACTTCAAGCTGCCGGCCGCCCCTGCAGCCACCGCGAAGCCCTGAGCCTGAATCAGGCAGGCAAACTCCCGTCGAACGGGGAGAGACCCGATGCCGTTTGTCGTCCCGTTGCAGGAGCCTGCAAGCAGGCTCCTGCAACGGGACGACTCCGCCTTATTGCCGCCGACAGTGGAACGCGCAGCCGTTGCTCCACGCTTCAAGCCATGTTCCGGCAGGAAGGTCCGCGTCCGCCGCAGCCTTATTTCTTCACGAGCTCGATGCTCGTCGCGGTGATTTCCATCTTGCCGTCCGTTTCCTTCACCACGCCCGTGACCTTGATCTGCTTGTTCTCGGTGCAGACGTTGTCGTGGAACTTCTGGCTGAGGGCGTTCTGCGCGAGGTAGTAAATCTGCTCCTTGCCGTCCTTGGTCACGACCACGACGTTCTGGCAGGTATCGGACTTGCCGAGCGCGCACTTGGCGCACTCGCCCTCGCCGACCAAGGTCACCTCGGCGTCGGCGGCCATGGCGTGGGAAGCGGTGAACAAACCGGCGGCAACGAGACTGAAAAGAAATGATTTTTTCATGGCGGGTACGGGGCGATTGGGACGGGTGCGGTTGACCTCGGAAAGTAGCGATGCGCTGACGGGACGCAAGGGCGGCCTGCGTTTTCGCCGGCGGTTCAGCAGCCGTCCGACGACCGGTTGCAGCAGCCGCACTTGACTGAGTCATCGGCGAGTCGGATTGAAATTGGCGCGCCTCCGGGTTTCAGCTAGCAACCCGTCCACCCACCCCAATGAAATCCTGCCTCCTGTTCTGCCTCGCGCTTGGCGCAGTCACCGCGGCCCGTGCCGCCATCCAGAAAGACATCGAGTACGGCATCGCCGACGGCGTGAGCCTGAAGCTCGACGCATCGGTGCCGGATGGCCCGGGTCCCTTCCCCACCTTGATCCTCGTGCACGGCGGCGGCTGGACGGCCGGCGACAAGAGCGGCGGCCCGCAGAAGGGTTACATGGCGCCGATGCAGGATCCGCTGACCGCCGCCGGCTTCGCCTGGTTTTCCATCAACTACCGCCTGGCACCGAAATACCGCTTTCCCGCCTGCCTCGAGGATGTCGAGACCGCAATCCGCTGGGTCAAGGCCCACGCCGATCAATACCACCTCGATCCGAAGCGGATCGCGCTCTCCGGCGAATCGGCCGGCGGCGAACTCATCGACATGGCGGTGATGCGGGCCGACGATACGACACGCGTGGCTGCGGCGGTGGCCTTTTATGGCCCGACCGACATTGTCGCCACGGCACTCGACGCGGACGGGAAGCTGGGCGCCAGTCGCGCGGCGCTGACTGGAAGGACCGAGTTCGACGCCCAGACCAAGGCGCTGCTGCACGACGCGTCGCCGATCAATTTCGTCAAGCCCGGCCTCCCGCCATTCCTGTTGGTGCACGGCACCGCGGACAAAAACGTGCCTTACACGCAATCCGTCGATCTCCAGGCCAAACTGCGCGCCGTCGGCGTCAGCTGCGATCTCATCACAATCAAGGACGGCCCGCACGGCATGCTCCCTTGGCCGCCCCTCGCGCCCCACTTCAAGGAAGAGGTCGTCGCGTGGCTGCAGCGCACCCTGCAGATTTCGCCGGCCAAGGCCGCGATGTAGCCGGCGGACAGACGGAGAAAAGAGTTGATGAATCAAGCAGGGCGCAGTCTCTGCGCCCGTCCGACCTCGGCTTGGATCTGAGCGAAATGCGCAACGAAAATCGTGGCCCGCCCTGCGCTCCAGATTTGTGTTCGTTCTGCTGCTTGCTTTTGCCAAATCGAGAACGACGAATGATTAAGAGAACGAGAACGATTGGTTTGGCCTGGGGCGAAATCCGCTGGTCCGCTGTGCCTTGACACCCGGCATTTCCCGGTTCTTCTTGCAGCCTGCCAAACATGAACCTCGCCGTCACAGCCTCGCCCGACTCGATCCACGGACTCATTTCCGTGGCCGTCGTCTCCGTCGTTTCGCTGCACTGCACGCCGCGAGGGTAAAGATTCTTTTCGAATTTGCCCCTCCGGTGCTGCCACCGGAGGGGCTTTTTTTAGGCCCGCACCGGTGGCCCGCCAGGAGGGGCGTCCAACGCCCATCCCACATGAACACCACCACCGCCACCTACCGAAACATCCTGTTCACCGAACGGGATATCCGCCTGCCCGCCGGCCTGCCCGGACGGCTCCGGCCCCAACGCCAGGATGCACCGGCGCACGATTTTCTCGTGCTCAACCAGCACCCTGACCTGACCGCGGACGCTCCCGCCCTGCGACCGGCCACGGCGATGTTACAGGAGCCCTAAGCTCTTAGCCGCGTCGTGCATCGGAACCTTGGTCGATCGAACCGTTCGCCCGTCGTTACTTGTCAGCCCCGGCTGATACGTGCGGGCGTGCCATCAGGTTACACGGGACCGGCCGATAAATTTTTTGGCTCGCCGGAACCATCCGGCAGGGGCCATGGACTAATTGTCACATGAAACACTCTCAAAGCTTCACCTTGGCGCTGGCTCTGTCGGCGCTTTCCCTATCGACGGGTTGTGTGGGCACCGGTCCCAACACCCAGCAAGGCGCGGTCGCCGGTGGCGCTGCGGGCGCCCTCGCCGGCGCGATCATCGGCAATAACAGCCGTGGCCACGACGCGGGCGGCGGCGCCTTGGTCGGCGGTATCATCGGTGCCATCGCCGGCGGCACGATCGGCAACAGCCTCGACCAGCAACGCGGCACTCTCTACCATACCGAGGCGGAAGCCCGGACAAAGGTCGTCATGGCCCAGCCGCCGCCCATGCCGCCGCCGCCCCAGGCCGACATCATCACCGAGCGCCCGGCGCCAAACGCCATGTGGGTCCGCGGTTATTGGGCCTACACCGGCGAGGGCCGGCGCTACGTCTGGGTGGCCGGCCACTGGGAAATCCCGGCGCCGCAATACCAGACCTACGTGCAACCCCATTGGGCCCGTCAGGGCGACACCTACGTCTACGTGCAAGGCTACTGGCGCTGAGCCGACGTCCGTTTACGGGCTTTCCCGTTTTGATCCCGGGCGGTTGCATGGCTGGAAGTTGACCTTGCTTAAGGCTGCTTTCACCCCGCGCTGTCCGGCTCCGCCTCCTACCAAGTTTGAGATGGCGGTTCCGGGCGCGGGGTTTGCTTCTGCACATATGGAGCCCGCACGGCCCTCAGCCAAATCGATTCCCGATCCTGTCCATTACAACCTTGCTCGACGGTTCGATCCCGATGCCCCTTGCGGGTGCAGCGGAGGGGTGATTGGTTGGCTGGACCATGAGCGCAGGAAAAATTCTTCTCGGCATCGCCGGGCTTTTGATCGCTTTGATCGTTATCGGCGGACTTCTCGTCAGCGGCACCTATAACCGGCTCGTCACGCTCCAGCAGGCAACCGACGCTGCGTGGGCGCAGGTTCAGAACGTTTACCAGCGACGCGCGGACCTGGTGCCCAACCTCGTCAGCACGGTCTCCGGCGCGGCCAACTTCGAAAAATCCACCCTCGCCGAGGTCACCGCGGCGCGCGCCTCCGTCGGCCGCGTGCAGCTGCCGGCCGGCGGGGCGCCGACGGATGCCGCCAAGCTCGCCGAGTTTGAACAGGCCCAGGGCCAGCTCGGCTCCGCGCTTTCCCGCCTTCTCGTCGTCTCCGAGCGCTATCCCGACCTGAAGGCGACCGCCGGCTTCCGCGATTTGCAGGTGCAGCTCGAGGGCACGGAGAACCGCATCGCGGTGGAGCGGGGCCGGTTCAACGACGCGGTGCAGGCCTACAACACCGCGATCAAGACCTTCCCCGCCGTACTATTTGCCGGCATGTTCGGCCACGCGGTCCGGCCGTATTTCACCGCCACCCCGGGCGCGGAAAAGCCTCCGGCCGTGCAGTTCGACTTCGGAGCGAAATCCGCCCCGGCCACGCCGTAGGCGCGGTCCATCCCGCCCCGGACCATGCGCTGGCGCGTCCTTCTTTTCCTGCTCGGCGCCTGCCTGCTCCCCGCCGGTGCCCGTGCCGCAGAGGTGATTCCGCCGGCACCGGCCAATCATTTCAACGACTACGCGAACCTCGTCAGCCGTGAAACCGCGGGCCGGCTCAACGCCGAGCTGGAGCAATTCGAGCGTGACACCTCCGACCAGATCCTGGTCGTCATCTATCCGCACCAGCAGTCGGACTCGTCAATCGAGGACTACACCGTGCGGGTGGCCCAGGCCTGGGGCGTCGGCCAGCGCGACCGCAAGAACGGCGCGGTGCTTTTCATTTTCAGCCAGGATCGCCGGCTTTTTATCCAGGTTGGCTACGGCCTGGAAGGGCCGCTGCCCGACGCCCTGTGCAAGCAGATCATCGAGAATGAAATCACGCCTCGTTTCCGAACCGGCGATTTCACCGGCGGCGTCGAGGCTGGCGTCCGCGCACTTCTCGCCGCAGTGCGGGGCGAATATCACGGCACTGGGCGCACCGTGGCCGACCGCAACGGGGGCGGTGCTTCCAGTGATGGCTTCGGCGGTTTCGGCCTCATCGTTCTCATCATCATCGTACTTGCCATGAGCCGGCTTTTCCGGCGCAGCACCGTTTACAGCCGCAGCGGACGAATCTCCCCCTGGATCGCCGCAGGCGCCTGGGGTGGCGGCTTCGGCGGTGGTGGTGGCGGTAGCGGCGGCGGCGGCGGAAGTTTTTCCGGCGGCGGTGGTTCGTTCGGCGGCGGTGGCGCGGGGGGAAGCTGGTGAGACCATGAAGCCCTGGTCCTCCACGCCGAAAATCGACCATGACCGCGTGGTCGCGGCCATTGCCGCCGCGGAAAAAACGACCTCGGGCGAGATTCGCGTGCTGCTCGCCCGGCACAAGGCCGCTGATCCGGTCGCCGCGGCCCAGCACCACTTTGCCCGGCTCGGCATGACACAGACGCGCCACCGCAACGGCGTGCTCATTCTGCTCGCCCCGCGCTCGCGCACCTTTGCCATCATTGGCGACACGGGCGTGCACGAAAAATGTGGCGACGCCTTCTGGCAGGAGGTCGCCGCCGCGATGGCGGCGTATTTCAAGCGCGGCGAGTTTACCGCCGGGTTGAGTCACGGGATCGAGCGGGCCGGCGCGCTCCTCGCCGCGCACTTTCCACCCGAATCCGGCGGTGACGTGGGGTTGCCCGGCGCGGTCGAGGAAGTCGATTGATACTGAGGTCTCGCCGAGCCAGAAGACACCCGGGATTCCGGCCGGCAATGGGGAGAAGATCCCTGAGCCAAATCATGCCGTTGGATCGAGGTGAACCACGATGCGCCAGAGGCGCGCAAACCCTTGGGCGCCTCTGGCGCATCCGGGCGTGGTTGGCCTGCGAGTGTCTTTATCCGCCGCCGGAGATCGACGGCCACCCTTGGGATCGGGAAATTTCACAGCGAAATGAGTCTGCACCTGCATGAGTCAGACTGAGCGGCTCTTTCATTTTCGCGGCGTTTGCCCACAAAAGACACGACATGACACGGTGGGAACCGTCCGGAACGGACTCACGGCTCTGAGCCCGGACCACACACGTCTTTTTCGCGCCTGGTCGCGCCTTTTCGTGGCGAAAAGTTCGCCCGGCCGGGAATTGCATTTCCCCGGGGTTTGTGCGCGACTGGACAAACCCCATGCTGCCCTACGCGCTCACCATTTTCACCGGCGCGTTCCTGCTGTTCCAGGTCCAGCCGCTGATCGGGAAGTACATTCTCCCCTGGTTCGGCGGCGGGCCGGGGGTTTGGACAACCTGCCTGCTGTTCTTCCAGACGGTGCTGCTCGCCGGTTATGCCTACGCGCATTTTTCGTCGAAATACCTGAAGCCGAGGCGCCAGGCCGTCGTGCACGGGGTGCTGCTGCTGCTGTCCGTCGCCCTGCTGCCGATCATCCCATCCGAGTCGTGGAAGGCGCACGTTTCCGGCGACCCGATCATCCACATACTCCTTCTCCTGACCGTCTGCCTCGGCCTTCCCTACTTCGTGCTCTCGTCCACCGGGCCGTTGATGCAACAGTGGTTCAGCCAGACGAATCCCGGCGTTTCGCCCTACCGGCTCTATGCGCTGTCCAACGTGGGCTCGCTGCTCGCGCTGCTCAGCTACCCGTTTTACTTCGAGTGGCAGTTTTCGCGTCACACCCAGGCCAGCCTGTGGTCGGCCGGACTCGGCGTCTTTGTCATCGCCTGCGGCTATTGCGCGTGGCGCCTCTGGCGGAGCGAACCCGCGGCCGGCAGCGTCTCCGCAGCGCCGGCCGAAGAAGCGGCTCCGGCCGCGTCGTTGCAGGACCGGTTGCTCTGGCTCGGCCTGCCCGCGGTGGCTTCCGTGCTCCTGCTGGCCACTACCAACAAGCTCTGCCAGGAGGTGGCCGTGGTGCCATTCCTGTGGGTGCTGCCGCTGAGCCTCTACCTGCTGAGCTTCATCCTCTGCTTCGACCACGCGCGCTGGTACCATCGCGGCGTTTTCATCGCCCTACTCGCGGTTGGAATCGCCACGGTGTGCCACCTGTTATCGTCGGGTAACTCGGCGCCGCTGGCGCAGCAGATCGCCGGCTATACCGCTACGCTGTTCGTCGCCTGCATGGTGTGTCACGGCGAGCTCTACCGGCTGAAGCCGGCGCCGCGGCACCTCACGTCTTACTATCTCTACATCTCCGCGGGCGGCGCGCTCGGCGGGTTCCTCGTCGCGGTGGTGGCACCGCTGGTGTTCAAGGAATACTGGGAACTCCAGGCCGGCTATTGGGCGCTGAGCTACTGCCTCGGCGTGCTGTGCTTCCGGCATCGCAGCCGGGTGTTCGCCTTTGCGGCCGGCGCCGGCCTGCTGCTCGCGTCATGGACGGTGCCGGTGCTGCGCGCCTCGCTCAAGTCGAGCCCCGGGCTGTGGGGCCAGTTCAAGGAACTGACCCGGAAGTTTCTGGGCGATTCCGGCATCGGCAGCGAATTGAAGGAATTCTACCGGGACCATTGGATCGTGCTCGTGACGGTGCTGGTGGTGTTCCTGGCCTGCACCCTCGAGGTACGGCGCGGCCGCTGGCTGCGGGAATGGCAGCCGCGCATGGGGGGCTTCCTCATGCTGTGCTCGGTCGGGCTCGGCCTTGTTTTCCTCGTGCAGATGCGCCGGGGCGACGACGACGAGGAGTCCCGCGTGAAGCTCAGCTCCTCCCGCAACTTCTACGGCACGCTGAAGGTCTTCGAATACAATCCCGACGAGTCCGAGGGCCGGTACAATCTCCTGCTCAACGGCGCGATCACCCACGGCATGCAGTTCAAGTCGCTCCCGCAGGCCACCTGGCCCACGAGCTATTATGGCGAAACCAGCGGGGTCGGCCTGGCGATCAAGCACCTCGTCGCACCCAACGGAAAGCGCATCGGGTTGGTCGGACTGGGCACCGGCACGCTGGCCGCATACGGGCGCAAGGGCGATTACCTGCGGATCTACGACATCAACCCGGCCGTGAAGGGCGTGGCCCTCAGCCAGTTCACCTACGTTGCGTTCTGCGCGGCGAAGGTGGACATCATCCTCGGCGACGCCCGGCTCTCGATGGAGCGGGAGCTCGCCGCGGGCCAGTCGCAGCA
>Ga0265319_1001293_pt1 | contig 15150 bp, 13 predicted proteins | sample 4824metaG_FD_192443 | JGI IMG/M metagenome (GOLD analysis project Ga0265319, IMG submission 192443) | Rhizosphere microbial communities from Carex aquatilis grown in University of Washington, Seatle, WA, United States - 4-8-24 metaG | ecosystem: Host-associated > Plants > Roots > Rhizosphere >...
CGAGCGACCGGCTGATTGGGGCGACTGCGATGGCTGAGGGGATTGGTTTAGTTACGAAGGATCGGACCATTCGAGATTGCAAGCTGATCAAGTCGATTTGGTAGGGCGTGCCAGCACCCCACGAAGAAAAAAGGCCCCCCTTGGTAAGATCGCAGGAATAAGGCACCCGAAAATTCAAAAGTAGGCACACCCGGCGGCTACGGTGTCGACGGATCGGACGCGTGCGCGCGCAGCAACCCATAGGCTGCGAAATACTCGTTTTGGACGCTCGTTGCATGTTTACTCTCCGTGACACTCCCGTTTTTATCGGCCAGGACGACCCCAATCTGGTCAATGTCACGAAAGCCAAAAATCATAGTATGGTCTGGCTGGGAAACGTCCGAGTAAAAATGAAACTCAGAACACAACGCGTTCAGTCCGGCCACGGCACCGGATAAATTTTTCCTCATGGTCGCGTCCAAGTAATCTTTTGCCCCAAGGTCTTCTACCGGGTCTCCAGAAGGCACGGCATCAAACATGACAAGGATTGCGGGCCGCTGGACAATTGACGGTGGTGATGAGCCCCCCGTTTCCGCCACGGGTCTTCGGATAAATGTAATTTAAAATCATCAGGATGAAAAATCCCCCGACGACGATTGTTAAAATAGTTAAGGTGCGCAGCGACTTTTTCTTTTGAACTTGCTTGCCAAGCACAACGGTGTGCGCTTGGGTGTAGTTGGGTGATTGTCCTCTGATGACTGCTGCCTTGGCATCGGCAAATTCTTGGTCACTAAACCTAAATTCCGAAATTGAATAGCACTGTTTTGCCCGAACTCGGTTAAGTTTCAGTTGGATGAAAGAAACTCCGAGGAGGACAAAACAGTGCACTGGGAAATTACCGCTCTTGGGGGCGGGAAGAAAGTGGAATTACGAGAGACCTCGCGTGCGGTCACGCCGTTCGGCGGGCTGGTGGTGTTCTTCGAGTTTCTGCGGCAGGTGGGTTATGGCGAAGCAGTGAGGCCGCATTTGCCGTTTCGCCTCACTTCCCCCAACGCGATCGATCCGGTGGAGACTTTCACGGCTTTTTTGCTCTCGGTGGTAGCTGGGGCGCGGCGGTTCGCGCACACTAGTTTGCTGCGCGCCGATGGCGCCTTGCACGAACTGCTCGGGATCACCCGCTTTCCGGTGGACGACACCATTCGCAACCTGTTCAAACGTTTTGGGCAAGGACAGTGCCAGCATTTTTTCTCCGGCTTGTGGAATTGGCAGCTCCAGCGGCTGCCGGAATGTTCCAGCGGATACAGCTTGGATCTGGACTCGACCGTGTTCGAGCGCTGCGGCCAGCAGCCAGGCGCGTTGCGCGGGCCCAACCCGCGCAAGCATGGACGGCCCTCGCATCATCCCTTGCTCGCGGTGCTGGCGGAAGCGCATTTCCTGTTGCATGGCTGGCTGCGCAGCGGCAACTGCGGCTCGGCCCGTGGCGCGGTGGAATTTCTCAAGGAAGCGCTGGCGCTGTTGCCGGGAATACATGCGATTCGCGTGGCGCGCGCCGATGCGGGCTTTTTCGATCGGCAATTACTGGGGTTTTTGGAGCAGCGTGGGTTGTCCTACATCGTCGTGGCCCGGCTGACGCGCTGGATGAAGCGGGAAGCGGCGCGCGTCACCCAGTGGCGCGCCCTGGATGAACACTACGCCGTGGGCGAATTTTCCTTGCAACTGTGGGGCTGGGATCGCCCGCGCCGCTTCGTGGTCATCCGCGAACAACTGCGCGCCGAGCGCCCCTCGCTGGGAAGAAAACTACTCGATGTTCCCGGCTACACCTTCCGCGTCTTCGTCACCAACTTGGATCTGCCGCCGCAAGAAATCTGGCGCGATTACAATCACCGGGCGGACATGGAAAATCGCATCGCCGAACTGAAACACGATCTGGGAGCCGACGATTTTTGCCTGCACCAGTTCTTCGCCACCGATGCCGCCTTCCGCAGCATATTGCTGTTGTTCAATCTGCCGGGAGAATTTCAGCGCGCCTGCCGCTTCCCCAGCTATCGCCAGCCGGCCACGCTGCGCGCCCAGGTTTTCCTCTGCGGCGCTCTGCTGGGCCGCGCCGGTCGCCGTTTGGTGCTGCACCTTTCTGCTTCCTGGGGCGGCCTGCAACAACGCATCCCACTGCTGGAAAACGTCTTAACTTACCGAGCCCCAACTTCGCCGAAGTTCCATCCGCAAACCGCAACCTGAGCCCAAAATCGGCCAGAAAATCTTCCTAAAACCGATTTCAACTTCGGAATTCGGGTTTAGCTATCTTTGTTGTGGAAGCCCTGCCAGATTGTAACTGCAAAGACGTTGTCTCGACAGCGCAACGCTTTGAACGATTATTCACATTCTTTTCATCTAAAATTCAAATTTGACTTCCTCGCCCTGATTCGCCATATTCTCGCGGTCACAATAATGTGTCAGCCTCGCAGCTAGCCACATTTGTCTCTGCCGGAGATGTCCCGAGCCCTGCCGCTCACAGATTCTGTTTGAACAACTAAAAACAAACGGCGTGTTTGCGCGCCGTACAAAAACTGAGAGGCGGTCCTATGCTCACTCGTTTCACCCGAGCGTTACAGTTTCATATTCTCCTGCGCTGTGTGCCTGCTTGCGCGGCTGTTTTGCTGATATTGGCCGCGTCACCGGCAAGGGCACAAATGTTTGATCCTACCCTTACTGTCGGAGGCGGCATTCAAGGCAGCTACGTGCATACCGAGCCATCCGGAACCGGGGCAAAAGATACCGACACCTTTGCGCTGAACCATCTCCGCCTGTATTTCAGCGGCGACATTACCAAAGACATCAGCGCGATGATTAACACCGACTACAGTAGCGGTCCCAACACCATGAACGTGCTGGACGCGGTCGGTATGTACCACCCCTCGTCCATGTTCAACATCTGGTTCGGACGCTTCCTGCCACCGAGCGACCGCGCAAACATGTACGGCCCCTTCTACTCCAATCAGTTCGCGGTCTTTAACGATGGCGTCCAGGACGGTTATCCGTTCGTCTTCCAGGGCCGCGACAACGGCATCATGTACTGGGGCGACTTCAAAGCCGCCTCAGCCAAGATCAAGGTCTCCGCGGGCGCGTTCGACGGCGCTTCCTCAACCGGCAATTCCAGTGTTCTGTGGGCTGGCCGCGTGCAGGTGGATTTGTGGGATCCGGAGGGCGGGTACTACCTGAACGGCACTTACTACGGGGATAAGAACCTGCTCGCATTCGGCGTGGCCACCCAGTCGCAAGCCTTCAAAACAGCCACCACTGCGGACTTTCTGCTGGAAAAGAAAATCATGAACGGCGGGGCCTTCACAATAGAAAGCGAGTATTCCCGCTATAACAGGCTCGGCGGATATAACGGGGCGTACTCCAAGAGCGAAGGCGGGTACGGTCTCGTGTCTGTCCTTTTCCCGAAACAGATCGGCATAGGCAAAGTAGATGTGATTGGCAAGTTTGCTTCCGCTGAATTTAACGGCAGCGCCAGCAAGCTCCTAAGCCCGAACTATCACCAGAAAACCACGGACGTGGAACTCGGCTACATCATCAAGCAGTTTGACGCACGTGTGTTTGCCTTCGGCACGAACTTCACTTTCAACGGCGTCCAGAAGAATTTCTGGCAGGCAGGACTCGGTTTGCAGCTTCAGCTATCGAAACAGATCCTGGGGGCTTCTCACTAAATGTTTAAGACTACAAACTCAAGAGGAGGAAGAATGCTATTGAAATGGAAAAGTATCGCAGGGTTGCTCATAGCCACCGGAATGATTTTCTCCGGCGTGGCAAAAGCTCAGGACACCATCAAGGTGGGAGTGCTGCACTCGCTTTCCGGCACAATGGCGATCAGCGAAACCACGCTGAAAGACACCATCCTGATGATGATCGATGAACAAAACAAGAAGGGCGGATTGCTCGGCAAGAAGCTCGAAGCCGTCGTTGTCGATCCCGCCTCCAACTGGCCGCTCTTCGCCGAAAAGGCGCAGGAATTGCTTGAAAAGGACAAGGTTGCCGTGGTATTCGGGTGCTGGACTTCAGTCTCCCGGAAATCGGTGCTCCCTGTGTTCGAAAAGGATAATGGCCTGCTCTTCTACCCCGTGCAGTACGAGGGTGAGGAGTCGTCCAAGAACGTAATTTACACCGGCGCGGCGCCGAACCAGCAAGCCATCCCCGCGGTTGACTACCTGATGAAGGACGTCGCCGTGAAACGCTGGGTTCTCGAAGGAACCGACTACGTTTACCCACGCACGACGAACAAGATTCTCGAAGCCTACCTGCTGGCCAAAGGCGTGAAGCCCGAGGACATTTCCATCAACTACACTCCGTTCGGATACTCGGACTGGCAGGCACGCGTCGCGGCCATCAAAAAGTTCGGATCCGCCGGAAAGAAGACCGCCGTCGTCTCCACAATCAATGGCGATGCCAACGTTCCCTTCTATAAAGAGCTTGGCAACCAGAAGATTTCGGCAGAAGACATCCCTGTCGTAGCCTTCTCGGTCGGTGAGGAAGAACTTTCCGGTCTTGACGCCAAGCCGCTCGTAGGACACCTGGCGGCATGGAACTACTTCGAGAGCATCAAAACCCCGGCCAACGCAAAATTCATCGCGCAATGGCACACGTTCATCAAGAACCCCAAGCGAACCACCAACGACCCCATGGAAGCGCACTACATCGGCTTCAACCTGTGGGTAAAGGCGGTTCAAAAGGCCGGAACGACGGACCCGGAAAAAGTAATCGCCGCGTTGCCGGGAACTGAAACTCCGAACCTCACCGGCGGCATCGCAAAAGTGCTGCCGAACCATCACATCACCAAGCCGGTCTATATCGGAGAGGTAAAAGCCGATGGACAGTTCGACGTCGTATGGAAGACCCCGGGCACAGTGCCTGGCGACGCCTGGTCCAAATTCCTTCCCGCGGATAAGGACGTCGTCGCGGATTGGGTAACCCTGAAGTGCGGTAACTACAACAAGGCAACCAGTAAGTGCTCAGGACAAAACTTCTAATGATGAAGTCCTTCCTTCGTGCTGGCGGGCTGTGGCTATTCATCCTGCTGCTGCTCGTCAGCCGAAGCGCTGGTCCAGCCTATGCGCAATCGCCGAGCGACGCAAACTTTCTTGCATCGCTCGACGCATTGCGTGACGCCTCATTCGAGGATAAAGACGCCATCATCGACAAGTTGATCCAGGGCGCTCACCCCAACGCGCAAGTGGTCCTCACGGCATTTTTGGAAGATCGCCTTTATTTCCGTAACGACGATCAAAAAGTTTTCTTCGCCAAGCCCGCAGCAGAGGACGCGACCGACTTAGAACTGGTCGATCCGGTTACCCTGAAAAGTGTCGGCACCGCCTCCGTCGATAATCTCACCAAGATCGGCACCAACAACCATTTGCGGCGCACACTAAAAACTGCGCTGGCCCGCTTCGCGCTGTCGAGCCCGGATGCGAAAACGCGTCTGGTCGCCGCGCGGGACATCGAGCAGGACCTGGACGAAAGCAACGTGCAGATGCTCCGCGAGCGCAGCGGCGTGGAAACAGATTCCAGTGTTAAGCAGGAAATTGGCAATGGTCTGGCGCTGGCGGCGCTGGATGGTTCGGATACTCCGGCCCGAATTGCCGCCATTCAAACGCTCCGCCACAGCCTGCGCCAGGATGTGCTCAACAAATTGCAGGGATTGATCGCGCAATCTTCCGACGGCACTTTTGCCGAGAGCGATGAAAATGTGCGCCGGGCCGCGGCTTCCGCGGCGATGTCCATCAGCCGGAAGCGCACCATCTATTCAGCATTCGAAACACTTTTCTTTGGATTGAGCCTGGGCTCCGTGCTCGTACTGATTGCCATTGGGCTGGCGATTACGTTCGGCGTCATGGGCGTGATCAACATGGCGCACGGCGAACTGATGATGCTTGGCGCCTACACGACTTACGTCGTGCAAACGGCGATGCCCAACCATACCGAGATTTCCATCCTTGTGGCGATTCCAGCCGCGTTTATCGTCGCGGCCCTCACCGGCATCCTGATCGAGCGCGCCATCATCCGATTCCTCTACGGCAGGCCTCTGGAAACGCTGCTCGCCACGTTTGGCGTCAGCCTGATCCTGCAGCAGCTCGTGCGCTCGATTTTTACCGCGCTCAACCGCTCCGTCATCACCCCCAACTGGATGAGCGGTACGCTCCAGGTGAACGAAGCCCTCTCGATTACCTATAACCGGCTGTATATCGTCATCTTCACGATGTTGGTATTCGCGGCGCTTTTGCTGATCCTGAAGCGCACTCGCGTCGGCCTCCAAATCCGAGCAGTGTCTCAGAACCGCGCCATGGCCAAGGCGATGGGCATCCGCAGCGAGTGGGTGGACGCGTTGACCTTCGGCCTCGGCTCGGGAATTGCCGGCGTCGCTGGTGTCGCGCTGAGTCAACTGACCAACGTCAACCCAAGCCTGGGACAGTCCTACATTATCGACTCGTTCATGGTGGTGGTTTTCGGCGGTGTCGGGAGTATGTGGGGCTCGATGGTTGGCGGGATGTCGATGGGCGTTGTCAACGAACTGCTGGAACCCTATGCTGGCGCCGTCCTGGCCAAAATTTTCGTACTGATTGCGTTGATTCTCTTCATTCAGCGCCGCCCGCGCGGTTTGTTCCCGCCGACGGGTCGCGCCTCGGAGAACCAGTAGGCATGCCCCAGTACACATTATGGATCAGCGCGCGGAAGGATTCCGGAACTGTATGGTTCATGGGCGCGCTTGCGCTGATCGCCATATTGGTGCCCCTGCTCAATCAGGCTGTGCCTGCATCGTCGCCATTTCACGTTTCGGCGTATGGGCTCACTCTAATCGGCAAGTATCTCTGCTATGCGCTGCTGGCGTTGTCTGTGGATCTAATCTGGGGATACTGCGGCATTCTGAGCCTTGGGCAGGCGGCTTTCTTTTCGCTCGGCGGCTACGCCATGGGCATGTACCTGATGCGCCAGATCGGCACCCGCGGCGTGTACGGCGATCCTATCCTCCCCGACTTCATGGTGTTCCTCAACTATAAGTCGCTGCCGTGGTTTTGGCACGGCTTCAACCATTTCGGCCTTGCGCTCCTGATGGTGGCGGTTGCGCCGGGACTGCTGGCGTTTGTGTTTGGGTGGTTTGCATTCCGCTCCCGCGTTACCGGCGTCTATCTTTCCATCATCACCCAGGCGCTGACCTACGCCCTGATGCTCGCGTTTTTCCGCAACGACATGGGTTTTGGCGGCAACAACGGATTCACCGATTTCAAGGACATCCTCGGATTCAATCTCCACTCCGACCGCGTGCGCGTCGTTCTGCTTGTGATTACCTGCATCATGGTCGCCGTCAGCTATCTGGTGTGCCGCATGATCGTCTCCTCCCGCGCGGGCCGAGTGATTCGCGCTATCCGTGACGCAGAAAGCCGCACCCGTTTCCTCGGCTATCGAGTGGAATCGTACAAGCTCTGGATTTTTGTGTTTTCTGCGATCCTGGCCGGCATCGCCGGCGCACTTTACGTTCCCTTGATTGGCATCATCAACCCCAGCGAGTTTTCTCCCATCAATTCGATCGAAGTGGTCATCTGGGTAGCGGTGGGAGGACGCGGTACGTTATATGGCGCGGCTGCGGGCGCGTTTCTGGTGAACTACGCCAAGACATATTTCACCACCAGCATTCCTGAGGCATGGAATTACGCCCTTGGCGCGTTGTTTGTGCTGGTGACGCTGTTTCTGCCGCGCGGAATCGTTGGCCTGGTTTCCGGTAGAGTCCGAAAACCGCCGAAATCGGAACCGCTTCATGCTCCAGCCAATAGCCCGGAGCGATCAAACGAATGAGCGGCAAAACACTTCATCTCGAAAATCTGACCGTCAGCTTCGACGGCTTCAAGGCGCTCAACGAGCTCACGCTGCAGATTGAGCCCGGCGAGCTGCGCTGCATCATCGGGCCGAACGGCGCGGGCAAAACTACAATGATGGACGTCATCACCGGCAAGACTCGTCCCGATTCGGGTACCGTGACCTTCGGCGAAGACCTGGACCTGCTATCAATGTCCGAGCCGGAAATCGCGCAGGCCGGCATCGGGCGCAAATTCCAGAAGCCAACTATTTTCGAACGCCTCACAGTGTTCGAAAACCTGGAGCTGGCGCTGGCCGGCGACAAGTCTTTCTTAAAAACTCTGTTCGCGCGAAGGACCACAGCGCAAGACACCCGAATCTACGAAGTTCTGGAAATCATAGGCCTCAGCCGGCAGCACCAGGCGCTGGGGGGAATCCTCGCCCACGGCCAGAAACAGTGGCTGGAGATCGGCATGCTAATGATGCAGAACCCGGACTTGCTCCTGGTCGATGAGCCTGTGGCCGGAATGACCCCTCAGGAGATTGAGCGTACGGCGGGCCTCTTGCAGTCGCTCGCCGGCGAACATTCCGTAGTTGTAGTCGAGCACGACATGGAATTTGTGCGTTCGATCGCCAAGCGCGTGACCGTGTTGCACGAAGGACACGTCCTCGCCGAAGGCGACATGGATCAGGTGCAGAAGGATCCGCGCGTCATAGAAGTTTATTTGGGAGCGTAAGCGTGCTGAGTATCAAAGCCTTTAACCAATTCTACGGAGGCAGCCACACGTTGTGGGATGTCGATCTGGAAGTGCCCGCGGGCGCGCTCATGTGCCTGATGGGCCGCAACGGCATGGGCAAGACCACCCTGCTGAAATGCATCATGGGGCTGCTTGCGCCAACTTCGGGCAGCATTACGTTCGAAGAAACAGATTTGCTGAAATGCCGCGCCGAGGAACGCGCCAGGATCGGCATCGGCTACGTCCCGCAGGGCCGCGAGATTTTCTCCCATCTGACAGTCGAAGAAAATCTGAGTGTAGGCCTCGGCGTGCGCAAGAACGGCGCCAAAACGATTCCCTCGCGTATCTTCGACCTATTCCCCGTCCTGAAGCAGATGATGAAACGCCGCGGCGGCGATCTCTCCGGCGGACAGCAGCAGCAACTCGCCATTGGACGCGCCCTTGTCCTCGAGCCGAAGCTGCTGATCCTGGATGAGCCGACCGAAGGCATTCAACCGAACATAGTCCACGAAATCGGCGACATTGTTTTGCGGCTGAATAAGGAAGAGGGCCTCGCCGTGTTACTGGTAGAGCAAAAACTACCCTTCGCCCGTCGCGTGGCCAGCGAGTTCTGCATTCTCTCGAACGGTCGGCGCGTCGCCGCCGGAGCGATCGGAGAACTTACGGACGAAGTCGTGCATGCACATCTGAGCGTGTAACCCCCTCAGTTCAACAAGACTGATGCGTTGAATATTGGCCGTATCCTCGCAACCCTCATCAACGTAAGTGAATCCATGTTATGAGCCGCTGATATACTGGTGGCCTGATTTCCGCGGAGAACACGCGTCCTTGAGCAACCTTGGAATTGCTCGCAAGCGAATTGAAACAGATTGCAGCCATAGCCGATTGTATTTCGTTCTTTTGCCTGCGCTTCTTTTCCTAAGCGCCTGCGGCACTCAGCAGCACTCTTCTCCAACCGCACGCGCGATTCAAGTTTCCTCCGAATTAGCCTCCGAACAAGTATTGAACCGGCATCTGGAAGGCGATCCGCGTTCGCTCGATCCATCGCTGGTCACGGATGTGGTCGGGCAGCACGTAATTGACGATCTTTTCGAGGGCCTCGTCACGGTGGGCGAAGACGGCCGCACAGTTCCGGGAGTCGCCCGAACGTGGGAGACCAGCGCGGATGGCAAGACGTGGACGTTTCATCTTCGCAGCGACGCACGATGGTCCAATGGTGCGCCCGTCACAGCGGATGATTTTGTGTACGCCTGGCGCCGCGAGGTGGATTCGGCGACGGGATCTGAATACGCACAGGGACTCGCACCGATTGAAAACGCGGTGGATATTGGTGCCGGCAAATTGCCCCCGAACAAGCTGGGAGTCGAGTCTGTCGGACCCTACACGCTTGTGGTCCATCTTCACAATCCAACGGCGTATCTTCTCGCGCTCCTGAATAATGCATTCCTCGATCCGCTCTATGAACCAGCCATAAAACAATGGGGCGAGAGTTGGACCCAGCCGGGACACATGGTTTCGAACGGAGCATTCCAGCTGTCCGATCGCGTCATCAACGGTCACATCGGACTCACGAAGAATCCCCATTACTGGGGTGCCGCAAAAGTGCGCCTTTCCAGGGTGAACTATCTCATCGTAGCCGACAATAATTCGACGACCGATCAATACCTGGCCGGAAACATCGACTTCACGGAACGATTTAACAAGACCGAAAAAGAACGGTTGCAGCAAACTTTGGGAGATCAACTCGTAACAGCGCCGATTTTTGCGACCGCGATGTTCGGCTTCAACCTCGCGAAGCCTCCATTCGCGGACAATCCCAAATTACGTTTGGCCCTGAACATGGCAATCGATCGCGAGATTCTTGACACTTACGTCCAGCACGGCGTGGGCGTCCCCGCATATAACATCATGCCTCCGCTCGACGGATACGAGCCGGCCGTTCCCGATTGGGCGCATCTTCCGGACGACACGCGACACGCGCTTGCTCGCAAGCTCTATCACGAGGCCGGATATTCGGACAGCCATCCTCTGGAGACGGTGCTTACCTACGACAGCGGCGGACCCGAAGATCGCCGATTCATGGAAGCGCTGTCGGCCATGTGGCTGATGAATCTGGGCGCAAAGGTGCAAATCTACAATTTAGAGTGGAAAGTATTCTTGCAGGCCCGCCAGTTGAGGCAGCCCGCGCTCTTCTGGGACGCATGGAGCGGCGACTTCCCCGATCCATTTACCTTTATGCAGCTCTACCAAACCGGATTCGGTCTAAACGACACAGGGTACACCAACCCGGAAGTTGACGCGCTCATCGACAAAGCCACAAACACAATCGACAATGCCGCGCGAATGGAGATGTTTCACAAAGCGGAGGCCATTCTCAATGAGGACGCCCCGGTAGTGCCGGTCTATTATTTCGTAAGCACGCATCTGATTAAGCCGTTCGTGAAGGGCTGGAAATCGAACACGATCGATCGGAATTTATCGCAATACATGTACATTCTGGCCCATCAGGAGAATTGATTTGCTGCGTTATACGATTTCTCGGTTGCTGGGCGCGATTCCCACTGTGATGGTCATCATCACGCTGGCCTTTCTGCTGCTCCATGCCGCGCCCGGCGGCCCTTTCGATTCGCAGAAGAAAATTCCTCCCGAAATCAAAGCGAATATCGAGCGCAAGTATCACCTCGACGAGCCGCTGTATAAGCAATATCTCCGCTACCTCGGCGGAATGATGCAGGGCGATCTTGGCCCCTCCTATCAATATCGCGACACCACGGTGAACCAGATCATTCGCGAAGGCTTTCCCATCGACATCATCATCGGCGGAATTGCTCTGGCAGGCGCGCTGCTGATCGGCCTGCCCATCGGAATGATTGCCGCACTTCGCCGCAACACCGGATGGGACCACGTGCCGATGGGTCTTTCGATGATGGGCATTTCCGTACCGGTTTTCGTGGTCGCGCCAATTTTGATTTTGCTGTTCGCTGTGAATCTCCACTGGTTTCCCGCAGGCGGCTGGACATCGCACTCCCTCCTGAAAGTTGTCCTGCCATCGGCGGCGTTAGCCGCACCCTACATTGCGTATGTCGCTCGGTTGATGCGCGGCAGCATGGTCGAGGTACTGAACAGCCAATTCATATTGATGGCGCGCGCGAAAGGCGTGCCGCGCTACTTGTTGATCTTGCGTCACGCGCTGAAGCCCGCACTGATGCCGTTGGTTTCATTTCTTGGCCCAGCCGTCGCGGGGGTGATCACCGGATCGATCGTAATTGAAACAATTTTCGGCCTGCCGGGAATCGGACGCGCCTTCGTCGACGGCGCGCTCAACCGCGATTATACCCTGGTGCTCGGAGTGACGGTTCTGTATGGCGTTCTGATTGTCCTGTTCAATCTTCTGGCGGATTTGAGTTATTCGCTGCTGGATCCGCGGGTGCGCTACTGATGAGCAGCACGAACGTCAAGATGGAAGAAACTCCAGGCCCAGTGAATTTGTCGGACGCTCCTCCCGGCCGAAGCCTCTGGCAGGACGCCTTCGCGCGCTTGCTGCACAAGCGAATGGCTGTAGCAAGCGGCATATTGCTCGGCGTGATTGTTCTGGCCGCAGTTGTTGTCCCGTGGATTTCTCCGTACAATTACTTCACTCCCGAGTGGGCTCTTCTGGATACTCCGCCAACGCTGCACGGCGGCCACATTTTCGGCACCGACGATTTGGGCCGCGATCTTCTGGTCCGCGTGATGTGGGGATGCCGCGTGTCCCTGATGACCGGAGCGGTCGCCAGCGTGGTCAGCATTGTGATTGGCGTGCTGTGGGGCGCCGCGGCCGGATTCGTCGGCGGTCGCGTGGATTCCTTCATGATGCGCATCGTGGACGTGCTTTACTCCGTCCCGTTCATCCCCTTTGTAATCGTGCTGGTCGTCATGTTCGGCAGAAATTTATTTCTCTTATTCGTGGCAATTGGCGCAGTCTCCTGGCTGGACATCGCGCGCATCGTTCGCGGACAAACGCTGTCGCTGCGCAACAAGGAATTCATAGAAGCCGCCCGCGCATCGGGAGTTCGCGGGCCAACCATCGTTGTGCGCCATCTGATTCCGAATCTGCTGGGTATCGTCATCATCTACGCGACACTTACGGTTCCCTCCGTAATTTTGTTCGAAGCGTTTCTGAGCTTTCTGGGGCTGGGTGTGCAGGCTCCCATGACTTCGCTGGGAGTTTTGGTTTCCGACGGCGCGAGCGATCTGCAGTCCTATCCGTATCAATTGATCATTCCGGCGATCTTCCTGGCGTTGATCGTGTATTGCTTAAATTATCTTGGCGATGGGTTGCGCGACGTCCTCGACCCGAAGGCGCGCTGACATGCCTGGCGAACTTCTCCTCGAAGCAAAAAAATTAAGCGTGGAATTCGCCACCGATGAAGGCGTCGTTCGCGCCGTTTCTGAAGTCGATCTGGAATTGTTCGCGGGTGAAACTCTCGCCATTGTCGGCGAGTCCGGCTCCGGAAAAAGTCAGATGCTGCTGAGTATTTTGGGGTTGGTCGCCGGAAACGCGAGCGTGACGGGAAGCGCGCGATTCAAAGGCGAGGAGCTCGTCTCCGCCGCCGAGCATCGCCTGAATGAAATCCGCGGCTCCGAAATCGGTGTCGTCTTTCAGGACCCGATGACGTCGCTGAATCCGTATCTCACCATCGGCCTGCAATTGACCGAACCGTTGCGCCTGCACAAGGGCGCAACGCGGAAAGACGCTGCGGAACAAGCCATCGAGATGCTCAAGTCCGTGCACATCTCTGAACCGGAACGCCGCATGGATCAGTATCCGCACCAGCTTTCGGGAGGCATGCGGCAGCGCGTCGCCATCGCCATGGGCCTGATCTGCCGTCCGCAAATCCTGATCGCGGACGAGCCGACCACCGCGCTCGACGTAACCGTACAGGCGCAAGTGCTTTCTCTATTGCGCGAAATTCGCGAGCGGTTTGGCACCGCAATAATTCTGGTCACGCACGATTTGGGAGTGATCGCGGAATTGGCGGAAAGAGTGAACGTAATGTATGCGGGGAAAATAGTAGAGAGAGGCTCGGTGGACGATATCTTCTACCGCTGCCGCCATCCCTACACCGAGGCGCTCGAACGCTCGATTCCGCAGTTCACCGAAATTCGCCCCGCGCGCCTGGATGCAATTTCCGGCAATCCGCCGAATCCCGTGCATCTGCCATCCGGCTGCGCGTTTCATCCGCGGTGTCCCTATCGGCTTGACGTTTGCGATCAGAGTGTGCCGGTGCTCGAATCGGTCGGACCGGCTCACGCCAAGGCATGCTTCTACGAAGGGCCGCTGCTGACGGTCACGGAATCCCGCGCATGAGCGATCCGATTCTTTCCGTCCAAAATCTGTGCGTGTACTTCGAACTTTCCGGCGACGGATGGTTTGGGAGCAAAAAAACGTTGCACGCCGTGGAGGGGGTCAGCTTCGATCTGGCGAAAGGCGAAACGCTGGGAATCGTCGGCGAATCCGGCTGCGGAAAATCTACACTCGCCCGCGCAGTTCTAGGTTTGGTGCCGATCACGTCCGGCGCAGTCAATTTCGCGGGGCGGGATTTAGCAAAGCTCAGTGCCAACAAATTGCGCGAACAGCGCCGGCATCTGCAAATAATCTTTCAGGATCCACTGTCCTCGCTCGATCCACGCATGAACGTCGGTCAAATCATCGCAGAACCGCTGCGCTCCTATTTTCCAAAAATGAATCAGCAGGAGCGGCAAGTAAAGGTCGTCGAAATGATGCGTCACGTAGGCCTATTGCCTGAACACATCAACCGCTACCCTCACGAATTTTCCGGAGGCCAGGCCCAGAGAATCGGCATTGCCCGCGCATTGATTCTGCAGCCGGAAGTGGTCGTTTGCGACGAGCCGGTCTCAGCGCTCGATGTCTCCATCAAGGCGCAGATCGTAAATCTCCTCGCGGATCTGCAGGCGCAGTTCGGCGTTTCCATGCTATTCATCGCGCATGACCTGGCTTCGGTGCGTCACGTAAGCCGTCGCGTGATGGTTCTCTATTTGGGCAAGGTGATGGAACTGGCCCCGTGGGACGAAATCTATCGCGCACCGAGACATCCCTACACTCAAGCTCTGATTCAGGCGATCCCACCAGCGGACCCCAGGCGCGCACGCGCAAATCCCGCAAAACCTCTCGGTGGAGAACTCCCTTCTCCAATCAATCCGCCATCAGGCTGCGTTTTTCGAACGCGGTGTCCCCACACCATCGAGCGTTGCGCCCAGGAAGTGCCAGTCCTACGTCCTGTTGGGGGAAGTTTCGTCGCCTGCCATCTTGCGGAGCAAATCGCCAGACCCGAGGGATTCCAGTAGGACAGGTTTCAACCTGTCCGGGTTTGGTTTGTGATTGGCAGAATAACCAAAAACGGACAGGTTGAAACCTGTCCTACCAAAAAACATGGGGCTTTTCCGCCTTCAAAGAAGGCAGATTCGCGCGTCCGCCGTTAAGAATTAGTTTTCGGTGGATAGCTCAGCGGGAAGTGATGAAATGGCACGGAAGTAGACCAGTAGCAGACGGAAAAAGGCGCGCAGAAAATAAGGGGCACGTTTCAGGAAG
>Ga0265319_1001294_pt1 | contig 15132 bp, 12 predicted proteins | sample 4824metaG_FD_192443 | JGI IMG/M metagenome (GOLD analysis project Ga0265319, IMG submission 192443) | Rhizosphere microbial communities from Carex aquatilis grown in University of Washington, Seatle, WA, United States - 4-8-24 metaG | ecosystem: Host-associated > Plants > Roots > Rhizosphere >...
CCTCACCGCGTCTCCCCCGCCCAGGACTCCCAAGTAGCCGGCCTTCACATACGAAGGCTCCTGGTCCGGACCGGTTTTAACCTTCCCTTCGATGACGTAAATAAAGGTATTCTCGTCCGGCGGAGCGGGAACGCTGAAAACCGTCCCTGGTTTCAACTGGACGTCCAGGTAGGTAAAGGGCGTGAAGGACTTGCCGGGGCTTTTCACGCCCGAGTACTCGCCCGCCAATACCTTGACCCGGATTCCGTCCTTGTCCACAATCGGTAATTTTTCCGCGGCTAGGTCCTGGTACTTTGGTTCAATCATCTTGAATTTTTTGGGAAGGTTCAGCCAAAGCTGGTAGCCCCAAGCCAGACCGTCTTTTTGTTCCGGCATCTCGCTGTGGATGATGCCCCTTCCCGCGGTCATCCATTGCACGGAACCGGCGGTCAGATGGCCCTCGTTGCCCTTAGAATCACGGTGAGTGAAAGCCCCCGCCATCATATAAGTGATCGTTTCGAAACCCCGGTGGGGATGGTCGGGAAAACCGGCGGCGTAATCGTCCGGGTTGTCGTTCTTGAACTCGTCCAAAAGCAAAAAAGGATCCAGTTGGTTAAGCTCCTGGCTTCCCAGGATGCGTTTGAGTTTCACTCCAGCCCCATCGGAGGTATTTTGTCCCTGGATGATTTTTTTAATCTTTCGGATCTTTTTCTGGGCTTCCATGGTTTGTTCTCCTTTCATTCTTGGTTTCAATGTAGGAAAAAGGAACGGGTCCGTCTAGATTCCGCGGGGAATAACTGGTCACTGCCGGGAAACGGATGTGTTGGTTTTCGCCGATGCAACCAAGTGTGTAAAAATTACACACTTTGACGGAAGCCGTTGAAAAATCAGCCCTAATTATGGCAGTTTTGGAATAAAGGTTTGTTTTTTCGGTGGAAATGAGAAGCCCGGCGGCGGAGCCGATGTTAAAATAAACCACTTCAAATTTTAACCTCAGATGCCCTCGTTTCTCCACGGTGACCCGGAGCCTGAAACGAATCCGAAAGGATTTTCATGGCTTTGCGAAAATATATCCCCCTTTTATCCGGCCTTTTCCTGGCGGTTTTGCTGTTGGACGGGGTCGCCACCTATCGAAACCTTCAAAAATGGTCCGGCGATAATCAATGGGTCGTCCACACGCAAAAGGTCCTCATTGAAATCGGGGAGTTTCGTTCCCTTTACCGGTTTGTCCTCAATCGGTTTCAAACCTACCTCATTACCGGTGAAAAAAAATACCTTTCAGATTTCGAGGAGTTCCGGAGCCAGCGCCGGATAAAATTGGATTCGGCAAAAGCCCTGACCATTGACAATCCAAACCAGCAAAAGAGGCTGGCTGAAATCCAAGCCTTAACCTTGGCCCAGGACTCGGTTTATGACGAAGCGATCCGGACCTTGAAAAAAGGAAAACCTAAACAATCCGAAAAAATCAAATGGAGCGTCCAGTTGAACCAGATGGCGGACCAAATCAGGGCTTTGGCCATCGAAATGACCGGAGAGGAATCCCGTCTGTTATCGACGAGAAGCGATGAATCTGACTCGACTTTTCGTCAGACCCTCTGGATTTTCATCCTTTCCATGTTGGGGACCCTCTTGTTGTTTGCCGCGGTTTTGGGGCTAACACTGCGCGGCATGAAGGTTAGCGACCGATTGAGTCGAATCGAGGAGGAAAAAAGTGACAAGGCGCGGTTGTTAGACTCGGTGCTCGAAACCATGTCCGAGGGAATAGTGGTGGCGAACCATGCAGGAAAAATGATTTATTTCAACGGCGCGGCGGAAAGGATAATCGGCCGCGGTATTTCCGAGAATAATTCCTCCGAATGGACAAAGGAATACGGTGTTTTTAGGGAAGACCGGGTTACCCCCTTTCGCGAGGAGGAATTGCCCCTTTACCGGGTTGCCCGGGGCGAGGCCGTGAACGGCGTCATACAGTTCCTGCGCAACGAGGGCCATCCGGATGGAATTTTCATCAGCGTGAACGGAAACCCAATCCGGAACTCTGACGGCGGGATCGAGGGGGGGCTGGTGGTCATCCGTGATATCAGCGAAAGCCGGAGACTGGAGGAGATTACCCGCACCCAGGATTTTATCACCTCGGTTCTGGAAAACCTCCCGAATATGGTTTTCGTCAAGGAGGCGAAGGAGCTCCGCTTCGTCATGTTCAACAAGGCGGGCGAGGACCTGACGGGATTCTCCCGGCAAGACTTGGTCGGAAAGAACGACTACGATTTTTTCCCCAAGGAAGACGCGGAGTTTTTCACCTCCAAGGACCGGAAAGTACTTGAGGAGGGGAAACTTCTGGATATCCCTGAGGAAACCTTACGGAGCCGTGAAAAAGGTCCCCGAATCCTCCATACGAAGAAAATCCCGATTTTCGACAAGTCGGGCAAAGCCCAATACCTGTTAGGCATTTCGGAAGACATCACCGACCGTAAAAATCAGGAAGAAAGGGAAGTCTATACCAGGGCCTTGGAGGTCAGCAACCGCGAGATGCAGGATTTCGTCTTTGTGGCATCCCATGACCTGCAGGAACCCCTGCGTAAGATCCAATCCTTCGGCCAGTTTCTTCAGGACGAGTTCAAGGAAACTCTCGGTGAAACGGGGAGGGATTACGTGGAGCGCATGCAGAGTGCCGCCAAGCGGATGCAAATCCTCATCAACGACCTTTTGACATTAACCCGCGTGACCACCAAGGCCCAGCCTTTCGTCCCGGTGGACTTCAACGAGATACTCAAGGGCGTTTTGTCCGACTTGGAAACCAGGATCGCCGAGTCTCGGGGGAAAGTGGAGATATCCCCTCTGCCCATCCTCAAGGGCGATGCCACCCAAATCCGCCAACTTTTCCAGAACCTTCTCGGCAATGGGTTGAAATTCCGGAGGCCGGACGTTCCGCCCTTGATCAAGGTAAGCGCCGTCAACCTGGGGGGGGCGGTTCGGATCAAGGTTGAGGACAACGGGATCGGCTTCGACAATAAGTACGCGGAGCAAATATTTAAGGTGTTTGAGAGGCTTCACGGTCGGGGCGAGTTCGAGGGGACGGGAATCGGTTTGGCGATTTGCAAAAAAGTAGTGGAGCGGCACGGCGGATCCATTCGAGCGGAAGGCAGGCTTGGCGAGGGAAGCGTTTTCACGATCGAAATTCCAGTTGGATAAAAAATGTAGGGGGTAGAAATGGAACAAACCACAGGTGTTCTGCCGATTTTGATGGTGGACGACGACGCGGACGACCGCATAATGACGGAGAAGGCCCTGCGGAAGAACCGCGTGATCAACCCCATCCTATTCCTTTCCGATGGGGAGGAATTGCTGGATTACTTGAAGCGGAAGGGCCGATTCGCGGAACCAGGGGCCGCTCCCAAGCCCTGTTTCATCCTGCTGGACCTGAATATGCCCAAAATGGACGGCCGGAAGGCCCTGCTTTTCGTCAAGTCCGATCCGGAGTTGAAGAAAATTCCCGTGGTGGTGCTCAGCACTTCCAGCGCCGAGGAGGATATTTTGCGCAGCTACAACCTGGGCGCCAATTCCTTCATCACGAAGCCGGTCAATTTTGACGGGTTGGTCGCCATGATGGAGTCACTGAAGAATTATTGGCTGGAAATCGTTGAATTGCCCCTAGAAAACGGAAATGAATCCAAATGACCGATCCAGTGGTCCGGGTCCTAGTTCTCGAGGATGATACCGATGATTTTTTGATCCTGAAGGTCATGCTTTCGGGGATCAAGGACCGGCGGTTTGTGCTCGACCGCGTGAAGACCTACGGCGAGGCCCTGTCCAAAATGGAAAAGGGTTCCCACGATGTCTGCCTCTTGGATTACCGGTTGGAAGGGAAAAACGGCCTGGATTTCCTCCGGGAAACCAATCAAAAGGGCTATTTGACCCCGATTATTTTCCTCACCGGCCAGGGTGATTTTGAGGTGGATATGGAGGCCATGAGATGGGGGGCCTCGGACTTCCTCTATAAAAATAAAATCGACAAGGACATGCTGGAGAGGTCCATCCGCTACGCCTTGGAGCGGAAAAAGTCGGAGGAACAGCTCCGCCGCAGCGAGGAATTTTTCCGGGCGGTCCTGGAAAACGCCATGGACGGGGTGGCCATCATCGAGGCGGACGGCAATATCCGCTACTCCAGCCCCTCGGTGAAGGCCATCCTGGGCTATGAGGCGGCCGATAAAGTGAATACCAACGCTTTTGAACTGATCCACCCGGTCGACTTAACCAGGGTCAAGGACCTGTTTGAAAAGCTCCTCGCCAGCCCCGGCTTGGTCCTGGTGGATGAGTTTCAGGTCCGCCACAAGGACGGCAACTGGCACCTGTTGGAAGCCTCGGGTAAAGGCCACCGATTCACCAATCCCGACTTCCATGGAGTGGTGCTCAATTACCGCGACGTGACCGAGCAGAAAAAAGCCCAAATCACGCGGGAGCGTTTGGCCAACATCGTTGAAAACACCAACGACGGGGTGGTCGCCTGCGACCTGAAGGGAATCGTGACCCTTTGGAACAAGGGGGCGGAGGTCATCTACGGCTATCCGGAATCGGAAATCGTGGGAAAACCCGTGGCGCTCCTCCTGCCGCCGGGGCACGAGGAGGAGAATAACAGGCAGATCGAGCTGGTTAAAAACGGGGAGACTTACCACGATTTTGAGACGGTCCGGGTCCGCAAGGGAGGCCAGTTGGTGGACGTGTCGATTTCCATCTCCCCTTTTAAGAACATTGATGGAAAAATCACCGGCCTTTCCGCCATAGTCCGGGACATCACGGAGCGGAAAAAATCGCACGAAGCCATGTCCCGGCTGGCTTCGGTCGTGGAATCCTCCAACGACGCGATCTATGTGCTGACGGCGGACGGCGCCGTGGTCAGCTGGAATCCCGGGGCCCAAAGGATTTACGGCTATAAGCCCGAGGAAATCGGCGGCAAAAACGTCGCCATCGTATTGCCCCCGGAGCGGGAGGAGGAGTTTAAGGGCCTGATCGGTAAAGTCCGGGAAGGGGAGGTCGTCGCCGATTTCACCACCGCCCACCGGTCGAAGGACGGGAAGTCCATCCTGGTTTCCATCACGCTTTCGCCCATCCGGAACAAGGCGGGAACGGTCACAAGGGCTTCGGTGATCGTCCGCGACATCACCGAAAGGGAAAGGACGAAGGTTGTCAAGGACATGCTCCAGAGCGAGAGGGACCAGCTTTTGGAGCGCCTATTGCTGCAAATGGAAAACATGCCCATCGCCTGTGTCCTCAGCGACGAGAACTTCCACTTCACCTATTGGAATCCCGCCGCCGAGAACTTATTCGGTTACAGCTTCAGGGAGGTGGAAGGGAAAACGGCGAGGGAGACGATTATCCCCTCCGGGGAAAATGGGGAAAAGGTAGATCATTCCCACGAACAGGTGAAAATGGGCCGGGGCTTGCAAAGGGGCGATATTTGGGAGCACCTCCGGAAGGACGGGAGAAGAATCCTCTGCGAATGGTATTCCACGCCCCTGAAGGATTCGGACGGAAAGCTCATTGGGAACATGGGGATGGCCCTGGACGTGACCGAGCGGCAGAAGTCGGGCGAGGTCCAGTCCCAATTGGCGGCCATCCTCCAGCAAACCACCGACGCCGTCGTGGGAAGCGATTTGGACAACTTGGTTTTCAGCTGGAACAGGGGCGCGGAAGTTCTGTACGGCTATACCTTCGAGGAAATCATGGGAAAACCCATCTCCCTCCTCGCGCCGGAGGACCGGCGGCATGAATCGGAGGAAATGAGGGAAATCGTCATGGCGGGCGAGAGTATCTCCAATTTCGAGACGGTTAGGGTGAGAAAAAACGGGGACGAAGTGGATGTGTCCGTCACCATGTCCCCGATCCTGGATACGAGGGGGAAGATTGTGGGGGTCTCGGCCATTACCCGCGATATTTCCGAAAGAAAAAAAGCCGAGGAATCCCTCAAAAAACACGAGGAACAGATGCGCCGGTCCCAAAAAATGGACGCCATCGGGCGTTTGGCGGGAGGCGTGGCCCACGATTTCAACAATCTCCTGAGCGTCATCGGCGGCAACGCCGAGTTCCTGCTGGGCAGCATGGCGGGGGATAACCCCCACCGGGAAGAGGTGGAGGAAATCCAGAAGGCCGTCCGCCGGGGAGCGGAACTGACCAAGCAGCTGCTGGTCTTCGGGCAAAAGCAGGTGGTCCAGCCCCAACCGGTGAACTTGAACGAATTGAGCACCGAAATGAGCAAGATGCTCAAGCGGCTCATCGACGCGACCGTGGACCTGTCCATCATCCAGGATACCGGGATCCAGCCGATCCTGGCGGATCCGGGGCAAATGCAGCAGGTCATCCTGAACCTGGTCCTGAACGCCAGGGACGCCATGCCCAAGGGCGGGAACATCATCGTTGAGACCAGGCATATTTCGGAGGCCCTGCTGGCCCAGGAACAGAGGCCCACCCTGCCTCCCGGTACCTATGTCCGGTTAAGCGTTACGGATACTGGTACCGGGATGACGGCGGAGATTCAAAAGCATATTTTCGAGCCCTTCTTTACCACCAAGGCCGGGAAAGGCACGGGATTGGGATTGGCGACCGTCTATGGGATCGTCACCAAGTGGAGCGGGCACCTTTTTCTCCACAGCGCGCTCAACATGGGAACCACCTTCACTTTTTATTTCCCGGCCCTGCCGGCGATGGAAGCCGTAAAAGCCAAACCAAAACAAATGGCCCTCATTCCCCAGGGATCGGAGACCATTTTGGTGGCCGAGGACGAGGATCCGGTCCGCAAGATCCTGGTCCGGACTTTGGAAAAATACGGCTACCGCGTGTTGGAGGCGCCCAACGGCATCGAGGCGGTGCAAATGGCCTGGAGCTTCCCGGACCCGATCCATTTATTGCTGACCGACACCATCATGCCCAAGATGAACGGGAAGGAATTGGCCGACGAGATCCGGAAGACCCGCCCCCAAACGAAGGTCGTTTTTATTTCAGGCTATCCCCGGGAAGTGCTCTCCCAACAGGGAATCCTGGAAACGGGAATCCACTTGATCCAAAAACCCTTCGAATTGGACGATCTGGTCCGGCAAGTCCGGAAATTTTTGGATGAAAAGTAGGGAACCCCGCCCTCGACCTCCCGCAAGACCATGAACTCCCGGAATTTTGCGCATGAGGTTAAAGTAAAATTATGGTTATGAGCCTTGCGGGGAGCGGGCGGAGGACAAAGGCGGGCGGTTTATTTCAATCCTTCATCCAAAGCCGGATTTCCACCGGGAAACCCTCCGCCAAAAAATTACAATAGGCGTGGGGTTCCCCCAAGGGCCAGTCCGCGGGGATGGACCGGAAGGGGTGGATCGGTCCAATGTGGAAATTTTGGGGCACCCAAAAGTCATGAAAAAGGTATAAGCAATAAAGCGAGACCATCTCCTCAAAAACCTCAATTTCGTCGTACCGGCCCAGGGACGTATCGGCCCTTTGGTTCCGGAGCCAAGAGGCGAATTCCAAGGTGCTTCGGACCACCAAAATTCCGTTCAGGGTGCCGCTGAGGAGCGCCATTCGCTCCACATTGATGTAGTTCATGGCGGTGGAGGCGGGGTGGCGGTTGATTTGGGCCGCGCCCCAGGACCGGAGGATTTTCTCGAAAGGCAGCCCTAGTTCGAAAAGCCGGTAGGCGTTTTTGGGCTTCTTTTTGGATTCAAAGGTGCAGGGTGTCATGGGGTCTCCTTTTCGAGGGTTAATCCATCCAGAGGCGTATTTCAACCGGGTGGTGATCCACCAGGATTCCGCAGGTAGCGTGGGGCTCCCGGGCGGGCCATTGGGCCGGGGTGCTGGGTCTGGGAAGAATCGGGCCCAACTCAAAATTTTCAGTCAGCCAGAACTGTTGGATCAGGTAGATGCAATAGAGGGTGGTCATCTCGGTGAAAATTTCCCTGCCCGTGCAAAGGTTGAGCGGTTTATAGGCGCGGCTCTCGGGAAGCCACGTTAGGAAATCCGGGAAGCAGCGGAGGACCAGGGTACCGCCCACCGATCCCTTCCAACGGACGACCAGTTCCACCGGCATTTCCATCGGATTGTCCGAGGCTTGGCCCAAATAATCCACGTCCGTCCCAGCCCAGTATTTGACAAAGCGGTGAAAATGCCTGGCGAGGTCCATGGAACAGGGGATCGCCGCGGGGGCTTGTTCCGGCGCCGCCTTGAGCCCGAAGGTCTCAGCGAGGGGGTTGATCATGGTCATGGCTCCTTGGATGGTTTCAACTTCTAATCCTTGTTAAAGCAAGGGTGATGCCAATCAATACCCCTCGTAACCTGGGAATAAAAGGCCGGGTCAAATTGGGAAATGGAAATCTTTTCTCGGTGGGTAAGAATGAATCGAACGGAGCGGGGTTCTTTACCTGAACTTGAATCATGTTTTTACCACTGAGCGCGCCAAGTTCTGGAAGCAAGACATAGACTTTTTCAGGGGGAATAGCGGCTGAAGGTGGGATAAAAAAGGCATCCCAATAGAAACAACGGCGGGCCCTTGGAAAACCCGGGTCATTTTGAACCATTGGAATTACGCCTTTCCCGGCGATCTTGGCGGCCTTGGCGGCTCAACCTGTCCCTGCGTCAAACCACAGATGGGATTTTTCCCGCCAGGATGATCTTGATCCGGTTCTTTAAAAGTTCCATGTTCACTGGTTTGGCGAAAAAACCGCTGATGTTGAATCCTTTCAAGTTGAAATCGTCCTCCATGCCCTTGAAGGCCGAAGCCACCAGGATGGGCAGGTCCGGATGGTCCGCCCGGACCAGGGGAATCATTTCCATGGCGTGCATGTCGGGCATCTTGATGTCCGTCATCAAGAGGTCCACATGCTCATCCTCCAGCAGCCCCAAGGCCTGGAGGCCGTTGGCCGCGGTCAGGACCCGATAGCCCGCTTCCGTCAATTCCTCGGAGTAGAGGAACCGGGAAGCTTCCTCGTCCTCCGCCAACAGGATGGTATATATTTCCTTAGTCATGACCTGCCTCCTTGAGATTATTCTTCCGCCAGCGGAAGGTAAAAAGTAAAGGTGCTGCCCTTGCCCAGTTCGCTTTCCACGTCCAGTGTGCCCCCGTGGGAGGCGATGATTTTTTGGCAGATGCTCAAGCCCAACCCGGTGCCGGTAATTTTAGTGGTGAAGAAGGGGTGGAAGAGCTTGGAGAGGTTCTCCCGGGGAATGCCGCAGCCCGAGTCGCCCACCGAGACGGCCACCATTTTTTGCTGCAGGAATAACTGCTGGAACAGGGCCCCCTCGCCCTTCCCCCCCACGGCCTCCGGCACCAGGCCTTCGATCAACCTGGTTTTAAGGAACAGTTTTCCCCCGGGGGCCGTGGCCTGGACCGCGTTCAGGATCAGGTTCAGGAGGACCTGGCGGACCTTGGGGATGTCCAAGGGGATTTTCGGGAGGAGGGGGCTCAGGGCGGATTCCACCAGGATCTCGGCGGATTCGGTTTTTTCGTTGAGGAAGGCGGCGGTTTCAGCCACCAGCTGGTTGACGTCGGAGGGCTCCTTGTGGATTTTATCCGTACGGCTGTAGTCCAGCACGTCGTTGACGATGCCGTCCATGCGGACGACTTCGCTGGCGATGATATCGGCGTATTTTTTGAGGCTGGGCTCCTCCAATTTGGCGGAAAGGCGCTTGGAAAACCCCATGATGGCGTTCAGGGGATTTTTGATTTCGTGGGCCACGCCGGCGGCCATTTCCCCCAGCGCCGAGAAACGCTCGGAGCGGAGCAATTGGGTTTCCATCTGCCTTAGAAGGGTCATGTCCTTGATGGTGGCGATCGCGCCGATAACCTCCCCGTTGCCCCCCCTCAGGACCGTGGTTTCCAGGGTCACCGGCACGGCCTCGGACCTGTCGGTTTTCAATTCCAAGTGGTCCTGCAGGAAGCTCCGCCCCTCCGCCAGGGTCCGGGCCAGGACTGAGGCCACGGGGCGGAGGTTCTCGGGAAGCTCCTCCAGGCGCCGGTCGGCCATTTCAGCTTCGATAAAACCGGTGATCTGCCTTGCCCCGGCGTTGAAGGTTCGGACCTTGCCGTCCTTTTGGACCACAATGATGCCTGTTTTGATCGAGGCGAGGACGCAGTGGTGGTATTCCAAAAGGGATTTCAATTTACGGTTTGTCTCGAATAATTTTTGGGAGGAGGAGTCGGCTTGCTCGGCCAGGAACTGGTTCATTTCCTTGAGGCGCTTTTGCTCCTCTTTTTGGCGGTTGGTTTCGGTGGCCATGTAGCCGCTGAGGGCGGCCGCCACGAAGAGGAAGGGGAACCGCACCAGGATGTCCGTGTCCGTGTTGAAAAACTGGCCCGTCGTCTTCATCTGGAGAAAGGCGTAAAGGGAGCAGGAAACGATCGCGATGCCGAAGACGCTTTTCACGTCCTGGGACAGGGCCGAGATAAAGACCGTGGTGAAAAAAATGATGAATAGGTCCACATCCTTGATGCCGCCCAGGTAGATGGCCGTGGAAATAAAAAGGATATCGGTGAGGAAAATGACGGAAAGGAAGTTCTTGTTTCCGACCCAATTGCTTTTGAGGAAGGGCAGCGCGGCGATGGAGAGGAAATAGGCGGTGAAAATCGCCTGCAGTTTGCCGCTGAAAAAGACCTGGTTGTCCTTGTCCTTGAAGAAAAGAAGGACGGTAATGGCCAGGAAAACCAGGAAGCGGAAGGCGACCAGGATTTCTTTTTCCCCCATGTTGAACTTGGTTTTTCCAAAGTTCATTTTCGGGGTGGGAAATTTTCCCCCAAAGCTGGCGGATAAAATGGGTTTGGCGTAGGAATGGATCATGCCTTAAGAAAAGCAAAGCATGTGCCAGAGAGGATGGCCCTAAAATAAGGATATTGGGGCCTGGCCGGAACGGAAGATGGGATCTTTTGTCCCAATGGGTAATTTTTACTCAGGGACATGGTTCCCGGCGGCAGGTTTCGGGAATAAGGCTCAAACTTCGGCCTTAAAACCGGGACCGGGACCTTGGCGCCTGGTTCCTGGTATTACTCCAGGTTGTATTTTTTCATTTTGTTAAAAAGGGTCTTGCGGGTGACGCCCAGGAGCTTCGCGGCTTTCGATTTATTGTCCTTGGTTTCCAAGAGGGCCCTTTTGATGTTTTCCAACTCGGCCTCGTTCCGGCTGAGGACTTGTTTGCCGGCGGCTGGCGCCGCCTTGGCTTCGCGGATTTCCTTGGGCAGGTCCCTCAAGGCGAGGGAGCCGCCCTTGGCGGTAATGACCAGGCGCTCGATCACATGCTTGAGTTCCCGGACGTTGCCGGGCCAGGCGTAGTTCCGCAGGGCGGCCAGGACATCGTCGGAAAGGAGGCTCAATTTCTTATTGAAGGCCCGGCAGGATTCCTGCAAAAAGAAATTGGCCAATTGCACGATGTCGCTGGGCCTCTCCCGGAGGGCCGGGAGGCGGAGGGGGACCACGTTTAATCGGTAGTAAAGATCGCTCCGGAAACGGCCTTCCTTGACCTCTTTTTCCAGGTCCCGATGGGTGGCGGTGATGACCCGGACATCGAGGGATATTTCCCGGTTGCCGCCCAGGCGGCGGACGGTTTTTTGTTCCAGCACCTTGAGCAACTTCATCTGCACCGAGGCCGTCAATTCCCCGATCTCATCCAAGAAGATGCTTCCCCCTTGGGCTTCCTCGAAGAGCCCCAGTTTTTGCCGCTTGGCGTCGGTGAAGGCGCCTGGTTCATAGCCGAAAAGCTCCGACTCCAGGATGGACTCAGGCAGGGAGCCGCAATGGAGCTCGACGAAGGGTTTGGCGGACCGGGGCGAGAGGGTATGGATGAGCTTGGCCACATGCTCTTTGCCCGTGCCTGTTTCGCCCAGGATCATGACGGTCACCCTCTCCTGGCCCGCCACCTGCTCCAACTCGGAATAGAGTTTCTGCATTTCGGGATCGCTGAGGAAGAGGTAATCCTTGCGGTACATGTCGTGCTGTTGACGCTTGAGGACGGCCACTTCCTTTTGAAGCCCCCGTTTTTCCGCGATTTTCCGGATGCTGAATTTCAGTTTTTCCATGTCCACGGGTTTTTCGAGGAAGTCCTCGGCGCCCATCTGCATGGCCTTGACCGCCGCGTCCACCGAGCCCTCCCCGGTGATGACGACCACCGAGGCGGTTTGGAAGCGCTCATTGAGCTTGGCCAGAATATCGATGCCGCCCATGTCGGGCAGGTGAAGATCCAAGAGGATGACATCGGGGGTTAACTGGCCGGCCTTTTCCAACCCCTCCGCGCCGGTAGGGGCTGAAAAAGTCTCGTGGGAGGCCTGCTCGAGAACTTTCGAAAGGATTTTGACGAGGGACGGCTCATCGTCGATGATCAGGATTCTCAAAAAGGGCTCCCACTTTAAAATTTAAAATAATGTACTTGAACCGGCGGTTTATTTTAGCAAAATTATTTGCTATTTCACGCTAAACGTTAATGTTTGTATCGATATTGACGTCAAAATTAGTGCGTTTTTGGGCTGCGAAAAGCCTTTTGGCCCCATTTAAGGTTGGGAGGGGGGATTGTTCCATTTGGGCCTCTTCCAACTTTGCCGGAATTCACCCAAGCCGTTGAATTCGGCCAAGCCGTTCTTTTTTTCACGTTCCAGGAAAACGACCAGATCCAATTGCTGCCCCGGGGTCCCGAAGTCGCCGTCGAATTGCTCCACCAGGGTGTTGGGGGAGGTGAAGTAATTGCCGAGCATTTCCCCCTGGAGAAATCGAAGCCCCGGGATTTTTCCATCGGGTTTAAAGCAAAAGGCCAACATCTCGGTCCCGGTCATTTGTCCGTCCGACTCGTCGTCAAAATTAAAGTCAAAGGGCTTGCCCAGGCAGCGGAAAGCGCGGAGGACCGCGTTGGCGATCGCCGGTTTGGTCAACCGGGGCCGCAGGACGCAGATGGAATCGGCCTCGGAAAAGCGCTCCAAGGATTCAAAACGGATTCCCTCGGGGGAGGCTTCCACCAGCCGGAGGGGGCGGCCCCTGCCGTCGAGTTTCAAGCAGGCGGGATACTTCTCATGGAATTCCTTTTTTAAATATTCCTCGTAGGTTCCTTTTTGGCCGCGCCCGGCGAGCCAAGTCTGGACCGAGGGGTCCTCGAAATAAGCCTTCCGCGAGGCCTCGTCCCCGAGGTAGAGGGAGGCTTGGGACCAATAACCGGGACGCCCCACGCCGGAGAAGTACCATTCCCTCCGGGAAAGAAGGATGTCCCCCGGCTCCAAGTGATTCAAAAGGAACTCCACTTGACCGGTGGAAAGGGCCGATTTTCCCCAACGCCAGGGATTGGACTTGCCGGTCCAGCGGGGGAGCCCCTTGAAATTGGGGATCCAGGGGGTGAAATCATTTGGTCCCGGGTTTTCCTCGCCGGTTTTCTTTAATTCCTTCAACTGGAGGGGGGAGCAAAAACGGAGGATGGCGTTCTTATCCTCCCTGGTTTGGGAAAAACGAAGCCCCGTCCTGTCCCCGACCCCGTAGGAGAAATAAATTTTGTCTTTCCCGAATAGCTCGGCGGTCTTCCCTTTCCCTTGGGCCAAGGCCTTGAAGGCCGAATAGGTCCCCTGGGGCAGGCCCAGTTCGGGGATCGGTTCGTTTAAGAGCGGTTCGATGTTGGGGACGCCCTCCAGGTTCCTCACGAATTGGGCGGCGTAGCGGTACTCGGCGAGGAAGATCCAATAGCCCGAGTCGAAGGCTTCCTTGGCCAAGGCCTTCTCCGGGGCTTGAAAAAAGGGGGCGTAGGAACGGCCGATGGAATCCATCGCGATGAGGTAATCCAGGAAACTGACCCAGGTTTCCCGCAGGTTCGCCCGGTAATGTTCCTTTTTCAGGCCCTCCGGGGGGACCCCGTCCATCAAAACGTAATCGGCGATTGTGGAGAGCTTATTCCGGTAGGCTTGGATGACGCCAAGGTCCTCCGCCAGTTTCGCCTCAAAGGCCTTGGGGTCGGGGGGGAGCGGAATTTCCGGATCGGCTTGGGCCGGTGTCAGGTTGAGCAGGCAGGCAATCCAACAGAACGCCGCCCATCGATTGAGAGGTTGCACGGTTGGCCTCGAGGTTGATGTTTATCAAACCGAGAATAACGCATAGGTTAGAAAATCGGAATGCCCAAAAGGAGAAAGGCGTTAAGGCGGCGGACCAGGAGGCGCCGATTGGGCGTTTTTTTAGGGGAAGGGTTTGGGGAAACCGCGTTCGGCGCTGGAAAGGGTGTAGACTAGCGCCGCGGGGAATTAAAAAAACGAATCCATATGCCGGGTTGGCTTCAATCCCTTATTTCGGAACATGGCTACTGGGTCGTGCTGGGGACCGTGTTCCTGAACAACCTTGGGTTTCCCATTCCGGGAGACTCGACCCTGTTAGGGGCCGGTTTTTTCGCCCAAAAGGGCGTTCTTTCTTTTGGAGGCGTGGTCGCCGCCGGAACGGCCGCCTGCTTCATGGGGGGCAACGCCGGTTATGGCCTGGGCCGTTGGTGGGGGCGCCGCCTCTTGAAAAAAATAAGCTGGCTTCGGATGACACCCGAGAGGATCAGCCGCATCGAGCATTATTTCGGAAAATACGGCGCCAAGGCGGTTTTTTTCGCCAGGTTCGTGGCCCTGCTCCATCCTGTGACGGGCCTTTTGTCGGGCGTTTGGCGGACGCCCTTTCGTCCCTTCCTTTTTTATAACCTGGCGGGATCGGCTTCCTACGCCTTTCTTTTCACCCTGGCGGGATATTATTTAGGAAAAAAACTGGAGTCCCTCAAGGCTTGGGCCAGCCCCGCGATCCTGTACCTTTTTCTCATCGCCGGAGGGCTCCTCGTCCTTTGGTGGTTTTTGCGCCGTTCCATCCATGATTTTATCGTCCATCACCTGCCGAATAACGGGCCTGGGGCCGATTCCCGGGGGAAGCCAGGGACGGGGAAGCGGCGTTAGGCGTAGAATAGGGGGAGAGATCATCCGCGCAAGGAGGCTGGCATGTTCATTACGGTGAAGGGATTAAACCAAGTGGAGCATTTCATCAATTTATCGCAGGTCACCCGGGTGTCCCACAGCGGCAAGGACAATGTGCATGTTCATTTCGCCGACGGACAGCAGCCCATCGCCATCTCGGACTCGGAAGCGGCCATGCTGAAGGCCGCCATCAATACCCAGCCGGCCTAAATCGACACGGGAAAATGATTTTT
>Ga0265319_1001295_pt1 | contig 15132 bp, 14 predicted proteins | sample 4824metaG_FD_192443 | JGI IMG/M metagenome (GOLD analysis project Ga0265319, IMG submission 192443) | Rhizosphere microbial communities from Carex aquatilis grown in University of Washington, Seatle, WA, United States - 4-8-24 metaG | ecosystem: Host-associated > Plants > Roots > Rhizosphere >...
CTCGGCGGAGGTCGAGGCGCGCCTCGCCGAGGAGCTGGAGCTGGTCTCCAGAAGAGAGAGAAAGCGCGTCGAGAACGAGTACGCCGACCGCATCCGCCGCACGCGCCGCCGCGTCGAGACGGGCGCGCTCGACCTCGGGCTGCAGCTGTCGGGCCTGTGGCTGCGCGACGTCGCGTGCGTCGCGTGGGGCGCCGAGGACCTCGTCCACCACGTCGATCGCGCCGCCGCCCTGGGCGAGGACGCTGCCGGCCGCGACCCGCAGCGGCTGCGCGAGGGCGTCGAGCTGGTCGAGGACACGCGCCGCCGCCTGCGCAGCAACGTCACCGAGGAGCTGGCGCTTGAGACGCTCGCCTACCGGCTGGAAGGGCTGCTGGCGTGATGCGGCGGGCCGGCCTGCTGTTCGTGCGCTACGGCGTCCCGCTCGGGATCGCGATCGCCGGCGTCGTGTGCCTCGAGATCGGCGGCAGCGCCGCGGGCGCGGGCGTCGTGCTGATCGGCTCGGCCGCGATCGTGCTGCTGCTCAACACGATGTTCCGGCTGAGCGTCACGAGCAACAGAGAGCGCGACGAGGAGGAGCGGGCGCGCGAGCAGTTCGAGCGCACGGGCCGCTGGCCCGGAGAGTAGGCCGGCGCTCACAGCGGCAGGGCCTGGTACAAACAACGCCAGAGTGTCACAGCGAACGGTCGAGGACGAGGCGCTGCTGGACGCCACGCAGGCGTGCGTGCTGGCCGTCGGCGTGCGGCGCACGACGATGACGGACGTCGCGCGGCGCGCGGGCGTGAGCCGCATGACGCTCTACCGCCGCTACGCCGACGTCACGTCGCTGATGCAGGCGCTGATGACGCGCGAGTTCACGCAGATCCTCGGCGAGGTCGAGGCCGAGGTCCAAGCGCTGCCGAGCGCGCGCGAGCGGCTGGTGACGGCGGCCGTCGCCGGCGTCGACCGCCTCACGCGCGACTCGCTGTTCCTGCGCATCGTCGACGTCGACCCCGAGCTGCTGCTGCCGTATCTGACGACTCGGCGCGGCGCCTTCCAGCGCGCCGTCGTCGGCGTCATGGAGGCGCGCATCGCCGACGGCGTCGCCGACGGATCGGTCGCCGCCGGCGACCCGGCGGCCGCCGCGCGCGCGATCGAGCTGGCGCTGCGCGGCTTCGCCTTCCAGGCGATCGCGCCGGGCGCGGCGGACGAGCGCGCGCAGGAGCTGGCGGAGCTGCGGCGGATGCTCGACGCATACCTGGCGCCGGTCCCCTCGAACTCCCGGGGGGCGCGCAGATGACCGCGCCCGATCCGCGCATGCGCTGGTGGGGCTGGGGCGAGGACGGCCACGACGGGCCGCTGTCGCCGGGTGCGCAGGCGCTGCTCGCCGAGCAGATCGGCCCGCTGCCGGCCGGCCACCGCGACCCGGTCGCCTTGGAGGACGTGCGCCTGCCCGAGCCGGCGCTGCCCGCGGCCGCGCGCGAGCTGCTCGTCGCCGCGGTCGGCGCCGAGCACGTGCGCGAGGACCGCCTCGCGCGCGTGACGCACGCCGCCGGCCGCGGCTACCACGACCTCGTGCGGCTGCGCGCGGGGGACGCGAGCGGCGCGCCCGACGCAGTCGTCTACCCGGGCGACGCGGCCGAGGTCGCCGCCGTGCTGCGCGCGTGCGGCGAGGCGGGGGTCGCGGTCGTCCCGTTCGGCGGCGGCACGAGCGTCGTCGGCGGCGTCGAGCCGCTGCGTGGGCGCTTCCCCGCCGTCGTCGCGCTCGACCTCGCGCGGCTCGACCGGCTGCTCGCCGTCGACCCGGTCTCGCTCACCGCGACCGTGCAGCCGGGCATGACCGGTCCGGCGCTGGAGGAGGCGCTCGCCGAGCACGAGCTGACGCTCGGCCACTTCCCGCAGTCGTTCGAGTTCAGCACCGTCGGCGGCTGGGTCGCGACGCGCTCCTCCGGCCAGGCGTCGACCGGCTACGGGCGCATCGACGCGTTGGTGCTCGCACTGCGGGTGGCGACGCCGAGCGGCGAGATCGCCACGCGCGCTGTGCCTGCCTCCGCCGCCGGGCCGAGCCTGCGCGAGCTGCTCGTCGGCTCGGAGGGGACGCTCGGCGTGATCGTGGAGGCGACGCTGCGCGTGAGAGCGCGCCCGAGCGTGCGCCGCTACGAGGGCTTCTCGCTGCCGCGCTTCGCCGCGGGCGCCGACGCCTTCCGCGCGCTCGTGCAGGCGGGCGCCGCGCCGGACGTGATGCGGCTGTCCGACGCGCGCGAGACGCAGGTCTCGCTCGCGCTGTCGGGCGGCGACGCGCTCACGACGCGCGCGCTGAAGGGCTACCTGCGCGCGCGTGGGCACGGCGACGGCTGCCTCGCGATCGTCGGCTGGGCGGGGACCTCGGAAGCAGAGCTGCGGCGCCGCCGGGCAGCGGGTGCGCGGCTGCTGCGCGCGCACGGCGCCGTCGTGCTCGGCACGCAGGTCGGGCACGCCTGGGAGCACGGCCGCTTCCACGCCCCCTACCTGCGCGACGAGCTGCTCGCGCACGGCGTGATGGTGGAGACGCTCGAGACGGCGACGACGTGGGATCGCCTGCTGCCGCTGCACGACGCGGTGGCGGGTGCGATCGACGGGGCGCTGCGCGAGCGCGGGACGCCGCCGGTCGTGATGTGCCACGTCTCGCACGTCTATCGCGCGGGTGCGTCGCTGTACTTCACGTTCGTCGCGCGCCAGCAGGCGAGCGAGGAGCTGGAGCAGTGGCACGCCGCGAAGGCGGCCGCGAGCGACGCGATCCTCGCCGGCGGCGGCACGATCACGCACCACCACGCGGTCGGGCGCGACCACGCGCCGTGGCTGCCGGGCGAGGTGGGGGAGCTGGGGATCGAGCTGCTGCGCGCGGCGAAGGCGACGCTCGATCCCGCCGGGATCATGAACCCGGCGAAGCTGGTCGACCCGGCGCCGCTGCCGGGGGCGTAGTCAGGCCGCGGCGCCGCGCGCCGGGAGGGCCGCATGCGCGGCGTCGAGCGCGGCGGTGCGCCACGCGGGCACGAGCCCGAGGCGCGTGCGGCGGTCGAGCAGGTCCTCGACCGTGAGCGCCAGCTCGTGCTCGACGGCGAAGCGGAGCTTCGCGGCGAGGTCGCCGGCCGGGCGGTCGGCGCCGGCGAGGCGGATGCGCTGCGTGGCGCAGGCGCGCGCCTCGACGCCGGGACGCGCGGCGACGCGGTCGAGCGCGTCCTGCGCCATCCGCCGCGCGGTCGTCAGCTTGCCGCCGACGATGGTGAGGACCCCGTCGTGCTCGACGACCGCGTGGCGACGCGAGAGGTCGGCGGTGGAGGCGTCGTCCGCGGCGTCGTCGTCGCTCGCCAGCAGCGGCCGCAGCCCGGCGAAGCGCCCGACGACGTCGTCGGGCGTCGGCGTGCGCTCCAGCACTCGGCCGATCGACGTCAGCAGGAACGCCTCCTCCTCGGCGTCGGGCGCCGGCGCGTCGCGGATCGGTTCGTCGTACGGCGCGTCGGTGATCCCGATCATCACGAGCCCGTCGGCGCGCGGGACGGCGAAGACGAAGCGGGAGGACTCGCCCGGCAGCGGCGCGTTGATCGCCGCGCGCGGGTCGCCGACGGCAGCGGCCGGCACGAGCAGGTGCGAGCCCTTGCTCGGGCGCAGGCGCACTGCGCCGCCGGTCAGCTCGCCGGCCCACACGCCGGTCGCGTTGACGACGTGGCGGGCGCGGATGTCGAACGTCGCGTGCGCGCTGTTATGCGCGTCTTGCACGGTCGCTCCGTCGGAGCGCAGCGCGGTCGCCTCGACGTACGTGAGGATGCGCGCGCCGTAGGCGGCGGCCGTGCGGGCGACGGCGAGCACGAGCCGCGCGTCGTCCTCGATCTGCCCGTCCCAGTGCAGCAGCGCGCCGCGCAGTTGGCGGTCGCTGAGTCCGGGCGCGAGCCGTCGCGCCTCCTCCGCGCTCACGCGGCGAGCGGTCGGGAGGCGCCGGCGGCTCGTGCCGGCGGCGGCGCGCAGCGCGTCGCCGAGGCGCAGGCCGACCTCGAGCTTGGCGCCGGCGGAGCGGCTCACCTGCCCGCCCAGCGGGATCAGGAACGGCAGCGCGCGGATCAGGTGCGGCGCGCTCACGTCCATCAGGATCGCCCGCTCGCGCGCGGACTCCCACGCGACGCCGACGTCCCCGTGCGCGAGGTAGCGCAGCCCGCCGTGCGCGAGCTTGGAGGACCAGCGGCTCGTGCCCTGCGCCAGATCCCCGCGCTCGACGAGCGCGACGCTCAGTCCGCGCGAAGCGGCGTCGAGCGCCGCCCACGCCCCGACGATCCCCCCGCCGACTACGAGCACATCCACCGTCGCCCCACCGGCCAGCTCCGCCAGCTCGCGCGCACGCCGCGCCCCGTCGAGCGAGTCCGACGCGAGCGGCGCCGGCCCGGAACGACCACCACGACGAAGTGACACCATACGTCCAACTGTAACGCGACCACCATCGCCCCCGCGCCACCACGCCACAGCCCGCCTCGGCTACCATGTCCGCCCGCGCCGACGTAGCTCAGCTGGTAGAGCACTTCACTCGTAATGAAGGGGTCCCCGGTTCGAATCCGGGCGTCGGCTCTTCGGGGAATGTCCTGCAAGCGTAGGTTTTTCGGTGCTCTGGGTCTAACGAATGGAATGTGTCGATCTTGAGACCGTGGGTACCAGCCGGGTGGCTGTTCGCCCAAGATGCATCTCGGCGTCGTGCGGCGTGCCCGGCGATACGGCGTATCGGGGCATCTGCATTGCGCCCTATACAGGACCGATACGATTAGGTCAGCCGGAATCCATCCGGAAAGGGCGAAAGCCTCAAGATGCGAGCCGGTCGTGCCGATTGTCTCGCAGGTAACCGACGAAAGGAGCGGCATCGTGACAACTCCGATGACAGCGGCAGCGATAGGCGCCGGAGGCTCCTCGCCGATCGCACCCTCTACGCCTTCAGCTGCGCCGACGCCCATCACGACGCGGCAGGATCTTGAGCAGAACACCTACACGGCGGAGCGTTCCGAAAAGCTCCGCGAGGGCAACCTCTCCGCAAAGTAGCTTCAGGCTGCGGGCTGAGATGCACCCTCGGCCCAGCCTGGCTGGCTTGGGCCGGCAAGTCGGCGTCTGCTGATCCACTGGACGCCCGAGCGAGTCACAGCGAGCATCTGCGTGACGCCTCCGCAACCTGGCACGAGGCCGGGTGTCAGCGCCGTGCCATCGCTGAAGCGCTGCATGTCGATCGTCGTTCGCACGAGAAATGCGGCCATGTCCGCTGCGTCTTGCAGCGTCACCGGGTGCAGGAGGATGTACTCGAGCTTCGCCAGCGTCTCCTGGGTGGGAGGGTCGATCGCTGAGCCGGAGGCGGCGAGAGCGTTGAGATCCACGCCCTTGATCAGGCGCCCGATCACGTCTACCTGACCACGCCACAGGGTTCCTCGGTCGGCTGTGTTTGCCTGTGTCTTGCTCACGGTCTTGCCGGGGACCCCGACCTCCCAGATGTGCCCGATCCCGGCGTCGTCGTAGCCAGCGACAAGAAACCCGAGGGGCCACCCCGCCGTGGTGTCGGTCGGGCCGTTTGCCGCGATATACCGCTGGTCGAAGAACTCGCCCAGTGCTACCGCGAACTCCTCGCCCCCGAGGCAGGCTCTCTCGTCCACTGTTGCGACGAACTCATCCATCAACCCGTTGATCGTCCGAGGGCCGATCAACGCTGCGCCGTACGTCGCGACCCCAAAGTCTTTCAGCTCGAACACCTTGTCCGCCGCATCGGTGCTGATGCGATGCCGGGTCCCGTCAATCAGAGTGGTGCGGCTGTCTGCCGCGATGACGATCCCGTCCGGCGACGCTGCTCCGACTACGATGGTCACTGTTGTGCCTCCTTTGCCTGAGGCTATTGTGGCCGATGACTACTAAGGGGGATTTCATCAGCCTGGTCTCTAGAGCGTCGATAAGCGTCGCATTTTCTTCGGACAGAACGACGGAAGGGCCGCCAGATCCCCATCCGACGGCCCTTCGCAGCTCTAGTCGACAGTGACCGCATTGGAGAATGACGACTCGCCCGGACGGCAATACCGTCTACTAGGCGGGTCGCGGCCGGGTGTGTGTAGTGGAGTGCACCGCGAGCGCCAGTATCGATGGGGATCTTGCTAAAGGTCGTGCGCGCGGTGCACGTACGAGGGCCAACGGGTTGGCCGGCTTAGCTTTGGGCTCTGCGGCGTGCTGAAGCATTCAGGAGAGCGCGCCGCGGCCGACACTCGCCCGCTCCGGACGACCGGCGTCTGATCGCTGACGGGGCCTCCGATACCGTTCGCGCATGATCCCCGTCGATGTGACCGAGGCGGCCGGGCGGCGGCTCGCGGCGGCTGCACACCAGCCGGCGCGCGTGCTGTTGTTCGGCTCGCATGCACGCGGCGACGCGACGCCGGACAGCGATCTCGACTTCCTCGTGATCGAGCGCGACGTGCCGAACCGTCACGCTGAGATGGTCCGGCTCGGTCGTGAGGTGGCGTCGCTGGGGGTGCCGATCGGCGTGCTGGTCGTGAGCGAGGCCTACGCCGAGGAGTGGGGCGGCGTCAGGAACACGGTCGTCCACGCCGCGCTGACCGACGGTCGCGAGTTCGCCGCGGCGTGACGGGCGCGCTCGCGCCAGCTCCACTTCCTGATCGGTCGGGTCAGGCGTGCGCCAGCTCGCGCATGTGGCCGAGCGGGTGGCGGCCGACGTGCGTGGCGACGGCGTACGGCGCCCTGGGTGCGCGGTCGCCGTGGGATCGCCATTGGACGAGCACGGGCGTGGAGCCGAGCAGGCCGTCGAGCGGCCGCAGCAGAGGGCTGCGTCGGCGCGGGGACAGCACCAGCTCGTGATCCTCGGCGACGATCACGACAGGTCGGCGCTCGTGATGGAGGGCGCGCCAGGCGGCGGCGTCGGCCCACTCCTGATCGGCCGGGATGAACTGTGCGCCGTTCGGGTAGCCGAGCGCGTCGTCGGCGGCGCCGGCGGCGAGGAAGCGGTCGAAGGCGGTGTCCTCGGTGGGCGTCATCGGGTCGTCTCCCATTGGCTGACGATAGCGGGCCAATCCCGGTGGAGCGAGCGCAGTGCCGCGTGCATCGCGGCGTTGACTTCCCCATCGGACACGATCGGCGGCTGCTTGAGGTCGCCGACGTAGGTGTGCTCGTGGTGTTCGCGCTCGCCGTGGGAGTTGTCGAACGTGCGCACGGTGTGTCGGGTGCCGTCGCGGTCGACCAGGAGGACGATCGCGTACTCGACCGGAGGATGGCTCGATCGCTCCCACAGGATCGTCACGTCCGCCGCGAGCGAGAACAGCAGGGAGCGATCCTTGCGTGCCATCGGGCGAATCAAAGCCGACGCCGATGCGCTGCGGCGCAGTCCGCCATATCCGTTGTGTCGGTCTGTGCGCACCCCGTCGCCCGCCGCAACCCAGCCACCCTATACTCGCCTTCTCCGGTGCGACGTTCGCGCGGGAAGCAGGCGATTGGGGGAGCTCTTCGGTGTTGGACAACGAGCGCGCGGGTGCGCGCGGCTACGACCGCGCGCGGGCAGCCGCGGTGGGCGGGGCGGAGCGCGTGCGCGCGCTCGCGCCGGGGGAGGCCGCGTGGGTCGCGCTCGTCCCGTGCGCGCTCGTGGCGCTCGCGGCGATCCTGCTGCTCGGGCCGCCGCTCGGCCACCTGCTCGTGCGGTCGCACGGCGACGCGCTGTGGCCGCCCGGCTGGTGGGAGGCGAGAGGCCAGCCGGAGCCGGTGAAGCAGGGGCGCTTCGCGCTCGCGGTGCTCGCGCCACTGCTGCCGATCGCGGCCGTCGCAGCGAACGCGCGGCGGCCGCTGCAGATGCGGCCGGCGACGATCCGCGCGGTCACGTACGCGAGTCAGGTCGCCCTGCTCGCGTTCGTCGCGGTCGCGTTCCTGGCCCAGCGCAACGCGATCGACGGCGGGCGGGTGCTGGAGCCGGTCTTCGGCGTCGGGATGCTCGTGCTGGCCGCCGGCATCGTCGTCGTGGCCGTGACCGCCCTGCGCTCGGACCGCGTGCGGAGCGCGATCGGCCGCCTTGCGCGCGAGCGGCTGACGACGCGCCTCGCATGCGGCGCGATCGCCACCGCCTTCGCATCCGTCTGGCTGCTCGAGGCGCTTGAGACGGACGGCCTCGTCGAGCAGCGCGGGCTGATGACGTGGACGCTCAACGACGTGTTCGCCGTGCTCAACGGCCACGACTCGCTCGTCGACTACCACGCGATCTACGCGAAGCTGCTGCCGTATCCGACCGCGCTCGTGCTGCTCGCGTTCGGCACGACGGGGTTCGTCTACACGCTCTTCATGGTGGTGCTGAGCGTGCTGGCGCTGCTCGCCGTCTACGCGATTCTGCGGCGGATCACGCACAGCTCGCTGTACGCGCTGGTGCTGTTCGTGCCGTTCGTCGCGCTGAGCGACTGGCGCCACACGATGATCATGGCCGAGATGTGGCCGACCCGCTACGGCGGCGCCTTCCTGATCGCCTGGCTGACCGCGCGCCAGCTCGACGGTCGCCGCCCGCGGCACGCCTTCTGGCTGTTCCTCGTCGCCGGCCTCGTGCTGATCAACGACCTCGAGTTCGGGATCGCCGCGCTGCTCGCGAGCGTCGTCGCGCTGCTGTGCGCGCGCCGGCCGCGCAACACTCGCGCGGCGGCGCCGCTGCTCGCCGCGCTCGCCGGGGGGATGGTCGCCGCGCTCGCCGCCACGAGCGTGCTGACGCTCGCGCGCGCCGGTTCGCTGCCGCACCTCGGCCTGCTGCTCGAGTGGCCGAGGGTCTTCACCGACCTCGGCTGGTTCTCGCTGCCGATGCCGGCGATCGGGCTGCACCTCGCGATCTACGCGACGCTCGCCGGCGCGCTGATCGTCGCGGCCGTGCGCGTGGCGCGCCGCGCCGACGACGTGCTGCTGACGAGCATGCTGGCGTGGGCCGGCGTCTTCGGCCTCGTGGCCGCGGGCTACTACGCGGGCCGCTCCGACGAATCGAAGCTCGCCGCGATGTTCGCCGCGTGGGCGTTCGCGCTCGCGCTGCTGACGATCCTCTGCGTGCGGGCGCTCTCGGCCCGCCGCTGGCGGGCGCCGACGGTGCCGGAGCTGCTCGTGCTGTTCGGCTTCGGCCTCGCCGTCTCGATGCTCGGCCAGCTCGTCTCCCCGCGGCTGTTGATCGACCGCCTGACCTCGCCGGTGCCGCCGCTCCAGTACCGGCCCGCGGCCGAGCAGTTCATCGCCCGGCACGTCGTGCGCGGACAGCAGGTGGCGATCCTCGTTCCCGAGGGATTCCGGCTCGCGTATGACCTGGGAATCGACAACGTCGCGCCGTATCCCAACGCGAACGCCGTCGTCACGCGGCGTCAGCTGCAGACGCTGATCGACGTGCTCGCGCGCAGGCGCGTCCGCGAGCTGTTCGTGCCGATCCCCGGCGTGAGACTGCTGGGCGAGGTCGAAATCGCGCCGCAGCAGCTCGAACGGCTCGTGAGCGCCGGCTACGCGATCGGCGACTCCTCCGAAGGCATCGTCGAGCTGCACCGGACCGCTCGCTGAGCGCACCGCACCTCCATAGACTTCTATTGTAATAGAAGTCTATATCTATTAGGGTGCGGCATATGCCCAGATTCCGGTTCATAGCTCCCGCCCTGCTCGCCGTGCTCGCGCTCGTGTCGGTCGCGGCCGCTCCCGCACCGACTCCCGTCGTCAAGCTCGCCGGCAGCCTCTCTCCCAGCGCCGGTCTGCGCCCGGGGACGCCCGTCGCGTTCACGCTCGACACGCGCTTCGCGAGCGACCCGCCCGGCGGGGACTTCGTGCTGCAGCGGCTCGTGTACCTGTTCCCACATGGCACCGTCGTCAACGGCCGGCTGTTCCCCGCGTGCGACGCTGCGACGCTCGAGCGCGCGCACGGCCGGCTCGGCGCCTGCCCGAAGGGCTCGCAGATCGGTCGCGGGTTCGCGACCGGCACCGCCGTCGCGCTCGGCGTCACGTCGCGTGCCGTCGTGACGCTCTTCAACGGCCCCGGCGGCCGCAGCATCACGATGAACGTGAGCATCGTGACCCCGGCGCTCATCGACGCGACGTTCTCCGCGCCGTTCGCGACGCTGCACGGCGGCCCCTGGGCGAACAAGCTGACCGTCGTCCTGCCGGACAGCCTCGAGTCGATCCTCGTCGGCGACATCGTCACGTCCCGCATCCACATCACGACCGGCGCGACGCGCGTCGTCCACGGCGTCAGGCGCGGCTACGTCGAGGCGCAGCGCTGCCCGCGCAGCGGCAGAGCGCGGATCCACGGCGACTTCACGTTCAGCCAGGGCGCGACCGCGAGCGCCGACACCACCGTCGTCTGCTGAGCTCCCCCGGGCCGCGGGCGGGGCGCGCGCCGCGCCTCGCCCGCGTCAGCCCTCCGCCCGCGCCAGCCGCACCGCCAGCCGGCTGTGGCGGCGGCCGACGTCGGCGGTCGCGGCGGCGCGCGCGACCATCGCGCCGGTTCCCACTACGACGGTCGCCAGGCGGGCGCGCGTGATCGCGGTGTAGAGCATCTCGCGGCGCAGGAAGCGCCCGCCCGCGGCGGGGTGCGCGACGACGATCGCGATCGGCAGCTCGATCCCCTGTCCGCGGTGCACCGAGCAGGCGTACGCGAGCCGCAGGTTGCCGACCTCGGAGGGCGGGATCTCGATCACGGCGCCGGCGTCGGTCGCGGCCAGCACGCCGCCGGCGCCCGTCCCGTCGTCATCGTCGCCGGAGTCGTCGCCGTCGAGCGCTTCCAGCAGCCGCAGCAGCGTCCCGTTCATGATCCCCAGCTCGTGCAGGTTGCGCCCGACGAGCATCAGCTTGTCGCCGATCCGCAGCCGCCCGTTGCCGATCGGCTTGCCGTGTGGATTCAAGGCGGCGCGCAGCGCATCGTTGAGCGCGTCGATGCCCAGCTCGCCGCGGTAGACCGGCGCGAACACCTGCACGTCGTTCACGGGGTCGACGCCGTAGTGCTCGGGCAGGCGCCGCGACACGAGCCCGGCGATCTCCTCGCGTGCCGAGACCGGGTCGGCGCGCTCGATCAGGAAGAGGTCGTGCTGCATCTCGTCCGTGTGCGTGAAGACCGGCGGGCGCCCTTCGCGGATCGCGTGCGCGCCCTGCACGATCATCGAGCCGGCCGCCTGGCGGAAGATGTGCGCGAGCCGCGCCGTCGGCACGAGCCCGCTGGCGACCAGCTCGGCGAACGGCTTGCCCGCCCCGACCGGCGCGAGCTGGTCGGCGTCGCCGACGAGCACGACGTGCGTCCCCGGCCCGACCGCGCGCAGCAGCGTCACGAGCAGCTCGAGGTTCGCCATCGACGTCTCGTCGACGACGAGCAGGTCGCATCTGAGCGGGTCGTCCTCGTCGAGCGTCGGCCCCTCGCCGGGGATCCAGCCGAGCGCGGCATGCACCGTGGAAGCCTCCAGCCCGGTCGCCTCGCGCATCCGCAGCGCGGCGCGCCCGGTCGGCGCGACGAGCAGCAGCGTCGCGCGCTGCTGCGCGGCGATCGCGCCGATCATGCGGATCGACGCCGTCTTGCCGGTGCCCGGGCCGCCGGTCACGAGCGAGAAGCGGTGGGCGAACGCGCTCTGCACGCCTGCCCACTGCTCGACTGCCAGCTCCATGGTGACGTCGCCCTCAGGCGGCCGCTCGCGGTCGCCGGCAGGGCGAAGCCCGATTCCGGCAGGCGGCGCGTCCGGCGCATGCAGCTTCTCCGACGGCGCATCGGCCAGCAGCGCGTGCACCCGCTGCGCCAGCTCGCGCTCCAGCGCGGCGGTCTCGGCGCGGTAGACCCAGACGGCCGGGTCGCCCGCTTCGGCGGCGTCCTCGTCCAGCTCCAGGTCGCCCGCCTCCGCCATCTCGCGCAGCAGCTCCCCGTCCGGGGAGTCGACGCCGAGCAGCTCCCCGGCCGCGGCCCGCAGCGCGCCCTCCGGCAGGCATGTGGAGCCGTCGCGCTCCGCCTCCGCCAGCACGTGCAGCACGGCCGCTCGCGCGCGCGCCGGCGAGTCCGGCGGCACGCCCTCGCCGCGCGCGATCGCGTCGGCCGTCGCGAAGCCGACGCCGAACACGGCCGTCAGCTCGTACGGCCGCTCCGCCACGATCCGGTAGGCGCGGTCGCCGTAGTGGCGGTGGATCCGCGCCGCCAGGTGCGCGAGCCCGTGCGGCGCGAGCAGCAGGTGCAGCCCGCGCGTCGCGCGCAGCGCGTCCCACGAGCGCGCCGCCTCGCCGGCGCGCACCGTCGAGAGCCCCGCGTGCGCGAAGGCGCGCCGCGGGTCGGCGTCGATGACGCTCAGCACGGCGTCGCCGTGCGCGGCGTACAGGGTGGCGGCGCGTCTGGGCCCGACGTGCCGCACGCGCCGCAGATACGCGACGAGCGCGCCCTCGTCCGTCGGCGCGAGCGGATGCGCCTCGCGCACCTTCACCTGCGGGCCGTAGCGCGGGTCGCGCACCCACGCCCCGGTCACGGCGGCGCGTTCGCGCTCCTCCAGGTGCGCGATCGGCCCGACGAGCACGACGTGCTGCCCGTCCGCCTCGCCGTCGAGGACCGCGAAGCCGCTGTCCTCGTTCGCGAAGCGCTGCCCGCGCACGACCACCTCGGCGGCGAACGGGGTGCCCTCGGCCGGCAGCGTGTCGGAGCGGCGCGGCGGCACGCGCGGCTCAGGCGATCGCGGGCGTCGCCGGCTCCGCGGCCTCGGCCGGCCGGTGGCCCAGCTCGCGCGACATCGCCTCCACGTGCGAGCGCAGCAGCTCGCCCAGCTCGCCGAGGTCGTTGCGCAGCAGGCGCGCCGTCGGGCCCGAGACGCTCACGGCCGCCAGCACCTCGCCGCCGGCGCCGAAGATCGGCGCCGCGACGCAGGCGACGCCCTCCTCGTACTCCTCGCGGTCGATCGCGTAGCCGCGCGTGCGCGCGCGGCGCAGCTCGACCTCCAGCTCGGCGGCCGTCGTGAGCGTGTGCGGCGTGAGCGCGACGAACGGCGCGCGGGCCGTGAAGGCGCCGACGATCGCCTCCGGCTGGTGGGCCAGCATCACCTTGCCGGCGCCGCACGCGTGCGCCGGCACGCGGCGGCCGATCTCCGTGAGCATCCGCACGGCGTGCGCGCTCTCGGCCTGGTCGACGTAGACGATCGTGTGGCGGTCGAGCACGCACAGGTTCGTCGTCTCGTTGGTCGCGTCGCGGATCGCGACGAGGTGCGGGCGCGCGGCGGTGCGCAGCCGCTCGGTGCGGTGCTCCGGCCCGCCCGCCAGCTCGACGACCTTCAGGCTCAGCCGGTAGCGGCTCGTCTGCGAATCCTGCACGACGTAGCCGCACTCGATCAGCGTCGCCAGCAGCCGGTGGGTCGTGCTCGGCTGCAGGCCCGTGCGGTGCGCCAGCTCGACGAGGCCGGCCTCGTCGGCGGCCGCGACCGCCTCCAGCAGCTCGAAGCTGCGCACGACGGACTGCACGACGGTGGGGTGCTTGGCGCTGGTCGGCATGCCTCGTCTCTCCCGTCCGTGGTATCACGGACATTTCCATGATACGGAAAGAAGCCAACGCGAAGCCGACCGTCGGCATGATCGGCCTGGGCATCATGGGTGCCCCGATGGCCCGCAACCTGCTGCGTGCGGGCTTCCCGCTCGTCGTCTGGAACCGCACGCCCGAGCGCGCCGACGCGCTCGTCGCGGCGGGCGCCGAGCGGGCCGCCTCCCCGCGCGAGGTCGCCGAGCGCGCGGCGATCGCGATCACGATGCTGTCCGATTCGCCCGACGTCGCGGAGGTCTATCGCGCTGCGGACGGCGTGCTCGCCGGGATCGGAGCGGCCGAGGCGGGCGGGCCGGGCAAGGTCCTCGTCGACATGAGCACGATCTCGCCGCGCGTCGCGCGCGAGCTGGCGGCCGAGGCGGCCGCGCGCGGCGCGGCGATGCTCGACGCCCCCGTCAGCGGCGGCGACCTCGGCGCACGCGACGGGACGCTGTCGATCATGGTCGGCGGCGACGCCGCCGCGCTCGAGCGCGCCCGCCCGGCGCTGGAGGTGCTCGGCACGCGCATCACGCACGTCGGCGCCAGCGGCGCCGGCCAGGTCGTCAAGGCGTGCAACCAGATCGTCGTCGCCCTGACGCTCGAGGCGCTCGGGGAGGCGCTCGTGCTCGGCTCGAAGGCCGGCGTCGACCCGGCCGCGATCGTCGAGGCGCTCGGCGGCGGCCTCGCGGCGAGCCGCGTGCTGGAGGTGCGCGGCCCCAAGCTGCTCGCACGCGACTTCGAGCCCGGCTTCAAGCTCGACCTGCACGCGAAGGACCTCGGGATCGTGCTGGAGACCGCGCGCGAGCTGGGCGTCGCGCTGCCCGGGACCGCCGTCGTCGACCAGCTCTTCCACGCCGAGCAGAGCCGCGGCCACGGCGAGGCCGACAACTCGACCGTGGTGCGCGCGCTCGAGGCGCTCGCGCAGCACGCGATCGGCACGGCGCCCGGCGCCTGAGGCGGGGCGCGCGGACGCGCCCCGTTCGGACATGCGTCCAGTGGATGGCGCACCTCAGCCATGTTCTTCGCGAACGCGAACAATGAATCTTCCGGCGTCTTTTTCGAACGCTCGCGTTCTGATCGCTGGCGCTTGTCTGATCAATCAAATTAAGCGCTTGACGTGGCGCGCCGGCCGCGTTAGCGTGCCCATCGCGATCGACTGAGAAGTCGCCCGCATGGAGGGGGAACGCGTTGCCGGCGCACCGCGGCGGGACTCGTTCAAACAGTTCTTCGTATTTCCGAACGTTAAAGCTCGAGAACGGGAGGCTCGTTGCTGCACGCAAGCGCTCAATCGCAGTTCGTTGCGGCAGCCGGGCACTCGATCTCGCATAACCTGTCGGTCGGTGATCGCCGTGTGCGCCGGCTCGCGACCTCCGTCCTCCTGCACGGGGCGGACGAGCGCGACGGAGGCACCAACAGGCCAGCGCACGGAGGCGCGACGCATCACGACCGGCAGTGCAAGGCGGCAGCATGTCTGCACGCGAAGCGTGGCGATGGGATGTGGACCCGGAGCCGTCGAGATCGGGGGATGCTCGACGTCTTCTACCCCGGGACCTCCGCCACGCTTCAGCGGCTGACGTGCGACGCCGCCAACCGCCAATAGAGCCCTAGCGGCTCTATGGCCCCGGCGGCCAGCGCGTGGGGGACGC
>Ga0265319_1001296_pt1 | contig 15126 bp, 14 predicted proteins | sample 4824metaG_FD_192443 | JGI IMG/M metagenome (GOLD analysis project Ga0265319, IMG submission 192443) | Rhizosphere microbial communities from Carex aquatilis grown in University of Washington, Seatle, WA, United States - 4-8-24 metaG | ecosystem: Host-associated > Plants > Roots > Rhizosphere >...
AGGCGCCGCCGAGGAATACGTTGTAGTAGGTGTTCGGGTCGTTCAGCCGGATGCCGTCCACGAGGAAAAGCGTCTGGTTCGAGTTGGCGCCGCGCAGGAAGAGCGATGCGGCGGCACCCGACTGGCCCGATGCAAACAACGGCGTGCCGGGCACTCCGCCCAGCGCTCCCGCAAGCGAACTGATCTGGCGCCGCGCCAGGTCCGCGGCGGAGATGGAGTCCACCGCCGACCCGATGGTCTGCCCGGATTCCGGCGTGCGGGTGGCAGTGGTGATCATGGTGTCCAACGTTTGCGGCGGCAAGACGGACAGCTGGGCGCGCGCGGAGACGAAGGCCCCGCCCGCGGCAATGAGGATCAAGCACCGGCGCGCACGGCGCACCAGTTTGGGAAACGATTTCATGGGATCTGCTTTCTATCGGCGGCAAGAGCAGAACCACCCGATTTTGCGGGGAGCCTCCACTCTCACGCTTCATTTCATGCGATGAAGTTTTCGCGAACGACACATCCGGCCGGACATCGGCCGGACGCCGAGCGCGTGAGTTTCCCGGGGCAGATGTTCGGACTCCGCATGTGTCCGCGCGCCGCGCGCGGAGTGGCGAGTGCCAGTGGCGGGTGGCAGAGGAAATCGTCCCCGCCACTGGCCACTGCCACTTGCCCCTCGCGTGCGCAGCACGCGCTCCTCGTCCCCGCCTTCACCGGGACTGGCGTCCCGATTGGCTTTGCTCCCGCTGTGACACGGAATGGGGGTCTGTGATGCGTTACCGCAGCGCTAACTGCGGCCGGTTTTCACGGCCTTCCCTGCTTTCCGGAAATTGAAAAAGAACGTCGAGCAAACCCACCTTCATCGCCACCACGTGCGGTGCAAGAAAAATCATATCAACGGATCGCGATATGACGATATGAGCTCTTGCCAAATGTCAGCCACCGCCCGAGATTTGCGCCAATCACACCACCATGGCCTCCACCACGTCACGTCCGCCTGACTCCCTGCCCGCCCTTCAGGCGCTGTTTCAGCAGCGCATCGTTGTCCTCGACGGCGCCATGGGCTCGATGATCCAGACCTACAAGCTCGAGGAGGCCGACTTCCGCGGCGAGCGCTTCAAGGGCCACCCGCATGATCTCAAGGGCAACAATGATCTGCTCTGCCTCACGCGCCCCGATGTCATCGAGGGGATTCATGCCCAGTATTTCGCCGCGGGCGCCGACATGGTCGAGACCAACACCTTCAGTTCCACCACCATCGCGCAGGCCGACTACAAGCTCGAGTCCATCGTGACCGAGTTGAACCTCGCCGCCGTTGCCGTCGCCCGCCGCGCCGCCCAAAAGGCCGAGGCCGCCACCCCGGGTCGCCGCTGCTTCGTCGCCGGCGCCATCGGGCCGCTCAACCGCACGCTTTCGATGTCCCCCGATGTCAACCGGCCCGACTACCGCGCCGTCGTCTGGGATCAGGTCGTGACCGCCTACGCCGAGCAAGTCCGCGCGCTACTCGATGGCGGGGTGGATACGCTCCTCGTTGAAACGATCTTCGACACCCTCAACTCCAAGGCCGCCCTCTTCGCCATCGAGTCCGTCTTCGACGAGCGCGGCTATCGCGTGCCCGTCATGATTTCCGTGACGATCACCGACGCCTCCGGCCGCACCCTCTCCGGCCAGACCATCGGCGCTTTCTACAACAGCGTCCGCCACGCCAAGCCGTTCAGCGTCGGCATCAACTGCGCCCTCGGCGGCCGCGCGATGCGCCCGTATGTCGAGGAACTCGCCACCATCGCCGAGTGCTACGTCACCTGCTACCCGAACGCCGGCCTGCCCAACGCGTTTGGCGGCTACGACGAAACGCCCGCCGACATGGCTGCCGTGCTCGGCGAATTTGCCGCCAGCGGTTTCGTCAATCTTGTCGGTGGCTGCTGCGGCTCCACGCCGGCGCACATCGCAGCCATCGCCCAGGCCGTCAAGGGCAAGGCGCCGCGAAAGGTGACCCCGCATTCGCCTGCGATGCAGCTCAGCGGCCTTGAGGCGCTGACGGTCGCCTGACGAAATCGTTCTCGTTCTTCGTTCTCTTTCTCGTTCTCTCAATGGATCGGGATAGCGACCGAGAGAACGAAAACGATTAAGAGAACGAGCCCGATTTCCTTCATGTCCACTTCCGCCGCTCAGCCCTCCGCATCCCAGTTCCTCGTCGTCGGCGAGCGCACGAACATCACGGGCTCGCCCAAGTTCGCCAAGGCCCTGAAGGCCGGCGACTGGGACGCCTGCCTCGCCATCGCCAAGCAGCAGGTCGAAAGCGGCGCCAACATCATCGACATCAACGTCGACGAGGCGCTCATCGAGGGCGAGCCCACGATGGTGAAGTTCCTGAACCTCATCGCCGCGGAACCCGACATCTCGCGCGTGCCGGTGATGATCGACTCCTCCAAGTGGTCCGTCCTCGAGGCCGGCCTGAAATGCATCCAGGGCAAGGGCATCGTGAACTCCATCTCGCTCAAGGACGGCGAGGCCGAGTTCCTCCGCCGCGCCAAGCTGCTCATGCGTTACGGCGCCGCCGCCGTCGTCATGGCGTTCGACGAGCAGGGCCAGGCCGCCACCCGCGACGAAAAGGTCCGCATCTGCACGCGCGCCTACCGGCTCCTCGTCGACCGGCTCGGCTTCCCGCCCGAGGACATCATCTTCGACCCGAACATCCTCACCGTCGCCACCGGGATCGAGGAGCACAACAACTACGCCGTCGATTTCTTCGAGGCCACCCGGATCATCAAGGCCACGCTTCCCTACGCGAAGGTCTCCGGCGGTGTCTCCAACGTTTCGTTCTCCTTCCGCGGCAACAATCCCGTGCGTGAGGCGATCCACACGGTTTTCCTCTATCACGCGATCCGCGCCGGCCTCGACATGGCCATCGTCAACGCCGGCATGCTCGGCGTTTACCAGGAGATTCCCGCGGACCTGCTCGAACGCGTCGAGGACGTCATCCTCAACCGCCGGCCCGACTCCACCGAGCGGCTCGTAACTTTCGCCGACGAACTCAAGGCCCGGCAGGGCGGCGCGTCGAAAACCGAGATCAAGGAAGACCTCGCCTGGCGCAGCGCCCCTGTCGAGTCACGTCTCTCCCACGCATTGGTGAAGGGCATTGACCAGTACGTGGAAGCCGACACCGAGGAAGCCCGCGCCAACTCCGCCAAGTACCCGCGCCCGCTCAACATCATCGAGGGCCCGTTGATGGACGGCATGAGGGTCGTCGGCGATCTCTTCGGTGCCGGGAAGATGTTTCTCCCGCAGGTCGTGAAATCCGCCCGCGTGATGAAACGCTCCGTTGCTTATCTCACGCCGTTCATGGAGGAGGAAAAACGGAAGCTTGTCGCCGGCGGTGGCACCGCCAAGCCCAACGGCCGGTTCCTCATCGCGACCGTCAAGGGCGACGTCCACGACATCGGCAAGAATATCGTCGGCGTCGTCCTCGCCTGCAATAATTACGAGGTCATCGACCTCGGCGTCATGGTGCCGTGCGACAAGATCCTCGCCACCGCGAAGGAGAAGCAGGTCGACATCATCGGTCTCTCCGGACTCATCACGCCTTCCCTCGACGAGATGGTGCATGTCGCCAAGGAGATGAAACGCCAGGGCTTCACCGTACCCCTGCTCATCGGCGGCGCCACCACCAGTCCGGCGCACGCCGCGGTGAAGATCGCGCCCGAATACGCCCCAGGAGTCGTCCACGTGCTCGACGCCTCCCGCGTCGTCAACGTCGTCAGCGCCCTCCTCTCGGCCGAGCAGAAGCCCGCCTTCCTCGCGGAGAACGTGGCAAAGCAGGAGCGCCAGCGCACCGAGTTCGCCGACCGCCGCAACAAGCGCCCGCTGCTCTCCCTGGCCACCGCCCGCGAACGCCGGCAGAAGTTCGACTGGACCACCGTCGACATCCCCCGCCCCGAATTCCTCGGTACAAAGGTCTTTTCCTCCGATAGCTCGCCCCAAGTCACAGGTCACCTGTCACTCGACGAAATCGTGGATTTCATCGACTGGGGCCCCTTCTTCAGCGCCTGGGAGCTGCACGGACGCTACCCGGACATCCTGCAGGATCCTGTCGTCGGCACCGAGGCCACCAAGCTTTTCAACGAGGGCCGCGCCCTCCTCGCCCGGATCGTTGCCGAGAAGCGCTACACCGCAAAGGCCATCATCGGCTTCTGGCCCTGCAACGCCGTCGGCGATGACATCGAGGTCTATGCCGACGAAAAACGCAGCCGCGTCGTCACGACCTTCCACCAGCTGCGCCAGCAGCTCGAGAAGCCCGCCGACCAGTTCAACCACTGCCTCGCCGATTTCATCGCGCCGAAGGACAGCGGCCGGCTCGACTACATGGGCGGCTTCGCCGTCACCGCCGGACATGGCGTCGAGGAGTTCGCCGCCGAGTTCCGCGCCAAGCACGACGACTACAACGCCATCATGGCCCAGGCCCTGGGCGACCGCCTCGCCGAGGCCCTCGCCGAGCTGATGCACAAGCGCGTCCGCGACCTCTGCGGCTACGGCCGCACCGAAAACCTCTCGATGGCCGAGATCATCCGCGAAAAATACCGCGGCATCCGCCCCGCCCCTGGCTACCCCGCCTGCCCCGACCACACCGAGAAGCCCATCCTCTTCAACCTCCTCGGCGCCGAGGCCGCCACCGGCATCACCCTCACCGAAAGCTGCGCCATGAGTCCCGCCAGCAGTGTCAGCGGCTGGTACTTCAACCATCCCGACTCAAAATACTTCGGCGTAGGGAAGCTGGGTAAGGATCAAGTCCAAGACTACGCCGCGAGAAAATCGATGTCAGTGCCCGAAGTCGAAAAATGGTTGGGACCGTATTTGGATTACGACCCGATCTAAACGACTGGTATTCTTGCCGCGCCGTAGCCTTGGCGAAGGCGGGTCAATGACCCCGACTCAAAATATTTCGGCGTCGGCAAACTCGGCAAAGGCCAAATTGAAGACTACGCCGTCCGGAAAGGTATCCCTGCGGATGAGTCCGAGAAGTGGCTGGCACCGTATTTGGACTAGTGATCCGCGCTGGCTCAATTTCCACCTGCCTCTATTTCAGGCTCAAAAGGCATCATGTGTGCTTTGCCCACGGGATAAAAAAACGGTGCTCACCGCGAACGCCGCCCGCGATGAACAATTCCTCGGACTTCGGCTTCGTCCAACCGAAAACCCAGAGGCCCGCGAGTTGCAGGCCCTTCGGCATTTTCACTTCCCCGTAAGACGCGGGATAGTTCAGGTAAATCGCCACGGTGAGGTCGGTGGCCTTGGGGTATTGGGTCACCAACTCATTCAGTCTTTTGGCCAGCTCATCTTCGGCGGGTGCGGCCTTGGGGTTCACGAGCGGCCCGACCAACTCCTTCAATTGCAGCCGCATCTTCTCCGTCTTGCCGCCGTTCTTCCACTCAAGCAACACGTCGTAGTCTACATCCTCGATGACATGGATAGTCATGGTGTCGATGCAGCCGAACAGTGAGCCGTAAGCGAAGCCGAACATATAGGCATGGAACCCTTCTCGCAGTTGCCTTTGGGAACCGAGCCGGAGGGATGCTTTCTTGGAGCCGGGCACATTCTCCTGCAAATAAGCCTGCAGAGGAACGTAGAAGTCACAAAGCTCCCGCAGGGTCATCGGCCTGTTAGGCAGGTCGGCAGCCTTATCTGACATGCCGATAGCTATGGCCACACCCTACAAGTTGGCAAGTTACCCGATGTGTCTTCCTCAATGGAGCAAGCACGGCTAGTGACACTTGGAGCGAGAAGCGGGCGTAGAATGGAAACAACGAAGCCGGAAGCCGATCCGATGGGGTCGGGTCTATTTTTTGATGTCGGGTTCGCTGGCAGAGGAGCGATCACTTCAAGAGCTTGCGCGCCCGCAGTCGGCTTGTTGTGATTCGCCCATGCTGGCGACTGCGCACCAAATCGAAGCCGACGCGCTCCAGGTGGAGATTTACCGCCGGATGACGCCGGCGCGCCGCTGGGAACTCGCCGTCGGGCTGCAGCGGCTGGCGCGCGAGGTGATGGACTCCGGACTGCGGCAATCGCATCCGCATTTCACCGCCGAGGAACGCCGCCGTGAGGTCGCGCGACGCATCCAGCATGCCCGAAGCTGACCTTATCACACTCTTTGCCGGGCCGCTGGAACGGCTCGGCGTGCCCTACATGATCACGGGGGCGACCGCGGCGATCCTTTACGGCCAGCCGCGGTTCACGAACGATCTCGATCTGGTGATCGAGCTGCGGCGCGATGATATCGGACGCTTGCGCGCCGCGTTTCCGGAGGAAGAATTCTATGTGCCGCCCGCTGACATCATTGCGGTCGAACTCGCTCGCAGCCAGCGCGCGCACTTCAACCTGCTCCATTTCGACAGCGGCTACAAAGCCGACCTTTATCCCGCGGGCGACGATCCGTTGCATCGTTGGGCGCTGCCGCGACGGCAGAAGTTGGCGCACTATGCGACAGAGAAGATTCAGGTCGCGCCGCCGGAATATGTCATTCTCCGCAAACTTGAGTATTATCGCGAAGGTGGCTCATCGAAACACCGCACAGACATTCAGGTGATGCTGGCGGTAAGCGGCGAAAAACTCGATCGCGTCGCGCTCGACGAATGGATCACACGGCTTGGGCTCGAGGCTGTTTGGCGCGAAATCACTTCTGCCTGAGAAGCACGTCGTGCTACCCGGTGCCGACGACGACAAATTTGTTTTTATTTAATTTAGTTCTTGCTTAATTAAGTTGATACTTAATTACTGCCGCCATGCAGAGCTTACTTGCCATCGCCGATCCGACCCGCCGCCGGATTGTGGAGCTCCTTGCCGAGCGCGAGCGGACCGCGGGCGAACTCGTCGAGGAATTCGATATGAGCGCGCCGGCGATCTCCCAGCATCTCAACGTCCTCCGCGAGGCCGGCCTGGTCGTCACCCGCGCCGAGGGCCAGTCGCGCATCCAGTCGCTCAATCCCGCCGGGTTCGACGATCTCGACGCCTGGCTGGAGAAAACCCGCGCGGTGTGGTCGCACCGGCTTGACGCCCTCGAGCGCGAGCTGCGCGCGGAAGACGCGGCCAATGAGCGAAAGGCGAAAAAGAAATCTTCCTCATGAAAATCAACGAACAACACGGAAAGTTCACCAGCCCCGCCGAGGTGCGCCTCGTGCGTACGCTACCCGGACCGATCGAACGCGTTTGGGAATACCTCACCGATCCCGAGAAGCGTGCCCGCTGGTTTGCCGGCGGCCCCATGGAGCAGAAAAAGGGCGGCAAGCTGGAGCTGTTCTTTCACCACAAGAACATCGCGCCCGATGAGACGCCGCCCGAGGATCACAAGCAGGTCCAGGATCCCGGCTTCAAGATGTCCGCCACCGTGCTGCGCTGGGAACCGCCCCGCGTGCTGAGCTACACGTTCGACGAGGATTCCGACGTCACGTTCGAGCTCACGGAGCAGGGCAAAAACGTGCAGCTCGTGCTTACCCACCGCGCCCGTGGCGCAGATCTGCCTTTCCTCCATGGTTATGCGAGCGGCTGGCACACGCACCTCGCACAGCTCATCGCGTTGCTGGAAGGCGCGCCGCGCCCGCCGTTCTGGCCGCTGCACGCCAAGCTCAAGGTCGAGTACGAAAAACTCCGCGCCTCGGCACCGAAGAGTTAACCGCGTCAAAGATTTTCCGCAGGAAGGCCCGTCCGGGCCGCCTGCCGTTCCTCGTCAGAATCAACCAGGGCCACTGCCTTGCCGTCAGCCAACCCACCCGAATCCAACCACCCACTCGTCATCACCGTTAGCATCCCGCCTCCCATGAAAACCAACTCGTTCGAACATCCAACCGTCGTCTCCCCCGAAAAATGGCTCGCGGCCCGCCGCGAGTTCCTTCGCGAAGAAAAGGAATTCTTCCGCCTGCGTGACAAAATCGCCCAACACCGCCGCGCACTGCCGTGGGTGAAGGTCGACCAGGCCTACTCCTTCGAATCGCCCAACGGGCCCGTGTCGCTGGCCGACCTGTTCGAGGGCCGCAGCCAGCTCATCGTCTATCACTTCATGCTCGCGCCCGGCTGGGAGGAAGGCTGCCGCGGCTGCTCCTACGTGTCGGACCACTTCGACGGCGTGCTCCCGCATGTGAACGCCCGCGACGTCTCCTTCACGGCCATCTCCTCCGCCCCACTCGAGGAAATCCAGCGCTTCAAGGCGCGGATGGGCTGGAAGTTCAACTGGGCGTCGTCGCACGGCACCTCGTTCAACCGCGACTTCCGCGTATCGTTCACCCCCGTGGAAGTCGCGACCGGCAAGGCCGACTACAACTTCGGCCTGAACGACATTGGCGCCGAAGAGATGCCCGGCCTCAGCGTCTTCGCGCGCGGCGCCGACGGCAGCGTCTATCGCACCTACTCGACCTACTCGCGCGGACTCGACCTCCTGATCGGCACCTACAACCTGCTCGACCTCGTGCCGAAGGGCCGCGACGAGGACGCCGAGGCGCCGATGAAGTGGGTCCGCCTCCATGACCGTTATGACCATGCCGCGCTGGTTACCTGATCTCCGCCGGCGTTCTTCGCGCTGGCTGGCGGCGTCGGCGCTGCTGGCGCTGACGCCCAAGTGCCTCCTGTGCCTGCTGGCCTACGCAGGCATTGGAGCCGCGCTCGGACTCGGCGGACCGGAGATGTGCGGCGCACCCGCCGGCCCGACGGGATCTTGGACCTCGGCGCTCGCCCTGTCCGGCATCACCCTTGGTGTCGTCGGGTTCCTGGTCTACCGGGCGCTTACCAAAGGCAGTCTCTTGGCGGAATCCCGCAAGCGACCCCACCTTGCTGGAGTCGCGTCCACCCAAAGCCCTGCAGTTTCCATCGGCGGATAAAATCGGCCATGGCGGTTCGCCGAAGAGACCAATCCTGCCCCGCAAGTCAGGTCGGATGCCCGGGCACCCGCGAAACCCTCACTTGATGAGATAAAACGGGTCGGCCAGCTTGAACGTGCGCTCGGCGTAGCCGCCGTTCAGGTCACTCATCTGGTCGCCGATGTTCGCGATGATCGAGTAGCCCTGCTCCGTGATCATCTTGCGCTGCGCGGTCTTGAAGGCCTCGGCCGAGGCAATCTTCGATCCGTCAGGCGCGCAATAAACCCTGGCATAGCCGTCGTAACCGGCGGCGCGCAGGTTCTGCTCCGTCGCGGCCCGGTCGCTTTCCCACCGGGCGGTGATGAAGAAGACGGCCACCCCGTGGCTGAGCGCGGCGCGATGGACTTCGCGAACCGGTTCGATGGGCAGGCCTTTCGCCTCCTTGATCCAGGCCTCCCAGCCTTCGGGTTCGTACCCCAAGTCAATCCGGCGCATCTCAGGCAGGTTCGACAGCACCGTCTCATCAATGTCGAGGACCACCGCCAGCTTTTCCCCGGGCTGTTTTCGGCCCGCCCGCTCCTCGATCCAAGCCCGGGCCTGGCTCGCGACTGCCGTGAGATCGGCATTGTACCGGCCCGAGTCGACGTAGGCATAGATCTCCGCCTTCAGCTCGCTGAGGTTCCGCGGCTCATGTCCGACCGGGGCCGTCGAGGCACAGCCCGTCATGAACAGGGCGAGTGCGAGAATCAGGATGAACCACGGATGACTTCTAGCCATGGCCGCAACTATGGCGCGGCGATGAGACACGGGAACAAGAAATTCCTCGCAGTTTCCCCATGATCCGGTCGCACAGGCAGCGCTTGAGGGCGACCGGCAAATCGCCACATTGCACTCCGATGAACACCCCTGCCATCACACTCCTGGCCATTGGCTTGGCTGCGCTTCCCTTACATGCCGCCGAGATGCCCCAGCCTTTCTCCGGCGACGCCGACACCCGTGCCGCCGCCCTGCTGGCGCAGATGACGCTCGAGGAGAAGGTCGGCCAGATGATCCAGATCGATTACTCGGCGCTGGTCGGCCACGAGGACGACATCACGCAGCTCGCCATCGGCTCCGTCCTCAACGGCGGCAGTTCCGATCCCGGCGACAATTCGCCGCTAGCCTGGTCCAATGCCATCGCCGACTGCGAGCGCCGCGCCCTCGCCACCCGCCTGAAGATTCCCCTGCTCTACGGCATCGATGCGGTCCACGGGCACAACAACATCCCTGGCGCCACCCTCTTTCCCCACAACATCGGGCTCGGCGCCACCCGCGATCCCGCGCTGGTCGAACGTGCCGCCCGCGTCACTGCGCAGGAGGTCGTCGCGACCGGAGCCAACTGGACGTTTGCCCCCGCCGTGATCGTCGGCCGCGACGAACGCTGGGGTCGGTCCTACGAGTCCTTCGGCGAGGAACCCGGCCTCGTCGCCCTGCTCGGTGCCGCCGCCATCCGTGGCTTCCAGACGGCCGATCCCGGCTCGCCGACCTCCATCCTCGCCTGCGCCAAGCATTTTCTCGGCGACGGCGGCACGACCGGTGGCAAGGACCAGGGCAACACGGTCTGCGACGAGCCCACCCTCAGGCGGCTTTTTCTCCCACCCTATGTCGACGCCGTCCGCGCAGGCGCCGGCTCGGTCATGGTCTCCTACAGCAGTTGGAACGGCGCCAAGATGCACGGCCAGCAGTACCTGATCACCGGCGTGCTCAAGGGCGAACTCGGCTTCCGCGGCTTCGTCGTCTCCGATTGGGCCGCCATCGACCAGCTGCCGGGCGATTACTCGGCGCAGATTGCGACCGCTGTGAACGCCGGGCTCGACATGGCCATGATCCCAAACGGTCCGCCCAAGAAGAATAATTACGCCCAGTTCGCGGCGCTCCTGCTCGAGAATGTCCGCGCCGGCCGGGTGTCGCAGGCGCGCATCGACGACGCGGTCCGCCGGATCCTGCGCGTGAAATTTGCCTTGGGCCTCGCCAACCGGCCCTTCGCCCAGCATGCCGACCTCGCCCAACTCGGCACCCCGGACCACCGCGCCGTCGCTCGCGAATGCGTGCAAAGGTCCCTCGTCCTGCTGAAAAACGAGGGCTCGGCCCTCCCGTTGAAAAAGGGTTTGCGGCAGCTCCGCGTCGTCGGCTCCGCCGCGGACGATCTCGGGGTGCAATGCGGCGGCTGGACGGTCTCCTGGCAGGGCGGACATGGCAATGTCACCCCGGGCGGCACCACCCTCCTCGCGGGCCTGCGGCAAATGGCACCCGCGGGCTGCACCGTATCCTACAGCGCCGACGGCTCCGACCTCGCCGGAGCGGATGCCATCGTCGCCGTGATCGGCGAGGATCCCTACGCCGAGGGCCGGGGCGACCGCGCCGACCTCCGCCTGCCGGAGAAGGACATCGCGCTTCTCCGCAGCGCCCATGCCGCCAACGTGCCCGTAGTCCTCGTGCTGCTGTCCGGCCGCCCCTTGATCCTGGGCGAAGCGCTGGACCTTTGCGACGGGCTCGTCGCGGCGTGGCTGCCCGGCACGGAGGGCGCCGGCGTGGCCGACGTCTTGTTCGGCGCCATGGCACCGACCGGCAAGCTGCCCGTTTCCTGGCCGCGCTCGATGGCGCAGATTCCGATCAATGTCGGCGACGCCGCCTACGACCCGCTTTTTGCGTACGGCTTTGGCCTCGGCTATTGATTCGCTCCGCACTGTTCCCCTGTAGGACCTTCTTGCCGGCGATGAGCGTTGTAGCCGGGCTCGGCGAGCCCGGTCCTGGGTCAGCGCCCCTGCATCTGACAAATCAATCCTTCGGCGGCACCAACAGGATGCTCGTCGGCGCATCCCGATCGCACGTGAGCCAGCCGTCGGCGTATTTCAATTCCACCACCTGGATGGAGCTGCGCTTGGGATTCGGCGCGCCGGGGTGGACGAAATAAAACAGGTAGGCCCGGTCGCCGCTGAGAACCACCTCGGGGTGATGGCCGCCGTTCTGGTCATCCGTCCCCTTGCCCGGTACGTCGAGCAGGCTCGCCGGCTGGCGCTCCCAAGTGAGCGCATCGTCCGACCGGTAAACCCCGAGTCCGATATTCCCCAGCAGGTCGATGAGCAGCCAGTAGTGTCCCTGCCATTTGAACGCGAGCGGCGCCTCGCCGCGGTCGCGCGGCAGTTGTGCGCTGCCCTTATCGGTCCAGTGATAGAGATCCGGGCTGTCCGCGTAATACGTCGTCTTGCCCGTGAGCTCGTTGTTGTACCACAGGCGCCACGTGCCGTCGGGCAGGCGCAGCACGCACGGGTCGATGACCTTGTCCGTGACCAGCGGCAGCGTGCCTTCGTACTTCCAGGTCTTCAGGTCCGGGCTCGTGACATGGACGATGTTCCTCGGGTGGTTCCAGTCCGTGAAAATGCCGGGCACCACCACGACATACATGTGGTAGACCCCTTTGTCGTACACCACTGCCGGCGCCCAGAAGGTTGGTGTCCCCTCGGTGTTGGGGATGTCCTTGGGAAAATCCACCGTGCCGCGGTAGGTCCACGTTGCACCGCCGTCGGCCGACTCCGCGATTCCGATCGGCGTGCCATGCACCCAGGTCACCGCAGTCAGGCCGGGGACATTGGCCCGCCGGTTGGTGTAGAACATGAGCCACTTCTTTTCCGCCCGGCTGTAAATGATCGTGGGATCGGCGGCACCGTCGTAAACCGGGTCGCGAAACAGCGGCTTGGGCGCGATTTTCTCGGTCAAGGGACCTACGGTGCTGGTCGACGCCGTCTGGCAACCTGCCAGCAGCCCCAGCAGTCCGATCGAAAAAAACAAGGAATGGATTTTCATGGGGTAAGGCCAGGGGGTGAGCCTTTCAGCGTCATCGGGATCATCCGGTCAAGCAAGTTGACGATCCCGACAACCGAACCTTTAGCGTCGACGACGGCTCCGGAGCCGCCAACACATGCGCCATGGCGAAGATAGCGATTGTCGGACCCGGAGCGCTCGGCGGCATCATGGCGGCGTGGCTGGCGCGCAGCGCGGCTCACGAGGTCATCCTGTGCGCCCGGCGCCCGCTGGGCCAACTGACGGTCGAGACTCCCGAGGAAACGCTCACCGTGCAGGCCAGGGTTTTCACGAACCCGGAGGACGTGCCGGCCGTGGACTGGGTTCTCGTCGCAACGAAGACCTACGATGCGTCCGTCGCCGCAGCCTGGATCAAGCCGCTCTGCGCCGCCGGCGCACCGGTTGCCATCCTGCAGAACGGCGTGGAACACCGGGAGCGGTTTTCGCCGTACCTGGAAATTGATCGGCTCCTGCCCGTGCTGGCCTATTGCCCCGCCGAGCGCACGAGCCCGACCCGGATCCGCCAACGCCGGAAGGCCGAGCTGGTCGTGCCGGAGGGACGCCTTGGCCGCGACTTCGCCAGCCTCTTCACCGGCACGCCCGTCGCGGTTTCGTGCGTCGCGGACTTCAAGTCCGCGGCATGGGAGAAACTCTGCGTCAACGCCGCCGGCGCCATCAACGCCCTCCTGCTCCAGCCCGCCGGCGTCCTGCGCGAGGCGCCCGTGGCGGAGCTGGCCCGTCACCTGATGCGCGAGTGCATCGCCGTCGGACGCGCGGAGGGCGCAGTGCTCGATGACGCCGTTGTCGAACGCGTGCTGGAACTCTACCGCAACAATCCGGCCGACTCGATCAACTCCCTCCATGCCGACCGGCTCGCCGGCCGGCCGATGGAGATCGACGCGCGCAACGGCGTGATCGTGCGCCTGGGCCGGAAACACGGCATCGCAACACCCTGCAACGAAATGGCCGTGACCCTGCTGGAAGCGATGGCGCGCGGCGCCGGAGCCCATAGTGCCTGACTCTGGTGGAGCGCGTTGACCCCAACGCGCTGAGAGCCTCAGTCCGTGTTTTATCACCGACGGAGTCCAGCAACGCGTTGAGGTCAACGCGTTCCACCAAGAAGACTCAAATTCCCGCGCCATTTTACTTTCATCCGGGACTGGCTAGCCTGCCTCCTCATGCTCCACCGCACCCTTGGAAAAAACGGCCCGCTGGTCTCCGCCCTCGGCCTGGGCTGCATGGGCATGTCCGACTTTTATGGCAGCCGCGACGAAACCGAGTCGCTCGCCACCATCAACCGCGCACTGGACCAGGGGGTCACGCTGCTCGACACCGCCGACATGTACGGCCCGCATCACAACGAGCGGCTGCTCGGAAAGGTGCTCGCCATGCGCCGCGAGGATGCGTTTGTGGCGACGAAATTCGGCATCGTCCGCGACCCCGAAAATCCACAGGTCCGCGGCATCAACGGCCGGCCCGAGTACGTGCGCACGGCCTGCGACGCCAGCCTGCGCCGCCTTGGGGTCGAGGTGATCGATCTTTATTACCAGCACCGCGTCGATCCCGCGACTCCGATCGAGGAAACCGTCGGCGCCATGGCCGAACTCGTGCGCGCCGGCAAGGTGCGCTACCTCGGCCTGTCCGAGGCCGGTCCGGCCACACTCCGCCGTGCGCATGCGGTCCACCCAATCACCGCCCTCCAGACCGAATACTCCCTCTGGACCCGCGATCCGGAAGGCGATGTGCTCGCGACCTGCCGTGAACTTGGCATCGGTTTCGTCGCCTACAGCCCGCTCGGCCGCGGATTTCTCACGGGCCAGATCAAGCGGTTCGAGGACTTTGACGCCGATGACTACCGCCGCCAGTCGCCGCGCTTTCAGGGCGAAAACTTCGCCAAGAACCTCGCGATCGTCCGGCGCATCGAGGAGTTCGCCGCGAAAAAGCACTGCACTCCCGGCCAGCTCGCGCTCGCCTGGGTGCTGGCGCAGGGCGACGACATCGTGCCCATCCCCGGGACCAAGCGCCGCCGCTTCCTCGACGAAAATCTCGGCGCTCTCGAGGTGCAGCTCACCTCCGCCGAACGCGACGCCCTCGGCGCCATCTTTCCGCCCGGCGCCGCGGCTGGCACGCGTTATCCCGAGGCCATGATGTCCGCCATGGGACGCTGAACGCGCCGGTCACTTCGCGGCGGGCTGCTGCTTGTAGAACTGCTGGTTGGCCTTCACGAGTTCGGACAGCTGAAACTCCACCTTCAAGGCAGCAAGCTGCGGGGCGGACAAAAAACCCTGCGCCTGCTGGAACGCGTTCTCCCAATTCACGGTGCCCGGATTGGCCTGCCCGGTCTTTTCATCGTGATTGCTGGCGGCCGAGAGAGCCTGCATCAGCTGCATTTCCTGCGGTCCCGTGAGAGGCGTCGAACTCAGCGCGAGGAAGCTCGCGGCATCGTTCACCGTCGGGGCAAAGG
>Ga0265319_1001297_pt1 | contig 15122 bp, 19 predicted proteins | sample 4824metaG_FD_192443 | JGI IMG/M metagenome (GOLD analysis project Ga0265319, IMG submission 192443) | Rhizosphere microbial communities from Carex aquatilis grown in University of Washington, Seatle, WA, United States - 4-8-24 metaG | ecosystem: Host-associated > Plants > Roots > Rhizosphere >...
TGGGCGCCACCAGTAGCACAGGTTTCAACCTGTGCGCCTTTGGTTTTGGTTGGGGTCAAGCCTGAAACCTAAACTAACATCCAAACCAAAACCGAACAGACTGAAGTCTGTTCTACCAAACACCACCCACCCGTTGTAAACTACCCCTCGCAAATAAACCGACCCCCAAGGTGGATCCAACATGACCGCAGGCCGCATCAGCACCGCACTATTCGCCGTAACCCTAGTCTCCGCACTGCTAACCGCCAGCGCGCAAACGCCGCCTCCAGCCGCGAAGGCCCCAGCGCCCACAACGCCCTCGGTCCTCGAAGCCCAGCCCGGCACCAAAGCCTCCTACCGCGTGAAGGAGCAACTCGCCGGCCTCAGCTTCCCCGACGACGCCGTCGGCACCACCGACCAGGTCACCGGCACGGTAGTCGTCCTGCCCAACGGCACCATCGACGCCGCAAAATCCAAGCTGACCATCAATCTGCAAGGCCTGAAGAGCGATCAGGACATGCGCGACGGCTACGTCAAAGGCCGCACCCTGGAATCCGATAAATTTCCCAACGCCGAATTCGTCCCGCGCACCATAACCGGCCTACCGGCCCCGCTCCCCGCCGCCGAGCGCCCCACCGACCAGACTGGCTTCACCCTAACCGGCGACCTAACAATCCACGGCGTAACCAAGCAAGTCACCTTAAATGGCTACGCCACCATGAGCAAAGACGTAGTAGCCGGCGCAGCCCAAACCGATTTCACCTTCGCCACCTTCAACCTGACAAAGCCCACGCTAGCCCGCCTATTAAGCGTGGACGACAAAATCAACCTGGAACTCCAGTTCCGCTTCAAGCGCAGCAACTAGTGGCACAGGTTTCAACCTGTGCGCCTTTGGTTTTGAATTTGGTTTTCCGCTTACCTAAGTTCATCTCCCCAACCACCCAACACCGCACAGGTTGAAACCTGTGCTACACAACCCTCAAGCCACATTCCCCGTCACCCTCACCGACGACTCCCGAAAATACTTCGACGGCGGAAACACCCCCGCCCTCGCAAGCTCCCCGCCAACCCGCGCCCGAATCTCCTCCGCCCAATCCGCCCACGTCAATTCGCTGATTCCCAAATGCCGCCGCGCAACGTGATACTCCGCCCCGCCAAGATAAAACACGCGAAACATAGCCATCCGGCTAGCCCGCAAAGCCCCGGCAGCATGCAATTTCGCATGCCCTTCCAAAGCCCTCTCCCCGGCCAACGCAAAGTCCGCCACATATTCCGCCAGCCGCGGCATCCGATCCGGATGCCAGGTATATTTCCCCGAAGTCTCCAGATTCACAGTAGGAATCTTCGAGTCAATCACCTCCCGCGCCGCCCGATAAACATCATGACAAACATCAAACGCAAACGTAGCCAGCATAAGCCCCCCAGTAGCACAGGTTTCAACCTGTGCGTTTTTGGTTTAGCCGTCCCCGTTCCCAAAAGTGATTCACAAGATCACCAGTTGAACCCAGTAGCACACACTTTTTACACTGAGATATCGAAGGGCAGTCTGTGCGCCTTTGGTTTTGAATTTGATTTTGCTCTTGAATTTACTTCCGCCTGTGACTTTTCCCACCCCCGCTAACTCCCCCGACCCCCATCCCGCGCCCGAATCCTCTCCAGCGCCTCCGCCTTAACCCGCACCCCCACCCCACGAGGCCCCATCCCCACTACCAGCTCACGCTCCACATAAGCAGCCTTATTCAGAAAATACGCACGAGGCGCAGCCGAGGAAGCAACCGAAGCCGCAGGCGCAGCGGAAGCGGAAGCGGAGGCAGCCGCAGCAGACGCAGCCAATGCAATCGGCGCCTCAACAGAATCTTTCTCCGCAGCAGTTTCCGGTTTTTTAAATTTTGAATGAGAATTAAAAAAAAGATTTTCCCCAGAGACAGCGCCACCGCCGCGCGCAATCTCCCGCGCACCACCCAAATTCCCTTTCAAATCCGAATTCCGATTCCAATTCCAATCCTGTCCTTGAGCCGCCTCAAGCCCACCCTTGAGCGAAAAAAATCCCCCGCCCGGAGACGCCGCTCTGCCCCGCGAAAATCGCGCCATAAACTCCGCCAGCCCAGCCTTAGGCACCGGCGGCGCCAGCCGCTCCAGTCGAGCCCGCCAAGAAGGCGCCGGCAGCCGCCCCGGCACGTCGCTCCCGGTCCAGTGCCCGTACCGCTTCCCGTTCTCCTCCCAAACAAACAGCAACCCCTTATCCTGAAACTCGTCGAAAATCTGTTCCAGCCGCTCGATCGTAAGATTGCGACGAATCGCCGCCACACGCCCCCAAATCACCCGCAAATTCGTCAGCTCAAAACACCCCGAAGCATCCGCCAGCCCATACAGCCAGGCATACTCAGCCTGTGCCCACTCCGCGCAAGCAGCAAGCTTGTCCGATCCCCACAAAGCATCGAAATCGATCACCCGCTTAGGCATAACCCCTCCAGTAGCACAGGTTTCAACCTGTGCGCCTTTGGTTTTGCATTTGCCTTCAGTTTTGCATTTGCCTTTAATTTCGCAGTAGTTTTCTCTTTCGCTGTCCCATTTCCCACAAATCGAACCCCACCAGTAGCACAGGTTTCAACCTGTGCGCCTTTGGTTTTGCCCTAGATGCACCCGCCCCCAAACCGACAACACAAACCAGGACAGGCTCCTTACCCAGAGATTTCGAAGGGCAGCCCGTCCGCCTTTGTTCTTCCGATCCAGCCTCCATCCACCAAAACAAAAACTCGCAATTCCCAATCTCAAATTTCAAATTGCAGCCTGCAACTCCCCACCCGCACGCACAATCCGATACTCCCAAACACATTCCCCGCGCCCATCGAGTCCAGCGCCAAGCGCATCCCCGCGCCGCTGCTTCCCCACGTCATACCCGCCATTTTCCGATTTCCGTAAATGCCGCAACTGCGCCGAAATCGAAGCCTCGCCAAAACGAGTCAGCGCCCGCAGTTCCCCCAGTGTCAACCACGTATCGCACTCCGCCGCAGCCAGCATCACATCGCGAATCACCTCCCGCTGCGAACGCAACCGCCGCGCATCGTACTCCCCGCGCCGCACCGCAACCGACGCTTGCACGGCTTCCGGAAATTCGCCCGCCCCGAGTTCGCCCCTTCGATTCGCCCCACCAGCGCCATTCGGTTGCACTCCTATTCGGCGCCCCTGAGGCCCAGCCAAACGATTGGCCCGCCCTCACATTGCCCGTTGCGTAGAAAGACTCCCTCGAAGTTTCATCGTTCCCTCCTGTTTACAGCTGGCATTCGATGTACACTTGCCATTGCAAAAGGCCCTGTAAGCCTCAAGCTATTGCAGGTGCTTGCCGCGCGAGCCAGGAGTTCTTCCGGGCACGCCGTCTGGCCGGCCATGCGCACTGGCGAATTCCCAGCTCGCGCGGCAAACACCTGCGCCCACACCTGCTAGCTGCGCATATACTATTACGTCTCATGACGTACTTTTTATAGACGCAGATCCTTGCAACCCCGCCACCTCGACAGACTCTTGCCTCATTCTGTTTACTTCCCGCCCATTTCTCTGCATGAACTTCCCGCAAATGCATCAGGCAGCCTTGTTTTACGCGGCTTGCAGAGATCCCGGCAATCCAGGCCCGGCTCGACAGATTGCGTCTAATATTATTTCGGGCTCTGCAAATGCCCATAAATTATGACTCCACCTGAAAAGGCCAAAAGTTATCAGTCATTCCCCAAGAGCGCGATTCGCGCCCCATTTTGACTGAAAATTCCGCCTTTGCTCTCCCCAACGCTGTCTCCACCCGCACGCCACTAGACCGAGACGCCGCACAAGATTACCTGCCATGCACGGCCGCAAAGGCCACATTCCCGGACATTCCACTTATCCACAGGCACGCAAAATAAAGCTAGACACGCTTCGTGCCAACCAGTACAGTGCCCCACAAATAATCTATCGCATTCAGCAATACGCCAATTATTTTAAAAGGAGATTGCTCATGGCCATCACTCGACTCGTTCCCTCGGCTGAATATCTGCGTTCCGCTTCGCCGACGTCCTTGCAATCGTTCGAGCTGGCGAAATTGAATCGCGCCGCCAATTTGCGTCGCGAAATCGCCGTCCTGATCGGTCAGTGGATGGAAGAGACGGCCGAAGCCTTGCTGGCGCGCTATATGATTGAGCATCAAAGTTCCCTCCGCCAACCGTCCGTGTCCGCCGCGGAACTCTTACAATCGCTCGAAAACCCAGTCGCAACGCACCTTTCCGACACTTCTGAATCCCCCACAAATTTCGTTCCAGCGCCCCCACGCTTGGCCGCCCACCAACACCGATTCACCGGCACTCACGGAGGCAAATCAACCAAGTAACTCTGCCCCCCGTTCTACCTCAGCACCGGTCAACCCCTGACACCGCACCATTCCTCGCTGGCATTCTTCCCAGTCGCAACCTTCCCTCCATACAAACCGCCAAAACCAAAGAGGCCGCCACAAGCAACACTGAAACAAGTCCGCCAATTCCCCCACGCCCGATCAATCCTCGTTCCTGCAAACACATGCACGTCTACCGAATGTGATTTCACTATTCCGCCCTACTCCATCCGACAGATGCGCGGATTCGTTTCAACCTCTCAAATAACCCCGCGCAGCAATTAATCTCCGCGAATACTCCCCTCAACATCGACCATCATTTGATTTAAGCAAAAGCGACTAGCAATCACAGTTCCCATCCTTCAACCAAAGATCACATTCCATCCACCAAGGCCCAGCACCTATGTAATAACGCATTTCATATACCTTATGAGATTCCCGTTGTATTTGGTTTTTCGATAGACTTTATTTGGAATCATTGCGTATAGCTGATATTCCTGATCCATTTCAAGAGGTTGGTTTTCGGCAATATCCAGTGCCTCTAGAAAGCAGATTTCGTGTTAAGGAGGAACGATTCAACTTCGAACACAACGTCGCGATCTTAAAGTAGGCCGAAGCAGCCGCGCCGCTTGCGGATTCAACCCGGCGACTATCTCCATGTCAGAAACTTGTCGAGATAGCGGCGAACGTACAATGAAAGCCAGTTGAAATGTGAGACATGCCGTATCGCGGTCAAGTATTCCACAAACCGCTCTTCGGACGCGCATCAGAGAGATAGCGCAAACACGAGTTTGATATGGTTACAAGAAGGATCCTGTACTGTTGGATGGCGAAGGCTAGAAATTAGATAGAAGCTATCGCACAACGGTCCGCAAAACGATCATGAAGCAGGCTACGCCCGGTAAATTTGAAGCGAACGGTCGTAGCTTACCTCCAAGCGTCGGAAATTCCCCAGCCAGCCGATGGAGCGTTCCACGATCCAACGCCTCCGATATCGTCGCAGTGATCGACCATCCTGGGTGGCCGACGAACGCGATTTTGCTTTTGCGGACAGATCAGCTCAATCCCGCGACGTTGCAAACGCTTCCGCAACGGATCGCTGCCGTACGATTTGTAGGCAATCACCCGCACAGGTTTCTGCCGGGGTCGGCCCGCACAGTGGCGTCGCCTTACCCGGATCGAGGCGCGCGTCGCTTCCGCGAGCCGGACTTCCGCCGGGGATGCAGAGTGAATGTGGCCTCCCAAAGGAACACCCACGCCGTCGACCACCACCATTCACTTCATCCCCTTGCCCCGCTTGGTTTTTCCGACTCCGCAGCCCCTTATTTTGGCAGAGCAAAACTGCCGTCCGGAAACGACTCGCATCACTTCAACGGGTGGCGTTTTTCAGAAACACGCGCCAGATATTCAGCCAAACGGCCTACTCGTCCCAGTCTCGCAATCGCCGCCAGAAGGTCGAAGGATGCGGGAATTTCTCTGGCAGGTCCTGCCAGCGCGCCCCGCATCGCAGAATCCACAGAATTCCTTCCAGCATACGGCGGTTCTCGATCCACGGACGACCGACCTTGCATTGTTTGGGCGGTCGAGGAAGCAAGGGCGCGATTTTCTTCCGCTGCGCTTCGGTCAGCAATGCAGCAGACCGCGCCATCCGTCCTCCTTCGGCGCTGCTGACCTTGCTTATCTCTCATTTTCAAGAATTCAACGATCGTCATTTCAATGCCTTGTCCATGGTTGTGCAAAAGCTTCTAAGTACTTTGTAGGATGACTCCACCGGGAAGAGGGATTAATGCTGCACCAACGGAGGAAACACCGTCTACGCGTGATGGACCTTCAGCGAGAACGTTTTTGCCCGTCGAGTCCGAATCAGGTGTGGCCAATGGACTTTGTGGCGGATCGACTCGCGGTCGGAAGGAGATACAATTCTCTTATAATAGCAAGAAATCCGTATTATGGGATGCTTGGTAAGAGAATCAGCCCAGAGATTAAAGATGCATTGTGGTCCTGAACCGGATTATTTTGCAATGAGGAGTTCCGAAATTTTCTTCCTGCAGCAATGGGAGCGAATTTACCAGTTGGGTGATGGACTTATGGACACATAAGTATGGAGTGCGTACGACATTCTCACGAGGCGGGAAAAGCCCACTGATCATGGCTTTATGGAATTCTTCCATGGGACGATTCGGGAAGAATGTCTGAATGCGGCTTGGTTTACGTCATCGACGAAGGCTCAACAGATCGTCGAGACATCGCCTGCAGAATACGACGAGAGTCGGCATCGCAATGCTTGTGGGATGAAGACACCCAACAAATTCGCCAAGGAAGTTGCGGCCAACAACGATTGCCTCGGATTATATAGCCGAGACCAGTTATTACAAAAATGGATAGCCGATCAGCGCTGGTTTAAGGTCTCAACGAATGTAATCGAAGTGTACAACTTGCCATTGTTGGTTGTAAGCGTCGCACTGAGCTTGTGGCTTCTTTAGGGCAAAGCGTAAGCAGTACACGGTCAATGTCATCCAGCGCACCTTAATGCAGTCGACGATTGGAGAGATTCCAGTTGACACTTTCCCTCGTGCAATACTTATCGAAAATTACCTTTGATGTGCCCAGTTCACAGTCGGCCTCGTCCAGATTTTCGTCATGCTCCACGAGCAGATCAGATTCGGTTCAGTAGATTCCACGCGGCCGCACCAGCAACTCATATTATCGATTTGCCCTTAGCACCAGATTATGATTCCTCGGCAACCGTTGCCTCCGCTACTGTCACCACGTCGAGAGTCGATACTTTTATGCCAGAATGATCTGGTCATCGTAAGTTCGGTCAGCCTAGTTGCCTCGCGACTTCTTCTTGTATTGCAACGCCGACCGCCGATTCACCACAGTGGGAATGCCTCATCTCTTGACCCTAGGAGTGAACCAGACCACAGGTCACTGCCTTTGCTGCTAATTCCGCTTCAACCTTTCAATGACAGAACAGATTTGGAGCAATTTTCTGACCTTACGTCTCCGAGAAGTTACCGCACTTGATACTTCCTACTCGATTTGTCAGTTCTCTTCAGGGTAAGCGTGGTTTCCTGCCCTGATTGTCTTCTGTTTGGTGGTCTTGATCTAGACTAACTGAGGTGTTCAGTCCCAGTGAGGAGCTTTCCGCCGCAATCTCCTAAACATGCAATCTCGATGAGCCTATAATGTGGGATGCTCCTATCTTTCCCTGGAGCACGATCACTATGCCGTGGGGTTAAAGAATTGACAAATCGAATTGAACAAGACTCGCTCGGTCAATATGCAGTTTCGTCCCATGCCTACTATGGCAGTCAAACTCAACGGGCGATCGATACTTTTCAGATTAGTGGCTATCACGCCCACCCATTGCTTATTCGCGCTATCGGAATGATCAAGAAGGCCGCCGCAATTTCAAATCGAAAATTGAAATTGTTGGACGCCCGACGGGCCAACGCGATCGTTCGTGCTGCCGATGAGGTGATTGCATCCAAGTTGAATCGTGAATTTCTTGTCGATGTTTATCAGGCTGGGGCTGGAGTGTCTTTTCACATGAATGCGAATGAGGTTCTCGCCAATCGAGCAATAGAATTGCTTGGTGGAAAGCGCGGTGATTACAAAATTTGTCATCCAAACGATCACGTCAACTGCGGGCAATCTACCAATGACGTATTCCCTACCACGATGCGCCTGGCTGCAATACTTCTTTTCGACGAATTGCTTGATTCGCTTCGAGTGCTTGAGAAGGCTTTCGAGAAACAAGGAATAGCGTTCGACCGAATCCTAAAATCAGGTCGCACTCATCTGATGGACGCAGTTCCGATTCGGTTGGGACAGGAATTCAGGGCCTATGCGACGGCCATGCGTAGGTGCATTGCCTTGTTAAAGCAGTCAAAGGAATTGTTGTCAGAGGTAGGACTCGGCGGGTCCGCGGTTGGAACAGGACTCAATACCCATCCCAACTATCAAGAACTTGTGGTTAAACAACTGAGTAAGATATCCGGGCACAGGCTCAAACCAACAGATGATTTGCGCTACGCGATGCAATCGAATCTCGCAATGAGTGTTGCTTCATCTGCGCTACGAAATCTTTCCCTTGAATTGATCCGAATCACAAATGATTTGCGACTATTGTCGAGCGGGCCCAATACGGGGCTTTCGGAGATTCGCTTGCCGGCCCTGCAGCCTGGATCTTCGATTATGCCGGGGAAAGTCAATCCGGTGATGGCCGAACTTACGGCTATGGTGGGATTTCAGGCGGTTGGGGCGGACATCGCAACGGCGATGGCGGTGCAAGCGGGACAGCTCGAGTTAAACGTCATGATGCCGGCGATGGCATGGAATGTACTGCACTCGGCGGAAATTCTGAAAAACACGATACGCATTCTTGCCATAAAGTGCGTTGACGGGATCCAAGTCAACGAGAAGCGGTGCAACTACTATGCAAATGCAACGGTTGCCATCGCCGCGGCCTTGAATCCATATATCGGATATGCGGCGGCGGCGGAAATCGCAAAAGAGAGTGTAGCGACCGGGCGAACCGTGACTGAAATTGCCCTGGATCGCCGTTTGCTCGATGAAAATACCTTGCGGACAATTCTTAATCCCCTGAGAATGACGGAACCTTCGGCACCCATCAAAAAACGTGGTAGTGGAAAATCAAGAAAAAGGAAGCAGCGCTAAGTAGCGGAAGGCGCTTTTTCGAGGAGCTTTTCTTTGCGATAGATCATTGCATTAATGTTGGATGTTGCGAGTTCAAAACCGTGCCCGTGGGTGATGGCGTCTGTCGGGCATGCTTCTACGCAATACCCGCAGAAGATGCAGCGCGAATAATCGATGTTATAGACGCTCGCGTAACGTTCACCAGCCGAGATGCGTTCCGCGTCTGTATTCTCAGCGGCTTCGATATAGATGCAGCGTGCCGGGCAGGCTGCGGCGCACAAGAAGCAGCCCACGCATTTTTCGAGTCCGCCCTCATCCCGATGCAGGACGTGGATTCCCCGATACCTCGCCTGGAAGTGAACCGGTTCCTCGGGATAGTTTTCCGTAACCGTTTTCCGCAGCATGTTGCGGAAGGTCACGCTAAAACCTTTCACCATCGTGACGATTGTTTCGCCCGCTTCTTGAATGATCGATGACATCGCCTATGAGTTTAGCAAAGTGCGGGACGTGCGGCAAATTGGAGTCATTTTAGCGTTCCTGAAATCAAGCAGGCCTTGAGGACATCGGTTTGCCCATCAACGCTGCGGCAATCTGCTTGCCGTGGAAGCGTCCGTTCTCGATGAAGATTTCGCTGGTATGGTTTCCGCCAATCACAACTCCCGCGAGGTATATCCCGGGGACATTGCTTTCATGCGTTTGCGGGTTAATGGCGGGTTTATTGGTCGCAGGGTCGAGCGAGATTCCCAGTGACCGGAGGAAGGCAAAGTCCGGATGATATCCGGTCAGAGCGAACACCTGACTAGCCGGAAGGGAAAATTCACCGGTGCTATTGGAGACCCAGACCAGGCCCGGTTCGATGCGCGTGACTTCGGTTTCGAAAAGAGCGCGCACTTGATTGGCTTTGATCCGATTTTCGATGTCCGGACGCACCCAGTACTTGATCGTGGAGCCGAGTTCCTTGCGGCGATGGACAAGCGTTACGCGCGCACCGGAACGATACAAGTCCAGCGCAGCTTCAGCGGCTGAATTTTTGCCGCCAATGACGACTACGTCCTGCTGCCAGAAAGGATGCGGCTCGGTATAGTAGTGAGAAACGTGCGGCAGGTCCTCGCCCGGAATGCCGAGGCGATTCGGGAGGTCGTAATACCCTGTCGCGACGACGATCTTTCTTGCTTCGTATTTGGAAGCGACCCCCTGCTCGTCGTGAGCATGTACGAGGAATTTCCCGTCGCTACCCTCGACGCTTTCGACGCGGTGTCCCAGTCGCAACTCCAATTGAAAGTGTTCCGCACATTTCCGGTAATACTTAAGTGCTTCCACGCGGTTCGGCTTTTCCGATGGGCTGGTCAGCGGGAGGTCGCCGATTTCGAGTAACTCCGGCGTGGTAAAGAACACCATGTTTACGGGATAATTGTAAAGGGAGTTGCACAAAACGCCTTTGTCGATCACCAGGGGGCGAAGCCCGCCGCGTTTGGCTTCAATCGCACAGGCCAATCCAGTGGGGCCGGCGCCAATACAGATCAGGTCGAATGTGCTCACGAAAACTAGTTTGCCTCATCGAAATGCACCTTTGCAACCGTCCTAAGCGCGCATTCATACGGCAATCATGATCTTGTAACCAAATTTTTATATTCTGCGCGTATAATTGCGCGGAGTGAGGCGTGCATTTAGAAGACCAAACTATGACAGCCACCCCAACTACGTCGCTCGCAACGCTTGAAAATCGCGAGGATCCATCGGGACTTCTCGAACCTTCCCGAGCGTATCCAGGGGCGCTGGTCGTGGTGGAAGGCATCGACGGCTCCGGAAAGAGCACGCAACTTTATCTGCTCAAGCGGTGGCTCGAGATTGGCGGCTATCGCATCCATTTCACCGAGTGGAACTCCTCTCCTCTGGTGAAATCGGCGACGCGGCGCGGCAAACAGCGGCGGCTGCTGACTCCCACGACTTTTTCGCTCCTGCACGCGGCGGATTTTGCCGATCGGTGCGAGAGGCAGATTCTTCCTCTGCTGCATGGCGGCTACCTGGTCCTGGCCGACAGGTACATCTACACGGCATTTGCGCGTGACGTGGCTAGAAACTGTTCTCAGCGATGGCTGCGCAACCTCTATCGATTCGCTCCGATTCCCGACATCACTTTTTATTTTCGCGCGCCGTTGGACGTGGCCGTCAACCGCATCATGAGCGGCCGCCCCAAACTAAAGCACTACGAAGCCGGCATGGACATGAACCTCTCCCTGGACCGCGCCGAAAGCTTCCGGATCTTTCAGGGACGCATTCTTGCGCAATACGATGAGATGATCGAATCCGATAAATTTGTGGTGATGGATGGAACCCTGCCGGTGAACAAACTTCAGAAGCAGATGCGCCAGATTGTCAAGACACGGATCGACCTTACCCGATTTGCGCCCAAGAAGGCCGTTCGGAGGCCGCGATGAAAGCTGTCCGACCCAAACGCAAAGAGACTGCTCGCAAGCTCGTTACCGCTCCTCTGGAAGCGTCCTCACGCAACTATGGCCTATCGCTCCCCGGTGTGAGCGATGAAGAATTCGGCGGTTCGCTGATCGTCATCGAAGGTATGGACGGCTCCGGCCGTTCGACGCAGATTGCCCTGCTCACCGAATGGCTGGAATCGGAGGGCTTCGCGGTTCAGACCATGGGCCTGCGCCGTTCCGGCCTTGTCGCGAAGGATATCGATGCCTTGCTGGCCGAGAACACGATCACCCGCATGACGCTTACCCTGATGTACGCGACCGACTTCTACGACCAACTCGAGCACCGTATCATTCCCGCGCTACGGTCTGATTTTGTAGTGCTTGCGGACCGATATTTTTATACACTGATCGCACGCGCGGCGGTTCGCGGAATCGAGCGCGACTATTTGCACGGACTCTACGAAATGGCCCTGCGCCCTGACTTGACGTTCTGGCTCAACGTTCGACCCGAAGCGGCGTTCGAGCGCGAGTTTCGCAAATCCCACGCCATCAGCTATTGGGAATCGGGCCGGGACATGTCGCTTTCCAACGATCTGTTTCAATCCTTCATCATGTACCAAGCCAAGATTAAGAAGGAATTCGAAGCGCTCGCTGAGAAACAAAATTTCCTCGCGATGGATGGCGAGGCCAGTGTGTCCGCCGTGAACGCGGAATTGCGCAAGCGCATTGCCGCTCATCTCGGCATTTCGCGAACCCACTACCGGCCGTCCTCCGCGCTGGCTCACCTGTGGCGCTGAGACTTCCCAAACCACTCCAACTTGCCGCGATCGACGCGGGCTCCAACGCATTTCGACTCATCATCGCCAGAGTCCGTTCTACCGATGACTGGGATGTCGTCGAATCCTATCGCGCGCCGATGCGCCTGGGACATTCCGCCTTCACGGCCGGAAAATTCGATCGCAAGACTCTGCGCGATGCCGCCGCTGCTTTTCGCCGTTTTCGCCTGCTGATGGATCATCATGGCGTGACGGCATACCGCGCCGTCGCCACCAGTGCGTCGCGCGAAGCTCTCAATCGCCACGTCCTGGTCGACCGCATTCGCCATGTGGCCAGAATTAATTTGGAAGTGATCTCGGGCGAAGAGGAAGCCCGTCTGGTGCGCGTCGCATCCTTGCGGGCGCTGGCCAATTCAGAGCCGCCGCAATTCATTCTCGATCTGGGCGGCGGCAGCCTTGAAATTAACGAAATGAAACACGGAGTTCTGCAAAGAAGCGTTGGACTTCCGCTCGGCACCGTGCGGTTGATGGACGCTTTTCACGCAACCGGCGCGATTCACGAAAACACGGCGGACGATATCCAGCGCCGTGTGCTGTCGGTCCTCCAAAGCGCCATTCCAAATCGTCCGCGAGCCACCACAGCATCGACCGTCGCTTGCGGCGGCAACGCGGAGACTCTTGCATTGCTCGCACCGGGACCCCGATCCGGTGGCATGGGAACGCTGAATCCGAGGCTGCTCAAAGATCGCCTCTGGCAAATCCTGCAGCTGGATGTAGATGGACGAATGAAAGCCTACGGCGTGCGTCGCGATCGCGCCGAAGTCATGGGCGTCGCAGCCATCGTGCTGGTGACGGTGGCGAAGTGGATGCGGATTCGCACCATGATGATTCCACGCGTAGGCGTCCGCGAAGGTTTGATCTACGATCTGGCAGCTGCGCAGATGGCCCCGCCGCAAGTCATGCCCGAACAGAGAAAGGCAGCACAACTGATCAATGCGGGTGCCGAGTCATTTGCCTGCCGCGTGCACTGTGCCCTAAAACACAGCGAACAGGTTCGAACCATCGCGCTGCAACTGTTCGACCAGCTCTGGCCCTACCACCGCATGGATTTCGAATTGAGAACAGTCCTCGAGGCCGGTGCGACGCTGCACGACGCGGGACATCTGATTCACCGCAAAGCTCATCATCGCCACGGCGAGTATTTGATTCGTAACGCGAAAATTCCGGCTTTGCGCGGCTGGGTAAAAAATATGACCGCTTGTCTGGTCCGCTACCATAACGGCAAGTCCGAACCGAGTACTGCCCACAAAGCTTTTGCATCGCTTAACCGCGAGCGCCGCAAGCAGGTGCGCATTCTGGCTGGCATGCTTCGAGTCGCCGAACGCCTCGAAAGCGACCACCACCAGGCCATCGCGGGGATCACTGTCGCGGGAGGACCTCATAACATTGCCATTCACGTGGAGTTGCGGGATGAATCGCGACTGAACCTTGCTGGCATCGAACGAAAAGCGCGCCTGCTGGAACGCGAATTAAATCTTCACCTATCGTTTCAGCGCGTCCGAGTCGTGCAAAAAGTGAGAGTCGCCTGATGATGTCCCTGTATCTGGTGCGCCACGGCGTCGCCATCGACCGGGAGGATCCGGATTGTCCCGCCGAAACGGAACGATTTCTTACTCCCAAAGGTATAAAGAAAACACGCGAAGTTGCCTTTGGTGTGTCTGCGCTCGGGGTTAAGCCGGATGCGTTCCTGACCAGCCCGTGGCTGCGCGCCGTTCAAACTGCAGAGATTTTCGCTGATGTTATGGGCTACCCCGTGAAAAAAATCGTTCGCACAAACTCCCTGAAAGGGACCAGCACACCGATCGATCTATTCCGCGAACTGGCGAAAATTAAGGCCAAGGAAGTCATGTGCTTCGGCCACGAACCCCACCTGCACATGGTTATTGGCCAGCTTGTACACACCGGCGTCCGAATTACGGAATTGAAGAAAGCAGGAGTCGCGCTTCTGCAGTTGGAACGAATTTCGCCGCCGCAAGGCCAACTGATCGCGCTGTATCCTCCGAAAACATTGCGGCTTTTGGGAAAGAAATAGTCGTCCCCCGTCTTAAACGTGAGGCTCCAGCAGCATCTTCACTTCCGCAACAAACCGATCCAGTTCCTGTAGTCTTTCAGGAGTCGCCTCAACTCGGAGCTTCTTCCAAACAAACCACGACTTCCCATTCTGCGTAACGCGCACCGTCAGGTTCCCTTCCAGCAAGACACAAGGCTCCCCGTACAGACGAAATCCACCCCCGGCAATGGGATCCAGCAGCGCAGCATACGTCCCCTTGCGCAGTCCGACGGCATTCCCATACAGCGGGAACGCGACGACCGAGAACCCGCTCGAAATTATTCTCTCCAGGATCACAACGTGCTGGCGGGATAGCTCGTTCACGGATAACTTTCTCCAAAAAAGTAGGGGCACGGCATTGCCGTGCCCCTACGAGGTTCAAAGAGAAACAGTTCAGGCAACCGCTGGCTTTGCGGAGCCCGCACCGGCCGAGGAGTTCTCTTCCTGCTCCAGCATCTCGATCAGATTTCGCAACGTCCCAATCAATTCACCGCGCGAGACATTGCTCTTGCGGAACTGGATGCGCAGTTTGAAGGCTTCGGTCTCCGGGCGGTAATTGAAGATAAATGGCTGAGGACGCGGTCCGGCATTCTTCTCTTCCTGGCGCTCGCGCCGCGCTTCGTCGCGGGTCAATCCACCCTGCGCGATCCGGTGAACCATTTCCAGCATCTTCTTATCGCCGGGCTGCCGAGCGATCTGCAGCAGCACCGATTTTGAGACGATGCCGCTTTCGAGGCATTGCTTTCGCACCGCGTCAGGAATCACGCGCAGCGACATGGTTTCCGTCACCGACGAGCGCGCCA
>Ga0265319_1001299_pt1 | contig 15117 bp, 16 predicted proteins | sample 4824metaG_FD_192443 | JGI IMG/M metagenome (GOLD analysis project Ga0265319, IMG submission 192443) | Rhizosphere microbial communities from Carex aquatilis grown in University of Washington, Seatle, WA, United States - 4-8-24 metaG | ecosystem: Host-associated > Plants > Roots > Rhizosphere >...
GTCCACCCGAATGCATCAAAAGTGATGGCGATGCCGAAGACCCAGACCGCCAAACCCGCCACCCGTGGTTTCGCGGCCAACCCGTTGGCCGGCCATTCCGGATCAGCACGGTCCGGCAGGCACCCCGGGCCAACCGACCCAGGTGGGCAAATAAGGAATTGACAAATGGCGCAGAATGGCAACATTGAGACTTGGCGGACGCAGTTATCAGCCCCGGTCTAATCACTGGGCCGTTTGCCAACCACCATCTCCAGCAACTTTGACACGCCAGACAGGCGACCCGCTTTGCGGGACACCAGCCTGGCGCGATAAATTTTTCTTCCCACTCGAACGCTGCCGCCGGCGCGCAACTCCTGCTTTCCATGAAAAAAGAGGCCATTGATCTGATCATCGAGAAAAACCCGAAGCTCGCCAAGTCGCGGGCCAAACTCGAAGCCATGACGGCTGGTGCGTTCTGCCTGCACCGGGCTTGGGGCTTTGGCAAAATCAAGGAATATGACGTCGCTTCCGGCAAGCTCATCATTGAATTTGATGGCGACAAGACTTCCCACCCCATGGACCCGGCATTCTGCGTCGAGCGCCTCGAACTCCTGCCAGTAACGAACATTCTGGTCCGCTACCGCACCGACCCTGCCGCGGTGGACGAGATGCTCAAGAAGCGTCCGGCAGACTTGGTGGTGGAGATTCTTCACCATGCCCCCGACCGCACGATGAGCAGCATTGAGTTGGAGAACCTCCTGGTGCGGCTCCTCGGCGAACGCTTCAAGAAGTGGTGGTCCGGCGCCAAGAAGCATTTGGCGAAAGACTCCCGCCTCTCCGTTCCCTCCAAAAAGTCCGAACCCTTCATACTGCGCGACGAACCCCTCAAGCCCGAGCAGGAAATTCTCGAGGAGTTCTACATGAGCAAGCAGCCCAAGAAGAAGATCCTTCTGGCCGAGAAACTTTATTCCATCGCCACCAGCGTCGAGGAAATTGAGAAGGACCTTCCCCGCATTTTTGACGACTTGACCGCCACCATTCGCGATGCCCGCCAGTTGACTCTCGCCGACCGCCTGCACGGCGTCTGGGTCCGCAATGACCTTGCCCGCCATCTGCATGCCGAGGTGGACAAGTTGGAGCCGACCTCCACCTCCATCATTCTCGGCAGCGCCGACCTCCCGCAACTCGCCGAGCAGTTGCCCTCGAATTTCCAGCGCCGCTTCCTCGACGTCATCACCCGGGTTTATCCCGACAGTTGGAAGGAAGTCATCATCAACCTCCTGCGCAACAGCCAGGGTAAATTCACGTCCGAGTGCATCTCGTTCCTCGTGGACAAGGATTGTACCGCCGATGTGGCCGATTGTTTCCGCCGCTGGCTCAACGAGCAGACGTTGAAGACCTCCGTGCTGCTGTGGATCATCCGCAACCGTCATTCCCGCAAATTCGCCAAGATTGTTGACGGCATGGCCACACCCCGCCTGCTCGCGGCCATCTTCTACGCCATTGACAGCGAAGCCCTCCAGAGCACCGGTAACCGCCGCATTGTTCTGGCCGACGCCCTCAGCGACGATCCCGATCTCATCGCCGACCTGCTGGCCGACGCGAATGACGAAACTGCCCGCGATCTCGCGCAGACGCTGCTGTTGAATCAGGGCTTTGAAGACCTCACGAAGAAGTCCCTGCTGGCGCGCTTCATCCGTCTCTTCCCCAAGATTCAAACCCTCGTCGGTGGTGAAACCACCAGCCGGCAGGCTGAATCGCTCTTCGTTTCCCAAGACTCGCTGGATGCCCGCAAGAAGGAATACGAAAACCTCGTGCAGGTGCTCATTCCCGAAAACAAGGTCGCCATTCAGACCGCCCGCGAACTGGGCGACTTGCGCGAAAACGCCGAATACAAAATGGCTCGCCAGGAGCAGGACACCCTCCTCGCCCGCAAGTCCATGCTGGAAGGCGAGATGTCCCGCGCCCGTGTCACCGACTTCGCGGAGGCGCAATCCGAACATGTGGGAGTCGGCTCGATTGTCGAATTGTTCAACAAAGGATCGAACCACACCCATCGCTATGCCCTGTTGGGCGCGTGGGACAGCAACCCGGAAAAGGGAGTGCTTTCCTATAAGACTCCACTCGGCCAGAACCTCATGGGCAAGAAGGTCGGAGACACGGTCCGCACTGAAATCGAAGGCTCGGTCGAGGAATGGACCTTGCGCAAAATCGAGCGCTGGGTGGACGTGAAAAAATAGGATTTTGGATTTTGAACCTGGATTGAGGGGAGGCGGTGCCCGGGCTGGCCCACCATGGGTGGAATGGCCTCCGGGAGGCCTGTTTACAGGGGGGCCGTCCACAATCCAAGCTTGCTTGCCGCGTGGGAACTTGGCACATTCACCCCTTGTCATGGATGGCTCCACCCTGACTCATCCCAACCCCCTTGCTCATGCGTAATAAACTTATTTATTTTACCAGCCTGACGGCCTTGACGGCGATCTATGCGGCGACCCCCGCGGCTGCGCCCGCGGCCGGCCCGGTTACTTTACCCACCTACGGCTTCAGCATCAACGCATTTGACATGCCGACGGACGGCCCGGTTCTCCAAGCTCTGTCCATGAGCTGGCCCATGATGCCTTTGCCGTCGAACAACCAAACCCTGGCAGCGCCTTCGGTTAACGTGATTGTCTGGCCCAACAATGATGACATGAGCCAGTACGAAGCCCGTGAATCACTCGATCTGCAAATGCGCGGCCTCTCCATCAAGAGCGATGAGAAGAGTGCCGATAACACGGAGTGGAAGCTCGAATATGTTGGCGTTTCGAACAATGTGGGTATGCATTGGTATGCTCACGTGGTCAAGGATTCCGGTGCCAAAAAGCGCCTGTTTATTGCCACCGGCAGCGCGCCGGACGAAATGTGGGGCCAGTTTGGCGCTCAAATTAAGGCGTGTGTGGACAGTCTGAAGGCAACGGGCACCTCGCAAATCGCCCCGACCATGGTTCCGGTGCTCACCACGAGCCAGCCAGCCCCGGCTCCAGCCGCTACCTCGGCCAAGCCGGCAGCCTCGGGCACTGCCAAGCCAGCGGGCACGGCCAAGCCGGCGGGCACGGCCAAGTAGGCACCGTCGTTTCAAGGCAGCGGTGCTGTTGACGAGATTCCTTTAGCCCATTTGCTGCGATGAATTTGCGCAAATGCTTCCTGTTTGTGTTCGCGCTCGGGTTGTCCGCACCCTTGATGGGGGCGGACGCGTCGGCAGCGGGTACCGCCAACACTCCAGCAATGATTTCGACCGCCCAGTCCGAACTGCTGTTGTTTGCCTATTTCCAAGGGGAAAAGGATGGGCTGCATCTCGCGTGGAGTGACGACGGCTTCAAGTGGACCGCGCTCAAGGGCGGCAAAGTTTTTCTCGTTCCGCAAGTCGGCGCGGAGAAATTGATGCGCGACCCGTCCATCCAGCGCGGGCCGGACGGCGTTTTCCATTGCGTGTGGACATGCAGTTGGAACGATCACGGCATCGGCTATGCCGAATCGAAGGATCTCATTCACTGGTCCGACGAGAAATTCATCCCCTTGATGGAGACGGAGGAGAAGACGCGCAATTGCTGGGCGCCGGAATTATTCTACGACGAAGCCAACCAGCGGTGGCTCATTATTTGGTCCTCCACCATTCCCGGAAAATTTCCCGAGACGGACGGCCAGGACGCCAATCTGGCCGCCAAAAATCCCGGCTACAACCACCGGATGTATTGCGTCACGACGAAAGATTTTAAGACGTTCAGCCCGACGAAACTTTTCTTCAACCCCGGATTCAACTGCATTGACGGCGCCGTGTTTCAGGATGGGAAGAAGTTCGTCCTCGTTTTCAAAGACGAAACGAACGCGCCGTTCCCGGTGCAGAAGAATTTGAAACTGGCTTTTGCAAACCAGGCCGAGGGACCCTACGCGGAGGTTTCGGCGCCCATCACGCCCAAGGATCCACGCACGGGGGAGGGCATTTGGTCGGAGGGCCCCACGCCCGTTAGAGTCGGCAATCAGTGGCTTGTCTACTTCGATGAGTACCGCAATGGCCATTATGGTCTCATCGGCTCCACGGATTTGAAGACTTGGACCGACCTGACGGGGAAATTTACCTTACCGGCGGGCATCCGCCATGGCACCATTTTTCACGCGCCGGCGGACGTGATTGAGGCGCTAAAAAAGGTGGAGTAGGGTGGAGAAAGGGGATAAAGTTTTATCGGGCCACGCAGCTCAGTTTTATGGAATTCACTCCACAAGAGCAGAAGACGATCGATGGTTTGCGCCGCGAGCACGGACGCCAAAGGCATTGGCGGAATTGGATCAGGCTGTTTATCGGCTTTGGCAATATAGGAACGTCTATTTGGGCATCGGGAAAGGCTACGGAGTTAAATTCGATCGTCGCACTTGAACAGATTCCCGCAATCAAGCCGAATGTGGGGTCACTTCCGTTGGAGTGGAGCAATTCCCTTGTGAATTTGGACATCGCCTTATTTGCAGGTACCGCCGTGTTCTTTTGTGCGGGAGTTTTTTGTCTGACTGTTGCGATTTTCCAGTGGCGGCCAAGCCGGGAGGAGGCGTTGTTGCTAAAGTTGGTTGACCAATTGGACCAGCAGGCCAAAAATACGGGAAAAACATGAATCCACGATGGCCAAAGCGAACTGACGCCAAACCCAGGAAGGGCTGGGATGCAATTTTGGCGGAGGTTACTCCGCGTCCCGGATTAAGCTCATTGCTGGATCGGTTGGATGCAGAATATAGTTCTGAGGGCGATAAATTCCTCCCAATTAACGACGCTTCCCTGGCCGAATACCCATGACTTTGCGCGGCGGTCGCGAAGGGCGGTTGACAGCAGGTGTTTTTTTCGGCAATATCTTTGTATGTTAAAGGGAGGAGTCACGACAGTCGCCATGCGCTTGCCGCCGCGTTCCCGCGCGCGGCTGGCCGCCCGACTGATGGACAGTTTGGGCTTCGCGTCCCGCCGACAATTGGACAAGCAATGGGCCGCCGAGGTGGAATCACGGATTGACGCATATGACGCTGGCCGCATGAAGGCGGTGCCTGCCGCCACCGTTCTGGCCTACTCTGGAAAATAGTCATGAAAGTGGAGTTTGCGGAAGTGGCCATGCGTGAATATTGCGATGCCTTTGATTATTATGATGGTGCCAAAACAGGGTTGGGTCGGGAATTTCGTGACGAGATCGGAAAGGCAATGGCTCGAATCGTCGAATTTCCACTCGCGTGGTCGAAACTCTCGATTCGCACTCGGCGATGCCTGACGAACCGTTTTCCCTAAGGCATTCTTTACCAGGTCAGGAGCGACCGAATTCTTATTGTGGGCGTTATGCACCTGCGCCGCAGCCCGCAGCATTGGGCCGGTCGGCTTTAGATGCTCTTTTCAATTTGGCGATGCACGGGCGGTTTTCAGTCAAAACAACCCGCACGCCACCGGCTCAATCTCTATGGCTTCCTCGCGGTTGGGTCGCGCCACCAATCCCGGATGCGGCTCCTCGGGAAAGGGTTCCATCGCATGACCGTTTTCAATCATGTACTGGTCGCAAATTTTCATTAATGCGGTCAAACCTTCCGCGCGGCGCATGTCGTAGAGGAATTTGCCTTCGGGATCCACGGATTGCCCGACGAAATTTAAGAACTTCTTCAGCCGGCTGCCTTGCACGCGGTCGGGAATTTCGGGCGCGGCGGTGGAGAGGCGCAGGTCGTCCACATATTCGCGCAAATCGCCGAGGGTGGGTTGAAAAATTGGCCTTCCGGCGCAGGCTTCGCGGATTTGGCGGAAAATCCAGGGGTTACGGATGGCCGAGCGCCCGACCATGACGCCGGCGGCACCAGTTTCGGCGAGCACCTTCCGCGCCTTGGCCCCTGACGTTACATTACCATTCGCGAGCACCGGGCAGTTCGCGCGTTTCACTGCGTGGGCGATAAAATCGTAATGCACTTCCGCCCGGTACATTTCCTTTACCGTCCGGCCATGAACGCTGAGCAAGTCAACTTTATGCCGGTTGACGCTATCGAGCAGGGTGTCGAAATAATCGGTGGTTTCGAAGCCGATGCGCATTTTGACGGTAAAGCGGCCGGGGCATTCGGCGCGCAGCATGGCCAGAATTTCGTCCACCTTGGCCGGGTCGCGGAGCAGGCCGCCGCCAACGTTTTTGCGGTAAACTTTGGGGGCGGGGCAGCCCAAGTTCAGGTCAATGCCGGCGACGGGGTGCTTCGACAATTCGCGCACCGTGCGGGCGAGATCGGTGAGACTCTCGCCAATCATTTGCGCGAACACCGGACGGCCGGTGTCGTTTTCGGTGACGCTGGAAAGAATGTATGGCTCGAGGCGGGAGGTCTCGTGGACCCGGAAGTATTCGGTAAAGAACCAGTCGGGCGCGCCGCGTTTGGCCACGGCGCGCATGAAGGGCAGGGTGGTCACATCCTGCATGGGCGCAAGGGCCGTGGCGGGAAGACCCGGCTCCAAGAGCGAAGGCAAAGACTGGAGGGAGGAGTAAGCCACGAAGGGGAAGGCTTGAATTTTGAATTACGAATTTTGAAACCTGAGTCGAACGAATCCCCGAAGCAAAAACTGGTTTTCGAAATTCGAAATTCGAAATTCGAATTTCCGATTTTAGTTTTCCTGTTTGAGGATTCGCTCGAGGATTTCGGTCATGTCCTCGACGGTGTCGAGGACCTTGCGGGCGGCGTAAATCGGCTTCTTGGCCTGGAGCGCCAGTACCATCGAATCGCTGGGCCGGGCGTCCACCTCGATGACCTTTTTGCCGATTTCGTTTTGCATTTGCAAAATGATGCGCGCAAAAAACGTCCCGGCGTCCACGTCATTGATGATGACCCGCTCGACCGTCACCCCGAGCGCGCCGAAAATGTGGCCAATGAGGTCATGCGTCAGCGGGCGGTCTTTCTTGACGTCATTGATGGTCATCTGAATCGCGTTGCCGATGGACTGGTCCACGTAGATGACAAAAGTCTTCTGCTTGCCGCCGAGGAAAATCGCGCAGCCGTTGGACGTGGGCATCACGCCCCGGATGGTGACCTCCTCGACGTCATTCTTCATGCTGGCAGTATTCACCAGAAACGGCCTGACCGCAAGCGCACAGGTGGGGGCGGATTAGGCGCGGTCGCGCGCCCGGTGGGGGCAAGGCCTTGACGCATGGTGATTTTGTGCTTAATCAGCCGTGGGTATGAAACCAGCCACCACCCCGATTGCTCCCGTCGCCCTTGCCACCTGGGCCCACGGCCTGGCCGCCAACGCCGCCGCGTGGAAAATTTTGGCGGCCGGCGGCCGGGCGCTCGACGCCGTTGAGCAAGGGGCGCGGGTGGTCGAACAGGATCCGAAGGTAAATAACGTCGGCTATGGTGGGCTGCCGGATCGTGACGGCGAAGTCACGCTCGATGCCTGTATCATGGATGAAAACGGAAATTGCGGAGCCGTGGTGTTTTTGCGGCATTTCAAGAATGCGGTGTCCGTGGCGCGCCTGGTCATGGAAAAAACCCCGCATGTCATGCTGGCCGGGGAGGGCGCCGCACAACTGGCGCTGGCCCATGGGTTTAAATGTGAAGAGCTGCTGACGGCCAAAGCCCGGACGGCCTGGGAAAAATGGCGCCGGGAAAGCCAAGGCCGGATGGAGAAAATTGATGACAAGAACCACGACACCCTCGGACTGCTGGCCTTGGACCAACAGGGTAATATTTGCGGCTCCTGCACCACCAGCGGCACGGCGTGGAAATACCATGGCCGGGTCGGCGATTCGCCAATTATTGGCGCGGGGTTGTTTGTGGACAACGACGTGGGCGCTGCGGCTGCCACGGGCAAGGGCGAGGCGGTGATGAAAATCGCCGGGGCGATGGTGGTCGTTGAGGCGATGCGCCGGGGTTTGAGCCCGCATGATGCCTGTCGCGAGGCCATTCAACGCATTGCCCGAAAGCAACGTGACTACAAAACTTTTCAAGTGGGCTTCATTGCCCTGAACAAGCAGGGTGAATGCGGCGCCTTCAGCATCAAGCCGGGCTTCGAATATGCCGTCTGCCGGGCGGGCAGGAATAAACTCTTTCCAGCCGAGAACCTGGCGTAAGGGATGGGCCGCCGCAATGGCCCGGCCACGATATTTGATTGGCCTAAGCTTGCGCGTTCGCATCCCGCCACCTAGTCTCCAGCCGTGGCTGTCACCCCTCCAGTTGTCCCGCCGCCGAATCTGTACCTCGCCGGATTCATGGGCACCGGCAAATCCGCGCTCGGCCGCAAGCTGGCCGAAGTGAAGGGGCTGCGCTTCATTGATTCGGATGACGTCATTGCGCGCGCCGCGAACAAGCCCATCGCCCAGATATTTGCCGAAGAGGGCGAGGCTGAGTTTCGCCGGATGGAGCGGGAATTTATCGAACACGGCCACCCGGCGCGCGGCTGTATCGTGGCGTTGGGCGGCGGGCTGGTCGCGCAGGCGGGCATGATTGAGGCCCTGCGCGCCAGGGGCATCCTGGTCTGCTTGATTGCCTCGCCGGAGACCATTCTCCACCGCACGCGCAACAATCCGTCACGACCGTTGCTCAATGTGCCCGATCCGGCGGCGCGCATCCGGGAATTACTTGCCGAGCGGGAACCTTTTTACCAGCGGGCCGGTACGTGCATCATGACGGACGGACGCTCGCTGAACGACCTGCTGACGCACCTCGAACGCATCTATCACCGCGAGGCGCGGAATTATCCGGCGAAGGCGAGTTAGGAATTATGATTTAAGATTTATGAAATGCATCCACCGACAAGAAGGCGACAGCCATCCACCTGGCGAGAAACGAGGAAGCTTATCCAGGATGTGTCGTCGTCCAACTTCATAATTCTTAAATCATAATTCTTAAATCTTGCGGAAGAACCCCCGCATTTTGTCCAGCACATCCGCCGGTGGCCGCACGGGTTCGCCGGCGGCGTTGACGAAGGCGTGCACGGTGTGGCCGGTCAGGCAAAGATCGGGGCCGCGGCGGAGTTCATATTCAATGCGCAGGCGGGCGGTGGGCCGCTCGCGTACGATGACGAGCAAGTCGAGGCGGTCGTCAAAAAAAGTGGGGCGCAGAAAATTGGCGTGGGCCTCGAGCACCGGCAGCCGGTAGCCACGCTTCTCGAGTTCGCGATAGGGCAGGCCCAGTTCGTCCATCATCTGCACGCGGCCGACTTCGAACCAGGTGAAGTAATTGCCGTGGTAGGTAAAGCCCATCATATCTGTCTCGGCATAGCGCACGCGGAGGGCCGTGGTCGAAGTGATCATTCTGGTAATGTAAAATGAGAAATGAGAAATGCAAAATGAAAACCAAGTGCCCCAAGGGCCTTCAATCCTGGCAATTTTGCATTTTGCATTCTTCATTCTTCATTCTACATTGTTTCCATGTCCCTCACTCTGCGGCAGCGCTTTGGCGCCTATTTCATCGGCTTTGGCATCGGCTGCGTCATTGTTGCCATTATCTTTTCCATTCGCGGCCTGCCGCACAAATCAGAATACGAGCCGCCCGCCCCCGGCGTCATCCGCCGCCAAGTGCCCGGGGTGCTCGCGCAACTGGCGCAATCGGGCCAGCCCATTGAGGGCGACTATGTGTTGTCCCGTGAAGACAGCCGGAAACTGGGACGGATCGACCCAGCCACGGGCCGCTTCTACCGCGCCGTTGTCGTGGCCGGGCTCGACCCGGGAGCATTCATTCGCGTCGAGGAGCAGTCGTTCAACAAAGAACCGGACAAGGTGGTGGACGTGAAATTCATGTTCGCCGACCAGGTCCGCGCCCAGCTCAAGCCCGACACGGATACCAAGGCGTTGGCCGAGGCCATGGCTCCGTTCGGCTGGCACTACGTGGGTGCCAAGGGCCCGGATGGCTGGGTAACGATTTCACTGAAAGACCACGATGTCCGTTGCGCGCCCGTCGCGGTGGCGCAATTGCAGGCGTGGTCGCAGTGGGTCATTACTGCCGAGCCGGATTATTTGCCGGCACCGACGTTGCCTAGTAGCCGATAACTTGAATTCCCGCCGCCCTGGCCTCCGCGAGAACCGCATCCTTCTCGAGAATCAAGGTCGCCCCGGCTTCGAGGGCGGCGGCGCTGATTTTCGCCTCGCGCATCACGTCGAGGGTGCCGCGGCCGAACACCGGCACGTCAAAGCGGAAGTCCTGCTTGGGCTTCGCCGTTTTGACAAAGAGGGGTTCCTTGGCCCCGAATTCGCCCGCGCGGCGCAGCATTTTATCCGTGCCTTCAAAGGCTTCGACTGCGAGCACCGTGCCGCCGCTGACGACCACGCCCTGGCCGATGTCCAATTGCGCGACGGACCGGGCGAGGCGCACGCCGTGGGCCAGAGTTTCGTCGTCCACGCGCGCGCGGCCACCGGTCATGACGTCTTCGGTGGCGAGTTCAAGGTCGAGAAAGGCGCGGGCGTCGAGGAGATGGATGCCGAGATGTTCGATTTCCTTCGCGATGGCGCCAAAGATGCTTGCGGCGTTGCGTTCCTTGAGACTGGCGAGAATCGCGATGGCCTTCAGGTCGGGATGCAGTCCGTCAAAGAGCCGGCGCGGGCGAATTTGCCCGGCCATGATGGCCGCGGCCGCCTCAAAACGACGCAGGGACTTGAGCATGTGGCCGAGCTGGCCGACTTTGATCATATCGCGTTCGCCCGTGGGGAAAGAGTCCACCAGTTCCGGTGCGGTTTCGTCGTGGAACGCGATGAGCCTGACTGGAACGCCGGCGGCCCGCAGCGCCCCGACCGTCAATTGCGGATACAAACCGCGCCCGGCAATGACTGCCACCGGCTTGGCCAAATCAAAATCTCTGGGCAGGAACCGCGAACGGCCCGACCGGGAAACTGGCGCGGCACTGAGGTGGGATTGCTTCAATGGTAGCGGGGGTCGTCGGCCGACATCTGCTGCGGGAAGGAAAAGGGGACCCGTTGATAAACGGTGGAATTCTTGCCGCTGCCAATGAACGTCAACCGGTTTTCCACGGTGCGCGCGGCCGTGAGCCAGCCGTTGAGCCGGTCATTATTTTCTGCGGTGATGGCGGAAGTCTTGAGCGGGTATGTTGCATGCAGGTCCGGGCGGGCCAAGGTTGACGTCTGGCCCCCCAGGATGGTGTCGTGGAAGCCCGTTTCCGGTACTTTTACATCAACCGTGCCATCGAACAAGGTGACGGTAAGTTTGTCCGCTTCCACCTGCACCACGAGCGATTGGGAATGGAAGGTCAGTTGCGCAAGGGGCGTGACCAGGGTTAAACTGGAAGTGGGCACCGGCTTGCGCCCCGAAACGGCCAGCGTACCAAGCGCCAAATTCAGGCGCAGGGTGCTTCGCGAGGGCTCGTAGTCGCGGTCATGGTCCGTAAGAAAAATGGGATCCTGGGTGAATTCATCCAAGGTCATGCGCCCGCCGGCCGGAAGGTAGAGGGCGTCACCATTGGACAAAATGAGCGCCAGCGCCTCGTCCGCAGGCACCGTGAGCAATTGTCCGCTGGCCGGGAAATTCTCTCCGCGGGTCAACGGGCGGGTTTTGGCTCCCGGGCTTCCGGGCAATATGGTGGTGCCGGCGCGGACCGTTTGCGCGAAAATCATGCCCGGGCGCGGACTGGTCGCCGCGGGGGCCTGCGCCGGCGCCGGGGTATCGCCAGTGGCGGCCAACGCCACAAGAAGTAAAAGGCACCATTTCATTTCACCACCAGATTATAGATTTTTCCGGGCACGTAAATTTCTTTTACGATGGTCTTTCCCGTTAGATGCGGGATGACGCGCTCGTGGGCCTGGGCGAGGGCCGCGACTTCCGCCGCGGTGGCCGTGACTGGAACTTCGATATCGCCGCGCAGCTTGCCGTTGACCTGAATGGCTACTTTGGCGGTGTCGCGCACGATTTTCGCGGGGTCGAACATTGGCCAGGGGTGGCTGGCGACGCTGGGCGTGCCGCCGAGTTTTTCCCACAGTTCCTCGGCCAGGTGCGGGGCGAGGGGTGCCAGCAGCTGCGTGAAGATGCGCGCGGTGGCGAGCGTGTAGCGCGGCTGGGCGGAGAGATGGTTGAGCAGAATCATCAACTGCGAAACGGCGGTGTTGAAGCTCAGCGTCTCGAAGTCGTGGGTAACTTTCTTGATGGCCTCGTGCACCGCGCGCGCGGTTGGGGCATCATCATCCCCGTCGCGGGCGAGTTTGGCGGCGGGGTTGCCTTCGGCATCAATGAATTCGCGCCACACCCGCCGGGTGAACCGCACCGCGCCCTCGACGCTGGAGCTGTTCCAGGGCTTCTCGGCCTCGACCGGCCCGAGAAACATGAGGAAAATGCGCAGCACATCGGCACCATGCTCGGCGATGAAGTCGTCGGGATTGACGACATTGCCGCGGCTCTTGGACATTTTTTGGCCATCTTCGCCGAGCAACATCCCTTGGTGGAACAATTTCGGAAATGGTTCCGGTGCTTTGACTACGCCAATGTCATGGAGGAATTCGTGCCAAAAGCGGGCGTAAAGCAGGTGCAGAACGGCGTGTTCCGCGCCGCCGATGTAGATGTCCGGCATGCCCCAGTAGGCTTCCTGCGCGGGATTGAGGAGAAACTTCTCGTCCTGCGGATTGAGGTAGCGCAAATAATACCAGCAGGAGCCGGCCCATTGCGGCATGGTGTTGGTTTCCCGCATTCCCGCGACCCAGGCTGGTCCGGATTTTTCACCCGAGACAATTTCTCCGGTTTCCAAATTGACCTGCACATGCAGCCAGGCGTCCGCCTTGGACAACGGGCTCTCGCCGGTGCCGCTGGGCTGATAGTTGGCGATTTGCGGCAATTCCAGCGGTAGCGCGGAGGAGGGCAGGGGAATGGCGATCCAGCGGACGCCGTCTTTTTGAAAAGTGATGAGGGTTTCGGGCGCGAACTCGCGCAGGGGGCTGTTGGGGTAGTGACTCAGTTTTGCGTAATCCACCGCGCGCACCCAGACGATCGGGAAGGGTTCGCCCCAATAGCGCTGGCGGGAGAACAGCCAGTCGCGGAGTTTAAAGTTTACGGTGGCGTGGGCTTGATCCTTGGCCGCGAGGTCGGCGGTGATGCGCTTCTTGCCCTCGAGCGATTCGAGCCCGTTGTAAGGGCCGGAGTTCACCATGACGCCAACATCCGTAAACGGCAGTTCAGGCGTCTCCTTGCCGGCGGGTGCGGCGATGACGGGGATGATTTCCAGTTGGAATTGTTTGGCAAACGCGAAGTCGCGGTCGTCATGCGCGGGCACGGCCATGATGGCGCCAGTGCCGTAAGTCATGAGCACGTAGTCGGAAATCCAAATGGGAATTTCGCGGCCATTGACGGGGTTGACCGCATACGCGCCGGAGAAAACGCCTGTCTTGGTCTTGGCCAATTCCGTGCGATCCATGTCGCTCTTGGAGCGCGCTTGATCCTGGTAAGCGGTGACGGCCGCGCGCTGCGCGGGCGTGGTGATTTTCGCCAGCAGCGGGTGTTCGGGGGCGACGACCATGTAAGTCGCGCCGAAGAGCGTGTCGGGCCGGGTGGTGAAGACGACGAGTTCCTCGCCGGGGAAGTCGCGCAGGGCGAAATGAACTTCGGCGCCCTCGGAACGGCCGATCCAGTTGGTCTGCAGTTTCTTCGTGGACTCGGGCCAGTCCAACTTTTCCAGACCGGCGAGCAATTTGTCGGCGTAGGCGGTGATGCGCAACACCCACTGGCGCAGGTTGCGGCGTTCGACCGGAAAATTCCCGCGCTCGGAGCGCTGGCCTTCGCTGGTATTGAGCACTTCCTCGTTGGCGAGCACCGTGCCCAATTGCGGACAATACCACACGGGCTTTTCATCCACATAGGCCAGGCCGTGTTTGAAGAGTTGGAGAAAAATCCACTGCGTCCAGCGAAAGTAATGCGGGTCGGTGGTGTTGACCTCGCGCTCGCGGTCATACACAAAGCCGAGCTTGCGCAGTTGCTCGCGGAAGCGATTGACGTTTTTGACGGTCGTTTCGCGCGGGTGGGTGCCGGTTTTAATGGCATATTGCTCGGTCGGCAGGCCAAAGGCGTCCCAGCCGGTGGGGTGGAGGACGTTGTGGCCCTGGGCGCGCTTGAAGCGGGCGAGGATGTCCGTCGGGAAATAGCAGACCGGGTGGCCGATATGCAGGCCTTCGCCGGAGGGGTAGGGGAACATGTCGAGCACGTAGTACTTCGGCCGGGCGCGGCCCACGGCGTCATCGCGCGCGGAGAAGGTGCGGTCGGTCTGCCAAAACTCCTGCCAGCGCGCCTCGGCGCGCTTGAAGTCATACTCGGATGTGCTCGTGGCCATGGGTGAAAACGGGAGAGCTTGGCGGGTTCGGGCGGCGGGGTCAAACCAAACGCGGGAGAGTTCTCATGTGAATTTGCAGCCCGCTTCCGACCGTTCGCCAATGTCTTGATATTACTTTTGATTTAAGTATAGAGTATCAACCTGCCTTTCCATGGCCCTAACCGAAAAGATCCAACACTATGTCGAGAAGCTGCCTGCGTCCGAACAGGCGGAGCTATTGGACTACGTCAAACGCCTCTCGGCCAGGAAGAAGCGGTCAACGGTTGGCAAAGCGGAGGAATCCTGGCATGAATTTTCTCTGAGTTCCGCCCTGCGCGGAATGGAAGATGAGGCGAGCCCTGAATACAGCGCCGCCGACCTTAAAATTTGTCTCGCCTGAGACAAACTGGCCGTGTTGACAATGAGGGTCGCAAAGGCAATGCTTCCGGCGTGAGGGCCTTTTTGTTTTTGATCGTACTCTTTTTGGCTGGCTGTGCTTCAAGTCTGCCACTTCCTGCGCAAGAATCAGACGCGCAGGCCGAAGTTGAAAAATGGATACCACTTGGCACTCCTGCAGATAGCGCCCGTCAAATTATGGAGCAACACGGGTTTAAGTGTACCACCAACAAACTTTCGGGCGACGGTGATGCCGGCCAACTTTATTGTGATCTTAAAAGTTCTCTCGGTTTTTGGGGAGTGAGGCGGTGGCAGGTGAATATGCTCATCAGGAATGACCACATTAGCTCGATTAACGTCTCCGTCGGGATAGTCGCACTTTGAATTGGCAGCATATGCCTGGGCCATATGAGAACGTAGGGCTTGACGCGGTCAAACTGGACAAGGCAATAAAGCGCAATCCTACTTCGCCTTCAAAATCGGCT
>Ga0265319_1001303_pt1 | contig 15094 bp, 14 predicted proteins | sample 4824metaG_FD_192443 | JGI IMG/M metagenome (GOLD analysis project Ga0265319, IMG submission 192443) | Rhizosphere microbial communities from Carex aquatilis grown in University of Washington, Seatle, WA, United States - 4-8-24 metaG | ecosystem: Host-associated > Plants > Roots > Rhizosphere >...
TCATCGCAAGCTCGCACATCCAAGCAACCAAAGCACGCTTAAGCCCCAACGACGGCCCGCAGGCAGCTGCCGGCGTCGCAGCTTCCGCCCGAGCGGAGCGCAGAAGCTAGGAGAGAGCTGGGCGCCCGAGTCGGCCTCGCCCCGAGCGCGGAACGCTGCTGGTGGCGCGAGGCGCGAGCTTGGACTGCGAGACGTATGTTTCATCGTCTCGCAGGGCAAGACTCGACGCCTCGACGCCTGCCACAAACGCCCACACAACACGAAGGGCGCCTTCGACAAAAGGCGCCCTTCGCGAATGACTTGGCTGGACAAGACCTCGACCAGAGGGACGGCGCAAGCGCCGGTGCCGGAGGGACCAGTACCGGCACTGGTCGAGGCGGTGTCTCGGTGTGGACTCCGCTAGGCGGGGCCAGCCTTCCGACCTAGTGGCCGGACACCTCCAGGGTCCCGCAAGGACTGTCAGTCAACGTACGGACCACCTCCTTTCTCTGGTGATCCCAATGTAGCGAACGCGCCCGACGGCGAAAAGAGAATCCTCTCAGGCTTCTTCGCCGCCGTCGTGGGCGTCCGGCACGTCGGCCTCGTCTGAGCCCAGCGCCGGCGGCTCGTGCGAGGCGCCATTGCCCTCGGGCCCGAGGTCGGCCGGGTGGGCGGGGTCCAATGGCAGCTCGTCGGCGCCGGTGTCCGGCTCGGACTCGACCACCAGCGCGATCGCGCGCACGAGGTCATCCTCGCGCACGTTCATCACGCGCACGCCGGTCGCCGAGCGGCCCTGCTGGGAGATGCCGCGCACGCCGGTGCGCTGGACCATCCCGGACTGCGAGATGAACACCAGCTCCTGATGCTCGCGCACCACCAAAGCCCCCGCCAGGCCGCCCTTCGCCTCGGTCAGCTTGATCGTTCTGACGCCCATCGCGCCGCGGGAGGTCTTGCGGTACTGGTCGATTCTCGTGCGCTTGCCGTAGCCGTTCTCGGTCACGACCAGCAGATCTTGGTCGTCGCGCGCGATGTCCATCGCGATGACCTCGCCGCTGCCGACGTTCATGCCGCGCACGCCGCTCGTGTCGCGGCCCATCGCGCGGGCGTCCTCCTCGCTGAAGCGGACGGTCAGTCCGGCGCGCGAGACGATGATGACCTCGTCGCCTTCGTCGACCCGCCGCACGGCGACCAGCTCGTCGTCGTCTCTGATCGAAATCGCGATGATGCCGTCGGCTCTGATCGGCGTGTTGTATCTCTGCAACTCGGTCTTCTTGACCGTGCCGTTGCGGGTCGCGAACAGCAGGTACGGCGCCTCGGAGAAGTCGCGCGTGGAGAGGACGGACTGCACCCGCTCGCCTTCGCGCAGCGGCAGCAGGTTCACCAGGGCGCGGCCCTTCGCCGTGCGCTGCGCCTCCGGCAGCTCGTAGACCTTCAGGCGGTAGACCTTGCCGCGGTTCGTGAAGAACAGCAGGAAGTCGTGCGTCGAGGTCACGAACAGGTGCTCGATGTAGTCGCCGTCCTTCATGTCCATCCCGGTCACGCCGACCCCGCCGCGGCGCTGCTGGCGGTAGGTCGCGAGCGGCAGCGACTTGATGTAGCCGCTGTTCGTGATCGTGATGACCATCTGCTGGTCGGCGATCAGGTCCTCGATGTCGATCTCGCCCTCGGCGTGGGAGATCTGCGTGCGGCGCTCGTCGCCGTAGGCCTCGGCGATCTCCTGCAGCTCCTCGCGCACGATCGCCATCACGCGCAGCTCGTCGCCGAGGATCGCGCGCAGCTCGGCGATCCGCTCGAGGATGTCGGCGTGCTCCTGTCTGATCTTGTCGACCTCGAGCGCCGTGAGGCGGCCGAGCGTCATCTGCAGGATCGCCTCGGCCTGGCGCTCTGACAGCTCGAACTTGTTGACGAGGTTGACGCGCGCCGTCTCGCGGTCGGGCGAGCTGCGGATCGTCGCGATGACCTCGTCGAGGTTCGCGAGCGCGATCAGCAGGCCCTCGAGGATGTGCGCGCGGTCCTCCGCGTGACGCAGCTCGAACTTCGTGCGGCGGACGATCACCTCGCGCTGGTGGTCGACGTAGCGGCCGATGACCTCGCGCAGCGAGAGCGTCTTGGGCACGTTGTCGACGAGCGCGACCATGTTGACGCCGAACGTCGTCTGCATCGGCGTGTGCTTGTAGAGCTTGTTCAGCACGACCTTCGGGATCGCGTCGCGCTTGAGCTCGATGACCAGCCGCATCCCGCGCCGGTCCGACTCGTCGCGCAGGTCGCTGATCTCGGGGATCTTCTTGTCGTGGACGAGGTCCGCGATCTTCTGGATCAGGCCGCCCTCGCCGCCCTTCTTCACCTGGTAGGGCAGCTCGGTGACGATGATCGCCTCCTTGCCCTGCGACAGCGGCTCGATGTGCGCGCGCGCCTGCAGGCGCACCTTGCCGCGCCCCGTCTCGTAGGCGCTATGAATTCCGCTCGTGCCGAGGATCACGCCGCCGGTCGGGAAGTCCGGGCCTGGGATATGTCTCATCAAACCCTCGACCGAGATCGCGGGATCGTCGATGTACGCGATCGTCGCGGCGACAGCCTCTCTCAGCGAGTGCGGCGGGATGTTCGTCGCCATGCCGACGGCGATGCCCGCCGACCCGTTGACGAGCAGGTTCGGAAAGCGCGCCGGGAGCACGAGCGGCTCCTGGTTCTGCCCGTCGTAGTTGGGCCCGAAGTCGACGGTGTCGGCGTCGATGTCGCGCAGCATCTCCGTCGCGATGCGGGCGAGGCGCGCCTCCGTGTAGCGCATCGCGGCGGCGGGATCGTCGTCGACGGAGCCGAAGTTGCCCTGCCCGTCGACGAGCGGATGGCGCATCGAGAAGTCCTGCGCCATGCGGACGAGCGTGTCGTAGATCGACGAGTCGCCGTGCGGGTGATACTTGCCCATCGTGTCGCCGACGATGCGCGAGGACTTCGCGCGCGGGCGGGTCGGCTGCAGGCCGGCCTCGTTCATCGCGAACAGGACGCGGCGGTGGACGGGCTTCAGGCCGTCGCGCACGTCGGGCAGCGCGCGCCCGACGATGACGGACATCGCGTAGTCGAGATACGCCGAGCGCATCTCCTCCTCGAGCGCGCGCAGCTCGAAGTTGCCGCCGCTCAGCTGATCCGTAGCGCTCATTGAATTACACGTCCAGGTTGGTCACGAGGCGGGCGTTCTCCTCGATGAAGTCGCGCCGCGGCTCCACCTGGTCGCCCATCAGCATCGAGAAGACGCGGTCGGCGGCGGTCGCGTCCTCCATCGTCACCTTCGCGAGCGTGCGCGAGGCGGGGTCCATCGTCGTCTCGCGCAGCTGCTCGGGGTTCATCTCGCCGAGGCCTTTGAAGCGGTTGATTCTCACGCCGCGGCCGGCGAGGTCCATAACGACCTGGCGCAGCTGTTCGAACGACAGCGCCTCGCCGCCGTGCTCGCCGAGGCGGATGTCGAACGGCGGCGTGCCGACCGTTCTCACGAGCTGCTCGTAGACGCGGATCAGCTGGCGGTACTCGTTGGCCTGCAGCAGCGCGCGGCGCACGTGGCGGATGCGCGCGTGGCCGGTTCTCGCCTCGACCGAGCGCACGACCAGCTCGACCGGATCCTCGGAGGCCAACTCCATCGAGTAGGGCGCGCCGTCCGCGGTCGGGCGGTTCAGCAGTTCGATCAGCTTCGCCTCGTCGGTGACGGCCTCCTCCAGGATGCCCGCCTCCTCGAGGAAGTCGACGAAGTCGTGGCGTGACATCGCACGCAGCGCGGAGGCCCAGCCGGCGTATTGCTTGAGCAGGCGGGTGTACGTCTTCCAGCGCGTCTCGGTGAGCTTGGGCTGGACGTTGCCGGAGCGGTCGCGGATCTCGAACTTCTCGAGCTTGTCGGCGAGCAAGATCTCCTCCAGCTCCGACTCTCTCTCGATGTAGCGCTCGGTCTTGCCGGCCTTCATGCGGTAGAGCGGCGGCTTGGCGATGTAGATGTAGCCGGCCTCGATCAGCTCCTGCATCTCGCGGAAGATCAGCGTCAGCGCGAGCGTGCGGATGTGGGCGCCGTCCACGTCGGCGTCCGTCATCAGGATGATCTTGTGGTACCGGGCCTTCTCGATGTCGAACTCGTCGCGCACGCCGGTGCCGATTGCTGTGATCAGCGCCTGGATCTCGTTGTTGGCGAGCACCTTGTCGATGCGCGCGCGCTCGACGTTGAGGATCTTGCCGCGCAGCGGCAGCACCGCCTGCGTCGAGCGGTCGCGGCCCTGCTTTGCGGATCCGCCGGCGGAGTCGCCCTCGACGATGAAGATCTCCGACAGCGCCGGGTCCTTCACCGAGCAGTCCGCGAGCTTGCCCGGCAGGCGCGAGTTCTCCAGCGCGGACTTGCGGCGCGTCAGGTCGCGCGCCTTGCGGGCGGCGTTGCGTGCCTGGGCGGCGGAGACGGCCTTCATGATCACCGCGCGCGCGTCCTGCGGGTTCTCCTCGAGGAACTCGGCGAGGCCCTGGTTGACGACCGACTCCACGAACCCCTGCATGCCGGGGTTGCCGAGCTTCGTCTTGGTCTGGCCCTCGAACTGCGGGTCGGCGAGCTTCGCCGAGATGACGGCCGTGAGGCCCTCGCGCACGTCCTCGCCGCTGAGGTTGTCGTCCTTCTCCTTCAGCAGGCCCTTCTCGCGGGCGTACTTGTTGAGCGTGCGCGTGAGCGCGGAGCGGAAGCCGGAGAGGTGCGAGCCGCCCTCGTGCGTGTTGATGTTGTTCGCGAACGAGAAGACGGACTCCTGGTACGACGAGTTCCACTGCATCGCGACCTCGACCGCGCCCTCCTCGCTGTCGCCGGAGAAGAAGACGATCTTTCTCTGAACGGGCTCCTTGTTCTCGTTCAGGTATCTGACGAAGTCCTCGATGCCGCCGGAGTATTGGAAAGAGACGTGTCTGCCCTCGCCGCGCTCGTCGGTGAGCGAGATTCTCAGGCCGCGCGTGAGGAAGGCCGTCTCGCGCAGGCGCTCCTCGAGCGTCGTGAACTCGTAGTCGAGCGTCTCCATGATCTCGTCGTCGGCGAGGAACGTGATCGAGGTGCCCGTGTCCTTCGTCGGCTCGCCTCTGACGAGCGGACCCTGCGGCTTGCCGCGCTCGTACTCCTGCGACCACGCGAAGCCGTCGCGCTTGACCTCGATCTGGAGCCGCTCGGAGAGCGCGTTGACGACCGACACGCCGACGCCGTGGAGGCCGCCGGAGACCTTGTAGCCGCCGCCGTCGCCGAACTTGCCGCCGGCGTGGAGCACGGTCAGCACGACCTCGACGGCCGGCTTCTGCTCCTTCTCCATGATCGCGACGGGGATCCCGCGGCCGTTGTCGGCCTCCGTGATCGAGTTGTCGGGGTGGATCGTCACCGAGAGGGCGGTGCAGTGCCCGGCGAGCGCCTCGTCGACCGAGTTGTCGACGACCTCATAGACGAGGTGGTGCAGGCCGCGCACGCCGGTCGAGCCGATGTACATGCCCGGCCGCTTGCGGACCGCCTCGAGGCCCTCGAGGACGGTGATGTCCTGGGCGTCGTACGAACGGTTCGGCTTGTCAGCCGAGGGTCTGTCGCTGGCCAACGGTCCTCCGATGACGTTGCAACGCCCCGGAGCCGCACCTGGGGAAGAGGCGCGCCGGGGCGTCGAAGACTGATGTGCACAAGGATAGCACAAGGGGGCCGCGTAACCGGCCTCGTTCGGAGCACGAATGTCCTGCAAATTCCAGAGAAAAACGGTCGTGTGAGGCCCCGCGCGGCGGCCCGCTGCGAGGCGTGCGCCGATTGCGCCTCATGCGGGCCCCCGCGATCCGGTCACGCAGCGCAGCCGCGTGACCTCGCCGTCGGCGATCGCGGCGTTCAGCTTCTCCATCAGCAGGGGGGATTGGAGGTCCAGCTCCTGCGCCCAGACGGACCCCGAGCAGGCGATCGTCACCACCCCGCCGCGGGCGCTCACCGGCGACGCCTCCCGCGCGATCACGGCCCCCGCCGCCTCGGGCCACACCCGCTGCACTTCGGCGAGCAGCGTCCGCGGCGCGAGGCTCTCCTGCAGCGGGGCGAGCGCGCTCGCGAGCGGGCGGGGCGCACGGCGGCTCATGCCGCCTCCGCCTCGGTCAGCACGGTGCCGTCGGCGACCGCCAGCCGCGTCACGTCCGGCTGCTCCGCTCCGGGGACGTGCTCCAGATCGGTCGTCGTGATGACGCTCTGCCCGCGTCCGCGCAGCAGCCCGACGAGCCGCGCCCGCCGGTCGCGGTCCAGCTCGCTCATCACGTCGTCGAGCAGCATCACCGGGATCGCCTCCCGCGTGCCGGCGATCGCCTCGCGCTCGGCCAGCAGCAGCGCGAGCAGCCCAAGTCGCTGCTGGCCCTGGGAGCCGTAGGCGCGCAGCTCGCGCCCCGCGCGCGTGAGCAGCAGGTCGTCGCGATGCGGGCCGTGGCCGCTGAAGCCCCGCTCGAGGTCCTGCGCGTGGCGCTCCGCCAGCTCCGCCGCGAGCGCGTCGGCGTCCGCCGCCTTCGAGCGCGGCCGGTAGGCGACGGCAGGATCGCCGTCGAGGCCCAGCTCGTCGGCGCGGGCGGCGAAGTGCTCGGCGACGGCCTCGATCGCCGCCCGGCGGTCGGCCATCAGCGCGATTCCGTGCCGCGCCAGCTCGCGGTCCCACGCCGACAGCGAGGAGGCGGCTGCACCGCCGGCGCGGATGCGGGCGACGAGCGCGTTGCGCTGCGCGAGTGCCTGGGCGTACGCGCGCCGCGTCGCCACGCGCGCGGGCCACAGCGCGGTGACGAGCTGATCCATGTGCGCGCGGCGCAGCGACGGCGTGCCCTTGATCAGCTCCAGCCGATCGGGCAGGAAGACGCTCACGAGCGGCCGGCCGGCGACGTCGAGCAGCCGCTCGACGCGTACCCCGTCGGCGGTCATCCGCTTCGGCTCGCCGGGCGTGAAGCCGACGCTCAGCTCGTGCAGGCCGTCCGGCGCCTCGGTCGTCACCTCGACGCGCACCACCTGCTCGCCGAAGCGCACCAGCTCGCGCTCGTTCGTCGTCCGCGACGAACGGCCGGTACAGCCAAAGTAGAGGGCGTCGAGCAGGTTCGTCTTGCCGGCGCCGTTGCTGCCCGTGACGATCGTCACGCCCGGGCCGAGCTCGACGTCGGCGGCGGCGTAGCTGCGGAAGTTGCGCATCGAGAGGCGCACGATCCGCACGGCGGCCGCCCGCCTAGACGTTGAGGCGGATCGGCATGATGAGGTAGAGGAAGCCCGGGTCGTCGGCGGCCTGGATCAAGCCCGGACGCAGCGGGCTGATCAGCTTCAGCACGATGCCGCCGGACTCGACGCCCTCGAGCCCGTCTCGCAGGAACTCGGGGTTGAAGCCGATCTCGAACGGCTCCCCCTGGAAGGCGACGGGCAGCGACTCGCGCGCTTCGCCGATGTCGGGCGTCTGTGAGGACACCGTCAATTCGCCCGGCTGGAAGGACAGCCGCAGCGGCGCGTTCTTCTGCGCCAGCAGGCTGATGCGGCGCACGACATCGGTGACCTCGCCGCCCGCGAGCGCGAGCTCGTGCTCGTACGTCTCGGGCAGCAGCTGGCGGTAGTTGGGGAACTGGCCTTCGATCAGCCGCGACGACAGCACGACGCCGGCGATCGCGAAGACGATCTGGTTCTGCCGCACGGCGACGGTGAGGTTCTCACCGTCGAGCTGCTGCACGAGGCGCGCCAGCTCCTGCAGCGCACGCGCCGGCACGTTTGCCTCGAAGGACTGCTGCAGCGGCTGCTCGAGCTGCGTCTCCTTGACGCTGAGGCGGTAGGAGTCGGTCGCGACCATGCGCAGCTCGCGCTCGGACGCCGAGACGAGGATGCCGGTGAGGACCGGGCGCGTCTCGTCGCGCGAAGCGGAGTTGGCGACCTTGAGGATCGTCTCCACGAACGCTTGGGCGGGCACGCGCACCGCGCCGGCGTCCTCCGGCTCGGGGAAGGGCGGGAAGTCCTCGCCGCGGAGCGTGCGGATGTGGAACGTCGCGTTGCCGGCGACCAGCTCGACGTCCTGCTCGGCGGTGCGCAGCTCGAGCGTCACGGTCGGTCCCGACAGCGAGCGCACGACGTCCACCAGCAGCCGCGCGGGGAGCACGATCGAGCCCTCGCGCTCGACTTGCGCCGGCAGCGGGACCCGCAGCCCGACCTCCATGTCGGTCGCGCGCAGCTCCACGCCGCCTGAGCCGGCGACGATCTGGACGCCGGAAAGCGCCTGGATCGCACCCCGCGTGGAGGCGACGCGGCTGACGGTCTGGAGCTGCGCGAGCAGCTCGTCGCGCGCGGCGGACAGCTTCACGATGAAGACCTCGGATAGGAGAGAGTCGTTGTCATAGGGAGGGTCGATATGTGCACAACCGGGCGAAATCCGCGCTGGTGCGGGGAGGATCTGCGCACACGGCCTGTGGACACGAGCGTGGGAAGTCTTTCAGGAAGGGCGGTCGGCACCGGCGGCGGTGCCGGGCTGCTGGAGGGCGGCGGTGAGGCTGCGGACAAGCTCGTGGGCCTCCGCGTCGCTGGCGATGCGCTGAGTCGTGCGGCGGCAGGCGTGCAGCACGGTGGTGTGGTTGCGGCCGCCGAAGGCGCGTCCGATCGCCGGCAGCGTCGCGTCGGTCAGCTCGCGTGAGAGGTACATCGCGACCTGCCGGGCCCACGCGACGCGCGCGCTGCGGTCGGGTGAGCTGAGTGCCTCGGGCGAGATGCCGAGCCGCTCGCACGTGGCGGCCTGGATCTCCTCCACCGTGCTCACGCGGCCGGCGACGCCGTCGGGGTAGAGCCCGTCGAGCACGTGCGTGACGAGCGCGCGGTCGATCGGCCGGCCGGTCAGCGAGTGGAAGGCGACGACGCGGATCAACGCGCCCTGCAGGGCGCGCACGTTCGTCGTGACGCGTTCGGCGATCGGCACGATCGCGTCGGGGTCGCCGAGCCGCAGCACGTCGTGGTGCACGCGCTTGCGCAGGATCGTCATGCGCGTGGCGAGGTCGGGCGGGCGGATGTCGGCGACGAGGCCGGACTCGAAGCGCTCGCGCAGCCGGTCCGCGAGGGCGTTCATGTCGCGCGGCATGCGGTCGCACGTGACGACGAGCTGGCTGCCGGTCTCGTACAGCGCGTTGAAGGTGTGGAAGAACTCCTCCTCGACCTTCGCCTTGCGCTCGAGGAACTGCACGTCGTCGATCAGCAGGATGTCCGTGTCGCGGTAACGGCGCTTGAAGTGCTCGACCGAGCTGGACTTGAGCGCCCCGACGAACTCGCCGGTGAACGCCTCGAGCGTCGTGTAGCGCACCGTGACGCCGTCGCTGTAGTCGCCGACGTAGTTGGCGATCGCGTGCAGCAGGTGGGTCTTGCCGAGGCCGGGCGGTCCGTAGAGGAAGAGCGGGTTGTAGGCCTGCCCCGGCAGCTCGGCGACCGCGAGCGCCGCGGCGTGGGCGAGGCGGTTCCCGTCGCCGATCACGAACTGGTCGAACGTGTACTTCGGGTTGAAGACGTCGCTCGGGCGGGCGGCCGGGACCGGCGCGGCCGGGCCGAAGCGGCTGTGGGCGGCTGCGGGCGCGGGAGCCTGCGGGGGGCCGGACAGCGGACCGTCGAGCGGGACGATCGTGATCGTCGTGGCTTCTCCGAGCACCGCCGCGGCGCACGTCTGCAGCACCCGCGCGAAGCGGTCGGCGACCCACGTGCGGATCTCCTCGGGAGCGCCGATCAGCAGCGTGTCGCCCTCGATCGCCCGCGCGCGCAGCGGCGCGAGCCAGAGGTGGTAGGTGGAGTCGGTGACCGCGCGCCGCAGCTCGGCTTGGATCTGGGGCCAGGTGTGCTCGAGCGCTGGGTGCACAGGCGTCGTCGACCGACTCCTCGTCGGATGGCGTTGCGGGGGGATGGAGGGACCGTGACGGCCCCGGCGGGGCGGCGAATATAGCAGCGCTGCGAGGCCGCGCTCGGCACGCTCGGCGGCTGCTTGCGAGGGAGTGCGCAAATCGCGGGAAAAAGGTCGCGGAGCTGCCGCGGCAGGTCTGCGAACAGCTGTCGAGAAGCTGTCGACAAGCCTGTGCAGAACGGGGGAGATAGTCCGCAGGCGCCGGCGCGTATACTGGCCGTTCCCGACGGCATCGTCAGGGGTGCCGGAGCCGGCCGTGTGGCCGACGCAGGCGAGGCCCCGCGCAGGAGCAGACATGAAACGCACCTACCAGCCCAAGAAGCGCAAGCGCGCTCGCACGCATGGCTTCCGCGCCCGTATGCAGACGCGCGCAGGCCGTCTGACGCTCAAGCGTCGCCGCGACAAGGGCCGCAGCCGCCTCACCGTCTGATGAGCGGTCGCCCGGGCGTCGCAGCCCGGCGAAGCAAGCGCGGGCGGCTCTCCCGCAGCGCCGAGTTCGACCGGGTCTTCCGGCAAGGACGCTCGCACGCGAACCGCGTCCTGGTCCTCTACGGCTTTCCGCGTGGGCAGGACGGCGAGCCGCGGCTCGGCCTGTCCGTGTCGCGCAGAGTCGGCGGCGCGGTCGAGCGCAACCGCGTGAAGCGGCTGCTGCGCGAGGCGTTCGAGCACGAGTCCGCGCGCCTGCCGGAGGGCCATGACGTCGTGATCGTGGCGCGGCCCGAGGCACGCGTCGTCGCCGAGCGCGACGGGCTCGAGGGTCTGCGCGCGCCGCTCGCCGAGCTGATCGACCAGCTGCGCGCGCGCGTCGAGGGCGAGCGCAGATGAGCTGGGCACGCGCCGCCGCGGTCGCGCCGATCCGCTTGTACCAGCGGGCGATCTCGCCGCTGATCCCGCCGCGCTGCAAGTACTACCCGAGCTGCTCGCACTACGCCGCGCAGGCGGTGCAGGAGTACGGCATACTGCGCGGGCTCGTCCTCGCGGGCTGGCGGCTGCTGCGCTGCAATCCGTGGAGCCACGGCGGCTACGACCCGGTCCACGAGCAGCACCTCTTCGCCTCACGTCGACCGGCAGCCCCGAGCGCCTGATCTCCCCCATGTTCACCGTCTTCGCCAATCCGCTCCAGCCGCTGATCACGGTCTGCGAAAGAGTCCTCCTGTTCTTCCACGACACCGTGGGGACGGGCTGGGGCCTCTCGATCATCCTGCTGACGATCTCGGTGCGGCTCGTCGTGCTGCCGCTGACGCTGAAGCAGGTCACGTCGATGCAGCGTCTCCAGGTGCTGGCGCCGGAGATGAAGGCGATCCAGGCGAAGTACAGAGACGACAAGCAGCGCCAGCAGCAGGAGATGATGAAGTTCTACCGGGAGAACAGAGTCAACCCTCTGGCCTCCTGCCTGCCGCTGGTCTTCCAGCTGCCGTTCTTCTTCGCGCTGTACTACATGCTGCGCAAGGATCTGAAGCTGGACATGTGCCCCGGCATCGAGGGGTATGCGGCCTCGCAGCACGCGAGCGTGGCCAACGTCACCTGCTCGCAGTTCGCCGACTCGTCCTACGCAGCCGCGCACCACATCACGGTCGCGGACCCGAGCTTCCTCTTCATCCCGGACCTGACGGCGAAGGCGACCGGCGCGGTGCTGATCACGCTGATCGTGCTCTACATCGCGAGCCAGCTCGGCTCGGGCCTGCTCAGCTCCTCCGCGATGACGGACAGAAACCAGCGGATGCTGATGCTCGGCCTGCCGCTCATCTTCGTCACGTTCATCATCCGCTTCCCGGCCGGTCTGATGGTCTACTGGATCACCACGAACTGCTGGACGATCGTGCAGCAGCTGATCGTGCGCAAGACGGTCGGGGTGCCGAATCGGCCGGCGCTCGCGACGGCGGGCGCTCCCGCCGGCGCCGCGGCCTTGACCGGCGGCAGGCGCAGGGGCGGCGGCGACGGGAAGGATGGGGCGACGGCGGCCAAGGCCCCGCCGGACAAGGGCGCGGGTCCTGCCAAGGCGCAGGCGCCGGCGGCGAAGGGCGCCGCGAACGGGGCATCGGCAGGCGGCACGCCGCCGTCGCGCAGAAAGAAGAAGCGGACGGGGCGGCGCCGATGAGCCCGCGCAAGGACAGCGACGCCGCGGAGCGCGTGCGCCGGATGCTCGAGGAGATCGTCGAGGCGGTCGGCGTGGTCGCCACGATCGAGGTGTCGGAGGACGCGGACGGCCTGCGCGCGAACCTCGACGGCGAGGATCTCGGACTGCTGATCGGCCGCCACGGCCAGACGATCGACGCGATCCAGCACCTCGCCTATCGGGTCGCCTACCGCGGTGAGGACGAGCGCAAGCGTGTGACGGTCGACGCCGCGGGCTATCGCGAGCGCCGCGCGACGCTGCTGCAGCAGGACGCGGACGAGGCGGCCAACGAGGCGCTTCGCACCGGCGAGCCGGTCGCGCTCGACGCGATGAATGCGGTCGAGCGCCGTGTCGTGCACGAGTACCTGCGCGATCGCGACGGGATCGAGACGTACAGCGAGGGCGCCGAGCCCGACCGGTATCTCGTCGTCGCCCCCGCGGGCGAGTAGCGCCCGGGCGGTCGTCGGGACGCGCCGTCGCGTTTCACGTTTTACATGACGGTGAAACAGATTCCGAGGCGATGGCGTCCCTGACCTCGTTCGAGCGCGGCCTGCTGGTGGGGATCCTCATCGGCGAGGGGTCGTTCGGCGGTGACGGCAAGCAGCCGCAGATCACGCTGCGCATGCACACCCGCCACGAGGCGCTCTTCAGATGGCTGATCGAGGCGTTCCCCCGCACGAAGCTGTATGGGCCGTACCACCACGGGGAGCGCTCGTACTACCAGTGGATGGCCCGCGGCCAGGCGCTCGTCGAGGACGTGCTGCCGATCCTCGAGGACGCGCTCGGACCCGAACTGGACGGTCACGCCGCCGCGCGCTTCGACGCCATGCGCACGACCTACGCCGACTACATCGCCCGCGTCCGCGCACGCGCGGCATCCACGTCGTGACGCTCGGGCCGGCGGTCGAGCGCGAGCTGGCTGGGCTGGCCGATCGTTACACGCTGCCTGCGGCCGCCCCCGCGCAGCTCGCAGCGCTCCTGACCGCGCTCGCCGCCGATCCGCACGCGCCGACGACCGTCCGCACGCCGGCGGAGGCGGCGCGCACCCACCTCGCCGACTCGCTCGTCGCGCTGGACCTGGACGCCGTCCGAGACGCGACCAGAATCGCTGATCTCGGTGCGGGGGCGGGCTTCCCCGGGCTCGCGCTGGCGGTCGCCCTGCCCGCGGCGCGGGTCGTGCTGGTCGAGAGCGTCGCGCGAAAGTGCGCCTTCATCCGCACCGCTGCGGAGGCTGCACAGCTGACGAACGTCGACGTCGTCGCCGACCGCGCCGAGTCGTGGAGCGCCGGCCTCGGCACGCGCGATCTCGTGACCGCACGGGCGCTCGCACCGCTCGCGGTCCTCGCCGAGTACGCCGCGCCGCTGCTGCGCGAGGGCGGCGCGCTCGTCGCCTGGAAGGGTCGCCGCGACGAGCAGGAGGAGCTGGAGGCGGTCGTGGCCGCGCAGGAGCTGGGGCTGGCACTGGAGGAGGTCCGCCCCGTCCACCCGTACGCCGCCGCCGAGCACCGCCACCTGCACGTCCTGCGCAAGGTCGCGCCGACGCCCGACCGCTTCCCCCGCCGGCCGGGGATGGCACGGAAACGCCCGCTCGGAGCGCGGAACCAGCCGACCTCCGACCGTGTTCGCCGCTACCGTGACAGCGATGCCTGACCGCGCCCCCGCCGCATGAGCACCGTCTACGCGATCGCCAACCAGAAGGGCGGGGTCGGCAAGACGACGACGGCCGTGAACCTCGCCGCCTGCATCGCGGAGGCCGAGTACGAGGTGCTGCTCGTCGACATGGATGCGCAGGCGAACGCGACCGTCGGCCTCGGCCTGCCGAAGGACGCCACGCCGAGCGTTTACGACGTGCTCGCCGGCGACGCCGTGCTCGCGGACGCGATCCGCCCGACGACGATCGCGCACCTCTCGATGGTCCCCGCGAGCCCCGACCTCGCCGGCGCGAACGTCGAGCTGCCGCGCATCGAGGGCTTCGAGCATCGCCTGCGCGACGCGCTCGTCTCCGTCCGCGACCGCTACGACTTCACGATCCTCGACTGCCCGCCGTCGCTCGGGCCGCTGACCGTCAACGCGCTCGTTGCCGCCGATCGCGTGATCGTCCCGGTGCAGGCCGAGTACTTCGCGCTCGAGGGCCTCGCCGGCCTGCTCGACACGCTCTCGCTGATCCAGCGCGAGCTGAACCCGCGCCTCACGATCGCCGGCATGGTGCTGACGATGCACGACGGGCGCACGCGCCTCGCGCAGGACGTCGAGCACGAGGTCCGCTTGCACTTCCCCCAGCTCGTGTTCGACACCGTGATCCCGCGCAACGTGCGCATCGGCGAGGCGCCGAGCTTCGGGCAGCCGGTGATCCACCACGACCCGCACTGCGCCGGCTCCGACGCCTACTTCGAGCTGGCGCGGGAGGTGGCGGCGCGTGGCTGAGAAGCCGCCGAAGAACGGCGCCCACCGCAAGGCGGACTTCCAGGAAGCGCTTCCGCGCAGAGCGGCGGCCAAGACGCGCGGCATGGGCAAGGGCCTCGCCGCGATCCTCGCCGCCTCACCGAGGGAGGAACCGGAGGAGCTGCGCCAGCTCGCGGTCGAGACGATCGGCCCGAACCCGAACCAGCCGCGCCGCCACTTCGACGAGGAGGCGCTGACGGCGCTCGCCGCGTCGCTGGAGGCGCGCGGCGTGCTGCAGCCGGTGCTCGTGCGCCCGCTCGCGGGCGGTTTCTACGAGCTGATCGCCGGCGAGCGCCGCTGGCGCGCGGCGCAGCTCGCGGGCCTGAGACAGATTCCCGCGATCGTCCGCCACCACGACGACGCGGCCTCGCTCGAGCTGGCCGTGATCGAGAACATGGCGCGCGAGGACCTCAACCCCGTGGAGGAGGCTCGCGCCTGCGCCGCGCTCGTCGACGAGTTGGGGCTCACGCGCGAGGACGTCGGCCGCCGCGTCGGCCGCAGCCGGGTCGCCGTCTCGAACCTGATCCGCCTGCTCGACCTGCCCGACGAGGCGCTCGGGCTGGTCGAGCGCGGAGACCTCAGCGAAGGCCACGGCCGCGCGCTGCTGCTGGCGAGAGACCACGACGCGCGGCGGCGCCTGGCGCGCGACGCCGCTGCCGCGGGCTGGTCG
>Ga0265319_1001304_pt1 | contig 15080 bp, 17 predicted proteins | sample 4824metaG_FD_192443 | JGI IMG/M metagenome (GOLD analysis project Ga0265319, IMG submission 192443) | Rhizosphere microbial communities from Carex aquatilis grown in University of Washington, Seatle, WA, United States - 4-8-24 metaG | ecosystem: Host-associated > Plants > Roots > Rhizosphere >...
CCCCGACAACTCCACGACTCTGGCCGAGGTGATCCCGGCCGAGGTCGAGACGCCCGACGACATCACGGTGACCCGCGAGTTCGTGTCCAGGATCGGCAGCGGCATGGACCGCCTCGGTGCTAAGCACCGGGAGATCTTGGTCTTGCGAAACGTGAAGAACCAGTCGTACGAGGAGATCGCCGCCATCCTGGGCATCTCCATCGGGACGGTCAAAAGCCGGATTGCCAGGGCGCGGGAAAGCCTGCGTTCTAAACTCGGAGAAGACTTCAAATGAACGACCGGGAATTCCTCGAACTCCTCAACCTCTACGTCGACCGCGAGATCAGCGCTCAGGACGCCGTGCGGCTTGAGGCCGAGGTGGCCGCCGACCCGCGCCGCCGCGAGGTCCACGACCAGTACTGCAAGATGCAGAAGGCGTGCTCGAGGCTCTCGGAGGAGACCTACACGGCCTCGATGGCGCAGACGGACCCGAGCCTCATCGTCTTCCCGGCGCCGAGCGCCTGGCGGCTGGCCCCGTTTGTCGCCGGCATGGCCGCGGCCGCCGTGGTCGCCCTGGCCTTTGTCGGCCTGCGCAGCCGCGTGGCCCCGGCCCCGGCCGCCGCGGCTTCCGTGACCGCGTCCGCGGCGCACGAGCGCGCGAGGCCGGCGGGCGCCGGCCTCTACGACGACTCGGCCTCGATGAAGCCCGTGTTCTTTGTCCGAGCGTCCTCCGAGCAGGCCCCCGCGCAGGTGGCCCAGCTCAACTGGATCGGCGACATCCGCCTGGCGCCCGTCGCCTCGCTCGCGGACGCCGACTTCCTCATGAATCCCAAGGCGGACCTGAAGGAGGCGGTGATGGCCGACCCGCAGGCCGCCCACGGGACCCAGGAGCCGGCCGAGATGACCGCGTTCCGCTTCCAGCGCTAGGTCCCGGGCTTCAGCCCAGGGACTTGCGGATCAGGGCCTCGGTCGTCGCCTCGGCCCCCAGGGCGAGCGATGCCCGGCGCACCGCCTCGTCCGCGTCGGCAAGCTTGTAGCCCAGGGCCGCCAGCGCCGCCACGGCGTCGGCGTGGGTCGACCTTCCGGAGTGGGCGCCGCCGGGCTGCGAGAGGGACGGGGCCGGCGCGTCGGCGGAGCCGACCCGCCCCTTGAGCTCCACGACCAGCCTCTCGGCGGTCTTCTTGCCGATGCCGGGGACCTTGGCCAGGGAGGCGATGTCTCCCGAGCGGATGGCGCCCTGCAGGAGCGGCAAGGACAGCCGGCTCATGATGGAGAGCGCCATCTTCGGGCCGATGCCGGTCACGTTCTCGATCATCATGCGGAAGAAGTCGCGGTCCTCGGCGGTCGCGAATCCGTAGAGTGTCTGCGAATCCTCCCGGTAGATGACAAGGGTGTGGAGCCGGACCGTGCTGCCCACGGCCGGGAGGCGCTCGGCGGTCGTGACGGGCACATGGATCTCGTAGCCGAAGCCGTCGACCTCGACGACGGCGCGGACGAGGCCCGACTCGGTCAGGGTTCCTCGGATCGAGGTGATCATCGGGTCATGAGAGCCCGAGCACGTCCTGCATGTCGTAGACGCCCGGCTTCTTGCCGACGACCCACAGGGCGGCCCGCAGGGCCCCGTTCGCGAAGACGGTGCGGTCGCTGGCGCGGTGGGTGAGCTCCAGCCTCTCGCCCTTCCCGGCGAAGATGACCGTGTGGTCGCCGATCACGTCGCCTCCCCGCAGCGAGTGGATGCCCACCTCGGAGCGGGGGCGCTCGCCGGTGATGCCCTCCCGCCCGTGGCGCAGGGCGCCCCGGTCGAGCTTTCGCTCCTCGAGGATGATCTCGACCAGGCGGGCCGCCGTGCCGCTCGGCGCGTCGACCTTCATCCTGTGGTGCATCTCGAGGATCTCGGCGTCGTAGTCCTCGCCCAGGGTGCGGGACGCCCGCCTCGTGAGGGCGAAGAGCAGGTTGACGCCGACCGAATAGTTGCCCGACCAGACGCACGGCACGCGGGCGGCGAGGGCGAGGAGCGCCTTCTTCTCCTCGGGCGCGTGGCCCGTCGTCCCGATGACGACCGGCTTTCCCTTCTGGGCGGCGAGCTCGAGCAGGGCCCGGGTCGCCTTCGCGGAGCTGAAGTCGACGACCACGTCCGCGGAGCCGAGGGCTGCGGCCAGGTCGTCCCCCTGGTCGATCGAGGCGGCCACGGTGACGCCCATCCCCGGCGCGGCCGCGGCGACGGCCGCGCCCATCCGGCCCCGGGCCCCGTTCAGCAGGATCGAGAGCGCCATGGCGTCAGCGGCGCCGCAGGCCGGCCACGGCCTTCGCGAGGATGGCGCGGTTTGCGGGTTCCATGGGGCAGAGGGGCAGGCGCACGGCCTCGCTGCCGATGATCTTCGCCTTCGCGAGCGCCGCCTTGAGCGGCACGGGGTTCGGGTCGATGAAGAGGGCCTTGAAGAGCGGGAAGAGCCTGCGGTGGAGCCGGCCGGCCTTCTCGAACTTGTCCTCCAGGGCGAGGTGCACCATCTGGCTCACCTCCCGCGGCACCAGGTTCGCGGCGACGCTGATCACGCCCTCGGCGCCGCTCGCCATGAAGGGGAGCGTGAGCGAGTCGTCGCCGGAGAGGACCACGATGTCGTCGCCCATGGCCCGCTTCATCTGGTCGACGCGGTCCACCGAACCGCCCGCCTCCTTGATCCAGCGCACGTGGGAATACTTGGAGCGCAGGCGCTCGACCAGCGGCACGCCGATCTCGACGCCGCAGCGCGACGGCACGGAGTAGAGGATGATCGGCAGGTCGGTCGCCTCGGCGATTGCCGAGTAGTGGCGGAACAGGCCCTCCTGGCTCGGCTTGTTGTAGTAGGGCGTGACGACGAGGACGGCGTCGGCCCCCGCCTCGTCGGAGAGGCGCGTGTACTCGAGCGCCTCGGCGGTCGAGTTGGAGCCGGTCCCCGCGATCACGGGGATCCTGCCGCGGACGAACTCGATCGTCGCGCGGATGACGTCCAGGTGCTCCTCGGAGGTGAGGGTGGGGGACTCGCCGGTGGTGCCGACGGGGACCACCCCGTCGATGCCGCCCCGGATCTGGTGCTCGACCAGCCTTTTCAGGTCCGCAAACGAAACGGCCTTCCCGCGGAAGGGGGTTGCGAGGGCGGTGATTGCGCCTGTGAGGGGGCGTGGCTTCATGGTGGAGGCTCCGGGGAGCTGGGCAAAGATGCCTTGCCGCGTCGAGCACGCCAAGCTACAAAATCCAGAGCAATGCTATTCTGACCATGAACGCCGTCACCCCTCATACCGAGATATTCAACGACCTGCTCAAGCTCGCGGTCGAGAGCGGCGCGAGCGACATCGTGATCAAGGCGAACAAGCCCGGCTACGTGCGGATATCCAACCGGCTGAAACCCGTCGACATGGACCCGATCTCGAGCCCGGAGGCGCAGTCGTTCGTCGACGAGCACGTGCCCGAGATCTTCCGCAAGCGCTGGGACGACATGGGCCAGATCGACTTCGCGTACTCCTTCGAGGGCGTCGGGCGCTTCCGCGTGAACGCCTTCCACCAGCGCGGCCTCGTGAGCATCGTCTTCCGGCACATCAAGAGCCGCGTCCCCAACTTCGAGGACCTCGGGCTCCAGTCGGAGCCGCTCCTCAAGCTCGCGAACGCCAAGGACGGCATTCTGCTCGTCTGCGGGGCGACCGGCTCCGGCAAGAGCTCCACGATGGCGGCCATGCTCAACTGGATCAACGCGAACATGGACAAGCACATCGTGACGATCGAGGACCCGATCGAGTACACGTTCCAGGACGACAAGAGCGTGTTCCAGCAGCGCGAGATCGGCCTCGACGTGCCGACCTTCGAGCTGGCGATCAAGTCCGTGCTGCGCCAGAACCCCGACATCATCCTGATCGGTGAGATGCGCGACAGGGAGACCTTCGAGACCGCCATCTCGGCCGCCGAGACGGGGCACCTGGTGTTCTCGACGATGCACGCCGCGACCGTGGCCCAGTCGCTCACCCGCCTGTTCGAGTTCTTCCCGCCGGAGCAGATGGCGCAGGCCCGCCGGCAGATCGCGGGATCGATCCGGGGCTTCATCTGCCAGAAGCTCGTCCCGAGCCTCGAGGGCGGCGGCCGCGTCCCCGCCAACGAGGTGCTCAACACCGACGCGACGATCCGAAACCTCATCCTCGAGGGCCACTTCGACAAGATCAACACGCTGCTCGAGGGCGGCCTTGACGGGGCCAGCTTCTCCTTCAACAAGGACCTCTACCGGCTCATCAAGGCCGGGAAGATCAGCAAGGCCGACGGGGTGCGCTTCTCGCCCAACCCCCAGCAGCTCGAGATGAACCTGAAGGGCATCTTCATCAAGAGTTAGGGGCCGGCGCCCGGACCGCGATGCGACTCTCGGGAACGCTCCTCATCCTGGCGCTGGCGCCTTTCGCGCGCGCCGACGACGCGGCGGCCCCCGCCAGCGACTCCATCTCCGCGGCGAAGAAGGACCTCGCGGCGATCAAGTCGCCGCTCGGCCAGCCCGACGCCGCCTCCGTGCTCCCCGCGATGGACATGAAGGACCTGGGGCCCATGCCGGGCACCACCCGGCTTGAGGTGCCGAGTCTTCTCAGCTCGGAGAAGGATCCGACGCTCGACCCGGCGAAGAGGAAGACCGGCACGGGCAACTGGCTGGTGGACGCCATGGACAAGAACACATCCAGCCAGGCGTCGCGCACCAAGGAGAAGGACGAGATCCTGAAGGGCGACCCGGACCTTATCAGGGCCGACGAGAAGGGCATCCGCCTCGAGAAGGACCCGCTCGCGATCGAGGACACGCGCGAGAAGGAGCGTCCCAAGGAGCCGGTCGAGTCTGTCTACAACCCGCTCGACGCCTTCATGAGCGGGTGGGTATCGGCGCGGGACCATGACCTCCTTCTTACGTCGTCGAAGGCGGACGGCCTCTCCGGCGCCGACCTGGGCAAGGTGCATGCCGACGCGCTTCCCGGCATGGACATCGCGCAGGGAGGGCCCGTCTCCGAGGCGCTGCTGCAGCCCGTTGACACAGCCTCGTTCGCCGACGCCAAGGGCTCCAATCCCTACCTTGCTCTCCTGGATCTGCCCGCCCCGCAGCCCGTGAAGGGCTTCACGGGCGCGGACCTGGCCGGATTTGCGCCGGTCGAGCTTCCCGAGTTGTCGCACGGCCTGTCGACCTCGGGCGTCGACGCGAGGCCGATCGACGCCCCCCGCAGCTTCATCCCGGACTTCGTCCAGCCCGACGACGACGACAAGTATTTCAAGCAGATGAAGAAGTTCTGACGCGGGCCTGCCTGGCGCCCGTCATCAGGCTTGGATTCGAAGGCTCCGGGGAATTGCTGGCGGTCGATGGAGAAGTCAGTGATGCGAAGCTAGCTTACTGGCCGTAGGCTTTCTTCACGTCGCCGACCTGCTTCTGGATGTGGCCTGCGTCCTGTTCCAGGTCTCCCTTGGCCTCGAGCGTCGGGCTGCGGAACACCTTGCCGGTGTCCTCCTTCACCTTCCCGCTGAATACCTTGGCGTTGCCCTCGATTTTGTCCGTGTTGCCTGACTTGGATGAGTCCGTGACCTTCTGTGTGATGGTTTTCATATGATTACTGGGTTTTCTGACGTTGCCGCATTGAGTGGTTCTTGCGGATACGGCTTAGGCCCCCCGGAGAGCGAAAAGTTCGCCCCAAATGCATGGGGTGAAATCCCCTGGCGAAAGGGCGGGATTGGATTTGCCTGCCATTCGCCCGGATGCGCCCCTTGGCCATGGGCCATCATAAGGGGCTCCGGGCGGATGGGTCCACAGACGCCGCGAAGTGGCGGTTGCCCGGGTTCAGTGCAACAGGGTGGGATTACAATGCAGGGGTATTTTTGGATGCCCGGGGTGGGCTGCGCACCATCCCATTGGGGTTTCACCCCACTAGATGGGCAGCGACTCTTGGGTCCAACGTGCGATAAAGTGGCTCAAAGAGCGAACATGGACGGCAGTTCCGCATTCCACGCCCGCTCCATATTTTTAATGAAAGTCTTCGCCGTTCATACAAATTCGCCCCTCCTTGGTATTGTTTCCATTTTCACTCTGTGCATCGCAGTTCCCAAAATACGGGCCCAATCGTATTCAGCGATCGATCTGGCCAATGGCTCCGCGGCAGGAATCAATGATGCAGGCCAAGTAGTGGGTGCTGCCAAATTGCCGGGAAATGCGGCAGTACACGCCTTCATCTACGTTAATGGAACCACGACCGATTTGGGCGCCCTCAGCGCTGGGTACAGTTTTGGCAATGCGATCAACAGTGAAGGCGCGGCTGCAGGTTCTTCGGCTACTTCCGGCTCAGCCGGGGGGGTAGCCGTCGTGTTCGAAAACGGCACAATCACGAACTTGGGCTCGTTCGGCGCCGATGAATCCCAGGCAACGGGCATCAACAGTTCGGGCACCGTCGTTGGAGTCTATTTCGATAACGTCGAAAACAGCACATTTGCGTTCAGCTTCAGCAACGGATCGGTAACCAACCTTGGCACACTTGGCGGAGCCATCAGCGAGGCTAGTGGCATCAATGATGCGGGCACTATTGTGGGTGATTCCATGGACGCGAACCACGACGATCGTGCGTTCAGCTATAGCAATGGCATTATGACTGATTTGGGCACTCTCGGAGGCTACTTTAGCGTGGCCATGGCTATAAATAACGCGGGTACGGTCGTGGGCTACGCCGGCTTCGAGCAAGGCGACCCCTACTATCATGCATTCAGCTATAGCAACGGCACGATGACAGATCTAGGTACGCTCGGTGGGCTGACAGGCTTCGGCGGGCCGACGAGCTACGCCCTAGGAATCAACGACGCCGGCACGATCGTCGGGCAATCCTATACAACCGGCGGATCTCGACATGCCTTTATTTTCGAAAACGGGGCCATGCGCGATCTCAACTCCCTGGTGAATCTTCCTGGCGTCACGCTGACCACAGCCACCGGCGTTAACATCCTCGGCCAGATCACCGCCAATGGGGACAATAGCCATGCGTACCTGCTCAATCCGGTCCCCACGCCGAGTCCAACTCCAACACCGTCGCCCACGCCAACGCGGGCACCCACGCCCACCCCAAGGCCGAGCCAGGTTCCCCTCCCTAGTCCGACACCATCGGTAAGCCCGACGCCGACTCCCACGCGGTTGCCTACTCCTACCCCAAGGCCGAGTCCGACTCCCAAGCCAAGTCCGACGCCTTCGGTCACGCCGTCACTTGCGCCGACTCGGGTGCCGACGCCGACCCCAAGGTCGAGGCCGACACCGACGCCCACGTAGTCAAGGAATGCCTGAGTCGAGATATTAGCTGCTCCTGGCCTTAAAGGGGAGACCGATGGAGGACACTTGTGCGCGTGCCGGGGCGTCCGATTTGAAGCCAAAGGCCTCCGCCCACAGAGTGAGCTTGCGCCCGAACGCGCGACGGATCAAATCTACCGATCCGCAGTCGAAATCCCGTCATCGTGGCGGGATGAGTGCCAGGTAAAACTGCCGCGCGGCTGCTGTACTCGAACATTTTTCACTCTCAACAACTTAGGTAACATCGTGCTGGCACTATTATTCGCAGGGCAGGGCGCCCAAAAGGTGGGCATGGGCAAGTCCCTCCATGAGGCGTCGGCGGGCGCAAAGGCCCTCTATGACGAGGCCAACCGCGTGCTCGGATGGGACATCGCGAAGGTGAGCTTCGAGGGCCCCGAGTCCGAGCTGACCCAGACCCGCGTCTGCCAGCCGGCGCTCTTCGTCCACGGGCTCGCGCTCGTCGAGGCGCTCCGGGAGAAGGGCAAGCTGCCCCAGGTGGACTTTGCCCTGGGTCTCAGCCTCGGCGAGGTGACGGCCTATGCGGCTGCCGGCGTCTTCGATTTCGCGACGGGACTCGGGATTGTCGCCGAGCGCGGACGCCTCATGCAGGCCGCGTGCGAGAAGAGCGAGGGCTCCATGGCGGCCGTGATCGGCGAGACGCGCGAGGCGGTGCTCGATCTCTGCCGGGCAACGGGCGTAGAGGCCGCCAACTTCAACGCACCCGGCCAGATCATCATCTCGGGCGAGAAGGCCGCGCTCGCCGCGGCGATCGAGGCCGCGAAGGCGCGCGGCATGAAGAAGGTGATCCCCCTCAACGTCGCAGGCGCGTACCACAGCAAGTTGATGGAGCCGGCCCGGGCGGCGTTCGAGGCGTTCCTCGCGGACATCACCTTTTCCGCGCCGCGCTTCCGCGTGTTCACGAACACGACGGGCAAGGCCGTGTCGGACCCGGCCGAGATCAAGTCCGCCCTTGTCCGGCAGGTGGTCTCGCCGGTCCTCTGGGAGGACTGCATGAGGTCGGCCGCCGCGGCCGGCGCCACGGAATTCTGGGAGCTCGGGCCGGGCGGCACGCTCGCGGGGCTCGCCCGGCGCACCGAAAAGGCCTGGAGCGTGCGCAGCATCTGCGAGTACGCGGACCTAGGGGCCTAAAGGGGCCCCCAACTGAAGATGGCCGCACCGCTCACACGAAACTTCTGCATCATAGCGCACGTCGACCACGGCAAGACCACGCTCTCCGACCGGCTGCTCCAGGAGACCCACACGGTCTCGGACCGCATGATGACCGCGCAGCACCTCGACTCGATGGACCTCGAGCGGGAGCGCGGGATCACGATCAAGTCCCACCCGGTGACGATGTCGTACAAGGCCAAGGACGGCGTGACCTACAAGCTGAACCTGATGGACACGCCGGGGCACGTGGACTTCTCCTACGAGGTCTCGAGGAGCCTTGCCGCCTGCGAGGGCGCGCTTCTCCTGATCGACGCATCTCAGGGCGTCGAGGCGCAGACGGTGGCGAACGCCCACCTGGCCTTCGCCCAAAAGCTCAAGATCATCCCCGTCATCAACAAGATCGACCTGCCGAGCGCGAACCTGGACCTCTGCCTGAAGCAGCTTGAGGACATCCTGACGATTCCCGCCGAGGAGGCTATTCTCGCGAGCGGCAAGTCGGGGATAGGCATCGTCGATATCCTCGAGGCCGTCGTGGAGCGGGTGCCGCCCCCGCGCTGGACCGACTACCCCCAGATGAGGACGCTCATCTTCGACTCGATCTACGACTCCTACCGCGGCGTGATCGCCTACGCGCGCGTGTTCTCCGGCAGCGTGAAGGCGGGCGACATGATGATGCTCATGAGCACGGGCCAGAAGTCCGACATCAAGGAGGTCGGGGTCTTCACGCCGAAGATGGAGAAGAGGGACACCCTCACCGAGGGCGACGTCGGCTACATCGTCTCCAACATCAAGGACCCGAGCGAGATGAAGACGGGCGACACGCTCACCCTCGCGGCCCGGCCCGCGACGGAGATGCTCCCGGGCTACAAGGAGGTGAGGCCCATGGTCTTCTGCGGCCTCTACCCGATCGACAGCTCCGACTACGAGAAGCTCAAGGCGGCGCTCGGCAGGCTGCGCCTAAACGACTCCGCCTTCGTCTACTCCCAGGAGAGCTCGGTTGCCCTCGGCTTCGGCTTCCGCTGCGGGTTCCTCGGCCTCCTGCACATGGAGATCATCCAGGAGAGGATCCGTCGCGAGCACGACGTGGAGATCATCTCCACCTACCCGAGCGTGATCTACAAGGTGGTGATGCAGAACGGCACGACGATGGAGGTCGACAACCCCGTCAACATGCCCGATCCCGGCACGTTCCTGGAGATCCTCGAGCCGACGCTCAAGGCCTCGATCCACATCCCCAACGACTCGATGGGCGACATGCTGGCGCTCGTGATGGAGAAGCGCGGCGTCATGGAGAACACCCACACGCTCGACTCCACGCGCGTGATGATGACCTGCACGCTGCCGCTGAACGAGATCCTGGTCGACTTCAACGACCGCCTGAAGGGCGTGACGCACGGCTACGGCTCGATGGACTACGAGCTCGGGGACTACAGGCCCGCCGACCTCGTGAAGATGGAGATCCTCGTGAACAGCGACCCGGTCGACGCGTTCGCCAGCATCGTGCACCGAGACAAGGCCGAGGCCCGGGGCCGCGACCTCTGCAAGCGCCTCTCGGAGATCATCCCGCCGCAGATGTTCCGGATCGCGCTTCAGGCCGCCATCGGCGGCAAGATCATCGCCCGGGAGAGCGTGCGCGAGATGCGCAAGGACGTGACCGCCAAGTGCTACGGCGGTGACATTTCCCGCAAGCGCAAGTTGCTTGATAAGCAAAAGGAAGGAAAGCAGAAGATGAAGCTGATCGGAAAGGTCTCCATTCCGCCCGACACCTTCATCAAGGTGCTCCGCAACAACTGACGGCGCCCCGGCCGCCCCCTCTACTCCCATGTTCGGCATATTCGACTCCCAGGAAAAGAAGATGCGCGACAACGCGTCCAACTGGCTCGAGCTGGCCTCCAAGGTCTGGAACTACCGCCGCGACATGCTGGGCGCGAAGGAGTCGGACGAGCTCGTCGGCCGCATGGAGGAGCTCGGCCGCCTCATGAAGGAGCGCGCCGACGCGGCCCGCCTCAAGCTCGGGATCGAGTCGCTCGAGGGCGTCCTCATGCGCACGGGAGGGGCGATCTACCCCAAGACGTCGCTCGTCGAGAACGTGGAGTTCCTGCTCGTCGCGGCGATCGTGATCCTAGGCGTGCGCACGTACCTGTTCCAGCCGTTCAAGATCCCGACGAACTCGATGTGGCCGACGTACTACGGGATGACGGCCCAGAACTACCCCGCGGGATCGAAGCTCCCGAACGCCGCGCAGCGCGCCTTCAGGTTCATCCAGCTGGGCGCGGTCAGCCGCGAGATGGTGGCGCCCCGGGGCGGCCAGGTCTCCGTGCCGCTCTTCATCAGCTCCGGCGCCGAGCGGATCACGGTGGCGTACACGAAGAAGGCGGGGCGCAAGTGGCTGGTCATCCCCGCGCAGGTGAAGGAGTACACCTTCACCGTCGACGGCGAGCCCGCAACGGTCCAGGTGCCGGCGGACTTCGGCGAGGGCGAGTTTGACGACATGGTGTTCAAGACCTTCTTCCCGGACCGCGAGGCGCTACGTGCCCAGATCGAGCGCGCCCGACAGGCGGGCCAGATCGAGGAGGTGAGCCAGAAGCTGGACGAGAACTCAAGCCAGGCGTACCTGGCGCTGCGCGTCCCCATGGGCAGGACCGTGCGCGCGGGCGAGTCGATCCTCAGGTTCGACGTCCTCGCCGGCGACCAGCTCTTCGTCGACCGCGTGACCTACCAGTTCATGAGGCCCACGGTGGGGCAGGGGTTCGTGTTCAGGACGGACCACATCCCGGAGATCGAGCGCGCCTTCGGCGACCAGTACTTCGTGAAGCGCCTCGTCGGGATCCCCGGGGACTCGATCGAGATGAAGGAGCCCATGATCTACCGAAACGGCGCCCCGATCGGCGGCGCGAGGGCCTTCGACCTGAACGCCGGCCGCGTGAGCCCCTACCGGGGCTACTTCAACGCGACGCACGACGACGCGCGCTACTCGATGCTCTTCCCCGGCGAGACGATCCGGGTCCCGGAGCGCTCCTACCTGGCGCTCGGGGACAACTCCCACGACAGCTTTGACGGCCGTTTCTGGGGCTACGTCCCGGAGAAGGACGTGATCGGCAGGCCGCTGTTCATCTACTTCCCATTCTCGAGGCGCTGGGGGCCGGCCCGATAGGCGGCCGCCACCGTGCCGACGCATTCATGAAGACCACCCGCTACGCCCTTCTTGTCGCCGTGGCGGCGGCCCTCTGGGGCCGGCAAGCCGCCGCGGCCGCGCCCTCCTTCGCCGTCGGCTCCTTCGGGGCCAAGGGGGACGGGCTCGCCGACGACACCGCCGCGATCAACCAGGCGATCGCCGCGGCCAATGCGGCCGGCGGCGGGACGGTCGAGTTTGCCGCCGGCACCTACCTCTCGGGCTCGATCCACTTGAGGAGCGACGTGGGGCTCCACCTGGGGCCTGGGACGACGATCCTGGCCTCTTCGGACGCCGGGGCCTACGACGCCCCCGAGGCCAACGCCTGGGGGGACACCCTTCACTACCAGGACGGGGGCCACAGCCACTGGCACGACAGCCTGATCTGGGGGGAGGACCTCGTGAACGTGTCGATCACGGGCGAGGGCCGGATCTACGGCAAGGGCCTCTCCCGGGGCTGGGACAAGGAGGTCGTCCCCCAGAAGGTCGGCAACAAGGCGATCGCGCTCAAGAATTGCCGCAACGTCATCCTGCGCGACTTCACGTTGCAGCACGGGGGATGGTTCGGGATCCTGGCGACCGGCGTCGACAACATGACGATCGACGGCCTGAAGATCGACACGAACCGCGACGGGATGGACATCGACTGCTGCCGCAACGTGAGGGTCTCGAACTGCTCGGTGAATTCCCCCTGGGACGACGGCATCTGCCTGAAGAGCTCCTTCGGGCTCGGGCAGTTCCGGGCGACCGAGAACGTCACGATCTCCGACTGCCTCGTCAGCGGCTACGACGAGGGGACGCTCCTCGATGGCACGCGCCGGCATGACGACCCCAAGAACCCCGAGCCGACCGGCAGGATCAAGTTCGGGACCGAGTCGAACGGCGGCTTCGAGGCGGTGACGGTCACGAATTGCGTCTTTGAATGCTGCCGCGGCTTGGCGCTCGAGGCCGTGGACGGCGCCCTCCTTGAAGACGTGACGATCTCGAACATCGCGATGCGCAGGATATTCGGGGCCCCGATTTTCCTGCGGGTGGGCGAGCGCATGCGGGGTCCCAAGGACACGCCGGTCGGCGTGATCCGGCGGGTGCTAATCAGCAACATCGCGGCCGAGGGCGTCTCGTTCGGCCAGGCGATCCTGATCGCCGGGGTCGCGGGACACCCCGTCGAGGAGGTGACGCTCGACAACATCCGGATGGAATTCGAGGGCGGCGGGACCGCCGAGCAGGCGGGCCGGGTGGTGCCGGAGCTTGAGCGCGAATACCCCGAGCCGGGCAATTTCGGCGCCACGCCCTCCTGGGGGCTGTATGCCCGGCATGCGACCAACCTCGTCGTGCACCATGTCGTCCTTTCCCCGAAGATACCAGACGGGCGCCCGTCCGTGTTCCTCGAGGATGTCGACGGGGCGGAATTCGAGCACGTCACCGCTGTTCCCCGTCTGGGGGCAAAGGAATTTGAACTCAGGGCGGTCCAGAACTTCTCGGCCGAGTCCTGCCCAAGGGTACCCGACACGGGGCCGGCATACCGGCCCTAGGCCCAGACCTGAGCCCTTAGAGGTCCGTCTTCGGGCCGCCGCCGCGCGAGATGTGCACGATCAAGGCGACCACGAACAGGATGAGGAAGATGTAGAACAGCGTCTGGGCGATGGCGATGGACGCGCCGGCGATTCCGGTGAAGCCGAGTGCGCCGGCGATGATCGCCAGCAGGAGGAAGGAGAGTATCCAGCGAAGCATGTTATTGTATGTTTTGGGTGGCGGTTGCGGAAGGGGAGAGGATGTCAGCGGGACACAGCTTCATAGACACCCCGCAGCAGTTTCGTTCCCTGCTCGAAGGCCCGGGCCCAGCGGCCGATCCTGCCAGGGAGGAGCGGGGCTGAAAGTCCCAGGAGGGTGAGGGAGAGGCGCTCGAGCGCGGTCGGGCGAAGCGCGAGCCTCATGTTCAGGCGGTCGAGCCTGCAGGCCAGCGCGAGGCAATCGCGCCGCTGCGCTGGCGTCGGTTGCGGCGTTGCGCTCATTGAGGGGAGCGGGCCAGGACGCCGCGCAGGCACGAGGCGTCCTCGTGCAGCTGGCGGCGGGTCTCGGCAAAGGGTCTCCAGGAACCGAGACGCCGGGCCGCCACGAACGCGAGCGCGACCGAGGCGGCCAGGTAGGCGGCCGCGAGGAGCCCGAGGATGAGGCCGCGGTCCTGGCGGCTCCACACGGCCGCCGCCGCGGCAAGGGTCACGGCAAACCCCCCGAGGATCAGGAGCGCGGCCGAGAGCACAAATGCGGCCGCCGTGCCCGCGGCGTGCCGGCGCGCCTGGTCGAGCTCGAGGAGCGCGAGCTCCCCCCGGTGCGTCAGCGCCTCGACGACCACGCGCGGCGCAGAGCCGGGCGTGGCGAGAGGGGGCGCACCGTCGGGGAAGCTCGTCCGGGCGATCATCGGAATACTGGGTCAGTCGGAGCTCGCTCCCCTGCGCGCCAGGAGGAAGCCGACAAGCAGCCCGACGGCCGCGGCGGCGCCCGCCGTCTGGTAGGGATTCGCTCGGATCAAACCGTCGGCGCGCTTGGCCTGGCGCGTCAGGTTTTCCCTGAGGTTGCTGATCATGTTCTGGCCGTCGGCTATCGCGTCCCGGAGGCGCTCGCGCAGCGCCTCGATCTCGTCGCCGGCGTTGTCCCCGGAGCCGAGGGCCGCCTCGGCCTCGCGGATGAGGGACTTCAGCTCGTCGACCGTGGCCGTGGCTGAACCGTTGGTGCCTATGTTGGATTCGGGCATGGGTGTGCTTTTCTTCATTGTGGTTTTTGGGTTGTCCCGCCCCGAGCCCCGCTGCGGGGCTCGGTGCGGGCCGGACGTGGTCCTATCCCCATTAGTAAGCATCCGCCGGATCCGGTGTCGCAGAATCTCCGCGGGCCGGCGGAAATTCCTGGGCCGCGGGCCCGCGCCGATGGGGGTATCACCCCAGTGGCGCCCGGCCGGGAAACCCGGTACTATCGGGACGCTCCCGCCATGAACACGAACTCCCGATCCACAGAATACTCATGGCGGCTGTTTCAGGACATTCCCGCGGGCCATGAGTCGGCCGCCGTGGCCTCCTCCTGCATCTTCTCGATGGCCACGCTCCAGATCGCCTCGGTCGCCGGCTCCTGCGGCTTCGCGATCACGGAGCGCCGGGAGCCCACGCTCTGGCGCTGGGCCATCGTCGGCCCCGTCGGGTTCCTGGTCGAGGAGGGATTCGAGGCGTCCGAGGACGCCGCGAAGGGCGCGGCCGAGGAGGCCCTCGAGCTCGGGCGCCTCTCGCCGAACGCCGCCGCTACGACTTGATCAAGGACGGCAGGATGCCGCCGCCCTTGGCCTTCTCGACGACGCTTTCCGGGGACTTCACCGGGATTTTCGGCGCCCACTTCATCCACTCCTTGTCGGCCTCGGGGGCCAGGCCGAACTGCGCTCCGTCCTCCGCCGCGGGCGCGAGGGGGGG
>Ga0265319_1001306_pt1 | contig 15075 bp, 10 predicted proteins | sample 4824metaG_FD_192443 | JGI IMG/M metagenome (GOLD analysis project Ga0265319, IMG submission 192443) | Rhizosphere microbial communities from Carex aquatilis grown in University of Washington, Seatle, WA, United States - 4-8-24 metaG | ecosystem: Host-associated > Plants > Roots > Rhizosphere >...
ATCATTGTAATCATCGCTGCCGCGATTAAGAGCGGTCTTTCCCGGGCCCAGGAGCCATCGGCCGTGGCCGATCATCTGGCAGCGAACAATGCGGGCCGTTCTGCAACTGTTGCAGCACCGGTGCGCGCCACCGCCACGAACACGCCCGGCGCCTCCCCGGCCCTGCCCGGATCCTTTCCGCCTTCGAGTGCCGACCCCCGCACCAATTTGGACACTGCGATCACCCACGCCGTGCTCCTTTCCCAGAGTAACGACTTGGAAGGATTTATCCGGAACGTCTATTTGCCGCCAAATCTAACGCGACATTCGCCGCCGGGTTTGATTGATGAACTTGTGCAACCGATGCTTCAGGATCCGGAATTCATGCAGGTGCTTAAAATCGAAATGGACAGTTTTAAAGCGATACAGGGCCAAATGCCGATCATGAGTGACAATGGAAACGCGGCTACCTATAAGGTCAATAATATGCCCTTTGTCCTAAAAAAGCAGGATGGGCTTTGGGGTATTGGCGGGGTGATTGATGCGTTTTCAGAGGATGGCGTCACGCCTTAGCCTCTTTCCCGAGTGGATATTGGGGGTGGCTGTGACCTGAAGGATACCGTTCGCCCTGATCGCAAGGAAGCTCGGGCGCTTTTACCGGGTGAAATAGCCTAATGGTCAGTGGCGAAACTTTTTTGTCCGGTTTTTCCGCGGGCGGGGTTTATAGTGCAAAACCGCCCCCATGACCCCGGATAGCGAACTTTTGCGGCAATACGCCGAACACGGGGACCAGGCCGCCTTTGCCGAGGTGGTGCGACGCCAGGTGGATTTGGTCTATTCCGCCGCCTTGCGGGTGCTTAACGGCAACGTGCATTTGGCGGAGGATGTCACCCAGAGCGTATTTACCCAGTTGGCGCGCCATGCCCGCGAGGTCGGCCATCACCCAACCTTGGTTGGCTGGCTGCACACCACCGCCCGGAATATGGCCATAAAAGCCATCCGGGGTGAGCAGCGTCGCCGAGTGCGCGAACAGGAGGCTTCCGCCATGCAAACCATCGAAAGTCGTGACGAAGTGAATTGGGAACAATTGCGCCCGTTCCTGGACGAAGCAGTGGATCAACTCGGTGAAGAGGACCGCCACGTGGTATTGTTGCGTTATTTTCAAAACCTCAGCCATCGGGATGTCGGCGCAGTTCTCGGATTGAGTGAGGACGCCGCCCGGAAACGGTCGAACCGCGCCGTGGACCAATTACGCGCCCACTTCGCCCGCCGCGGAGTGGCCGTGTCGGCGGCGCGGTTGGCCGAAGTCGTCGGCGCCAACTCGGTCCAAGCCGCACCGGCCACCCTCGCGGCGCGCATATCCGGAAAATCACTCGCCGGCGCGGCGGGAGCTGCGGTTGGCCTGTCGGAAATATTTTTTATGAACACCAAATCCATTCTGGTTCTTGCGTCGGTTTCGATTGTTGGTGTCTTGGCCCTAATGATGTTTCGGTCGGCCAGCCCGGCCGGAATCCTTCCCCCGGCCAAGATCGCCCAGCCAGTTTTGGCACCGAAAGAGCCCGCCGGGGTTCCCGCCAAAATCGCAGCATCATTGGCGCCACCGACTCCGGCTAAAGCCCGTCCAAGCTCGACGACAACAGTTGCGCAAACCAGCGAGTTGGTGGTCAATCAAGTTGATTTGGCCGAGGCAAAACTTTTTGTGACCCAGAGGATCGTTACCGCTCTGTTGCAGTATAAATTGGCCATGGGCCATTACCCTTCGACCGCCGATGGCATGCAGGCCCTGATAAATTGTCCGCCCGATGAGCCGGCGGCCAGTTGGCGTGGCCCCTACGTAAAAGCGATTCAAGTGCCATTGGACCCTTGGGGTCATCCCTATGAATTTGCCTTTCCTTCCATCCACGGCCAAAGCAACGGAGAATATGACGTGTGGTCCGACGGCCCCGACGGCATTAGCGGCACGGCGGACGACATCGGCAACTGGATGCCTTCGCCTTAGAGCGTATTAATCAATTCTGTAGCCGGACAGTGACCCATGGTCAACGCCGCTAGGTCGTTCCGCTCACGCTTCCCATTGCACCCATTTCTCTCATAGCTCACATAACTCCCATAATTCCCAAGTTCACGCTGTACCGCCCCGCCCAGCTTCTCAGACCGGCTAGGATATTCTTTTAAACGCTCTAGAGCAATGGCGGGATTTCGCTTTCCGGCCACACCTGCGCTTCGTCCATTAGCAGTTGCAGGTATTCGCGCTTGCCGACGTACAAAATAAACAGGAACAGCGCTGCGAGGAGAAACAATCCGTACCACAGCGCGGCCACAATGGCCACGATGGCAATGACGCGGGCGACGTAGAGCGCCCACCGTGTGGCACGCAGGTAGTCGAGCTTGAATGCCAGCAGCGCCCGCAATACCCGTCCGCCATCCATCGGAAACACCGGCAAGAGATTGAAGCAACCGAGAAAAACGTTGGCCACGAGGAGGTAGTTGCCGATGGCAAACCAGTGCAGCGTCGGAACGGCCTCTTCATTTGCGTTTGCCGGCCAGCCGCCGACAAGGACAAAGCAGATGCCAGCGATGACAAAATTGACCAGCGGCCCGGCCGCGGTGATCAACAGTTCCGCCCGCGGGTCGCGGGGGATTCTTTCCATCAGCGCCATGCCGCCAATGGGCAGTAGAACAATGCGGCGGACAGGTATGCCGAGCCGACGGGCCGTCAATGCATGGCCAAATTCGTGGAGCACCAGGCAGGTATATACCAGCACGAAGGCAAACAAATAGATGCCCATTCCCCGGAGGTGGTATTCGTCGTCGTCCGCCCAGCCCTGCACCGCGACGAGCAGCGGAAGCAGGAAAAACGTCGGATGCAGCTCCAGCGTGATGCCGGAGCAGCGGAATAACTTCATTGACCCAAAGCGCATGATGATGAATCTTGAATGGTTCGGAAACGGCGACGCGCCTTTCCCGACCAGTCTTTTCCCCACTATGGCAGAATCCGCTCCCACCGCAACCGTCCTCATCATTGATGATGATTCGGAAATTCGTTACTCCCTCCAACGCGTGTTGTCGGGCCGGCCCTTTCGCGTGCTGGCCGCGGCCAGCGGCGAGGAGGGGCTGAAGGTCGCCGTCAAGGAGAAGCCCCAGGTGATCCTGCTCGACAATCGCATGACCGGCATGAGCGGCATCGAGACGCTCCAGCATCTGCGCACCTCCGCGCCCAAGTGCATGATTATTTTGATGACCGCCTTTGGCACCACGCAGACGGCCATTGAGGCCATGAAGTTCGGCGCGTTCGATTACGTCATCAAACCCTTCGACATCAAGAAAATCATCACGCTCGTGGATAATGCCGCCAAGGCCTGGTCCGACCTCTATGCCTCCGGCGTGACTTACCAGCCCATCCTGCGCAGCGAAGATTACAAGGAGGGCATCGTCGGCAATTCCGAGCCCATGCAGGAGGTCTTCAAGATCATCGGGCAGGTCGCCGCCAGCGACGTGACCGTCATGATCACCGGCGAAAGCGGCACCGGCAAGGAACTCGTCGCCCGGTGCCTGTGGCAGCACAGCCACCGCGGGTCCAAAACCTTCATCGCCGTCAATTGCGCCGCCATCCCCGAAAACCTGATCGAGAGCGAACTCTTCGGCCACGAGAAGGGCTCCTTCACCGGCGCCACGACCCAGCGCATCGGTAAATTCGAACTCTGCGACGGCGGCACCATCTTTCTCGACGAAATCGGCGACATGACGCTCTCGACGCAAACGAAAATTCTCCGCGCCATCCAGGAGGGCGAAATCCAGCGCGTCGGCGGCAGCGAGACGATCAAGGTTGACGTCCGTCTGATCGCCGCCACCAACAAGGAACTCGAAAAGCTCGTCGCCGACAAAACTTTCCGTGAAGACCTGTATTACCGCCTCAACGTCGTGCGCATCAAACTCCCCCCACTCCGCGCGCGGCTGGGCGATGTGCCCGCCCTGGTGGACTTCATGCTGCAGCGGCTGGCCAGCGAGAGAAAAATTCGCGTGCGCAAGGTTTCGGCGGAAGCCCTGGCGGTCTTGTGCGCCTATCCCTGGCCGGGCAACGTGCGTGAACTGGAAAACGCCGTTTACCGCAGTGGTGTCGTCGCCCAGGGCGACACGGTGCTCATCAAGGATTTGCCCCGCGAAATCATGGGCGGCGCGCCCGGCGCCAGCGCGGCGCCGTTTGTGGCCAAACCCGCCCCCGCGCCGGAAACTCCGGCGGCGCCAAAATCGGAATCCGCCCCGGTGACGTCGGGCCTTTCGGTATCGCCTTTTGCGCCTGCCGCGGTGCCTCCTTCGCTGTCGCTTCCCGAGGCTTACGACCTGGTCTACCGCCTCGTGCGCGCCGGAGCGGACACCAATATTCTGGAAAAAATTGAAGCGGCGATGATTGACCGCGCCCTCAAGGAAACCGACGGCAACCACGCCAAGGCCGCCGAACTCCTCGGCATCACCCGCGCGACGTTGCGCAAACGGGTGGACGCGATCAAAGGCTGATCAATTTGACGAAATGGAAACGCGCGCATGGGCACGATTCTCATTTGCCGGGCGGAATTGGAAGATATGCCGGAAACGAGGAAAAAAAACTTGATCTTTTAGTGGAGTGGAAACGTTGATGGATGCGGAAATACTTTCTGCCATAGGAATTTTCTACGTCTGGTCCCCATAACCCTTGAGATGGGTGCTATGCCAGTTCCACGCCGTGGTCACAATGGCATCGAGCGTGGGGTATTGGATCTTCCACCCCAGTTCGCTCACTGCCTTGTGGTTGTCGGCGAAGAGCGCCGGCGGGTCGCCCGCCCGGCGGGGCGAAAGTTTGACCTTCACCTTTTTGCTGGAAACTTTTTCCACCGCCGCGATGACCTCGCGCACGGAGTTTGGCGTGCCGGTGCCCAGATTGTAGAATAGTTGCGTGCCCGGTTTCTTGAGTTTGTCGAAGGCCAGAATATGCGCGCGCGACAAATCATCCACGTGAACGTAATCGCGCAGGCACGTGCCGTCCGGGGTGGGGTAGTCGGTGCCAAACACTTCGATGCGCGGCAACTGGCCCAGGACTTGGGCAATGGCCAGCGGGATGAGATGTGTTTCCGGATTGTGGTCCTCCCCAATAACCGCGTCCGCAGACGCCCCGGCGGCATTGAAGTAGCGCAGGGCGGCGAAGCTCAAGCCATCCGAGCGCGCCAGCGCCTTGAGGACGTTTTCCAAATCCAGCTTCGACTCGCCATAGGGGTTGATGGGCCGCTGCGGATGGTCCTCGGTCAGCGGCAGGCGTTCGGGCACCCCGTAGGTGGCACAAGTTGACGAAAAGACAAATTTCTTCACCCCGCTCTTCAACATGGCCTCGAGCAGGTTAAGCGGCGCGGCGAGGTTGTTCTTGTAATACTTGAGCGGCGCGGTCACCGATTCGCCGACGTAGCAATACGCCGCAAAGTGCATCACCAACTCGATGCGGTGCTTCTTCAAGATGGCGCCGATGGCCTTCTCATTGCCCAAGTCAGCCTTATAAAACGGCACGTTCTTGGCCACGGCTTGGCGGTGGCCGTAGACCAGATTGTCCACCACCACAGGGCGGTGGCCCTGCGCGATAAGCTGACGCACACAATGGCTGCCAATATAACCCGCTCCCCCGACAACGAGAACATTCATGGACCCGCAGTCTGGCTGAAAATCATCCCCGTTGCCAAGAGGGAAAGCGGTGCAAACCCGATTTGCGCTGCTAGAGTAAATATTGTCCGGCCAGAAACGAAGCCAAATTGAAGAAGGGTATCACGAAGGTGTAGGTCACCCGTCCCAATAAGGCCTGAACCGGCTGCAGGTTGATGAGAATTAAAAGAATCCACCAGCTTTGCAGGGAAAGGCGGACAAAAGCCTCTTCCGTCATACCGACCACGTGGCGCATAATACGGGAACCGTCCAAAGGCGGCAGCGGGATGAGATTAAAAACAATCAGCAGGCAATTTAACGAAATGATTTCACCAAACAGGGGTGCCGTATGTTGGGCGGTGGGCAGGGCAAATAGTCCCAGGAGACCCCATACAACTGCCGCAATTAGTGCGATCAAGACGTTCATGCCCGGCCCGGCGAGAGTTATCAGGATTTCGTCACGTACGCGCGTCTTGGGATTGGGTAAAGAAATCTGCACCGGTCGGCCCCAACCTATAATGCCAATGGGTAAGTGGGTGTGGGTAAGAATGGGCAGAAAAATGGACATCAGTGGAATCAGACCCGTGCCGATGGGATCCAAGTGGACAAGCGGATTGAGCGTGACCCGTCCCTGACTGCGCGGGAGAAAATCGCCAATGAGGTCCGCCAGCTTCGCGTGCCCGAATTCATGCAAGGCAATGCTGCAGGCCAGGATGATGTATAAGATCATTCCCTGCCGCAATGCGTCGAGCGTGTTCGGATCCATGGCAAAACGACTAAAAGCGCAAAAATTCGGAAAATGGCAATCAGGAACCGGCATTGCCCGGGAGTGGAGCAGGGGACCCGGGCGCACTCGGCTTCGCCAGCCTGCGCGCCAGTTCCAGCCGGCTCGCTTCCAGGGCAGGCAGCACTGGGTGTTCAATTAACGGGCGCGCCTCGGCCAATCGCCCCAATTCCAGCAACGCCCGCGCGGTGTGCAATCGAATCATTTCCAGGAGCGCTGGGTTGGTGGTCCTTTCCGCCAGATTAGACCATGCCGCCAGCGCGCCTGTCCAGTCCGGGTTCACCATGTCGTAGAAGCTTTCCGCATAACGCCAGGCGTAAGCCGGTTGCTGCGGGGCCAATTCCGCGGCGCGGGCAAATTCCGCCGCCATGGTTTTGTTCAGTGCCGCCAGATCCAAAACTTTGTCCGCGAGAAAACTCTCATAATAGATATTGAACAACTCGCCGATTTGGTAATGGTACAGCGGCTCCTTCGGCGCAAGCGCAGTGGCTTGATGGAACAGTTCCAGCGCCAGTTGGTAGTGCCCGGTTTCGGCCAGATGATTGGCCAGTTGCTGTTTGACCACGGCCAGGCCCGGGTCGAGCGCATCGGCGTGCCGGAAAGCTTCATAGGCCATCTCACCCTGGCCGGTGCGCGCCAGGAGCTTGCCATAAAGCACGAGGGCGTTGACGTCGCTGGGGTAGGCGATGAGATAGTGAAGATATTCGTCATGAATCGCCTGGGCTCGCCGGTCGCGCTCGTCGTTGCTCCAAGTTTTGGGATTCTTGGCCAGTGTTTGGAAAAAATCCCGATCTTCCACCGCGACCACCGCCAGGCGTTCGTCGTCACTTTTTGCTTTCGGCGTTGGCGATTCGGCGGGCGCTTGTGGCAGGCGGCTGGATACAATCTTGGCCGCCGCCGGCGGCGGTGGAGTGTATTTCGGCGCTGGTGTCTTTCCATCGTCGCCGCGAACGAGCTGGCTCCGCGTGGGCGTCACCGGGGTCAAAATGTGGTCCTCCCAGTCTTCCAGAGTAAACGGCGCGGGGACATTCGCCGGCCTCGTTGCCGCAGGAATTGCAACCTCCGCAGGCGGCACGTCACCTTTGGTCGCGGGTTCACCGGCAGCGCCCAAGTTGGTCACCATCAGCAATAAGAACCATGGCCGCAGCCGTTTCCCCTTCGAAATAAAGGACATATTCCGGCCATTCTGACCGCTGCCAGACTCTTGGGCAAGTTTGCGATTGCCACGACTTTCAAGCCCAATTCGGCCTTTCTCGTCAGTTTCACAAACATGAAATTAGGGTAATTCCACGCTTGCAGGGAGGGAAGCTTGGCTCCACTCTGGGCCAAAAGCGACAGAGTCAAGATGCCGGACCACGATACCGCCGCGCCTTCACCGGCCCCTCCGCCCAGCCCACCCGCCGCGCCCAGCCCCGCGGCTGGAGTGGATTTGAGCGCCCTGAAAAGCCTCTCCTTCGGGCCGGATTGGAGTGCCACACCCAGCGCTGCCACCCTCGCCCGTAAAATGGGTGGCCGGGATGAAAGCAAGTCAAGCGGTCGAGGACGCTCCGGTGGTTTTGGTGGATTCGATAGCGGCGGGCCTCCCCGACGCGACCGCCGCCCCCAGCGGCCCGCCTCGTCAGCTCCGTCGAGCCCCCCCACGGCAGAAAATGGGGGCAGCGCGGCAGCACACGCTCCATCCTCTTTCGGTGAATCCCGCCAGCCCTTTGGCCATGGTGGTTCCCGCCCGCCCCGTCGCGAAGGTGGTTTTGGCCGCGACGAACGCCGTTTCTCCCCACCGCCATTCCGGCCCACCCACGAGGTGCTATTCTATCCCGACGACGCCGCCTTCCGCGCCCTCCTTAAGGCCATCCGCACCTCCTGCCGCACTTATGAGCTTTTCGAGGTCGCCCAGTTGATTCTACAAAAGCCCGAGCGGTTCGTTCTCGTGGTCAAGTCTCTTCCGCGCGAAAACGGCGTTTGCGACCCCATTTTTGTCAGCCAGCCGGACCACCTCCCATTCGAGTCCGAGGAAGAAGCCATCGCGCATGTTTTTGACCAGCACCTCGACAAGTTCTTCGATGTCGAGGAAATCGAGGTTGAGTCCCCCAAGGGCAATTTTGTCGGCGTTAGTCGTTGCGGCTTCACCGGCGATTTGCTCGGGCCGCCCAACTACCACAAGTACCAGCAGCTGTTGCGTGAGCATCATGCCCGCAAGCTCGCGCGAGTCCCCTTTGACCGGTTTCTCTCCCGAGTCGAATTGGTGAAAGAGCCCGAGCACCTCGCCGCGTGGCTGGAAAAGATGAAGAAGACCACGCGCTACAAGCTCAAGACCCCCATCGAAGGCGCCCCGGAATTCTTTGAGTCCGTGGAAGCTGCCCGGCAGTTTTTGGTCGGAAAAAACAAGGACGCCATCGTTCGCCCAATGGAAACCGGCCGGTATTCCGGCCGCAGTCTCGAACAATTTCCCGCAGGCAACATCCGCCATTCCGTCGAAGCCATCCTTGCCCAGCAGCGCCGGTTCCCGCTCGATACCGCCAACAATTTGCGCGGTCGCCTGCGCCGGATGAAGTTCAATCTCTATAAGAAGGGCTCCAAGGGCGTTTCCTATATCTGCGCCGTCAAGCGCCGCTTTCGCGATCCGCAGACCGTCCTGGCCGAGCACGTGCAAAAACTCATCTCCTTCATCGAGCAGCATCCGATGATTCCAGCCGCCCGTCTGCCGCACGAATTTCTTGGCCTCCCCCTCCCGGAAAAGAAGACTGTGGAGCAGGGAGCAGGGAGCGCGGAGCAGGGCGCTGGAACAAAAGCAGCTCCAGACGCGCCCGTTGCCGCCCCAGTTTCCGCGACCCCGGAATCCTCAGTTTCTGCCACTGACGCCAGTGCCCAGCCAGCAGCCGCAGAAGCCGAGAAACTCCCCCCTCCCATCTCCCCGCTCCCCGCTTCGACCGCCCCTGCATTCACCGCTGAGCAAACCCAGCAATTCCGCGAGCTCGTCATTAATCTTCGCTGGCTGGTCGCCGAGGGTTATGTCATTGAATACGGCGACGGCAAATTGTTTGCACCCCCGGCTCTGCCCGCGCCCAAACCCAAAACCGCGGCAGCTGAGGCTGAAGCCGCCGCAACCCCCGTCGGCGAGGAAGATTTGGTCGAGGACGTCACCCAATCCCCATTCCCGGCAACCGAAGAAGAAACCACTGATCTGGCCGACGACGTCGAAGCCGCCGAATTTGCCGACGTCCTAAACACCGCCCCTGTTGCGCCATCTGCAGAATCCGCCCCGGCCGCCGCCTCTTCCGAAAAGTCCGACTCGTCCGACCTGCCCGACAAGTCCGAATCGTCAGCCCCTTCCGCTCCGCCCACTCCGGCTTCGTAAGCGGTCACCACCGCGCCTGTTGCGCCCATGACTGACCCTTGGGAACTGCTCAAACTCGTTGCCGACCCCACGCGCCTGCGCCTGGTCTGCCTGCTCGCTCGCGAGGAATTGTCCGTTGCCGAAATGCAAGAAATTCTCGGCATGGGCCAGTCTCGCATTTCTTCCCACCTCGCGCTCCTGCGCCAGGGTAACCTCGTCGCCGACCGCAAGGACGGCAAAAAAACCTTTTACTCCTTCAACGCCGAACTCCCCGAAGCCCAGCGCAAACTCGTCGAGGCCGCCGTCGCCGCCGTCGCCGACCGCCCCGAATCCCGCAACGATCGCGCCAATCTCCAGCGCGTCTTCGACAAGCGCCGCCGCCGTGCCGAGGACTATTTCAACACTGTTGCCGGCCGCCTCGGCAAGAATTACTGTCCCGGCCGCTCTTGGGAGGCCATCGGCCACCTCCTCCTGCGCCTTACCCCCGCCATTCGCATTGCCGACCTCGGCGCCGGCGAAGGCGTTCTCTCCCAACTCCTCGCGCGCTCCGCGGAATTCGTCTACTGCATTGATAACTCCCCGAAGATGGTGGAATTCGGCCGCGAGCTCGCGCAGAAGCACAACATTACGAACCTCGAATATAAACTTGGCGACATTGAGAACGTCCCGCTCCCGGCCGCCAGCGTCCACTTCGCCCTCCTCAGCCAGGCGCTCCACCACGCCGAGCATCCGCCGCAGGCCCTCGCCGAGGCCTATCGCATTCTCAGGCCCGGCGGCCGCGTTCTCATTCTGGATTTAAAAGAACACAATTTCGAAAAAGCCCGCGAACTTTACGCCGACCGCTGGCTCGGCTTTTCCGAAAATTCGCTCTACCAATGGCTCCGCAAGGCCGGCTTCACGAACGTCGAAGTCGAAACCGTCGCCCGCGAGGAAAAAGAACCGCACTTCGAAACGCTCCTCGCCAGCGGCGCAAAAAAGTAATCCCGGCGCGCAATTCGTTACTTCGCGTTGAAACCATCGGGCCAGTTCGTGGATTCATCCCGCAGCCTTAAGCCGCTTCACCGCCTCGCCCACCGCCGTCCCCAACGCCGCCACCCGTATCCCCAATTCCTGCGCTGACGGCGCTTCCAGCGTAATATTCCGATCCGTTTGCTTGACCACCAGCCAGAGCGCCTCCGGCCACAGCGGCCGATCCGCAAAGTCCGCCACTGGCCGCGTGATTAATCCGTCCTGCGCCGGCATGCCCTCAATCATCGGCGAACGGTCCACCCCGCAAATTGGCGCCACCGCCGCCAGCACCGCCGGCCCCAGCAGCGGCTTCTCCGTCCGGTTTAATTCATACATGTAAAAGCCCTTCGTCTCCCAGTCTTCATGCAGCAGGACGGAGAGGGCAAACCTCCTGGCAAACACGCTCGATTGGCGGCTGAGGAAATCCAGATGCTGCTTCGCCTCGGGCGATTTCGGCTCGCGGTAATCCCGGTTCACGTCAATTCCCCCCGGGTTTTCGCGAGTCTTCGCCGCCAACGCGCCGGGGTTCAGTGCCGGGCAGATCAACCAGTGAAAATCATCCCCGAAAAACTTCTTGATCAACAATTGCAGCAACGCCAGCGGCCCGGCCGGCTCGTCCCCGTGAATCCCGGACGATAGATAAATTACCGGCGCCTCGAAATTGGCCGACGGGCGCTTGAGTGCCAACAGCGGCCATCCCGCCGCCGCCCCAAATTGCTCCACGGCAAATCCCGCCGCCTTCGCCGCCCCCGGCAAATCAGCAAAATACCTCGGCACATCAAGCGCTGGCCCGGTGTAAGACATCAGCTCAAAACGCTATCCACTCTCCGCCGCGAGCGAAACAAAAATAAGATCGATTGCCAAGGCGGCAGAATTTTGGCCGCCGCCCGAGGTCTCATTTGCTCGCAGTGTTTTGGGCGGATTTCAACAATTCGGCGCGCAATGGGTCGGAGATATTGGCCGCTTGCACGGCGGTGGTGGCGGCGGTGGCGTCAATTTTCGCCCACTGCTGAACGACGTAGCGCAGGGCGGTGGTGCGATTGGCGGAATCATTAATGGTGGCGGCCCACATGAACGAATTCCCGGGGTCATTGTTGCTTTCCGCGGCAACGAGTTGCTGCACGGCGGAATCCCTCGCCTGGCCCGTCGGCAGAGAGTCAATCCATTGCGAGGCTGCAACCGGATCCTGCTTGATCCAGTTTTTGGCGACGGCGCCGGTAGCATCGGCCTGAATCTGATCATCGGATATATTTCCGAGAGTGGCGGCTGCTTGGACGGGGTCTTGGGCGCTCCAAGTGCCAATGACGCTGCCGAGCGTTTGGTCATGAATGATGCCGCCCGGTAGCGCCAGGGCATCCGTGACGGCGGTTTGGGGCGCAAAACTCGCCACGGACGAAATCACGGTGCCCACGGCCTTGTCTTGCGCAGCACCGGCCGGCAGTGATTGCGCCCACGCCAGGGCAGCCGCCGGATTGGAATTTGCCCAACTGCTGGCGACTTGGCCGACCATTTGATTGTAATTGGGATCAGCTGTGAGGGTTTGGACATAGGCGGATGAACTGGCCGGATCTGTGGTGATCCAAGTGCTGATGACATTCTGCAAGGCGGCTGTCCGCGCCTGCTGGTCAGTTGCGGGCAGTGATTGGGCCCAAGCCAACGCGGCCGGAGCATCTTGTTTGGCCCAATTTGCCGCCAAGCTGGGAACGGCGCCATCCAATATCGTTGAATCTGGTGCTTGCGCAAGGTAGTTTGCCGCTGCGGCGGGATTGACGAGGCCAATCTGGCCTAGCACGGATTTAATCGCGTCGTCGTGGCTCTGGCCCGTGGCCACCATGTCCACCCAAGCCAGGGCCGCCGTGGGATCGTTGGTGGCCCAATTCTGCGCGATATTGCTGATCATACCGGTGCGGCTGGCGCCTGCAGGCAGCGTGTCAATCAGCGTCGCGGCAGCGACCGGATCTGTGGCAGCTGCCATGTTCAGCGCACTCACCAGTGCGTCGGTGCGGCTGTTGCTGGCAGGCAAACCCGCCACCCAGGCCACGGCCGCTTGCGGATCCTGTTGGGCCCAGGTACGGGCCACATATTGAACGGCTGTGGCACTCGCCTGGTTTACCGGCATCGTTTGCAGCGCCGCGGCGGCGGCGGCGGGGTTCGTGTTGGCCCACGACCAAAAGACATTCCGGTAATTGTTCACTGATTGCAGATTGGCCGGAATGCTCTGCAAGGCAGCCACTGCGCTTTGTGGGTCCTTTTCCGCCATTCCCCAAAGAATATTTGCCTCGAATCCAATGCGCTGGGTCGTGTTTTCAATTTTGCCGACTTCCGCCAGCGCTGCCAGCGGATCCGTATAAGTCCACGCCTCAAACACATTCCACAGGTAAGTTCCCCGGTCGTTTGGGTTGGTTTGCGCTTTGGCCCACGCGAGGGCATCAGTCGGGTTGGTGCGGGCCCATTGCAAGAGCAGATCCGTGCGTGCGGCGCGAATATCCCCCGTCTCTGGCGCCTGCATGACTGCGTCCAGCAGGGCTTTGGCGCTTGCGGAATTCAGGCTGCCGATAAACATATTGAGTGCGCGGTAGCGCATGACGTCGGCCGGCTCGGCCAAAATTCGGGCAAGGGCGGTTAGATTGGTTTCCAGCGAAGTTGAGCCCAACGGTATATCGGCCAAAGTGGTTCCGAATGCCTTGTTCAGCGTGGTCGCAGCGGGAAGTTTGGTGCCGGGGGATCTGCCTGCCACGGTTTGAACAGACGGCACCGCCGCCACTTGCCGGCGCAACTGCGTTATTTCCCACTGCTGCCAGCCAATGATGCCGACAACGCTGATAAGGCCGATGGTGATTGCCGCCGCTTTGCCTTTCATGGGCGGATTTTTAGGTCCATTCGCCAGCAAGGCAATTTTTAATTGCGGCACCGGTGCCTGGCTAAATACCGGTGGGGAGTGCGATAACATCAGGCTTGCGTAGGGTCCCCCTGCGATAAAGATTCCGCCCATGAATCAATACCTCAAGACGACGGTCGCCGTTATGTTTTTGCTTCTCCCCATCGCGCACGCCGAAGTGGACCCCAGTAACTTCGACCTCACCGTCAAGCCCCAGGACGACTTCTACCTGTACGTCAACGGCGCCTGGCTCAAGGCCAACCCCATCCCTCCCGCCTATCCGCGCTGGGGTGTGGACCAAGTCGTGGACGAGCGCAACAAGACCGAACTGAAAACCATCCTCGAGCGCGCCGCCGCCGCCAAGTCCCCCGCCTTCATCCAAAAGCTGGTCGGCGACTTCTACGCCAGCGGCATGGATGAATCCGCCATCGAAGCCGCCGGACTCGCGCCCCTCCAGCCTGAACTCGCCCGTCTTGCCGCCCTCTCCGACGTTTCCCAGCTCCCCGCCACCCTCGCACACCTCCACCTCCTCGACGTCTTTGTCGGTTTCTACCTTTCCGACGAGGCCGACCCCGGCAACAGCACCATGTCCATCGCCGGCGCCGGGCAGAGCGGCTTGGGTTTGCCCGACCGCGAATATTACCTCCGCGACGACGATCGCTCCAAAGCCCTCCGCGTCCAATACACCAACCACATCGCCAAAATGCTCGGCCTCGCTGGCGATTCCCCGCCGGTCGCCCAATCCGAAGCCGCCGCCATCTTGAAGCTCGAGACCATCCTCGCCCAAGCTTCCAAATCTCATGCTGACTTGCGCGACCCTGTCGCCAATTACCACAAAATTCCCGCCGCCGACCTGCAAAAGCTCACTCCCCATTTCGCCTGGCGGGCCTACTTCGACGCCCTCGGCCTTGCCCATCCCGGCGAAGTCGACGTTGGCCAGCCCGAGTTTTTTAAAACCTTCGACGCCCAAATCACCGCCACTTCCCTCGACGACTGGAAAGCCTACCTGCGTTGGCACCTGCTCGCCTCGACCGCCGCCTACCTTAGTTCGCCCTTTGTCAACGAGGACTTCGAGTTCTCCGGTAAAACCCTTTCCGGCGCCCAGCAATTGCGCGAACGCTGGAAACGTGTCCTCTCCATTGTGGACCGCAGCGCTGGCGAGGCCCTCGGCCAGCTCTATGTCACGGAATATTTCCCGTCCGAATCCAAAGCCCGGGTCCTCGCCCTCGTCAATAACCTGCGTTCCGCCCTCCACGACCGCCTTCAAACCCTTGATTGGATGGACGCTTCCACCCGCGCCGCCGCCGTCGAGAAGCTGGCCGCCCTCACCGTCAAAATCGGCTACCCCGACAGGTGGATTGACTACTCCAAACTCGTCATTGACCGCGGCCCACTGGTCCTCAACGTCCTCCGTGCGCGCGAATTTAATTC
>Ga0265319_1001307_pt1 | contig 15068 bp, 16 predicted proteins | sample 4824metaG_FD_192443 | JGI IMG/M metagenome (GOLD analysis project Ga0265319, IMG submission 192443) | Rhizosphere microbial communities from Carex aquatilis grown in University of Washington, Seatle, WA, United States - 4-8-24 metaG | ecosystem: Host-associated > Plants > Roots > Rhizosphere >...
TGCGGTCAGCCATGAGCGAGCAGAATTCGTTGGTCTGGCGGGAACCGTGCCACGGCGGCTGGAACGAACCCACGGCGCGGATCGTCAGCGGCAGCCCGGTCGTGATCTCGAAGCTCTTCTGGTAGTCGCGGTAGATCTCGGAGCGTTGCAGGTGGCCGACGAGGTCCTGGCTGGCGCGCTCGGACGAGGTGGCGACGGCGGGGGCGGGGACGAGGGAGATGGCGGTGTGCATGGGGTCATCCTAGCCGGTTGCCGCGGCGCCGTATATTGGAGGGGGGGATGATTCACACTAGGGATTTTCCCTATATTACCGCGCCGGCCGGATCTGACCTTGCGGGCCGCGAATTCCCCGCAACACTCCCGGCCGATGTCCGCGGCGGATTACATGGCACTCAGCAAGGCCGAGCTCGTCGCGCGCCTGCAGGCGGTGGAGCGCGGTCAGGCCGAGTCGGAGCGGGAACTGCGCGACGTGAAGGCCGCGCTCGACGAGCACTCGATCGTCGCCATCACCAATGCCGCTGGCCGCATCACCTACGTCAACGACAAGTTCTGCGCGATTTCCAAGTACTCGCGCGAGGAGCTGATCGGGCAGGACCACCGCATCATCAACTCGCGCCACCATCCGAAGTCCTTCTTCCAGGACCTGTGGGGGACGATCGGCCGCGGCCAGGTCTGGCACGGCGAACTCAAGAACCGCGCGAAGGACGGCAGTTTCTACTGGGTCGACACCACGATCTTTCCGTTCCTGAACGAGGCGGGCAAGCCCGTGCAGTACGTCGCGATCCGGACCGACATCACCCGGCGCAAGGCCGATGAGGCGGAGTTGAAGCAGTCCGCCGCCGAGCTCGCGGAAAAGAACAAGGAGCTGGAGACGATCGTCTACACCGTGTCGCACGACCTGCGCTCGCCGCTCGTGAACGTGCAGGGTTTCGGCAAGCAGCTGAACCGGGCGTGCGATGCCATCCGTGCGCAGGTGGCGGCGGCGCCCGACGGCAACGTGCCCGCCGCCGCCCTCAAGGCGCCGGTCGAGACCGCGATCCCGCAGGCGTTGCGCTTCATCAACGCCGGCGTGAACAAGATGGAGTCCCTGCTCTCCGGCCTGCTGCGTTATTCGCGCCTCGGGCGGGTCGCGCTCACGATCGTGCCGCTCGACATGAACCGGATGATGGCCGGCATCACCGCCGCCATGAAGTTCCAGCTCGACGAGGCCCGCGCGGAGGTCCGAGTGGAGCCGCTCCCGGCCTGCCTCGGCGACGAGATCCACACGAGCCAGGTCTTCGCCAACCTCCTCGACAACGCCCTCAAGTACCGCAGCCCGGAGCGCCCGCTCGTCGTCTCCGTCGACGCCCGCACCGAGCACGGGAACGTGATCTTCCGCATCGCCGACAACGGCATCGGCATCGCGCCCGAGCATCAGGCGAAGGTCTTCGAGATCTTCCACCGCCTGGATCCCGACGCCAGCCCCGGCGAGGGCCTCGGCCTGACGATTGCGCAGCGCCTGCTCGAGCGCCAGCAGGGACGGATTTGGGTTGAGAGCCGCGCGGGTCATGGCTCAACTTTTTTCATTGCGTTACCCGCCGCCTGAGCCGCGTCTGATGCCCTGCCATGAACGCCGCCCTCACCATTCTGATCGTCGACGATGATGAGGGGCACGCCATCCTGATCCGGGAGAACCTCGAGGCGGCGGGCCTGACCAACCGCATGGAGCATTTTCGCGACGGCCAGGCGATCCTGGACTTCCTGTTCGAGCCCGCGGGCAAGGCCCGGCGGCACCGCGACGGGAGCTACCTGGTCCTGCTCGACATCCGCATGCCGAAGGTGGACGGCATCGAGGTCCTGCGGCGCATCAAGGCCGACCCCGACCTGAAGCAGCTGCCCGTGATCATGCTGACCACCACCGATGATGCGCGCGATGTCGCCCGCTGCCACCAGCTCGGCTGCAGCATCTACATTCAGAAGCCGGTCGACTACGAGAAGTTCGCCGAGGCGATCCGCCGGCTGGGCCTGTTTGTGCCGCTGCTCCTCGTGCCGGCGGTCAGCGGGGGCTGACCCGGATCGTGCCCGCTGCCGCGCCCAGTCCCCGCATCCTGGTCGTCGATGACGACGCCGGGCTCCTGATCCTGATGGCCGAGGCGTTGCGGGCCGAGGGCTGGGAGATCGTCACTGCCGGTTCCGGCCGGGCTGCGCTCAAGTGGCTCGACGAGCACACGCCCGACCTGATGCTGCTCGACCTGAAGATGCAGGACGTCGGCGGCACGGCGCTCCTGCACCAGTTGCAGGATCGCGACGTCAAGGTGCCGTTCCTGGTCGTGACCGGGCGCGGCGACGAGAAGGTCGCCGTCGAAGTGATGAAGCAGGGGGCGCTGGAGTACGTGATGAAGGACACCACGATGCTCGAGCGCCTGCCGGCGATGGTGAAGCGGGCGCTGGCGGTGCTGGCCCAGGAAAAGGCGCTGCGTGAGGCCCAGGCCGAGCAGAGGCGGCTTGAGGGCGAAATCCTCGCGGCCAGCGAGCGGGAGCGCCAGAGCATCGGGGCCGACCTCCACGACGGCCTCGGGCAGCAGCTCACGGCGCTCGAGTTCATGTGCACCGCGCTCAAGGACGATGCCGTGCGCGATCATCCCGCGCTCGCCCCGCGCCTCGATCACATGAGCCGGATGCTGCGTGAGGCGGTCACCCAGACCCGGCTGCTCGCCCGCGGCCTGGCACCCGTCGGGGTCGAGCCCGATGCCTTGTTCCTCGGCCTCACCGAGCTGGTCGAGCGGGTGAATTATCTCAATCGCGTGCGGGTCGTGTTCGAATGCCCGCAGCCGGTGGTGGTGCCCGACCGGACGGTCGCCGGGCATCTCTATCGCATCGTGCAGGAGGCGCTGAACAACGCGCTGAAGCATGCGCGGGCGAAGGCCGTGACCATCCGGCTGACCCGGACCGCTGCGGCGTTGGTCCTGGAAGTCTCGGACGACGGACAGGGCCTGACCAAACCCCGCGCGGGACAGACAGGCCTCGGCCTCGGGGTGATGCGCCACCGGGCAAACGCGATCGGCGCGGAGCTTGCCGTGAAGTCCCGGCGGGGGGAGGGTGTCATCATCACCTGCACGCTGCCGCTCCCGCCATGAAATCGAAGCGCGCCAAGCCTTCCGCAAAACCTGCCCCTGTCGCGCCGCCCAAGATGGCGCTCCCCAGCCGTCGCCGGCTGCTGCTCGTGGACGACCATCCCTTCATGCGGGCCGGCCTGGCCCAGCTGATCAACCAGCAGGCCGACCTGGAGGTGGCCGGCGAGGCCGCCGATCCGGCGGCGGCGCTGTCGGAACTCACCCGCTGCCAGCCGCACCTCGTGCTGACCGACCTCACGATGCCGGGTCGCAGCGGGCTGGACTTCATCAAGGATCTTCACGCCACCCGGCCTGACCTTCCCATCCTCGTGATCTCGATGCATGACGAAACGATCTATGCCGAGCGCGTGCTCCGCGCCGGCGGCTGCGGTTATATCATGAAGGAGGCGGGCGGGGAGAACCTGCTGGCCGCGATCCGCCAGATCCTACGCGGGGAGATCTATGTCAGCCCGAAGATGTCGGCCCGGATCCTCGCGGCGTTGTCCGGGCACCGGCCGCGCGGCTCGAGCTCGCCGATCCAGAAGCTGAGCGACCGCGAGTTCGAGGTCTTCCAGCTCATCGGCCAGGGCCGCAGCACGCGCGACATCGCCGCCCAGCTGCACCTGAGCTCCAAGACCGTCGACGTCCACCGGGGCCACATCAAGGAGAAGCTCGAGCTGAAGGACACCACCGCGCTCGTCCGCCACGCGGTCCGGTGGGTCGAGACGCAGGGATCGGACGCCGCATCCTGATACGAAACGGTAGAGACGGATTTGGCCACAAAGGCACGAAGTGCACGGAGGAATGAAATTCGATTGGATTGCGATGCCCAGGGGAATGCCGCGGGATGTGACGGGCGAGGGTCCGACACTCCCTTTCACAGTTTTTCCTTTCGGGTATTTGGTGGGTTTCGTGGTGACTACGGGTTGCGTGGGTCCGCCGGGAAAAATCCCGCCGGCGGTGGGACGTCACCCGGCTCAAAAAGCCGCTGTTCCTCGGCGGAATTTTTGTCCACGCTGCCCCGATTGAAAGCCTCCGACTATTTTACCCTGCCGGCTTCGCTTGCCCCGTTTGCGGGGCATTTTCCGGCCGACGTTGCGCCCTGGGAATGGCTGAAGCGCATTGGCCCGGCGCTGGCGTCTTACAAGTTCGAAGCGCCGCTGCGCCCGGTGCCGCCCGGGGTCCACGTGGAGGGATTCGTTTACCTGCACCCCGCGGTGAAGCTGCCGCACACGGCCACGATCATCGGACCGGCCTGGATCGGGGCGGAGACCGAGATCCGCCCTGGCGCGTTCATCCGCGGCAACGTCATCGTCGGCGAGCGCTGCGTGCTGGGCAACGCCTGCGAGTTCAAGAACTGCCTCCTGATGGACGGGGCGCTCGTGCCGCACTTCAGCTATGTGGGTGACTCCATCCTCGGCAACGGTGCGCACCTCGGCGCGGGGGTTGTCTGCTCCAATCTCCGGCTCGACCAGCAGAACGTCGTCGTGAAGGCGCCCAAGGCGACCTATGACACCGGCCTGAAGAAATTCGGCGCCATCGTCGGTGACCGCGCCGAGGTCGGCTGCAACGCCGTGCTCAACCCCGGCTCGCTGCTCGGCCCGCGCTCGGTCGTCATGCCCGCCATCGCCTTCGGCGGCATCCTTTCGCCGGCAACGATTGCGAAGGGACGCCAAACCGTCACCCATCTGCCGCGGCGGGATTAGAATCTTTCTCTTTCCTCTTTCTCTTTCCTCTTTCTCTTTGGAGACTCGAATCTTCGAGAAAGATTAAGAGAAAGAGGTAAGAGAAAGATTTCCGTCCCCCATGACCCGCACCCTCACCGGCATCCAGCCCTCGGGCCAGCTTCACATCGGCAACTACTTCGGCGCCATGCGCCCCGCCATCGACGCCCAGGCGGGCGGGGACTGCTTCTATTTCATCGCGGACTACCACTCGATGACGTCCCTGACCGACGCCGCCCAGCGCCGGGCCAACACCCTTGGCGTGGCCCTCGACTGGCTGGCGTGCGGGCTCGATCCGGCAAAGAGCGTCTTCTGGCGCCAGAGCGACGTGCCCGGGGTGACCGAGCTGTCCTGGATCCTCGGCACGCTGACCCCGATGGGATTGCTCGAGCGGGCCCACAGCTACAAGGACAAGGTCGCCAAGGGGATTTCGCCCAACTTCGGTCTTTTCGCGTACCCGGTGCTCATGGCGGCGGACATCCTCCTTTTCGACACCAATGTCGTGCCCGTCGGGCGCGACCAGAAGCAGCACGTCGAGATGACGCGCGACATGGCGGTCAAGTTCAACCAGACGTACGGCGAGACCTTTGTCGTGCCCGAGCCCGCGATCCGCGACGAGGTCGCCACCGTGCCCGGCCTCGACGGCCAGAAGATGAGCAAGAGCTACGGCAACACGATCGACATCTTCGGCGAGGAGAAGGCCGTGCGGAAGAAAATCATGGGCATCATGATGGACAGCCGCACGCCGCAGGAGCCGAAGCCCGACGCCGACCGAAACCTCGCTATCCAGCTTCTCCGGCTGGTCGCCCCGGCCGACGTGGCCGCCGATCACGAGAACCGCCTGCGCGCCGGCGGCCTCGGCTATGGCGATCTGAAGAAGGCGCTGTTCGAGCACTACTGGAATTATTTCGCCGCGGCCCGCGCGCGCCGCGCCGAGCTGGCGGCGAACCTCGACCACGTGAACCATATCCTTGCCGATGGTGCCGTCCGGGCCCACGCCGTGGCTGATGTCGTGCTTCAGCGCGCGCGGAAGGCCTGCGGACTGGCGTAGGTCCGACCCGGGCGGCTTGGTGAAGCATTTTCCCGTTCCACGATGAAAAACGTCCAATTGACCGGCATCCTTGGCAAGGAGCAGCTCCACTTTAAGGACAACCGGGAGCTCGAGAAATATTACGAGGAGAAGTACAGCAAGGGCGGCTACGAGGGCGGCGGCTGCATTCTCTACGGGGTCAACATCAGCAAGCTCTACCATCAGGCACGGCACCGCTCGGCGCTCGGGTTTCTCGATCCGCAGCCGCAGGACACGGTCCTCGATGCCGGCTGCGGCGACGGCAGCCTGTCCGCGCAGATTGCGCCCCGGTGCAAGGCGGCGCACGCGATCGACATCGCCGGCAACGCCCTCGATCCGGCGCTCCGCAGCATGGCGAACCTGAACTTCCGGAAGATGAACGTGGAAAGCCTGGATTATGCGGACGGCTTTTTCGACCGGATCGTCTGTGTCGAGACGCTCGAGCACCTGATCGAGCCGAAAAAGGCCATCGCGGAGTTCCACCGGGCGCTCAAGCCGGGCGGCCGCCTGGTCATCACTTACCCGACGGTCAACCAGACCCTCATGCAACGCCTCCAGAGAAAGCTTGGCATCGGCCGGCGTCTCGAGATCTCCGAGCACCTGACGGAATGGACCTACGCCGATGTCGTGAGCAATGTGCAAGCCGGCGGCTTCGCGTTCGTGGCCGCGGAAGGCCTCGCCTTCGATTTCGGCGTCTTCGGCTGGATCAAGTACAAGTCCCGTTTTTTCGCCCGCATGCTCACCAAGCTCGCCCTCGCCATCCGCGCTTTCCCGCGGAACTCGGCCTTTGTCTCGGTCAGTTTCCGGCGGATCCCGTAGTCGCATTCCTCGCGATGCCCGCTGCCAACTCGGCGCCCCGGCCTTGGAGTTCCCCTCGTACTCTCGTTCTTCGCCCTCTGCCCAGGCGTAGTGTCAACTATTAGTTGACACTACGCCTGGGGCGGGGCGGGGAAAGCGATGGTGGGGAGCGAGCGGTCGCCCGGGGACGGCTCAGGGGCAACGATCAGACGACCGTGACTGGCGGCAACTCCAACCGGGCGATGGCGGCCATGATGCGCTCGGAGGCCTGCTGGTAGCGTTCCTTGCCGGTGCCTGTGTCGTAGGAGCTGGCGGCCAGGGGCGGGCCGAAGACGACCGACACCGGCGTGCCGAGGCGCAGGCGGCCGCCGCGACCGAACGCCTCGAAGGAGCCGAAGACCCGGGCCGGCACCACCGGCACCTGGGTGCGGCAGGCGATCAGGCCGACCCCGGGTTTGGGCGGCTGCAACCGGCCGTCGGGCGAGCGCGTGCCCTCGGGAAAGAGGATCAGGGCCTTGTCCTCGCCGAGTGCCCGGAGCACGCGCTTGATGGCGGTGACGTCCGCGCCGCCGTCGCGGTCGACCGGGATGGTGCCCACCGCATCGAGCCACCACGCGGCGACACCGGGCTTCCAGAGGGTCTTGCGCGCGAAGAAGCACATCTGGCGCGACACCTGGCTGCCGACGATCGGCGGATCGAGATGACTGGCATGGTTCGACGCGATGAGAAACGCCCCGGATTTCGGCAGGTTTTCCAGGCCGGCCACTTCCCCGCGGAAGAACATGTCGTAGACCACGACCGAGAGGTAGTGGAACAGGCCGTACACGCGGTCCATCGCGCCCTGCGAATAGCGGCGGCTCATGCGGCGGAGAGCCGGCGGGCGATGGGCGCGGCCATGAGTTCGACAACCTGGTCGAGCGACTGGTGCGTGGTGTCGATCGACGTCGCGCCGGGCGGGCAGGTGAGGGGCGAGGTCTTGCGCGACGAATCGAGGCGGTCGCGTTCCGCGATCGAATCCTGCTGGCCCTCGCTCGCTCGGCGCCGGGCGCGCTCGGCGGGGTCGGCGTGGAGGAAGAAGCGGAAGTCGGCCTGAGGGAAGATCACCGACCCGATGTCGCGGCCTTCCATCACGAGCCCGCGAAAGCCGTGCGTGCGCGCGACCTCCGCCTGCCCGCGCTGGTACGCCAGCAGGGCGGTGCGGACCTCCGGGATCGCGGCGAAATGCGAGACGTGGTCGTTGACCGTGCGGCTGCGGATGTCCGCGTCCGGCACCACGCGCTCGCCGATCTCCATCTGGGCGGACCGTCCGTTCAGACGCGTGCCGAAGTGCAGCCGGGCCGCGGCCGCATGCACCGCGGGGAGATCGGCCGCGTCCACGCCGAGGCGCAGGAACTCCGCGGTGATGGCCCGGTAAAACGAGCCGGTGTCCACGTGCAACAGGTTGAAGCGGTCGCTCAGGATCCGCGACGAGGTCGACTTGCCCGACGCCGCCCCGCCGTCGATGGCGACAATGATGAAGGGTGAACCGGCCATCAAGGCTCCAACGATTTTAGCCGCAACGCCTCCAGCAACTCAAAAAAGTTGGGAAAGGTTTTCGCGCAGCAGGCCGGATCCTTGATCGTGAGCCACGGCCGGCTGTTTTTCAGCAGATCGTGGCTGCCGAGAATCCCGAAGCTCATGGCGAAGCGGTGGTCGCTGTAGGTCTCGATGACCTGCCCGGGCACCAGCGGCCGCGGCGTGATCGTGAGGGCGTCGTGCTCCTCGATGACGTCCTGTCCGAGCTTTTTCAACTCCCGTGCCATTCCGGCCACCCGGTCGGTCTCCTGCTTGCGGGTGTGCGCGATGCCGGTGATGCGCACGGTCAGCCGCTGGAGCGGAACGATCGCGGCCAGGGTCAGGAACGTGTCGGAAATTTCGTAGAAATTCAGGTCGATCTTCATGGCGCCAGCCGGCACGCCCCCCAGCATGCGGAGAACCTCGGCGAAGGCCGAGTCGCCCTGCAGGCCGGTGCCCGGCGGACGCAGCCCTGGCAACTGCAGTGTGCCGCCCACGGCGAGCGGCAGCGCCTGGAAGTAACTCGCAGCCGTTGCGTCGGGTTCGATGGCATAGGTGCCACCCGAATGGTAATGTCCGGGCGCAATCGTGAACCGGGGGATTTCCTGATAGAGCGGAGCCACGTTCACGCCCAATTCAGCCATCAGGCGCCGTGTCATCTCAATGAATGCCCGGCGTGTCTCGCCCACCAGGGTCACGTCGACGGGCGTACCCGCGAGGGGCGCCACCATGAGGAGCGCGGACAACATCTGGCTGCTTTCGCTGGCGTCGATTTTCACCGCGCCGCCGCGCAGGCCGCGCGCGTGGATTTCCAGCGGAAAGAATCCCTCCTCACCGGTGCACTTGATGTCCGCGCCGAGCTGGCGCAGCGCGTCGATCAGGCCGCGCATCGGCCGTTTCCGCATCTGGGGCACGCCGTCCAGCCGGTAGGTGCCGCGCGGCGCTGCGGCGCAGAGCGCCGTGAGAAAACGTGCGGCAGTGCCGGCCAGGCCGACAAAGAGTTCGACTTCGCCGCTGGGAAAAGCCTTGGCCTGGTCCGCGACGCGCAGGGTGAGAGCACGTTCATCCGCCTCGACCGTGAACCCCAGCCGCCGCAGGGCCTCGGCCATGAGGCGGGTGTCCTCGCTGAACAGCGCACCGGTCAATGTCACCGGCCGGTCGCACAGGGCCGCGAGCAGCAGCGCCCGGTTGGTCAGGCTCTTTGACCCGGGCAGGATCGCCTCTCCACGCACGGGACGCGTGAAGGGTATGATCGGCAGCAGGTCGGGCAGCATGGAAGCACCAGCGTCACCCAGCACCCTGTGCGCGCCAAGGCGTTTTTTTACCTGCCCGGTGAAAAGCGGGCGTGGAGCGCGTTGACCTCAACGCGCTGAAAATCTCCGTCCTTGGTTATTCGTCTACGGAGCCGAACTTCTTCAACGGACTCAGGGCAACAACGCGTTGGGGTCAACGCGTTCCGCCTGGCCGGATGCACCCCGGCACTGCGTGCCACCCCTCTTTTTATAGGGGAGCCGGATCGGCGTCACGGCGCCGGTCGGAACTGGTCGCGGTAGGCCTTGCCGCGCTCGAGGCGGGCGAGGACGTCGAGGTAGTCGCGATTGGAGAGCGCGGCGTGGAACGCCTGCAGCTCGTCCTGGTAGTGGCGCAGGGCCCGCAGGACCTCATCGCGGTTCTGCTCGAGGATGGTGCGCCAGAGCTGGGGATCGCTCGCGGCAATGCGGGTGGTATCGCGCAGGCCGCCGCCGGCCTGGTTGCGCCACGCGGGGTTCTTGGTCGCAAGGAAGGCGCAGAGGGTCGATGCGAGCACCTGCGGGAGATGGCTGATGTGCGCGACGATCTCGTCGTGCGCGTCGGGCGCGACCGTGACGACCTCGGCGCCGAGGTCGCGCCAGAACCGGACCACGGTCTCGACCGCGTGCGGGTCGGACTTTGGGAGTGGCGTGACGAAGCACGGCCGGCGCTCAAAAAGGCCGGCGCTGCCGTGCTCCCAGCCGGTCTTCTCGGAGCCGGCCATTGGATGGGAACCGACAAAATGAGCGCGTTCGCCCAGTGCGGCGTGGCCGAGCCGGGCGATGTCGCCCTTCACGCTGCCGACATCGGTGACCACTGCGCCGGCCGCGAGATGAGGCGCGATCTGCTCGATGAGCGGCACGATCCGGTCGACGGGGGCGGCGATGACCACGAGGCTGGCGCCGCGGACAGCCTCGTCCGGGGTGTCGGTGACCGCGTCGCACCACGGCTGCTCGCGCAGCTTCAGCCGGACCTCGGGGCGGCGGGCCCAGATCACGATGCGCGAAGCCACCCCCCGCGCGCGGGCGGCGCGGGCGACGGATGCCCCGAGCAGGCCGGGAGCAAGGATCGTGAGTTGGGTGGAGGACACGGTGGGTGAAAGACGCAAAAAGCGCGTGGACTGTCGAGCCGCTTGTCCGGCGGGTAGTGTATCAGTTTGCCGCTTTCACTGGCGGTTGAGGTAGGCTGCGAGCTGCTCGCGCTCGGGGATAAAGAGCCTGCAAGCAGGCGGCCTACGACAAAATCGCAAACTGAGCCACTACCGTCCGGCGGGACGTGGGTCAGTTTCGCAGAGTTTGGTTAAAAAATCGTTCTCTTTCTCGTTCCTCATTCTCGAGCCGGCATTCGGAAGGGAGAACGAAGAACGAGAACGATAAGATCCGTTCGGATATGAAATCGGGAGAATGCCATCCGGCAGGTGCTGGCTCAAACTCGCACGTAGACGCAATGACGCGGGGAAAAGGAAATTTTCGCACGGAAGAGCGCGGAAGACCCCGGATAGCTGACGGATGATTGAGCCCTGTGCCCTTGTGCCTCCCTGTGAAAATCCGGGTTCCCAATCCCGTCCTCTGCCTTGCTCTGCGCCACTGCGCGAAACCGGATCGAAATTACTTCCGGCTACTTGTCCGACCCCAGCTTCAGGATCTGTTCGAATTCCGCCTTGGCGAGGGGGCTGACGGAAAGGCGGCCTTGGCGGACGAGGGCGATTTTGGCGAGGATGGGGTCGGCCTTGATCTGGGCGAGGGTGACGGGGCGGGCGAGGGGCTTGCCGGCCTTGAGCTCAACGGCGACCCAGCCTGGCTCATCGGCGGTGGTGTCGGGGAACGCCGGCTTGGTCACCTCGGCGGTGCCGATCACGGCCTTGGGCCCGCCGCTGGCATAAAAGAACACCTTGTCGCCCGGGCGCATGGCGTTGAGGTGCAGTCGTGCGGCGTAGTTGCGCACGCCGGTCCACGCGGTGCGACCGTCCTGCACGAAGGTTTCCCACGCGTAGGCCTCGGGCTCCGATTTCACCAGCCAGTATTGCGTTGTCATATGGGGGGCGGTTGGTTGATTGCCCTGAATGGACCCGGTTTCCTCCGCTGAAAAGACAAAAGCCCTGCGGGTGCAAAAGCTTCTGTATGTATTGATCGCGGTGTTTGTCTTTCTGCCGCTGGTCCTTTTCATCATCCGGTCCCGCTAACGCCTGGTTCCACGCCATGGACAAAACCCTCCTGCCGATCCGTCTGGTCTTCATCGCGCTGTGCGCCGCCGCCGGTTGGCTGGTCTGTTATGCGATCCAGCAATGGGACCCGTACCGGGCCCGCGCGGTGGCGATCGGGCTCTGCATCGGCGTGCTGGTGGTGCTGGTGGACCTGATGCTGAAAGGCTTTTCGTTGCGCGGCCTTTCGGCGCTGACGTTCGGCATCGGGGTCGGCCTGCTCATTTCCTACATGGTGGGATCGTCCCCGCTGCTTCAGGAAGGCGACCCGCAGATGATCTATCTCGCGCAGCTCGCCCTGTTCATGATCTGCCCCTACCTCGCCACGGTGATCGCGCTGCGCGGCAAGGACGAGTTCAACCTGGTGATTCCCTACGTGCGCTTCGTGCCGCACGACGTCGACGTTCCCCTGGTGGTGGTCGACACGAGCGTGCTGATCGACGGACGCATCGCCCGCCTCTGCGAGAGCGGGTTCATGAGTGCGGCGCTGGTCATCCCGCGCTTCGTCCTTGCGGAGTTGCAGTCGGTGGCGGATTCGAACGACCCGCACAAGCAGGCGCGCGGACGCCGCGGGCTCGAGATCCTCGGCGAGCTGCGCAAGATCAAGAATATCGACATCCGCATCACGGAGAGCGAGGTGTCCAGCAGCCAGCAGGTCGACGCCAAGCTCGTCTTCCTCGCCCAGTCGATGCGGGCCAAGCTCCTGACGACCGACTACAACCTCGCCAAGCTCGCGGAGTTCCACGGGGTGCCGTGGCTGAACCTCAACCAGCTGGCCAAGGCGCTGCGCCCGGAACTGCTCCTCGGGGAAACCCTTGAGGTGGACTTGGTCAAGGCCGGCAAGGAGGATGGCCAGGCGGTCGGTTTCCTGGAGGACGGCTCGATGGTGGTCGTGAATTCCGCGCGCGCCCACATGGGCCGGCGGGTGACGGCGGAAATCATCAGCGTGCTCCCGAGCGCCGGCGGCAAGATGGTGTTTGCGCGCCTGCTAAGCGCGGTGGAGTAGGGGCGGAGTCAGCTCCGTGCTGACGAAGAATGGTGGACCAGATCGGGATCAAACCGACGACCTCGTCGTTGCGAACGACGCGCTCTATCAACTGAGCTACTGGCCCATGGGGAAGGCGAGGTATTGGGAAATAGCGGTCCGCAAGTAAACATCAATTTTCCGCCCGCGCCGTCGCGCGACCGGAAATGGTCACGTGATGGCCCGCCACGGTGAGCGAAGACGGGCATCGAATTTGATTCGCCCGGTGGTCATGCTCCGGCCTGAATAACGACCCCCCGAACGATTCATGAAACTGCGGCTTCCGCTTGCCCTCCTCGTTCCCGCGTCGGTCCTGCTGGCCGCACCCGCGCCGGTTTTCGTCTACGTGGGCACCTACACGGATTGGGAACAGCTCGTACCGGTGCACAGCAATCCGCCGGGTGAACGAAGTCGGGGGATCTATGTCTTTCGCTTCGATGCCGGCACCGGAGTATTGACGCCGCTCGGCGTGGCGGCGGAGACGTTGAACCCGACATATGTCACGTTTTCGGCCTCCGGCCGGTTTCTCTATGCCGTCAACGAGATCTACCGTTTCCAGGGCGAACCCACGGGAACGGTCAGCGCGTTTGCCGTGGATCCGGCCAGCGGCCGGCTGACGTTCCTGAACCAGGTCGCCAGCCGTGGCACTGGCCCGTGCCATCTCTCGATCGACCGCACGGGACGCAACCTGCTGGTCGCGAATTTCGGCAGCGGCAGCGCGGCGGTGCTGCCGGTCAATCCCGACGGCACGCTGCGGCCCGCGTCGGCGGTCGAGCAGGATACCGGCAGCGGCCCGGACCCGCGGCAGGCCGGGCCGCATACGCACTCGTTCAACGTCACGCCCGACAACCGCCTCGCGGTTGCGGCGCAGTTCGGCACGGACCGGTTGTCGGTCTTTCGCTTCGACGCATCGGCCGGTTCGCTCCGCCCTGCCGATCCCCCGCAGGTGGTCCTGCGGCCGGCGTCGGCCCCGCGGCATCTTTCGTTTCATCCGAACGGGGCGACGGCCTATTCGCTGAACGAGATCGACAGCACCATCACCGTCCTCGCCTATGACGCCGGGCGCGGTGCCTTCCGGGAGCTGCAGACAGTCTCGACGCTGCCGGAAGGATTCAAGGATCACAACACGGCGGCGGAGGTCCTGGTGCACCCGTCGGGGCGTTTCCTCTATGCGTCGAATCGCGGGCACAACAGCATCGCGGTCTTCTCGGTCGACTCGACCGGGCGCCTCGCGTTGGTGGCGCATGTTGCCTCCGGCGGAAGGACTCCGCGGGGGTTCTGCCTGGATGCGTCGGGCCGCTGGCTGATCGCGGCGAACCAGGACACCCACAACATCGCGGTGTTTGCCATCGACCCGTCCACCGGCATCCCGACGCCCACGGGCCAGAGCCTCGAGGTCCGCTCGCCGGTGGGCGTGAAATTCCTGCAACTGGCGGAATGAGCGGCTTGACTCAGGGGAGCACCTCGCGCGCGCCCGGTTTGCGATTTCCGGAGGACGCACGCAAGTTGGGCCCCTGCATCGGCAACGAGCACCCGAAGTGCGGTTAAGTGACCTATCGGCAAACCATTGGCAGCGATGCGACGTTACGGTCGGGAAAAATCAGACCTTGGATTGCGCTTGGCCCCCGGAATGCTATTGCTGGTCCGGGGAATGGGACGGACATTTCGGCCGTCCCGCCACTCGCAGAACGCACCATAGCCATGAAAAAGAAGACCAAGACCATCAAGACGCCCGCCCCGGCGAAAACAGCAGCCAGGCCCCGCAAGAAGACGGCGGCCCCGGCCGTCAAGAAGTCGGCGCCCAAGGCAGTCGTCACGACGATCTCCGCCCAAGTCAACGTCGGCTTTGGCAACATGCTCTATATCCGTGGCGTTGGTCCCGGCCTCAGCTGGGAAAAAGGCGTGCCGATGACCTGCATGGCGGACGAACTTTGGTCGACCTCGCTGGCGGACGCCGCCGGCCCCGTCGTCTGCAAATTCCTGATCAACGACCTGATCTGGTGCGCGGGCGACGACTTCGTCGTCACCCCCGGCATCAAGGCCGTGCTCACGCCGATCTTCTGACGGGCGCAGAAGGGCGGGTCTCCGACCCGCCCTCTGAAATCGTGAAGGCCGTCGGGAAAGGTAGGGCGCGTTATCCTTAACGCGCCGCTCTGAAAACGAGCCCTTTCACAAGCCCGGCGGATTAAGAATAATCCGCCCTACCTGCCATGGATCGCGTTTGCGACGTACCCGCTGGGCGGCCCCATGTGCCAATCGATTCGATGGAGACGCGACCTCCCGGTCGCGTCTCCATCCGTAACTCGGCGGCAAATAG
>Ga0265319_1001310_pt1 | contig 15057 bp, 16 predicted proteins | sample 4824metaG_FD_192443 | JGI IMG/M metagenome (GOLD analysis project Ga0265319, IMG submission 192443) | Rhizosphere microbial communities from Carex aquatilis grown in University of Washington, Seatle, WA, United States - 4-8-24 metaG | ecosystem: Host-associated > Plants > Roots > Rhizosphere >...
GCGGGCGTCGGCGAGCGACTGGACCCCGCTTCGCTCGTCGAGCGGCTGCGGCGCCTCGCGCGCGAGCGCACGCCGGCACAGGAGCTGGCGCGCGACGGCGACGCGGCGCTGCCGGACCTGGCGAGCTGGGCGGACGAGCGGCCCACGGGCGAGCGCCTGCTGCACGTCGTCGCCGAGCTGGCGGACGACTGCCACATGCCGGCGGTGCGCGCGTTCATGCTGTTCGAGGCGCTGCGGGTGCACGGCGAGCTGGTCGGCGGCGTCCCCGCGCCGGAGGCGGTCGAGCGCTTCGCCGGCCGGCGCGTCGAGGCGTGGGTCGCGACCCGCTCGGACGCGGCGGTGCTCGACGAGAGCGCCCGCGCCATCGGCGAGCTGGCCGGCGTGCGCGTGGGCGAGGCCGAGGGGCTCGCGCCGGTCGCCGCGTCGTGCGAGCCGGCCGATCCCGCTCCCGTCGCCGTGGCGCGGGCCGGCGCGGCCACCGTCCGCGTCGACGCCGAGCGGCTCGACGAGCTGCTGCACCTGATGGGCGAGCTGGTCCAGCACCGCACGACCGTCGAGGCGCTCGCGACGCAGGCGGACGTGCCCGGCCTGCCGCAGGCGGTGCAGCGCCTCGCGCGCACCTCGCAGGCGCTGCAGGAGACGGTCACGCGCGTGCGGATGGTCCCCGTCGAGTCGGTCTTCCTGCGCTTCCCGCGGCTCGTGCGCGACCTCGCGCAGCGGCTCGGCAAGCAAGTCGAGCTGCGCCTGCAGGGCGCCGACACGGAGCTGGACCGCACCGTCGTCGACGCGCTCGGCGACCCGCTCGTGCACCTCGTGCGCAACGCGCTCGACCACGGCCTGGAGACGCCCGCCGAGCGCGCCGCCGCCGGCAAGCCGCCGACCGGCGTGCTCGAGCTGGCCGCCCGCCACGCGGGCGGCCACGTGATCGTCTCGGTGCGCGACGACGGTTGCGGGATCGACCCGGTGCTGGTCGCCCACACGGCCGTCGCGCGGGGCTTGCTCGGCGTCGAGCAGGCCGAGGCGCTCGACCCCGCCGGCGCCGCCGAGCTGCTGTTCGCGCCCGGCTTCTCCACGGCGCTCGCCACGACCGACCTGTCCGGCCGCGGCGTCGGCATGGACGCGGTGCGCGAGAGCGTGCGCGCGCTCGGCGGAGAGGTGAGCATCGACCCCGCGCCCGCGGGGGGAGGGACGCTCGCCGAGCTGCGCCTGCCGCTCACGCTCGCGTCGATCGCCGCGCTGCTTGTGACCGTCGACGAGCTGCCGTACGCGATCCCGCTCGACCGCGTCGTGCGGACCGTGCGCCTCGACGGCCTGCCCGTTCGCACCGTCCGCGGCGCCGCGCTGCTGCCGCTCGACGGGGAGCTGCTGCCGCTGTGCGACGTCGCCGGCCAGCCGCTGCGGGGCGGCGGCGCGCATTCCTACGCGGTCGTCGTCACCGTCGCCGCCGGCCGTCGCGTCGCGCTCGCCGTCTCCGCGCTCGCCGGCCAGCGCGAGCTCGTCACGCGCCCGCTTCCGCGCGCCGTCAGCCAGCGCGCCGTCGCCGCCGGCGGCGCGGTCCTGCCCGACGGCGGGATCGCGCTCGTCCTCGACTGCGATGCCCTCTCTTCTCCCGGCCAACCAGAAGGAGCACCAGCATGAACGTCCGCTATGACGAGCAGCAGCTCGACGCGCTCAGGGAGCTGGCGTCGATCGGGTCCGGCACCGCCGCCACGGCGCTCGCGCAGATGCTCGGCCGGCCGGTCGAGCTGGCCGTGCCGCGCGCGCTCGCACTGCCGCTCGCCGATGCGCTCGACGCCGTCGGCGAGCCCGACGCGATGGTCGCGAGCGTCGTGCTCCCTGTCGGTGGCGACGCCGAGATCGTCGTGCTGCTGCTGTTCTCCTACAGCTGCGCCGCAAGCCTGTGCGAGCTGCTCGGCGTCGAGCCGCGCAGCGAGCTGGGCGACTCCGCGCTCGGCGAGATCGGCAACGTGCTCGGGGCCTCCGCCGTCGGCGCGCTCGCGCAGATGACGGGTCTGGCGCTCGAACCGCAGCCGCCGCACGTGCTGCACGACATGCTCGGCGCGGTCGTCGCGTCGGTCCTCGCCGCCACTGCGGGCGACCTCGACCTCGCGCTCGTGCTCGACGCCGAGCTGGGGGTCGAGGAGGCCGCCTGCGGCCTGTCGTTCCTGCTGCTGCCGACGTCCGGCGGCGCTGCCGAGCTGCTGGGCCGCCTTGGTCTCGGCGCGAGAGAGTGAGCCGGCGGTGAAGGTGGTGCGCATGGGAGAGCTGGCCGTCTCGGCGGAGCCCGGCGACGAACTCGTCTCGATGGGGCTCGGCTCCTGCGTCGGCGTCGCGCTCGTCGACCGCGGTCGCGCGGTCGCGGGGCTCGCACACGTGATGCTGCCCACCGCCAACGCCGCCTACAGCGCGCCGGCGAAGTTCGCCGACCGCGCCGTGCCGGCGCTGCTCGCATCCGTGGAGCGGCTCGGCGCGCGGCGTGAGCGGATCGTCGCGGTGCTCGCCGGCGGCGCGCAGATGTTCAAAGGGACGAGAGGACCCGGCGTCGCCGGCCTCGACCTCGGCGCGCGCAACGAGGCGGCCGTGCGCGACGCGCTCGCCGCCGCCGGCGTCCCGGTGCACGCCGCCGCGACCGGTGGGGACCGCGGCCGCACCGTGCGCGTGCTCGTCGGCGACGCGCGCGTCACCGTCAAGGAGGCGGGCGGCGACGAGTTGCCGCTGTGGCACCCGGGCGCTCCTGCCGATGACCTGGTGGAGATCTCATGAGCGAGCTCCTCACAAACGACCAGGTCGCCGCGCTCGTCGAGGCGGCCCAGCAGGGCGAGCTGCCCGACGACCACGGCAGCGGCCACGCCGCCGCGCGCCGCGGGCGGCGCCTGCGCAGCGTCGACTTCGCGCGCCCGACGAAGTTCACGAGCGAGCACGAGCGCCGCATCGTCCGCGCGCTCGACGCCTTCTGCACGACGGCCGCCACGCGCCTGTCGGCCGAGCTGCGCGTGCCGCTCGAGCTGGAGGTCATCGACACGACGCAGCTGCCGTGGTCGAGCGCGCAGTCGGCGCTGCCGGCCGACTCGGTCGGCGCCGCGCTCATGGTCGCGCCCGTCGGCACGCGTATGCTGCTGACGGCCGAGCTGCCGCTGGTCCTGCTGACGATCGAGCACCTGCTCGGCGGCGCCCCCGAGCGCCCGCCGAAGGCGCGCAAGCTGAGCGAGATCGACTGGGCGCTCACGCGCCGCCTGTTCGAGACACTCACGCACCACCTGTCGCTCGTGTGGCAGGACCTCGCCGGGCTGACGCTCGAGGCGCGCGACGTCGACACGCACATGGAGGGCCTGCAGGTCACGGCCGTCTCCGACCCGACCTTGACGCTGACGTTCGAGGCGCGCGTCGACCGCCACTCCTCGACGCTCGCGCTGCTGGTGCCGTGGAGCGCGATCGACGGCGTGGGCGACGAGCTGGCCGGGCGCGAGACGCGCTCGGAGGAGGCCGATCCGGGCATCGCGGCGGCCGTGCGGCGCGCCGTCGCCGGTGCGGAGGTCGTGCTGCGGGCCGAGGTCGCGCACGTCGACATGGCGATCGACGAGGTGCTCGCGCTCGAGCCCGGCGACCTGGTGCGCCTGGGTGCGCCGGCCGACGCCGGCGTCGGGATCTACGCCGAGGACGTGCCGATCCACCGCGCCCAGCCGGGCCGCAGCGGCACGCGCCGCGCGGTGCAGGTGGTCCGCCCCGGAGGCGGTGTCGCATGAGCCCCGCCGACGTCGCCACGACCGCCGACGCGCTGATGCGCCTCGGCGCCTCGACCGCCGAGGCGGTCGCCAAGTCGCTCGACGCGATCTGCCCCGAGCCGGTCGAGCGCGGCGACGTGACCGTCGTCCCCGGCGAGGACAGCCCGTTCGACGGCTTCCCCTTCGAGGACGGCCCCGCCGTCGCCGTCAGCGTCCACTACGTCGACGGCGTGACCGGCGGCAACGTGCTGCTGATCACCGCGCGCGGCGCGCGCGCGATCGCCGCGGCGATGGGCGAGTCGCCCGCGCCGGAGGACGACGCGCAGCCGACCGACCTCGAGCTGTCCGCCGTCGCCGAGGCCGCCAACCAGATGTTCGCCGCGGCCGCGAGCGCGACCGGGGTCGTCCTGAGCCAGGGCGTCGAGATCGCGCCGCCCGACACGCGCCTGCTCGAGTCGGCCGACGCCGCGCGCGAGGCGTTCGACGCCACCCCGCACGCCGTCAGCGCCACCTTCCGCGCCTGCGGCGAGCCGTGCCGCCTCGTGCAGCTCGTCCCCAACGCGTTCGTCGTGCGGATGACGCGCGCGCTCGACGAGCAGGGCAGCGAGCAGCTGAGCGGCGGCGCCGGCCTGTCCGCGCTGGGAATCGCCGACCGCGTCGAGCCCGGCGAGGAGCGCCGGCTGGACGACGCGCTGCGCGACATCCGCGTGCGCGTGTGGGCCGAGCTGGGTCGCACGCGCGTCTCGCTCGGCGAGGCGCCGGAGCTGCCGCCGGGCGCGGTCCTGGAGCTTGACCGCAAGGCCGACGACCCCGTCGACCTGTACGTGAACGGCCTGCGCTTCGCGAGCGGCCGCCTCGTCCTCACCGACGAAGGCGAGTGGGCGCTGCGACTGGAGGAGGTCGCGGGACGCACCGCGCCCGCCGCTGGCCCCGACAACGAAGGAGCCCTGATCTAGATATGGCACGCGTGCTCGTCGTCGACGACGCAGCGTTCATGCGCAAGGTCCTGACCGACGCGCTCGTCGCGGGCGGCCACGAGGTGGTCGGCGAGGCGGGCGACGGCGACGCTGCGCTCGCCGCCTACCAGGACCTCCAGCCGGACCTCGTGACGCTCGACATCACGATGCCCCGCAAGGACGGCCTCGCCACGCTGCGCGAGCTGGTCGACATCGACCCGACCGCGCGCGTCGTGATCTGCTCCGCGCTCGGCCAGGAGACGAAGGTGCTCGACGCGATCAAGGCCGGCGCCAAGGACTTCGTCGTCAAGCCGTTCGAACGCGAGCGCCTGCTCGGCGCGGTGGAGAAGGCCGTCGCTTGATCACTAACCTGCCTTTTGCAGGCATTCTCCGAGTTAGCCGACAGGATTTTCCGAGTTAGCAGGAGAAATTTTCCGAGTTAGCAGCTACGATTCTCCGGGATGGCAACCCCCTACGTCCCCCGGAGTCTCGCCGCCGTCGCCCTCGATGCGATGGTCGACGCGCGCGTCGTCGCGCTGCTCGGCCCGCGCCAGGCGGGCAAGAGCACGCTCGCGCGCAAGCTCGCCGCCGACGACCTGCACGCCGACTATCTGACGCTCGACGACGAGGACGTCCGCTCGCTCGCGCTCGCCGACCCGCGCGGCTTCGTCGCCGGGCTCGGGCGCTGCACCGTCATCGACGAGATCCAACGCGCTCCCGATCTGCTGCTCGCGATCAAGGCGCGCGTCGACCTCGACGACACGCCGGGGCAGTTCCTCGTCACCGGCTCGGCGAACCTGCGGCGCATTCCGACCGTCGGCGACGCGCTGCCCGGTCGCGTCGACTACCTCACGCTGTGGCCCTTCACCCAGGGCGAGGTGGCGCGCCGCCGCGAGCACCTGCTCGACTGGCTGTTCCGCGGCGCGGCGCCCGCCGTTCGCTCCGCGCCGGTCGGTCGCGGCGCCTACGCGGACATGCTGCTCGCCGGAGGGTTCCCCGAGGCGCGTCGCCGCGCCGGTGCCGCGCGCGCCCGCTTCTTCGAGGGCTACGTCGACTCGATCGTCGAGCGCGACGTGCCCGATACGGCGCGCGTCCACGATCCGGCCGCCGTCGGCACGCTGCTGCGGCTCGTCGCGGCGCGTTCCGGCGGCCTTGCGCGCTACGACACGCTCGCGCGCGACGCCGGCTTGGACGGCAAGACGGCGAGAGCGTATGTCGACGTGCTCGAGCGGCTGTTCCTCGTGCGCGTCCGCCGCCCGTGGCACGTGAACCTCGGCAAGCGCCAGGTCAAGGCGCCGAAGCTCTACGTCTCGGATCCGGGCCTGCTCGCCGCCCTCGTCGGCGCCGACGCACGCCGCGTCGCGCAGGACGACGGCTTCGCCGGCGCATTGTTCGAGACGTTCGTCGCGACCGAGCTGGAGCGCCAGGCGTCGTGGGCCGAGGAGGCGCTGACGTTCTGGCATCTGCGCGACGGCGACCGCGAGGTCGACGTGATCGTCGAGCGACCGTCGGGCCAGATCGCCGGGATCGAGGTGAAGGCGAGCGCGACCGTGCGCCCGAGCGACTTCCGCGGCCTGATCCACCTGCGCGACAGCGTCGGAGATCGCCTCGCCGCCGGTGTCGTCGTCTACGCCGGCGAGCGCACGCTCCCCTTCGGCGACCGGCTGTGGGCGGTGCCGCTGCAGGGACTGTGGACGGCCGGGGATCCGCTCGGCTGAGGTGACGTCGTCACTCGCTCCCCGCCAGCCGCTCGAAGCCGGTCCACAGCACGTTCATCGCTGTCTCGACGATCTGCTCGCGGGGGACGTGGGGGTGCTCGTCCCACCAGATCGCGAGGCCGGCGAGGCCGGCGCGCATCACCTCGGCGTTCATCTCCAGTGCCTCGGGATCGCTGCCGACGACGCGCTGGGCGCCCGGCTCCTGGCCGAGGATCGCGCCGAGCGCGGCGCGGCCCTGTGCTTGAATCGCGCGGTGCGCCGCGCGCGCCTGCGGGTCGCCGGTCGCCTCCTGGAAGTACATCCGCGAGGCGAAGCGGTTCTGCTCGACGTAGCGCGCCCAGGCGTCGAACGAGCGACGCATGCGCGCGTCGGTCGGATCGTCGCCGGCGAGCTCCTGCACCCACATCGCCAGCAGCTCGTCGCGCGTGCGCTCGAGCAGGCGCGTGAAGAGGTCGAGTTTGGAAGCGAAGTGGTCGTAGACGACCGGCGGCGTCACGTCCGAGCGACGCGCGATCTCGTCGATCAAGGCGCCTGCGTAGCCGTGCTCGGCGAACACGCGCGTGGCCGCGCGCTCGATCAGCTCCCGTCGCTCGGCGGCGGGCAGCCGCCTCCGGCTGCGCGTCGTCGCGCGAACCTCCTGCTTCGACAAACCTAACGCTCCCTAGGTACTGTGGCTAGCGATCACTAGGTTACGCGCGGCGAGCGCGGAAAGGCGGCCGACATGAGCACGAGCGCAAGCGGGCAGATCGTCGAGGACCCGGTCCTGGGACACCGGCTGCGGTTCGAGCGCACGACGGACGAGCATGGCGCCCCGGCGGTGCTGTGCGAGATGTGGGTCGATCCGGGCGGCGGCGTCCCGCCGCACGTGCACCCGCGCATGGAGGAGCGCTTCACCGTCCTCGAAGGCCGCGCCGAGTTCCTTGCCGGCCGCAGATGGGTCGGCGCCGACGCCGGCGAGACGGTTGTCGTCCCGCCCGGCACGCGTCACGCCTACCGCAACCGCGGCAGCATCATCGCGCACGTCCACTGCATCGCGACCCCGCCCGACCCCGGCCTCGAGGGCTTCCTCACCGAGGCGGCCGCGATGGCCCGCGCCGGCCGCATCAACAAGTACGGCATGCCGAAGGGGATCGCCGGCTGGCTCCAGGGCGTCGTCCTGGTCGACACGCACATGGAGATGGTCGAGATGGGCTTCCCCCCGCTCCCCCCGCCCGCGATCCAGCGCCTCGTCATCCCGCCCCTCGCGCGCTTCGCGCGGAGGCGCGGCTACGGGGCGGGGCACGCGGCCTGACGCCTCAACTCTCCGGCGTCGGCCCGGCCATCGATTCGCTCTCGGCCGTTTCGTGCGCGCCGGCGGGGTCGCGACGGACGGCCCAGATGATTGCGGCGATGCCGAACGTTGCGCCGCCGACTCCGACGAGTGGGTACCCCTGAAGGATCGCGAGCACCATCGCGCCGAGGTACGCGAGACCGAGGATCATGCTGACCGCATGAGCGAACCGCTGCCCCGCGTAGAAGCGCGGCAGCGCCTGCGCGTCCATCGCGGCGAGTCGGTTCTCGATCTGGTGGCGGTGCGCCTGCTCGCGCTCACCCGCTGCCAGAAGTCGCTCTGGCGCATCCGGCAGATGCGCGGCATAGCGGTCGAGATCGTCTGGTGATGGCAGTGGAGACGTGTAGCTCGACTGGCGCAGCCCGACGTCCAGGCGCGTGCCGTGCGGCCAGCGGCCGCTGGCGACCCGCTCGCTCACGGGTGCGTCACGTCGCTCTGCGCTACGGCGCGCAACGCTGGCCGGGTCACGCGCGGACGACATCCCGCTGTCTCCGCTCGATGTCCTCGCGGAACGCCTTCATGTCCCGATGTCGGGCCATGCGGTCGGTCGCCGGCGAACCGATCCGGCGCCGTAGGAGCGGACGCGGCGGTTCGCAGCGTCCGAGGACGACGCCGCGGAGACCGGAGTGGAAGCCACGGCAGAACGCACGATCGGGAGGAGACTCGGTCATGGACTACAGGCTCCACGACCGCGCCGCCTCTGTCTACAGCACGAAGCTGTGACTCAGCGACCCAGCGTCCGCAGCAGCTCGTGCGCTCTGCCGGGCACCTCGCCGAGGCGGGTGCGGACGTCGGCGAGCGCGGCGCGCAGCTCGGGGTCGCCGACCTCGACGGGCAGCATCGAGTCCTGCAGCTCGGAGAGGATGTCGTCGGCGTGCTCGGTCGCCTCGAGCGCCTGCTCGACGTAGCCGCTCGCGCCTGCGGAGGGCGCTCCGGGTTCGGCGACGCCGAAGCTCGCGGGCGGCAGGCCACAGCGCGCGGCGAACTCCGCGTGCCCTCTCTTCATGCGCCCGTAGGCCGCCTGCACCGGCGCGAACAGCTCCGACTCCAGCCGATCGGCCGTGTCGTCGTCGACCAGCTCGTACGCCTCGCCGAGCGCCGCCAGCGCCACGCCGATCGTGTCGGCGGCCTCCGCCGTCGCGCCCAGCAGCTCTCTGTGGCCTTCGTCGCTCGTGTACGTCATCGCTCCGCGAGCATAGTCGGCTAAAGGCCGCGACCTCCCTGCCGACTACCGGGACGACTCTTCCCTCGGAGTCGTCCCTCGATGACCAAGGCTTCCCTTTTCCCACGGGTGGCCGCGACGCTCGCTGCCGTCGCGCTGCCGCTCGCCGCTCCCGCGTCCGCGCTCGCTCATGCGAGAGGCGGCGCCGAGTCGACGCCCGTCGACCTGGCCGGCGCGAGCAACGGTGGAGCCCACATCGGCGGGGGCGGCTCGATCGTCCGCACGATCGTCGGGCTGGCGATCGTGATCGGCGTCATCTACGGCGTCGCCTGGGTGCTCAGACAGGTCAAGGCGTCGCGCCAGCCGCGCGCCACCGGCACGGGCCTCGCGGCGCTCGCGAGCGTCCCGCTCGGCTCCGGCCGCGCGGTCCACCTCGTGCGCGCCGGCACGGACCTGGTGCTGCTCGGCGTCGCGGAGCAGGGCGTCGTCCCGATCCGCACCTACACCGAGGAGGAGGCACGCGCCGCCGGCCTGGTCGACGAGGACGGGATGCTGATCCTGCCCGAGGACGAGACTGCCGACCGGCCCGCGCGCAGACTTCCGAAGCTCGCGCTCCCGCAGCTCGCAATGCCGTCGAGCCTGCGCGCTGCGCGCACCGCCGCCCGCCCGGCGCTCGCCCAGCCGCGCCCGAAGCTGGCGCTGGGGCGGGGACCGATTGCGAGAGACGCGCTCGACCAGCTCCGCGCCTGGACGGTCCGCGGATGAGAGCCGACGGCTCCAACGCGGTTCAGATCCTGCTGCTGCTGGGCGGGCTGACGCTCGTCCCGGCGCTGCTGTTCTGCGTCACCGGCTTCACGCGCATCCTGATCGTGCTCGGCTTCATCCGCACCGCGATCGGCACGCCGACCGCGCCGCCCAACCAGGTGCTTGTCGGCATCGCGCTGTTCCTGACGCTGTTCGTGATGGCGCCGACCTTCAACGCGATCAAGGACGACGCCTGGGATCCGCTCCAGGCCAAGCAGATCGACACGGCCCAGGCGATCAGACGCGCCGAGGAGCCGCTGCGCACCTTCATGTTCAGACAGACGCGCGACAGCGACCTCGCGCTGTTCGTGCGCCTCTCGAGAATGAGAGACCAGCCGAGAACGCGGGCGAACATCCCGACGACCGTCCTGATCCCCGCCTTCATCATCAGCGAGCTGAAGACGGCGTTCCAGATCGGCTTCCTGATCTTCCTGCCGTTCCTCGTGATCGACCTGATCGTCGCGAGCACGCTGATGTCGATGGGCATGATCATGCTGCCGCCCGTCTTCATCTCGCTGCCGTTCAAGATCCTGCTGTTCGTGCTCGTGGACGGCTGGGGCCTGGTCACGGAGTCGCTCGTGCGGAGCTTCCACTGAGATGAACCAGGACACCGTCGTCCACCTCGCCCAGCAGGCGATGGAGCTCGCGATGAAGGTCGGCGGGCCGCTGATGCTCGTCGGCCTGGCGATCGGCCTGATCGTGTCCGTCTTCCAGGCGGTCACGCAGATCCAGGAGCAGTCGCTCTCCTTCATCCCGAAGATCATCGGGGTCGCCGCGGTGATCGTGATCGCCGGGCCGTGGATGCTCGGCCAACTGCTGGGCTACACGGAGGAGCTGTACCGCTCGATCCCCTCGTTGGTGGGCGGATGACGACCGCCGCCGCCAGCCCGCTGACCCAGCTGCTGGCGCAGCTCGGCGGCATGCAGACCGCCGGCTTCATCCTCGTGCTCGCGCGCGTCACGCCGCTGTTCATCGTGGCGCCGCTGTTCAGCTCGAGACAGATCCCGGCGCGCGTGCGCACGATCGTCGCGTGCGCGCTGGCGGTCGGGCTCACGCCGGTGGCGATGCACGGCCAGCACGTCCCGAACGACGTCCTCACGCTGTTCGGCCTCGTCTTCAAGGAGCTGCTCGTCGGGCTCGCCTTCGCGCTCTCGATCGCGCTGCTGTTCGCGGCCGTCTCCAGCGCCGGGACCTTCCTCGACATGCTCGTCGGCTTCAGCTTCGGCGCGACCGTGGACCCGCTCAGCGGCAACCAGTCGGCCGTGCTGACGCAGGTCTACGGGCTCGTCGCGCTCGCCGTCTTCGTCGCGATCGACGGGACGAGCTGGATCGTCTCCGGGCTCGCGCGCACCTACGACCTCGTCCCGCTCACGGCGGCCCCCGACGTCAGAGCGCTCGCGACCGGCGTGTTCGCGAGCTTCGCGACGATCTTCTCCTCGGCGCTCGAGGTCGCCGCGCCGGTGCTGCTCGCGATGGTCATCACCGACGTCGCGTTCGGCGTCGTGACGCGCGTCGTGCCGCAGCTCAACGTCTTTGCCGTCGGCTTCCCGGTGAAGGTCGTCGTCGGCCTGCTGGTCGTCGGCGCCTCGCTGCCGTTCGTGTCCGGCTGGATCTCCGACCAGCTCCAGATGAGCGTCGCGCAGGCGCTCCAGACCGTGAAGCTCGCGTAGCGGCCATGGCCAACGACAAGACCGAGAAGGCAACGCCCAAGCGCCGCGAGGAGGCGCGCAAGAGAGGCCAGGTCGCCAAGAGCACCGACCTCAACGGCGCGCTCGTGATGCTCGCCGGCCTGCTCGCGATCTCGCTGCTCGCGCCGCACACGATGAGCACCGCGGAGGGCGCGATGCGCGACGGGTTCGCGAACGTCGCGCACCCGCAGGAGCTGATGTCGGCCGCCGGGCTGAGCGGGCTGTTCAGCGCGACGGCCAAGAGCTTCGCGCTCGGCGTCGGGCCGATCGCCGCCGTCTGCCTCGCCACCGGCGTGCTCGCGAACGTCGCCCAGACGCGCGGCAAGGCCTCGCCGGCGGCGCTCAAGCCGGACCCCAAGCGCCTCAACCCGATGGCCGGTGCGAAGAACGTCTTCGGCCCGAGAATCCTGTTCGAGACGGGCAAGTCGCTGGCGAAGGTCGGCGTCGTCGGGGCGATCGTCGCCTCCGCGCTGATCCCGCGGCTGACCGAGCTGAGCGCGACCGTCGGCGCCAACCCCGGCGCGCTCGGCGCGATGCTCGCCTCGATGGTGCTCGCGATCGCCCAGCGCGCCGCGTTCGCCTACCTGCTGATCGGCCTGATCGACTACGGCTACCAGCGCTGGAGACACGAGAAGTCGCTGAGAATGACGAAGCAGGAGCTGAGAGAGGAGTTCAAGCAGCACTCGCTCCCGGCCGAGGTCAAGAGCGCGCTGCGCCGCCGCCAGCTGCAGGCCGCCCGCGCCCGCATGATGGCGGCCGTCCCGCAGGCCGACGTCGTCGTCGTCAACCCGACCCACTTCGCCGTCGCACTCAAGTACGACGGCACGCGCCCGGCGCCCGAGTGCGTCGCCAAGGGCCAGGACCTGGTCGCGCTGCAGATCCGCAGACTGGCCGAGGAGCACGGCGTGCCGGTCGTCGAGGACAGACCGCTCGCGCGCTCGCTGCACGCGGCGATCGAGATCGGCCAGATCGTGCCCGAGGAGCTGTACCAGGCGGTCGCGCAGGTGCTCGCCTACGTCTACCGCGTCGCCAAGAGGAGGGCCGTGTAGGTGTCCGCCATCGCCGCTGCACCGAGAGGCGCCGCCGCCGGCGGCGCTGCCGGCACCATGCGCAAGCTGCTGAAGCACACCGACCTGCTGGCTGCGGTCGGCGTCGTCCTGATCGTGACGATGCTGGTGATCCCGCTGCCGTCGGCACTGCTGGACCTCTTCATCACGCTCAACATCAGCGTCGGCCTGGCGATCGTCGTCGCGACGCTCTACCTCAACCGCGCGCTCGACTTCGCCAGCTTCCCGTCGCTGCTGTTGCTGACGACGATGTTCCGGCTGGCGATCAACGTCTCCGTCACGCGCCTGATCCTCACGAAGGGCGACGCCGGCTCGGTCGTCTCCGCCTTCGGCCATTTCGTCGTCGGCGGCAACGTCGTCGTCGGTCTCGTGATCTTCCTGATCCTGATCGTGATCCAGTTCGTCGTCGTCACCAACGGCGCCGGGCGCGTCGCCGAGGTCGGCGCGCGCTTCACGCTCGACGCGATGCCGGGCAAGCAGATGGCGATCGACGCCGACCTCAACGCCGGCCTGATCACCGACGAGGACGCGCGCAGACGCCGCGCCGAGATCGCCCGCGAGGCGGACTTCTACGGCGCGATGGACGGCGCCTCGAAGTTCGTCAAGGGCGACGCGATGGCGGCTGTGCTGATCACCGCGATCAACCTGATCGGCGGGATCGTCGTCGGCGTGCTGCAGCAGCACATGCCGTTCAGCCAGGCGATCCAGCACTTCTCGCTGCTGACCGTCGGCGACGGCCTCGCGGCGCAGATCCCGGCGCTGCTGATCTCCGTCGCGACCGGCATCATCGTCACGCGCGCCGCCTCCGACACCGACCTCGGCTCGGACGTCGCCGGCCAGATCCTCGGCCAGCGCAAGGCGCCGATGGTCGCCGGCGCCGTGATCTGCTGCTTCGCGCTGGTCCCGGGGCTGCCGAAGCTGCCGTTCCTGTTCATCGGCGGCGGCTTCCTCGCGCTCGGCTACGCGATGCGCGACGGCGGGCCGCTCGCCGTCGAGGACGCGGCAGCCGCCGCGGCCGCGCTGGCAGACGCCGAGGGCACCGCCGTCGCCGCGCCGCGTGACGCCGCGCTGGAGGCGCTGTCGCTCGACCCGCTCGAGCTGGCGATCGGCTTCGGGCTCGTCGGGCTCGTCGACACCAGCTCCGGCGGCACGCTGCTGTCGCGCGTGTCGGTGATCCGCCGCCAGATCGCGTCCGACCTCGGCATGGTGATCCCGCCTGTCCGCATCCACGACGAGCTGGGGCTCGACTCGCACGAGTACGTCCTGAAGGTGCGCGGCAGCGAGGTCGCGCGCGGCCGCCTGATGGCCGGCCACCAGCTCGCGATGGACCCGGGCGACGCGCTCGGCCAACTGCCCGGCGGCGTCCCGACGACCGAGCCGGCCTTCGGCCTGCCCGCCACGTGGGTCTCCGACTCGCAGCGTGCGGAGGCGGAGGCGCTCGGCTTCACGGTCGTCGACGGCGAGTCGGTGATCGTCACGCACCTGACCGAGACGATCCGCGCGCACGCCGCCGACCTGCTCTCGCGCCAGGACGTCAGACAGCTGCTGGAGCAGCTCAAGGAGTCCAACGCCGCCGTCGTCGAGGAGGTCGTGCCGGACGTGCTGACGCTCGGCGAGATCCAGCGCGTGCTGCAGGCGCTGCTGTCGGAGGGCGTCTCGATCCGCGACCTCGGCGCGATCGTCGAGGCCGTCGGCGACAAGGCGCGCGTCACGCGCGACCCGTCGCTGCTGGCCGAGTACGCCCGCCAGGCGCTCGGCCGCACGATCACCGCGCCGCACGTCGACAACGACCAGAAGCTGCGTGCGATCGCGCTCGATCCGGCCGTCGAGCAGGAGATCGCGGGCGCGATCGCGCAGACGTCCGACGGCGAGTACCTGGCGATGGAGCCGTCGCGCGCGCAGGCTTTGGTCACCGCATTGCGAACTCAGATGGAACACGGCGTCGCGCGGGGCAGCCGGCCGGTGCTGCTCTGCTCGGCGCGCGTGCGCCGCCATCTGCGGCGGCTGGTGGAGCAGGCGATCCCGCAGCTCGCGGTCTGCTCCTACAACGAGATTGCGCCTGGCATCAGCGTGGAGACGATTGGAGTGGTTGACGGATGAGCACGACGAGCATCGAAGAGACCCCCGCGATCGTGGACGCGCCGGGGATCGCGGACGCGCCGGCGGAGCCCGCGCCCGCGGCCGCCACCGAGCCCGGCGTCAGGACCTTCCGCGCCAGCACGCTCGAGGAGCTGCTGCCGCAGATCCGCGAGCAGCTCGGCCCCGACGCGATCGTCGTGCGCCAGCGCGACGGCCTGATGGGCGGGATCGGCGGCTTCTTCCAGCAGCGTTTCGTCGAGGTCGACGCCAAGGCCGGCGGACCGCGCATCGACGTCTACGACGAGGAGCCGCCGCCGGCGCCCGAGTCGTTCGCCGCGCTGCTCGCCGAGGCCGACGGCGGAGGAGTGCGGATCTATGCATCCGATAGATGCACAGATCCGCACTCCTCGGCAGACCTGCCAGCCGAGCCCGCCCCCCTCGATGCCCGACCGGCGGCGCCGGAGCCCTCGCTCGCGCAGGAGCTGATGGACGCCGGCATGAGCCACGCGTTCGCTGAGCGGCTGATCCAGG
>Ga0265319_1001313_pt1 | contig 15028 bp, 16 predicted proteins | sample 4824metaG_FD_192443 | JGI IMG/M metagenome (GOLD analysis project Ga0265319, IMG submission 192443) | Rhizosphere microbial communities from Carex aquatilis grown in University of Washington, Seatle, WA, United States - 4-8-24 metaG | ecosystem: Host-associated > Plants > Roots > Rhizosphere >...
GGCGGCCCCCGGCTGCAGGTCGCGGAAGAAGCCGGCGGCGTTCGCGAGCAGCGGCCGCTCGATCGGGAACGAGCGGATCGCCGTGTCGAGCGCCGCCGGGCCGCCGCTGATCGTGTCCTGCAGGTACGGGATCGCGATCGCGTCGAACGCGTCGAACGTCGTCGCGAGGTTGCGGTACAGCTGGCCTTGCTGCTGCGCGACGGGTGCGATCGCGGCGGCTGTCTGCTCGAGCGACTGGAACAGGTGGCCGAGCCGCGTCTGCGGATCGGCGAGCATGCGCAGCACGGGGATCGCGTTCCTCGTGAGCGGGTCGAGCGCGACGACCGTGTCGTTGATGCTCGTGCCGCGGCCGGCGAGCGCGTCGCCGAACTCGACGAGGTTGACCTGGTTCGCCGCGCGCGTTCTCGCGTCGAACATGTTGAAGAACTCGTCGAACTCGACCGGTCTCGGCGTCGCGTTCGCGAGCGCCAGCTCGCCGCCTTCGGGCACGCCTCTGGAGGAGTGGCCGACCGTGACCTGGATGTACTTCAGGCCGAGCGTCGAGCGCGGCCGCACCTGGACCGTCGAGTCGGCCGGCAGCGGCTTGACCTTCGTCTCCAGCTTGACGTGGAGTCTCGCCGTGACGCTGCCGTTTCTGTGTGCCTGCGGCACGATCTTGTCGATGATCCCGACGCGGTCGCCGCCGATCCGCACCTCGTCGCCTTGCACGAGATTCGCCGCGTCCGGCAGCTGGACCCAGACGTCGTAGGTCGGCACGAACGGCAGGCCGTTGTTCGCGTTGTACGCGAGGAAGACGGCGACGATCACGACGAGCACCGTCGCCGCGCCGATCAGCACGGGGTTTGCCGCCACGGATGTGCTGCGCCGGTTCATCTCGTCCCGCTCCCGCCGAGCAGGTAGCCCAGCAGACCGCTGCTCGTCGGCGCGCCGCTTGCCGGTGCGCCGACACCGCCGCTGGTCGCGACCGGCGAAGCGCTCGGCGCCGCCGCCGGCGTGTCGACGAGCGAAGCCGACCCGTTGCCGGTCGTCCCGGTCGAGGAAGCCAGTGCACCGGCGGGCGGGCTGGTCGTCGTTGAGGCGGCGCTCGCTCTGGCCTGGTGGAACGTCGCGGCGCAAGTCGGGTCTGACTGTGCCGTCGCGTACGGCAGGCAGTTCACCGGAACGGTCAGGAACGTCCGCAGGAAGTGTCCGACCGAGTCGAACCCATTCGCCGTTCCCGTCGTCTCGAGGATCACGGTCAACAGGTTCTGAATCCCTCGCTGCCCCTGCAGATTTGTCAGCGCCTGCGCCAAGACGGCCGCAAACGGCTTCGCCTCCTGCGCGAACGCGTGGATGTCTCTGATGACCGGCTCTGCGGCGGGCAGCGCGGCTCTGCCGGTGTCGGCGAGGTTGCCGAGCGTGCGGAAGGTCGGCAGCGCCGCCTGGCTGAACGGGCCGAGCTGCTCGAAGACCGTGTTGATCGACGGCGCCGCGGCGCGCAGGTCCGTCATCACGGGCGTGCCGGCGGCGGCGAACTCGCCGAGCTTCTTGACGGTCGGGTCGAGCTGCTGCAGGAACTCCGGCAGCTTCGCGAAGCTCTGCTCCATCGCGTCGCCGCGGGCGGCGGTCGCCGCCGCGGTCGCGCCTGCCTTGTCGATGAAGTCGCTGATCGACTGGCTCTGCGCCGCGACCGGCGCAAGCGCCGCGTCCGACTCGGTCGCCAGGTTGGCCAGCGTTCTGTTCTGCGCGGCGAGGATCGCGAGCACCTGGTCGAACTGGTAGAGCGCCGGGTCCGCGCGGCGGATCACGACGTTCAGCTCTTGGCCGTTGCCGGCCAGCCCGACGCCCAGCTCGTTGATGATGATCGCGAAGCGCTGGCGCTCCGGCAGCCGCATGATGTTGCCGAGCAGGTCGATGTCGACCGGCGAGGACGTGTTCGTGACCGGCAGCAGGTAGTCGCCCTTCCCGTCCCCGTGCTGGATCTGGCGCAGCGGCGGCGCCGGCGGCGTGTCGGCGCCCTTCGGCACCGTCGGGTCGCACGCGACGAACTTCTCGCCGATCAGCGACTGCAGGCGGATCGTGCAGTGCGCGTCCTGCTTGAAGTCCTGGAAGGCCGGGTCGTCGATCCGCAGGACGATCGCCGCCTTGTTGTCGGGCGTCACGTCGAGCGACTCGATCGTGCCGACCTTCACGCCCGCGACCTTCACGTCCTCGCCCGGCACGACGAAGCTCGCGCTGTCGAAGATCGCGCGCACGCGGTAGCCGCCCCCGCCGCCGGAGGCGCCCGTGCCGAGCACGAGCACGACGAGCGCAGCCAGCGCCAGCAGGCCGCCGGCCAGCGCGCGCTTCGTCGTCGGGGAGACGCGGGAGATCATGGGCCGGGCGGCACGTTCGAGGTGTTGCAGTCGAAGCCGGCGGGCGCGTACGGGTTCGAGCCGTCCGGGCGCGGCTGGCTGGCGGAGCCCGGGCAACGCTGGGTGTAGCCGGATCTGAGGCCGGCGAGCCGCTGCGCCGGCGACACCGGCTCGAGCGCGCCGCCCGAGCTGTTCGGCACGTAGTCGAAGGCGCCGAAGATCGGCATGACGCGCGCGTAGTGGCCGTTCGCGTCGTAGTTGGCGGCCGACTGGCCGAAGTCGCGGAACCAGCCGACGAGGTCCGGCGAGTAGGGCCGCAGGAAGTCGATCACCGGCTGGCCCGCGCGCATCGCCGTGATCGAGCTCGACAGCGCCGGGCCGCCGACCTTCAGCAGCTGCGGCAGGTGCTGGACCGCATCGGTCGCGTCGTTGAACGAGCCCGGCTGGTGGACCAGCTTGCTGAACAGCTGGAAGTCGGGCGTCGCCGCGTCGAGCAGCGGCGTCAGCTGGCCGAAGAATCTCGGCAGCACCGCCGCGGCCGGCTTGGACGCCTGCAGCAGCGGGTCGAGGTCGTCGAGCGTCGAGCGCAGGTCGACGAACGTCGAGTTGCCCTGGCGCAGCGTGTCCGGCAGCACGCCGAGCGCCTGCGAGAGCGAGGCGTTCTGCGACGCGATCGCGCCCATCGTCGTGTTGAGGTTCGAGACGAGCGAGGTCAGCTGCGGCGCGCGCTGGGCGATCGCCCCCGTGACGCTCGCGCCCGCGACGATCGCGCGCTCCAGCGTCGTCTGGTCGAGCGCGACCTCCTTCACGAGCTGGTCGGTCGAGGACAGGAACGGGCCGAAGTACTTGGACACCTGCTGCACGTTCGGCCCCTGGCCCTCGTACTGCGTCGCCGAGCCCTGGATGAAGTTCTGCAGGCCCTTGCGCGTTCTCGCGTCGAGCGTGTCGAAGACCTGGTCGAGGTCGACCACCGAGGTCGTCTTCTCGACGCCGAGCTCGCCGCCGACCGGGATCTTCGGCGCGTTGTTCGGCCCCGGCGAGAGCGCGATGTAGCGGTTCGCGACGCCGGACAGCGAGGTCAGGCGGATCGTCGCCGTCGTGCCCTGGTGCAGCGGCGCGTAGGGCGAGTCGACCGTCACGACGACCTCGGCCTGGTTGTCGCTGGTCAGCAGGATGTCGCTGACGCCGCCGACGCGACGGCCGCCGATCTGCACGTCGTCGCCCTTCACGAGCTGGCCCGCGTTCTGGAAGATCAGCTTGTACTGGGCGCCGCCGCCGCTGGACAGCAGCAGGATCGCGACGACCGCGACCACGGCGATCAACGCGCCCAGGACGGCGCCGCGGGCGATCGTCATCGAACGGTCACTCCATCCCGAGCGGGCCGCTGGACTCCCCCGTGAGGAACTGCCGCACGAACGGGTTGTCGGAGTTGAACAGCTCCGACGCCGGGCCCGACTCGACGATCCGCCCGCGCCACAGCACCGCGATGAACTCGGCGACGCGGCGCGCGCTCATGATGTCGTGCGTGATGACCACGTAGGAGCCGCCGTTCTCCTGGTGGACCTCCTTGATCAGCTCGCACAGCAGCGCCGTGCGGACCGGGTCGAGGCCGGAGTCGGGCTCGTCGAACAGGACGATCTCCGGGTCGAGCACGAGCGCCCGCGCGAAGCCGGCACGCTTGCGCATCCCGCCCGACAGCTCGTTCGGCATCTTGTCGCCGGAGTCGCCGAGGCCGACCTCGTTGAGGCGGCGGCTGACGATCTCGAGGATCTCCTCCTCGCCCTTGTCGGTGTGCTGGCGCAGCGGGAAGGCGACGTTGTCGTAGAGGTTCATCGAGCCGAACAGCGCGCCGTCCTGGAACAGCACGCCGAACTTCTTGCGCATCTCGAACAGCTCGACGTCGGGCAGGCTCGGGACCGACTCGCCGTGCACGAGGATGTCGCCGCTGTCGGGGTAGAGCAGCCCGACCATGTGCTTGATGCAGACCGACTTGCCGGTGCCCGACGGCCCGAGGATCATCGAGATCTTGCCCTCGGGGATGCCGAGGTTCAGGCCGCGCAGCACGCGGTTGCGGCCGAACGCCTTGTGCACGTCTATGAACTGGATCGCGTCGGCGACGCCTTCGACGGCGTGGTGCGCCTCCGTGTGGTACTGGAACTCGTCCTCGTCGGCGTGCGACGCGCGCGGGTCGGCCTCGGAGACGACCGACACGTGCGGCGCCTCGTCCTCCAGCGGCTCGTCCTCGTACAGCTCGTCCTCGTAGGGACCGTCGTCGAGCGGCTCGCCGCCGTCGGCCGGCTCGTCGAGCGAGCCGTCGGGGCCGGCGTGCGCCTGGGACGCCGCCTCCTCGTCCTCGAGCCGGTCGCGGTCGTAGTCCGAGGGGGTCACGTCGTCCTCCTGTCGGCGGGCGCGGTCATCAGCGGATCACGTTGATCTCGGGATGGGTGGCGAGGAGCGTCTGCGTGAAGACGTAGTTGAAGGCGAAGACGCCCATGAACGCGATCACGACGGCCTGGTTGACCGCGCGCCCGACCCCCTCCGCCCCACCCGAGGCGGTCATGCCCTTGTAACAGCAGACGATCGCGATGATCGCCCCGAACAGCGTCGTCTTCAGCACCGATCCCCACAGGTCGGTCGTCGAGGCGTTCGTGAAGAAGGTGGCCCAGAAGGGCCCGAGGGGCGCGCCGTTGACGAGCGTCGCGAGGATGCCGCCGAAGATGCCGAACAGCAGCGCGTAGATGTCGAACAGCCCGGTGACGAGCATCAGCGCGAGGAAGCGCGGGACGACGAGGTTCTTGACCGGGTCGACGCCGAGCACCTGCAGCGCGTCCAGCTCCTCGCGGATCTTGCGCGCGCCGAGGTCGGCGGTGATCGCGGTGCCGGCGACGCCGGCGAGCACGATCGCCGTCACGAACGGCGCGAACTCGCGGATCGAGGCGAGCACGAAGAAGCCGCCGAGGCGGTCGAGCGCGCCGAACAGCACGAGGAAGTTCGCCGCCTGCAGGCCCGGCGCGCCGTAGCCGAAGGCGACCGTCGACACGAGCAGTGGGAACCAGCACAGCTTCAGCGCGAAGAGGAACTGCGAGACGAACTCACCGCCATAGGGGTACGGTGGACGGATCGCCGAGACGATCGTCTTGCCCGTCAGGATCATCATGTCGCCGATCTCCTCGAGGGCGTTCCTCGTCGGCAAGAACGCTCGGTCGGCGACTGCTCGGACCATCTCCTCTAGTCCTCCTGTAGGACATCCACGGGGGCACCCCTTGTGGCGCTCCCGAACGGACAGGGTATGGCACCAATATGACGCTTGCCAAACGTGAACTGTTGAGCGTCTGTGAAGGGAACACGCAGGTCTATATACCGACGGGACTGGGATCGAGCGCATTTCGGCCTACCGGCGGACCCCCATCCGGCCCATGCTATGTTCGCGCCGCTGTGCCCAGCCGCAGAGCCACGCTGCGAGGCGCCACGGCAGCCGTCGCGGCTGTCGCGCTGGCGCTCGCCGGCTGCGGCGGGGGCAGCGCCCCCAAGCCGGAGCCGTCGGCCACCTACACGGTCGAGACGCACGCGTCCTTCCCCGCGCGCCAGAGCCTCGCCCAGCGGGTCGAGCTGCGGCTGACCGTGACCAACGCCGACACGCGCACGATCCCGAACGTCGCCGCCACGATCGTGGCCGGCGGCGGCCCCGACGGCACGGCCGTGCAAGCGTTCGGCGCGAACCTCAGCGGCACCGACCTGTCGTCGCACTCGCGGCCCGTGTGGATCGTCGACGCCGGCCCGATCGGCGGCGACACGGCGTTCGCGAACACGTGGGCGCTCGGCCCGATCCGTCCGAACCACGCGCGCACGTTCGTGTGGCGGGTCGTCCCGGTCAGAGCCGGGAGCTACACGATCCGCTACCGCCTGACCGGCTCCACCACCGGCCGCTCCCAGCTGCGCCTGCAGAACGGCGACGCCGCCGCCGGCTCCTTGACGGTCTACGTGAGCGGCAAGCCCCCGGTGGTGCACGTCACCGCCGGCGGCAGAATCGTCAGCGTGCCGCAGTAGGCATCTGGCGGATGCCCGCGCCCGCCAGGCAAGGACACAGCCGGTGAAGTGTGCTTCGCACATGAACCGGCGAGGACGCCGCCTGGCGGGATGCGGGCGCCGCCAGAACGTGTGAGGGCTCGCGGCGCGTCCTGCGCCACGAGCCCTCACGGTGCACGGACCGGCGCCGCCCGTCATTACGGCGCCGGAACCGAGTCTGCGGTGCGGTGACCCGCGCGCCCGTGGGCGCAGGGACCGCACGCGGTGACGGCGAGTCTGCGCGAGCGCGGGCGCCCGTTCTTTGGCCCGGTGGCGAAAGATCGCGGCCGGGCTTTCGCCACGCCCGGCCGGTCGCCGCGCGGCGCCCCGACGGTGGCGCCCGGGCGGGGCGGGCCCTTATAGTCCCGCGCGAGGGAACTGCCCGCCTCGCTGCGTGCATCGCCGCTCGGCGCACCCCGCGGGCGTTCCTTTGGACATGCGGATAGTGTCGGAGCGCCGCCCGCTACGTACGCTCGCCGCCGCACGGAAATTCACGAGAGGGAACACCCGTCCATGGCCAAGATCCGTCAGCAGAACGTCAGTGCAGCGCAATGGTCGCCCAACGGCGCCGCCCTCGGCGCGCCTGACCTGACCCAACCCGACAACCAGGTCTACGGCGAGAACGTCTTCAGCATCGCCGAGCAGCGCTCGCGCCTGCCGAAGACCGTCTTCAAGCAGCTCCAGGCGACGCTCGAGCAGGGCGAGGCGCTCGACAGCTCGCTCGCCGACGCCGTCGCGCTCGCGATGAAGGAGTGGGCGCTGGAGAAGGGCGCGACCCACTACGCCCACTGGTTCCAGCCGCTGACGGGCTCGACCGCCGAGAAGCACGACTCCTTCTACAACCCGGTCGGCGACGGCACCGCGATCGCCGAGTTCTCCGGCAAGGAGCTGATCCAGGGCGAGCCGGACGCGTCGTCCTTCCCGACCGGCGGCATCCGCGCCACGTTCGAGGCGCGCGGCTACACGGCCTGGGATCCGACCAGCCCGGCCTTCATCCTCGAGAACCCGAACGGGGCGCTGCTGTGCATCCCGACGGCGTTCACGTCGTGGACGGGCGAGGCGCTCGACCACAAGATCCCGCTGCTGCGCTCGATGGAGGCGCTCTCGGGCGCCGCCGTGCGCGCGCTCAAGCTGCTCGGCGACGACGTCACGCAGCGCGTCTTCACGACGGTCGGCCCCGAGCAGGAGTACTTCCTGATCGACGAGCAGTACTACTTCGAGCGGCCCGACTTGGTGACGACGGGCCGCACGCTGTTCGGTGCCAAGCCGCCGAAGGGCCACGAGCTCGACGACCACTACTTCGGCTCGATCCCCGAGCGCGTGCTCGCGTGCATGCTCGACACCGAGCGCGAGCTGCGCAAGCTCGGCGTGCCGGTCAAGACGCGCCACAACGAGGTCGCGCCGGCGCAGTACGAGATCGCGCCGATGTTCGAGAACTCGAACGTCGGCTCCGACCACCAGCAGATCACGATGCAGGTGCTGCAGAACGTCGCGCGCCGCTACGGCCTCGTGTGCCTGCTGCACGAGAAGCCGTTCGCGGGCGTCAACGGGTCGGGCAAGCACAACAACTGGTCGATGGGGACCGACGGCGGCTCGAACCTGCTGGAGCCGGGCGCGACGCCGCACAGCAACCTGTCGTTCCTGTTCTTCTGCACGGCGGTCATCCAGGCCGTCGACAAGCACCAGGGGCTGCTGCGCGCGACGGCCGCCGGCGCGGGGCAGGACCACCGCCTCGGCGCGAACGAGGCGCCGCCGGCGATCATCTCGATCTTCCTCGGCAAGGAGCTGGCCGACGTCTACGACGCGATCGAGAGCGGCGCCGCGGGCGAGTCGAAGCCCGGCGGGATCCTCGGCCTCGGCTCCCCCGTGCTGCCGCCGCTGCCGCTGCACGGCGGCGACCGCAACCGCACCTCGCCGTTCGCCTTCACCGGCAACAAGTTCGAGTTCCGCGCGATCGGCTCGACGCAGCCGGTCGCGCTGCCGAACACGGTGTTGAACACGATCGTCGCCGAGGCGATCGACGACCTCGCCGGCCAGCTGCAGGACGCGCTCAACGGCGGGGCCTCGCTGGAGGACGCGCTGCGGCCGGTGCTGCAGAAGAGCTGGGCCGCGCACAAGCGGATCGTGTTCGACGGCGACGGCTACTCGGAGGAGTGGCACAAGGAGGCCGAGGAGCAGCGCGGCCTGCTGAACCTGCGCACGACGCCGGACGCCCTCCCCTACTTCGTCAAGCCCGAGACGATCGCGGTCTTCGAAAAGTACGAGGTGCTCAACGAGCGCGAGCTCGACGCCCGCTACGAGATCTTCACCGAGCAGTACGCGGTGAAGCTCAACATCGAGGCCGAGACGGCGGCCGCGATCGCGCGGACGCTGCTGCTGCCGGCGGCGCTGCGGCACCTGGCGCTGCTCGCGGGGGCGGGGATCGACTCGCTCGTCGCCGAGACGCGCGGCCTGGTGGACGAGTTCGTCACGGCGATCAGAGCGCTCGAGACGGTCAACGCCGCCGAGAACCAGGAAGACGAGCCGCCCGCCGCCTGGGCCGCGTTCATGCGCGACAAGGTCATCCCCGCGATGACCGACGTCCGCACGGTCGCCGACAAGCTCGAGAAGATCGTCGCCGACGACCTCTGGCCGCTGCCGAAGTACAGCGAGGTGCTGTTCATCAAGTAGCTTCCGCTGTCTATGTGAGTGTGCGAAAGCCCTGTAAATGCAGGGCTTTCGTCGTTTCATGCGGCGTTTTGGCAGCATTTTTGGCAGCGCGGGCCGACGATAGCCGCGCCGATCTCGACAGCAGGGACGCGTCAATGCTGAGCGAGACTCGCCGCAATCGTCGTCTTGCGCTGTGTCACCGAGTCGGGCGACGCTGTGACCTATGCGATTCGACTCCACGCAGCGCGGCGACATCGTGCAGTTCGAGCATCCGGAGTGGCGCCCGCTGACCGCGCTGCTCGGCGAGCACCTCGCCGAGCGCTTCATGTGGATGCACGAGATCCGGCTTGCCGACGGAACTGCCGTCCACGCCTACAAGCATGTGTGCACCCGCCGCTACCTCCACCTCGCGTTCGACGGACGCGCCTTCGCGTATCTCGGAGACGCGTACCTCCGGGTCGAAACCTGGCTCGCCGTCGTGCGCGTCGTGCCGCAGCGTGAGTGGCCAGCGAGATCGATGTCGGCTACGCCGTGATGAGCACCTTCCCGCCGGCTGCCAGGCGGTATAACCCGGTTATACTGCGCAGTGTGAAGACCGCGATCTCAGTCCCCGACGACACCTTCCACCGCGTCGACCACGCCGCCAAGCGGCTGGGCGTCTCACGCAGCGAGTTCTTCTCTCGCGCGGCAGAGCAGGCGCTCGATGCGCTCGAGGACGACGGCACGACCGACGCGATCAACCGCGCGATCGCGGATCTCCCGGCCGACCATGCGTTCACGGACGCGGCCGCGGCCGCGTTGGCCGCCGGCGATCAGCGCTGATGCTGCGAGGTGAGCTGTGGTGGGCCGATCTCGGCCTGCCTCGGGGCTCGGCTCCCGCACTCCGCCGACCGGTCCTGATCGTCAGCTCCGACAAGTACAACCGCTCCAACCTGCGCACCGTCACGGTGGCGACCGTCACCACCAACGAGCAGCTCGCCGCGCTGCCCGGCAACGTCGCGATGCCAGCCGACGTCGCCGGCCTCGAAGCAGACTCGGTCCTCAACGTCACGCAGATCGCGACCGTCGACCGCGGCGCCCTCGAAGGGCGCATCGGGGCGGTGCCGGACTGGCTCATGGCCCAGATCGACACCGGCCTCGCCCGCGCGCTCGCGCTCGCTCACCACTGACGAGCTGCCTGCACAGCGGACCGCCCCGCCTGACAAGAGCAGCGCCGCCTGACCAGCGCGAGCACTCGCGAGATACAAGTCATGCGCTGTTGAGTCGACGCCGCCGACGCGCCACGGTCTGGTCATTGTCGGAGGACAACACAACGCTAGGGTTGGGTCAGGATCCCGGCATTTGATGCCGGGGCAACCTCCCGCCGGGGATCCACCCCGCGAGCTGGGACGAGGTCATGACCCGCTACGCCATCAACACCCGCCGCCGCGAGTTGCTCGACGGCCTCCTCGACGCGCTGCGCTCGCTCAAGCACGCCGGCTGTCGAACCGCGTATCTCGACGGCAGCTTCGTGACCGCCTGCTGGGAGATCGCTGGCGTTGATCCTGCGCGGCGCGCCGATTGCTGAAGTCGAGCAGCTCGCGGTCGAGACGGCCGGGAAGGCCCGCTACGGCGGCGAGCTGTTCCCCGCCGAGACCGCCGCCGAACCGGCCGGCACGACGTTCCTCGACTACTTCCAACGCAACCGCGACACCGGCAAGCCGAAAGGCATCATCGCGATCGACCTCGGAGGGCTCTCGTGATCACCAACGAGCGCCAATACCGCATCACCAAGGCGCAGCTCAAGCGCTTCGAAGACGACCTCGCAGCCCACGACGCCCGAACGCCGGGCGACGACGTCGACCCGCGCATCCACCAGGCGATGCGCGACGCGCTCTCCAGCGAGGCCGACGAGCTGCGCGCCCAGCTCGAGCACTACGAGCACCTGCGCAACGGCGCAATCGCCGGCCGCACTTCCGCGCGGGCGTGAGAAGTTCTATATTCCTCAAGGTTGAATATCTATTTTCTTCAAGCTATTTTTCCGATGAAATGCCGACTGGGACATCTACGAACTACCGGCCGCGGATCGTCGACCGGGAGCTGACCGAGCGCCTTGCCGCGACCGGCGCGGTCGTTGTCGAGGGTCCGAAAGCCTGCGGCAAGACGGCGACAGCACGGCAGGTCGCAGCCAGTGAGGTGTTGCTCGACGTGGACGAGAACGCGCGCGCGGCGATCGGCGTGGACCCGGCGCTCGTGCTCGCCGGCGCGACCCCGCGCCTCATCGACGAGTGGCAGCTCGAGCCCGCGATCTGGAACCACGTCCGGCGCGCGGTGGACGACCGCAGTACCGCTGCCCAGTTCGTCCTCACGGGCTCCGCCGTTCCGGCCGACGACATCACGCGCCATACCGGCGCAGGCCGGATCACGCGCCTGCGGATGCGGCCGATGAGCCTGCACGAGTGCGGCGTGAGCACCGGCGCGGTGTCGCTCGCTGCGCTGCTCGCCGGCGAGCCCGCGCGCAGCGCTGACGCCGGCACGACCGTCGCCCAGCTCGCGCAGGAGATCGCCGTCGGCGGCTGGCCCGGCTTCCGCGACCTTTCGTGTGTGCGCGCGCAGCGCGGCGTGCGCGACTACCTGGAAGAGATCCGCCGGGTAGACGTGGCGCGTGTCGGCAACGCGCGCCGCGATCCGGCACGCGTCGGCGCGCTGCTGCGCAGCCTCGCCCGCAACGTCGCCACACATGCCGGCCGGGCGACGCTCGCGCGCGACGCCGGCGGCGCAGACGGGCCGCTGTCGGACGAGGCGACGAACGCGTATCTCGCGGCGCTTGCCCGGCTCATGATCGTCGAGGATCAGCCCGCCTGGGCGCCGCACCTGCGCTCGAGCTACGTCTTGCGCAGCGCTCCCAAGCGCCACTTCGTCGATCCGTCGCTCGCCGTCGCTGCGCTGCGCGCCACACCGGATCGGCTGCTGGGAGACCTGCGATTGCTCGGCTTCCTGTTCGAGTCGCTCGTCATCCGCGATCTGCGCGTCTACGCGCAGGCGAGCGATGCCGACGTGCTCCAGTACCGCGACAGCAACGGCCACGAGGTCGATGCGATCGTCCAAGCGCGCGACGGGCGTTGGGCCGCCTTCGAGGTCAAGCTTGGCGCCGGGCAGGTCGACGACGCGGTGCTCAGACTGCAGCGCTTCATCCGCCAGATCGACACCGAGCGATGCGGCCAGCCGGCAGCGCTCGGTGTGATCGTCGCGACGGGGTTCGGCTACGTGCGCGACGACGGGATCCAGGTCGTCCCGATCGGCGCACTCGGCCCTTGAGTGGGGCCAGCTACGCACGAAGTGCCACCGCGGGTGTCGGCCTCGACCGCGTCCAGGGACGTCGCCGAAGACAGCCCTCGCAGACCGACTCGGCAGCGCCAAGCAGCAGGTCAGGACCAGATCTCGTCGTAGGCGTACTGGTCGTGCGGGAGCACCCAGCACGCGGCGATCGTTCCCGCGACGATGCGAAAGACACTCACGAGATCCCACCCGACGGTCCCACCGTCGCGCTCGAGCTCGCCCCCGGCGAAGATCACGACATGCTCATCGTCAGAGAGCACGCGGCGCACATCGATCCGGAACGTCGCGTGCGCCAGCCTGCGTCTGGCGGCGAAGTAGCGCAGAACCTCGTCCCGGCCCACGTGGTCACCCGCGAATGCGCTGCGCCCCGGCACGTGCCACGCGACGTCCGGCGCGAGCAGCGCGCGCACCGGCTCCTGGTCACCACCGGCGTAGAAGCGATTCTGCGCGGCGTGGAAGTCACGGACCAACCGCGCGTTCGGGTGCTCCTCGGCCATCGCCCGCAGTATCCCGCCTTCGTCCGTCAGCGACGGATCGTCAGCGGCACGCCGCTGCCGATGCGTCGCGCGAGCCACGTGATGGCGGGAGTGCTGAGCCGGATGCAGCCGTGGGAGGCTGCGCTGCCGAGCGCGCCGGCGAGGTACTCGGTCCCGTGGATCGCGATCTGACCCGGGCCTCCCTCGAACTCCTGCAGCACATCCGAGCGTGCGCTCGTCGCCAGCGCGAACGGGCCGCCGACCTGCCCGGCGATCGCGAGCACCTCTTCGACGAAGAAGCTGCCGGTCGGGGTCGGCGTCGAAGGCTTCCCCACCACCGCCAGGAAGCGACGCGCGACGCGACCGTAGCGGTAGACGACGATCTGACGAGCGGAGAGCGTGAGCACGAGGCGCCAGCGGGTGGCGGTCGACCGGGTCTGGCCGGCGGCGATCCAGCCGGTGTGCCCGTTGGGCCGTCCCGGCAGCCGCACGTGCACCCAGCGCTTGCCGTCGCGGCTGCGCGCGCGGCCGAGCACGGGCAGGACGGTGCGCACGCGCGTCAGCGGGCGCAGCGCGCTGACGTACCCGACGCGGCGCGCCCACGGCCTCGGCCTGGTCTGCACGACATGACCGTGCAGCAGCACCACCAGCGGCTGCACCGCCCCCGCCCCCGCCCTCGCGCCGGCGCCGCGCGCCGGCCCGGGCGCGACGCCGCCGAGGCCGACCGCGACCGTCGCGAGCACCAGCACCGTCGCCGCGGCGCCCCGGCGCGAGCCGGGACGCCGCATGCGATCGGGGCCGGCGGCGCGGCTCATCCGGTGAAGCGCGACCGACCCTGGCGCGGCCGCAGCGCCGCCGCGGCGCAGGCGCGGAAGCGGAGCGTCCGCGTCACCGGGCGGGTCGCATCTCTGAAGGCGATGCGCGCGCTGACGACGTGCCGGCCGGGCGCGGCATGCAGCGAGACACGGAACGGCGCTCTGCGCAGCCTGCTGAGCAGCCTGCCGTCCAGCCGGAAGACGACGCGCGCGATCAGGTGGCCGCGCACGGTGGCGCGGAACCCGTCGACGCACGCGACGCCGGCAACGTGCCGCGTCGCGCTGCCCGCCGCCTGCCGGAAGACCGCGGTGCCGTTGCGGGCGACGCGGCGTCTGCCGGTGGCTGCCGGCGATCTGCTCGCGGAGCCCGACGAGCCGCTGCTCGAGCCGGCCCCGGCGGGCGGCGTCGGCGTCGGCGTGGGCGTCGTGGAGCCGACGGCGCACTGCGGCGCGCCGAGCACGTTGTCGATCAGGCTGACCTGCCCGTTGCGGGCGAGCATCCGCCCGGTCACGGTGGCGCCATCGTCGAGCGAGATGCTCGTGAGGGCCATCAGACTGCCCTGGAACGCGGTCGTAGTGCCGAGCGTCGCCGAGCTGCCGACCTGCCAGAAGACATTGCAGGGAGAGGCGCCGTTCACGAGCACGACCGAGCTGGCCGACGCCGTCGTCAGCGCCGAGGCGATCTCGAAGACGAACTGGGCATTGGGGTCGCCCTGCGCGTCGAGCGTGAGCGCTCCGGTCAATTGAGCGGAGGACGTGAAGCGGTACGCGCCGGCCGTCAGCGTCCGGTTGCCGAGGTCCGTGCCGGTCAGGTCGTCGGCCGGTGCGACCGGCTGCCCGGCCGCGACGTCGTAGGCCGTGGCGAGATCGGCCTGCGCCTGCTGAGCGACCCCGTCGTTGTCATGCGTCGCGCCGTTGACCACGGCGGGCAGCCCGAAGCCGACGAGCGCAGTGCCCGGCGCGACCCCGAGGTCCCCGTTGAGCACCGACGGACCCGTGTTCGTGACGGTGGCGCCACCGAGGACGACGAACGGGCTGACGGTGCCCAGCTGCACCGCAGCCGCCTGCGATGCCGCCGGGACGACCGCGAGGCCGAAGCCCGCGGCAAGAGCGATCGCGGCGCGCCTCGCGCGCGTGCGGCGGAAGGGGCTGGACATGGATGTCCTCCCTGATCGACGAGCGGCCCCTGCGACGGGCTGGCTGCGTGCCGAGAAGCTCAGCTCTTGGATGCGAACTGCATCGTGGGGCCTACCCCATCCGCCCAGCCAAACGACCTGATTGCGGAGTTTTGAGACGCCATCTGTGCTCGCCGGCGCTCCGACGCGACGCTCCACCGGGGATACCGATGGGACGAAAGGCAGGTGAGTCCATG
>Ga0265319_1001320_pt1 | contig 14995 bp, 12 predicted proteins | sample 4824metaG_FD_192443 | JGI IMG/M metagenome (GOLD analysis project Ga0265319, IMG submission 192443) | Rhizosphere microbial communities from Carex aquatilis grown in University of Washington, Seatle, WA, United States - 4-8-24 metaG | ecosystem: Host-associated > Plants > Roots > Rhizosphere >...
TCAGCTCCTCGTCGATGATCTCGTTGCAGAGATCGATGCACTCGTCGCAGATGTAGACGCCGGGGCCGGCGATCAGCTTCTTGACCTGCCGCTGGGACTTGCCGCAGAAGCTGCAGAGGAGCTGTTCGTTGGTATCCGTGGGACGTGCCATGTCGCTCTCCCAGTGGTCGGCAGGAGCCGGCCTCGACCTTAGTGCTGGGTGATCACCCGGTCGATGATGCCGTAGTCCTTCGCCTCCTCGGAGCTCATGAAGTAGTCGCGCTCCGTGTCGCCCTTGACGCTGTCGACGGGCTTGCCCGTGTGGAAGGCGATGATCTCGTCGAGCCGCCGGCGGATGTCGATGATCTCTCTCGCGTGGATCTCGATGTCGGTCGCCTGTCCCTGGAAGGACGAGGACACCTGGTGGATCAGGATCTTCGCGTTGGGCAGCGCCATGCGCTTGCCTCTCGCGCCGCCGCTCAGCAGCAGGGCGCCCATCGACATCGCGATGCCGACGCAGATCGTCTGCACGTCGGGCTTGATGAACTGCATCGTGTCGTAGATCGCCAGCCCCGCGTAGACCGATCCGCCCGGCGAGTTGATGTACAGCGAGATGTCCTTGTCGGGGTCCTCGGACTCCAGGTGCAGGAGCTGGGCCACGATCAGGTTCGCGATCTGGTCGTCGACGGGCGTGCCGAGGAAGATGATGCGCTCGTTCAGGAGGCGGGAGTAGATGTCGAACGCGCGCTCTCCGCGCGACGTCTGCTCCACGACCATCGGTACAAGGGGGCTCATAGTCCTCGCTTTGTTTCGCTTCCTCGGCTCGAATCCTGCCGGCGAGCCGAGTACATCAGCGACCGACCGGTGGGGCGAGTCTAGCAACCGTCCTGCAGCCGTCTGAGCGCCCGGCGCAGCGGGCACGGAGCCGCTCAGGCTCTTCTGGCGGCGGCTCTCGCTCTGGCTCTGGGAGCGACTCTGGCGGCTCTTCTCGCCGCCGGTCTGGCGGCTCTGGCCGCCGCTCTCGCCGCTCTTCTCTCCCCCTTGGCGCTGTCGGGCACCCACAGCTTCCCGCGCGCCTCGGCCTGCTCGGGCGAGATCGGCTTCGCGCGCTCGGCCAGCAGGTCCATCGCCTTGCGCGTCGCGACGTCCTCGCGCAGCGCGTCGAGCGTGCCGGCCTTGCGCACCCGCTCGAGCAGCTGCTCGGGTCTCGCGCCCTCGCGCTCGGCGGTGGAGGCGAGCGCCTGCGCCAGCTCGTCGTCGCTCGGCTCGATCGACTCGGCGACGACGACGGCGGCCAGCACAGCCTCGCGCTTGAGCGCGCGTTCGGCGTCGGGCTTGGCCTCGTCGAGGATCTCCGTCTCGGTTCTGCCGGAGAACTGGAGGTACGCCTCCTTCGACAGCCCGCGGTGGCTGAGCGAGTGCAGCATCTGGTCCCACAGCTCGACGGCGCGCGCCTCGACGAGCGCGGCGGGCACCGTGACGGTCGCGTTCGCGACGGCGGCGTCGAGCACTGCCTCGCGGAACTCGGCCTCGACCGCGCCGCTCTCCTGCTCGGCGATGCGGCCGCGGATGTCCTCGCGCAGCTCCTCGAGCGTGTCGAAGCCGGCGGCGTCGGCGGCCAGCTCGTCGTCGAGCTCGGGCAGGACTCTCTCGCGCACCTCCTTGACGGAGATCGCGAACTGCGCCGGCTTGCCCGCGAGATGCTGGGCGCCGTAGTCGTCCGGGAAGGTCACGTCGATCGTGCGCTCGTCGCCGGCGCTCGCGCCGACGAGTTGCTCCTCGAAGCCGGGGATCAGGCGCCCGCCGCCCAGCTCGATCAGCTGGTCGTGGCCCTCGCCGCCCTCGAACGGCTCGCCGTCGATCGAGCCCTTGTAATCCACCACCACGAAGTCGCCCTGCGCGGCGGCGCGCTCGGCCGTCTCGAGCTTCGCCAGGTGCTCGCGCACGTGCTCGAGCTCGTGCGCGACGCGCTCCTCGTCGACCTCCGCCGCGCGCTTGCCGACCTCGAGCCCGGCGTAGTCGCCGAGTCTCGCGACCGGGCGCACGCCGATCTCGATCGAGAACGACAGCGGCTCGCCCTCGGGCGGCAGGTCGCCGAGGTCGAGCTTCGGCTCGCCGACGGTCGCGACGCCGGCGGCGCCGATCGCGTCGGCGTACCAGCCGCCGATCGCGCTGCGCACGGCCTCGTCGAGCACGTACTCGCGCCCGACGCGGCGGATGAAGACCTGCGGCGGGACCTTGCCCTTGCGGAAGCCGGGCACGCGCGTGTCGCGCGCGAGCCGTCTGGCGGTCTGCGTGACGCTCTTCTCGACCTCGGCTGCGGGGACCTCGGCGTCGACGCGGACGCGCGATTCGGGCAGCTCGGTGACGTTGGTCTTCAGTGCGGAGGCCATCGGGGGCGGCGAACGATACCGTGGCGGCATGCGCTCGCGACTTGCGCCTCGCCTCGCCACCGGACCGCTCGCGTTCTTCGTCGCGGGCCTGCTCGACGTGAGCGCGGCGTGGGGTCGCTGGGCGTCGATCGAGCTGGCCGCGCGACTCGCGCGCCGCGCGACTCGCTAGCTTTGCCGGCCGTGAGCACGACCGACGAGCTGCTGGCCAACAACGCCGCCTACGCGGCCGCCTACACGCACGGCGCGCTGCCCGCGCCGCCGGCGAAGCCGGTCGCCGTGCTCACCTGCATGGACGCGCGCATCGACCCGCACCGCATGCTCGGCCTGGCCGAGGGCGACGCGCACGTGATCCGCAATGCCGGCGGCGTCGCCAACGACGACGCGCTCCGCTCGCTCGTCGTCTCGCAGCGCAAGCTCGGCACGCGCGAGGTGCTGGTGATCCTGCACACCGACTGCGGCATGCGGACGTTCGTCGAGGACGCCTTCGCGGAGCAGCTCGAGGCCGAGACGGGCGCGCGCCCCGCGTGGCAGACGACGAGCTTCCACGCCGACATCGACGCCGACGTGCGGCGGGCGGTCGCGCGCGTGCGCAGCAGCCCGTTCCTGCCGCACCGCGACGCCGTGCGCGGGTTCGTCTACGAAGTGGAAACGGGGCGCCTGCGCGAGGTCGTGTCGTAAGCTGGCTGACCAGCCAGATGAGCACGACCACTCTCGACCCCACCGTCGTCGCCCCGCCGCAGCCGCCGCGCGCCGCGCTCCCTCCCGGTCCGCGCGCGCCCGGGATCGTGCAGGCGCTGCAGTTCGCGCGCAGCCCGCTCGCCAGCGTGATGGCGGTCCACCGCCGCTACGGCGAGCCGTTCACGGTCAACAGCCCCGGCTTCGGCACGTCGGTCATCTTCAGCTCGCCGGAGCTGGTCAGGCAGGTCGTCACCGGCGACCCGCAGATCTTCCACGCCGGCCTCGCAAACGCGCCGATCAAGCCGATCCTGGGACCGTGGTCGCTGCTCGCGCTCGACCGCGCGCCGCACATGCAGCAGCGCAAGCTGCTGCTGCCGCCGTTCCACGGCGAGCGGCTGCGCTCCTACGCCGACCTGATCGCCGAGCTGGCCGAGCGCGAGGTCGCGAGCTGGCCGCTCGGCACACCGTTCAAGCTGCACGAGCGGATGGAGCGCCTGACGCTGGAGGCGATCCTCGAGGTCGTCTTCGGGATCGCCGACGAAGCGCGCAAGGACGAGCTGCGCCGGCTGCTGCCGCTGCTGCTGCAGAGCGCGCGCGTGCTCGTCTTCTGGGGCACGGTGCTGCACCGCGACCTCGGCCCGATCCGCCCGCGGGCGACGTTCGAGGCCCGCCGCGACGCGGTCGACGCGCTGCTCTACGCCGAGATCTCCGAGCGGCGCGCGATGCCGGCCGCCGAGCGCGCGGAGCGCAAGGACATCCTCTCGATGCTCGTCGAGGCCGAGCACGAGGATGGGGGTCGTCTCGGCGATGCGGAGATCCGGGATCAGCTCTGCACGCTGGTGATGGCCGGCCACGAGACGACCGCGACCGCGCTCGCCTGGGCGATCGACCTGCTGGAGCGCAACCCGGCCGTGCTGGCGCAGCTGCGCAGCGACGAGGACGACGACCCCGCCTACCTCGACGCCGTCGTCAGAGAGGTCCTGCGGATCCGGCCGGTCGTGCCCGTCGTCGGGCGCACCGTCACCGAGCCCGTGCAGATCGGCCCACACGAGATCCCAGCCGGGACCGACCTGGCGGCGACGATGCTGATCACGCACCACCGCCCCGACGTGTACCCGCAGCCGGAGCGCTTCCGCCCCGAGCGCTTCCTGAACGACGAGGTCCCGCCCTACGCCTGGCTGCCGTTCGGCGGCGGCGTGCGGCGCTGCATCGGCGCGAGCTTCGCCCAGTTCGAGATCGCGACGATCCTGCGCGTGCTCGCCCGCACCCCCCTGCGCCTCGCCGTCGCCAAGCCCGAGCCGATCCGCGCCACCGGCGTCACGATCGTGCCGGGGCGGGGCGTGCGAGTCGTGCGCGCGGCGTAGACGCGGCGGCGCGCTACGCGGGCCGCCGCGCGCTGCCGATCGCCTGCGGCGAGATCGGCATGAACGACGGCAGCGATCTCGGCTGCAGGTCGCGGTGGCGCTCGAGCGCGAAGCCGGCGCGCTCGATCGCAGCGACCGTGTCGCGCGCCGTGTGGCAGCCGCCGAAGGCGTGCGGCCAGAAGGTGCGATCGACGAAGCGCTGGGCGCGCGCCATCCGCGGGGTCGCGCCGCGCACGTGCTCGAGGAAGCGCAGCTCGCCGCCCGGCTCGAGCACCCGCCGCAACTCGGCGAGCGCGCGCGCCTGGTCGGGCACCGAGCACAGCACGAGGCAGGCGACGGCGGCGTCGCACGAGCCGTCCTCCAGCGGCAGTGCGTCGGCGATGCCGTCGACCACCGTCACGCGCACCGCCGCGCCGGCAGCCGCCGCGACCGCCTGCTCGCGCAGGTAGGGCTCCGGCTCGACCGCGACGACCTCGGTCACCGTGTCCGGGTAGTGCGGGAAGTTCGCGCCCGCGCCAGCCCCGACCTCCACGACCCGCCCGCTCAGCCCGGCGAGCAGCTCATCGCGGTACGCCCGCAGCTCCGCCGGCTCGTTGCGCGCGAGCACGTGCGTGTAGAAGCGTGCGAACAGCGGGTGGTGGACGGACGGCGCGGCCATCGTCCCGTCATCATTGCCGAGATGGCGCGGCGGATGGCGCAGAACGGGACGCTCGCGGGGCTTCCGACGCTCGTGGCGGGGCCGCCGGACGGGCAGCCGCTGGCGATCTTGCCGGGGCTGTCGCCGGAGCAGGCGATCGGGGCGGGGCCGATCGCGCGATCGGAGCTGGCGCTCGCGCGCGCGTTCGCCGAGCGCTTCCGCGTGATGTGGCTCGCCCCGCGGCCGGGGCTCGGTGCGGACGACGGCGGCGCCCCGACGATGGCCGCGCTCGCGGCGCAGCACGCCGCCGCGCTGCGCGAGGCGTACGACGCGCCGGTCGATGTGCTGGGGCTCTCGACCGGCGGCTCGATCGCGCTGCAGCTCGCCGTCGACCATCCCGACGTCGTGCGCAGGCTCGTGCTCGTCTCGGCCGCCGCGCGGCTCGGCGAGCTGGGGCGCGCCGACCAGCGCGCGCTGGCTGAGCGCATACGCGCGGGCGACCGCCGCGGCGCGTTCGGGCGGGTGCTCGCCGACATGGTCCCGGACCCGCTGCCATGGGCCGACGGCCGCCGCGCCGGCCTGCACGCGCGCCTCGCAGCGCTCGCGAAGCCGCCGCTCGCGCTCGCCGGCTGGGCGCTCGGGCCGCTGCTGTGGCCCGACGCCGGCGCGATGGACGACATGGCGGCGCTGATCGCGGCGGAGGACGCCTACGACGTGCGCGCGCGTGTCGGCGAGGTGCGCGCGCCGACGCTCGTCGTCGCCGGCGGCCGCGATCCCTACTACGACGCCGGCGCGTTCGAGCACGTCGCGCGCGGCGTGCCCGACGGGCGGCTCGTGCGCTTCGCGCGGCGCGGCCACGCGACCGTCGCCGCCGACCCGCGCTTCGCCGCCACGGTGACGCGCTTCCTGCTCGCGCCCGACCGCGAGCCGCGCTGATGCTCGAGATCCTCCTCGCGCTCGTCGCCGCGCTGCTGTTCGCGCTCGGCACCGTCCTGCAGCAGAAGGCGAGCCTCGACGCGCCCTCGACGGCGGAGGGATCCCACTCGGGCCTGCTGCTGCGGATGGCGCGCAGACCGGTGTGGCTCGCCGGCATCGCTGCCGACGCGCTCGGCTTCGGGGCGCAGGCGGTCGCGCTGACGATCGGCCAGATCGCCGTCGTGCAGCCGCTGCTGATCGCGAGCGTCGTCTTCGCCCTGCCGCTCGGCGCGCGACTGACCGGCCAGCACGTCGGCCGCCGCGACGTCGGCGCGGCCGTGCTCGTGACGGTCGCGCTCGCCGCCTTCCTCGTCGTCGCGAACCCGTCCGGGGGACGCAGCGACGCCCCGCTGCACGCATGGGTCATCGCCGGCGCGGCGCTCGGCGGCGCGAGCGCGCTCCTCGCCGTGCTCGCGCGCCGCGCGCCGCGCAAGCTGAAGGCCGCGCTGCTCGGCGCCGGGGCCGGGCTGCTGTTCGCGCTCAGCGCCGCGCTCACGAAGGCCGTCGGGGACCAGATCCGCCACGGCCTCCTGACGATCTTCTCCGACTGGCACCTGTACGCCCTGGCGGTCGTCGGCTACGCGTCGCTGACGCTCAACCAGCTCGCGCTAGCGACGGGCGCGCTGGCGCCCGCGATCGCCACGTCGATGGCGCTCGACCCGATCGCGAGCGTCGTGCTCGGCGTCGCGCTGTTCGCGGAGACGCTGTCGGCCACCGCGCTCGGCACCGCCGTCGGGATCGCCGCGCTCGCCGCGACGCTCGCCGGCATCGCCGTGCTCGCGCACGCGTGGGAGCCGCCGGCGCTCGCGCGCGGCGCGCAGCGCCCTTCCGCGTAACTAACAGCGCCGCAACGGAGGCGCCGGACGGCGCGTTTAGCATGGGAGGCCGTGAGCGCCACCGACAAGGCGAGCGGCGCAGCCACGCCGCCCGCCGGGACGACCGAGTTCGAGGAGGCGGAGCGCGCACGCCGCCTCGCGAAGCTGGAGCGCCTGCGCGCGCGCGGCACCGAGCCCTACCCCGTCCGCTTCGACCGCGACGCGACCGCCGCCGAGCTGCGCGCGCGCCATGCCTCCCTCGCCGCCGGCGAGCGCAGCGGGGAGCGCGTGCGCGTGGCGGGCCGCGTCACCGCGCTGCGCCGCCACGGCGGCCTCGGCTTCGCCGACCTGATGGACGAGAGCGGCACGATCCAGCTGCTGGCGCGGCGCGACGCGCTCGGCGAGCAGGCGCTGGAGGACTTCGCCGCGCTCGACCTCGGCGACTGGATCGGCGCCGAGGGCGAGGCGATCGCGTCGAGAAGCGGCGAGCTGACGGTCGAGCTGACGCGCTGCGAGCTGCTGTCGAAGGCGCTGCGCCCGCTGCCCGACATGCGCTGCGGCCTCGCCGACGCGGAGGCGCGCTCGCGCCACCGGCACGTCGACCTCATCGTCAACCCGCGCGCGCGCGCGGTCTTCCGCGCCCGTTCGACGACGATCGCGGCGGCGCGCTCGGCGCTGCTCGCGCGCGGCTTCCACGAGGTCGAGACGCCGGTGCTGCTGAGCCGCGCGGGCGGCGCCGCGGCGCGCCCGTTCCACACCCACCACAACGCGCTCGACCTCGACATGCACCTGCGGATCGCGCTCGAGCTGCCGCTCAAGCGGCTGCTCGTCGGCGGCATGGAGCGCGTCTTCGAGATCGGCCGCGTCTTCCGCAACGAGGGGGTCGACACGCGCCACAACCCCGAGTTCACGCTGCTGGAGGCCTACCAGGCGTTCGCCGACTACCACGAGATGATGGAGCTGACGGAGGCGCTCGTGAGCGCCGCCGCGCAGGCGGCCAACGGGACGACCGTGGTGCAGGCCGGCGAGCGCGCGGTGGACCTCAGACCGCCGTACCGCCGCGTGACGATGATCGACCTCGTCGAGCAGCACACGGGCGAGCGGATGCACCCGTCGATGCCGGTCGAGCAGGCGCGCGCCGCCGCCGACCGCCACGACGTCCGCTGGCAGGAGGCGTGGGGCTCCGGGCGGATCCTCAGCGAGCTCTACGACGTGGTCTGCGAGCCGCTGCTGGTCGAGCCGACGTTCGTGCTCGACCACCCGCGCGAGATCTCGCCGCTGGCGCGCGCGCACCGCGACGACCCCGAGCTGACCGAGCGCTTCGAGCTGGTCGTCGGCGGGCGCGAGCTGGCGAACGCCTACAGCGAGCTGAACGACCCGGTCGACCAGGCCGCGCGCTTCGCGGCCGCCGCGCGGCTGCGCGACGGCGGCGACGAGGAAGCCGAGCCGGCCGACGACGACTACGTGCGCGCGCTCGAGTACGGCCTGCCGCCGGCCGGCGGGCTCGGCATCGGGCTCGACCGGCTCGTGATGCTGATCGCCGGCGTCGAGTCGATCCGCGACGTGATCCTCTTCCCCACCCTGCGCCCGCAGGACGACGGGTCGCGCGCGGAGGACACGGCGTGCGAGCTGGCGCCGCCGCTGCCGAACGAGGCGGCGGACGACGACGAGGGCCTGCGGACCGCGCACGACCCGCACCCCGTCGCGGTCACGCGCCACCCGCGGTCGCTCAAGCCGCTCGCGTGGCTGACGGCGCTCGTCGGCGTGATCTCGCTGCTGCCGTCGCTGCCGCTCGTCGACTGGTCGTTCGGCGCCGGCGAGCTGCTCGAGCGGCCCAGTCGCGTCGTCACGTTCGTGATCTCGGTCGCGCTCGGCATCGCGCTGATCGCGGTCTCGCGCCAGATCGCGCGCGGCCGGCGGCGCGCGTGGTGGGCCGCCGTCGTGCTGTTCGGCGCGGCCACCGTCGTGCACGTCCTCAAGGGCCCGCATCCGATCCCGGTGCTGGCGAACCTCGCGATGCTGACGGCGTTCGTGTGGTACCGCAACGACTTCCACGCCAAGAGCGACCCCGGCTCGCTCGCCGACGCACTGCTGTTCGTGCCGCTGTACCTCGGCAGCGTGCTGCTGTTCGGCGTCGTCTCGCTGCTGACGCAGATGCACCGCGTGACGCCGTCGCTGAGCGCCGGCGGCGTGCTGCGCACGACGTTCGGCGGGCTGATCGGCCTGAACGGCGACTACCACTATCGGCGCGACCTGTTCGGCGACTTCTTCGGCGACGCGCTGCTGACGCTCGGCGTCGCCGGGCTGGCAATCCTGCTGTTCCTGATCTTCCGCCCGCTCGTGCAGCGCACGCCGCCGGACGAGCAGGCGCGCGAGCGGGCGCGCGCGATCGTGCGCCGCTGGGGCTCGGACACGCTCGCCTGCTTCGCGCTGCGGCGCGACAAGAGCTACTTCTTCTCGCGCGACGGCGAGTCGCTGATCGCCTACGCGTACGTGCGCGGGCACGCGATGGTGGCCGGCGACCCGATCGGGCCGCCGCAGTCGCGCGGGCGCGTGCTCGACGAGTTCCTGTGGCACTGCCGCGAGCACGGCTGGGGCGTCGCGTTCCTGGCCGTGCGCGAGGCCGACGCGCCGATGTACCGCGAGCGCGGGATGAGCGCGATCTACCTCGGCGACGAGGCGATCCTGCGCTGCGACCGCTTCACGCTCGACGGCCCGGCGATGAAGCCGGTGCGCGAGGCGGTCAACCGCGTCGCGCGCGACCACGCGTTCGAGCTGCTGCGCGAGTCGGACGCGGCGCCGGCGCTGGTGGCGCAGCTCAACGCGATCAGCGACGAGTGGCGCAGAGGCGCGCAGGAGCGCGGCTTCACGATGGAGCTGGGCGAGGATGTCGCGGGCGAGGATCCGGACTTCCTGCTCGCCGTCGCGCGCGACGCGGACGGCGAGCCGGCCGGCTTCCTGCGCTTCGTGCCGGCCTACGGCGAGGACCCCGGCTACTCGCTCGACCTGATGCGCCGCAAGCTCGACTCGACGAACGGGATGACCGAGTACCTGATCGCCAACGCGGCGCTGGCGCTCGGCCGCAGAGGCGTGCGGCGGCTGTCGCTGAACTTCGCCGCGTGGGGCCGGCTGCTCGACAGCGCCGAGGACGCGGGCTGGCTCGGGCGTTTCGAGCAGAAGCTCGCGCGCGGGCTGAACCCCTACTTCCAGATCCAGTCGCTGCGCGACTTCAACGCGAAGTTCGGCCCCGAGTGGCTGCCGCGCTCGATCGTGATCGACGACCTCGGCGAGCTGCCGAAGGTCGCGCTGCTGTACGCGAGCGTCGAGGGCTTCCTCGACCTGCCGCTGATCGGCCGCCTGTTCGTGCCGCCGGTGCGCCGCGCGGCCACGGCCGCGGAATAGCGCTCAGCCGGCCGGTTCGGTCGCCGCGCCGCGGGCCGGCTCGCCCATCGGCTCGCCGCCGGCCGCGGCCGGCGCCGGCACGTGCGCGGCGACGAAGTCGCGCTGGCGCACGAGCACGAGCCCGGCGAGCGCGCCGACGAGCGCGACGCCCGTGGCGATCAGCAGGATCTCGCTCAGCGCGCCGGCGAACGCGGCGTGGAAGGCGTGGGCGCGCCCTGCGGGCGGTCGCGCCGCGAGCGCGCTCGCGCCCGAGATCCCGCCGCCGAGACGGGTCGCCAGCTCGTGCTGGAAGACCGCGCCGAGCGCCGCGACGCCGGTCGCCAGGCCGACCTGGCGGCAGGTGTTGTTCACGCCCGACGCCATCCCGGCGCGCTGGTGCGGCACCACGCCGACGGCCGTGGAGGCGATCGCCGGGTTCGCCATGCCGATGCCGATGCCGGCAAGCACGAAGCCCGGCAGCAGCGCCGTCCAGCCCGAGCTCGCCGTGATCCCGCTCATCAGCGCCAGGCCGCCGGCGACCAGCAGCAGGCCGCCGGACAGCAGCCAGCGCACCGGCATCCGCACCGTCAGGCGCCCGGCGAACGGCGCGACGACGAATGACACGAGGCTGACGGGCAGGAAGCGCAGGCCGGCCTGCAACGGACCGAAGCCGAGCACGTTCTGGATGTAGAGCGTGAGGTAGAGGAACATCGCGAACATCGAGGCCGACATCGCGACGGTCAGCAGCGAGACGCCGGCGAACGACGGCACGCGCAGCAGCGTCAGGTCGAACATCGGGCGCGTCTGGCGTTGCTCGACGACCAGGAACGCGAGCAGCAGGAACGCCGCGCCGCCGAGGCAGGCGACCGTCTGGGTGCTCCCCCAGCCGGCGTCGTTGGCCTGCGTGAGCCCGAACACGAGCAGGAACAGCCCGCCGGAGAAGGTCACCAGGCCGGACCAGTCGACGCCCGTCGCGTGCGGGTCGCGCGACTCGTCCACGCGCGTGAGCGTGAGCGCCAGCGCGACGACGCCGATCGGCACGTTGACGAAGAAGATCCACTCCCAGCCGACGCCGGCGGTCAGCGCGCCGCCGACGACCGGGCCGACCGCCACGGCCGCGCCGATCACCGCGCCGTAGACGCCGAACGCGACGCCGCGGTCGCGCCCATGGAAGGCGCCCGCGATCAGCGCGAGCGAGGTCGCGAGCATGATCGCGCCGCCGATGCCCTGGACCGCGCGCGCGACGTTGAGCATCAGCGGGCCGCTCGACAGGCCGCACGTCATCGAGGCGACGGTGAAGATCACGAGGCCGATCGCGAACAGGCGCCGGCGCCCGAACAGGTCGGCGACCGCGCCGGCCGTCAGCAGCAGCGACGCGAGGCTCAGCGCGTAGGCGGTCACGACCCACTGCAGGTCGTCGAAGCTGGCGTGCAGCTCGCGCTGGATGTCGGGCAGCGCGACGTTCACGATCGTGATGTCCATCAGCAGCATGAAGATGCCGACGTTCACCGCGATCAGGGTCCACCACTTGCGGTCCATCGCTCGACCTTAGCGCCACGAGTGCCGGCACCGAGGTCCGACGTGGACGCAGCCGCCTATTCGGGTGCCCTAACACGTGCGGCCACAATCTGTTAGGCTGCCCTAACTATGCCTGCTCCGACCGCTCCCTCCCCCCGCCGCGCGCCCGGCTCGACGGCGACGCGCCTGCTGTGGTGGACCGCCGCGCTGGCGATCCTCGCCGGCCTCGTCTACCTGATGGCGACCGCCACCACCGGTCCGCTCGACCCGACCGAGGCGACCGCCCCCGAGTCGCGCGCGACCGTCGTCTTCAACAGCTCGATCATCGTCTTCCGCGAGGGCCTGGAGGCGGTGCTGATCTTCGCCGCCGTGACCGCCAGCTTCCTGGGCGCCAACAAGCGGCGCCGGCGGCCGGTCGTGCTCGGCGCCGCGTGCGCGTTCGCGGCCGCCGTCGCGACGTGGTTCGCCGCGCAGGCGCTGTTGAGCGTCGCCTCGCCGCTCGGGCCGCGGCTGCAGGCGATCACCGGCTTCATCGCGGTCGTCGTGCTGCTGATCGTGCTCAACTGGTTCGTGCACAAGGTCTACTGGTCGGAGTGGATCGGCCGCCACCACCGCCAGCGCCGCAAGCTGCTCGCCGCCTCGGGCGCGGGCGCGACGCTCGGGCTCGTGCTGCTCGGCTTCACGAGCGTCTACCGCGAGGGCTTCGAGGTCGTGCTGTTCCTGCAGAACCTGCAGCTCAAGGACGGCAGCTCCGCGGTGCTCGAGGGCGTCGCGTTCGGGCTCGCGGCGACCGCACTCGTCGGCGTCGTCACGTTCTGGCTGCACCACAAGCTGCCGTACAAGAAGATGCTCGTGCTGACGGGCGTGCTCGTCGGCGTCGTGCTGGTCGTGATGATCGGCGGCACCGCGCTGTCGTTCCAGGAGCTGGGTTGGCTGCCGCGCCATCCGACGCCGTTCACGCTGCCGCAGTGGATGGGCCCGTGGTTCGAGATGTACTCGACGTGGGAGACGCTCGCCGTCCAGTTCGCCGCCGCGCTGTTCGTCGTCGGCTCCTACTACGTCGCCGAGCACGTGAAGGTCAGACGGCCGCGCGCCCGCGGCGAGCGCGCCGCCGTGCGCGCCGATGCGCCGCCGCCGGCCGCGCCCCGGCGCGGCGAGCTGGTCGGCGCGGCGGCCGACTGAGGTCGCCGGCGCCGCTCAGCCGCCGGCGACGTCGCGGCGCACGAACACGATCAGGCCGGCCGCCGCGGCCGGCAGCGCGTACAGCGCGCAGACCCATGCGGCGCGGACGATCGGCGCCCAGTCGGCCGGTTCGCGCAGCAGCCCCTGCCAGGCGTCGAACTGCGTCGACAGCAGGTACGGCTTGAGCGAGTCGAGGCCGGAGATGACGCCGATCAGCTGCAGCAGCAGCGAGATCATCAGCGTGCCGACGATCGCCGCCGCCGAGTTGCGCGTCACGGTCGACAGCAGCAGCGCGATCGCGACCACGGCGATCACCGGCAGCATGTAGGCGCCCAGCGCGGCCGCCATCAGCCCCAGCGCGCGGCCGACCGGGATCTTCGTGCCCGACAGCGACGTGAGCGGGTGGATGCCGTAGCGCAGGCCGCCGAGCAGCAGCCCGACGCCGGCGAACAGCACGAGCGCCGCGAGCGCGTAGGTGAGCGCGGCGAGCGCCTTCGCGATCCACACCTGGTGGCGGTCGACCGAGCGTGTGAGGATCGTCTTGAGCGTGCCGTTGCCGTCCTCGTTGGCGACGATGTCGCCGGCGACGAGCGCGACGATCAGCGGGAACAGCCAGATCGAGCCGAAGATCAGCAGCACGGGCGGGATCGCGAGGCCGGTCTCGCGCACGTAGCGGCCGAACGGGACGTCGTTGGGGCCGCGGCCGTTGCGCAGGCTGAGCGCGAGCACGAACAGGATCGGCACGATCGCCGCCATCCCGAAGCCGAGGTAGGTGCGCTTGAGCGCGCGCAGCTTGCGCAGCTCCCAGCGGTAGATCGTGGCGACGCCGGGGCGGCGGCGCGTGCGCGGGGCGGCGGCCGCCGGGGCCGGGGCGCCTTCGGCGACGGCGCTCATCGGGCCACCGCCGCGGCCGGTCGCCCGCCGTCGCCGCTCGGCGGGGCGAGCCCGTCGCCCTCGGTGAGGCGGAAGAACAGCTCCTCGAGCGAGGCCGACGCGGGCACGAGCGCGACGATCCCGACGCCGGCCTCCACGAGTGCGACCGACAGCTCGGCGACGGAGCGGTCGCGCTCCCCCTCGACCGCGAAGGAGATCCCGTCTCCCCCGCCCTCGACCTCGCGGATGCCGGCTTGCGCGGAGCAGACGGCCTGCGCGCGCACGTCGTCGGTCGTGCGCAGGCGGTAGCTCTGGCCGGTCGAGTGCAGCAGCGCGTCGAGCGCGCCCTCGTAGATCACCTGGCCGGAGCGCACGATCGCGACGCGGTCGCACAGCTCCTCGACCTCGCCCATCAGGTGCGAGGACAGCAGCACGGTCATCCCCTCGTCGGCGAGCCGGCGCACGAGCACGCGCATGTCGCGCATGCCGGCCGGGTCGAGGCCGGTCGTCGGCTCGTCGAGCAGCAGCAGGCGCGGCGCGCGCAGCAGCGCGGCGGCGATCCCGAGGCGCTGCTTCATGCCGTGCGAGTAGCCCTTGACCTTGTCGCCCTGGCGGTCGGCGAGGTCGACGGTGTCGAGCGCCTGGTCGATCCGCTCGCGCGCGTCGCCGCCGTCGAGCGCGGCCATCAGCTCGAGGTTCCTGCGCCCGTTCAGGTAGGGGTAGAAGCGCGGCGCCTCGACGAAGCCGGCGACGCCGTCGAGCGCCGCCGCGCCCTCCTCCAGCGGGTCGCGGCCGAACAGCCGCGCGCTGCCCTCGTCCGGGCGGATCAGGCCCAGCAGCATCCGCAGCGACGTCGTCTTGCCGGCGCCGTTGGGGCCGAGGTAGCCGTAGACGGAGCCGGCCTCGACCGTCAGGTCGACGTGGTCGACGGCCGTCACGTGGCCGTAGCGCTTGACGAGGCCGCGCGCCTCGATCGGGTGCCCCGCGGCCTCGCTCATCCGAGCTGGCGCGCGGCGGTCTCGGCCGACTGGGCGGGGATCGAGCCGGCGACGACGTAGTCGACGCCGCCGCGCTGGAAGCTCAGCACGGTCCCCAGCTCGGTCGCCAGCTCGTTGCCGGTCGCGCCGTTGACGTTGATCTGCGGCAGGCGCAGCGAGCTGCGGCCGGAGCCGGAGCCGAGCGGCGACTCGCCCGCTCTCG